>ERZ1090868.328-NODE-328-length-26021-cov-7.829084_pt1 | contig 26021 bp, 15 predicted proteins | sample MGYA00478475_ERZ1090868 | MGnify/ENA primary metagenome ERZ1090868 (study PRJEB33644, sample SAMEA5815747) | chicken gut metagenome | biome: Chicken; feature: Gastrointestinal Tract; material: Caecum | place: Ireland | collected 2019-01-01 | study: A study of the...
TACACTTATGCGATCGTCGGCAGCGTCAGATGTGTATAAGAGACAGTTCCTGTATACCGGCTTCTTGCACATATATCCCTCCAGCAGGATATGATTTGTCTTCGCCCCGTCCGGTTCTTCCTCGATGAACTCGATCTCTCTTGCAAACACGGACAGCACCAGACGGTTTTTCTGTTCCTCATGGCGGTTGTATGACCGGAACTGGCCCGAGATCATCATGCACATCCCTCTGTAGTCCTGCGTCACATCGATGAGTCGTTCCGACACCATGACAGGGATCCTGTCATTGGAATTGCTCAGCCTTCTCACCAGGATATCCACCATATAAAATCCCTCTCCGAAGACTTCGTGGCTGTATGTAAACTCCGAAACCACCTCTCCGATCACCGTCACCTGATTGTTCTCAATAACCTTATCTGACATAATCTGTAGTTCTCCCTTCCTCTTACTGGTATTTTTGAGTCACTACTAAATTTATGTGCAGACAGTACCTCTTAGAACAGGAATGTCCTGAAATCGTTCGACATATTCTGCGTCAGCGCACTCCTCCGGCCCGAATCTGGCGCTTTCACCTCTTGTCAAAACAAGATTTTGTGATAAAATAAAAAAGTTGCAGCAATAGAAATGATTTGTTATAAGGAAAGAGTGTAGGATATTATGAAGACAAAACGTGAAGATGTAAGAAATATTGCGATCATCGCCCATGTCGATCACGGCAAAACGACTCTTGTAGACGAACTTCTGAAACAGAGCGGTGTTTTCCGTGAGAATCAGGAAGTGGCGGAACGTGTCATGGACTCCAACGATATCGAGCGCGAGCGCGGCATCACCATTCTGTCCAAGAATACCGCCGTACATTATAAAGGAACCAAGATCAACATCATCGACACCCCGGGGCATGCCGATTTCGGCGGCGAGGTGGAGCGTGTGCTCAAGATGGTAAACGGCGTCATCCTCGTGGTAGACGCTTTCGAGGGCGCCATGCCCCAGACCAAGTTCGTCCTGCGCAAGGCGCTTGAGCTGGATCTCCCGGTCATCGTGTGCATCAATAAGATCGACCGCCCCGAGGCGCGCCCGGACGCAGTGATCGACGAAGTTCTGGAACTGTTCATCGACCTGGGTGCATCCGACGAGCAGCTGGAATGCCCGTTTGTATACGCCTCCGCCAAAGCCGGCGTAGCCGTACTGGACCTCTCAGATGAAGAGAGAGACATGAAACCTCTCTTTGAGACGATCCTGAACTATATCCCGGCTCCGGAGGGCGACCCGGAAGCTCCGACCCAGGTCCTGATCAGCACCATCGACTACAACGAATATGTCGGACGGATCGGGATCGGCAAAGTGGATAACGGCACCATTGCGGTCAATCAGGAGATGGTGCTTGTAAACCACCACGATCCGGACAAGCAGGAGAAAGTAAAGATCAGCAAGCTTTACGAATTTGACGGACTGGACAAAATTGAAGTCAGGGAGGCTACGATCGGCTCCATCGTCGCTATCTCCGGAATCTCTGACATCTCCATCGGGGACACACTCTGCTCTCCCGAGAAACCGGAGGCGATCCCGTTCCAGAAGATCTCCGAGCCGACGATCTCCATGCAGTTTCTCGTCAACGACAGCCCCTTTGCAGGCCAGGAAGGAAAATATGTCACCTCCCGCCATCTGCGTGAACGGCTGTTCCGGGAGCTGAACACAGACGTCAGCCTCAGAGTCGAGGAGACAGACAACACCGACAGCTTTAAGGTATCGGGCCGCGGCGAGCTTCACCTCTCCGTCCTGATCGAGAACATGCGCAGGGAAGGCTATGAGTTCGCTGTCAGCAAGGCAGAGGTGCTCTACAAGACAGATGAAAACGGAAAGAAACTTGAGCCGATGGAGCTCGCCTACATTGATGTCCCGGATGAATTCACCGGAGTTGTAATAGAAAAGCTGGGACAGCGCAAGGGCGAACTCCGGAACATGGGGACTTCCAACGGGGGATACACACGTCTGGAATTTTCCATCCCTTCCAGAGGACTGATCGGATACAGAGGTGAATTCCTCACTGATACAAAAGGAAACGGGATCCTGAACACAAGCTTCGACGGATACGCGCCGTACAAGGGCGATATCCAGTACCGCAAGCAGGGGTCTCTCATCGCCTTCGAGACAGGCGAATCCGTGACTTACGGACTTTACAGCGCCCAGGAACGAGGCACACTGTTCATCGGCCCCGGCGAGCGCGTCTATGCCGGCATGGTCATCGGGCAGAACGCGAAGACAGAGGACATCGAGCTGAACGTGTGCAAGACCAAGCATCTGACCAACACCCGTTCCTCGAGCGCGGATGAAGCCCTCAGGCTCACGCCTCCTAGGATCCTCAGCCTGGAGCAGGCACTGGACTTTATCGACACGGATGAGCTGCTTGAAGTGACCCCGAAATCACTGCGCATCCGGAAGAAGATCCTGGACTCAAGGATGCGGAAACGAAGCAATCTAAAATCCAATTGATTCTATACATTGCCGCTGTTTCATGCTATAATATGAACATAATACAGGCGGGAATCCGTATTCTTCCTGTATAATATGAACAAAGGAGTTGAGCAGCATGAATTTTATTATCAGCGGAAAAAACATTGAAGTAACAGCCGGATTAAAGGATGCTATCGAACAGAAATTGGGAAAACTTGAAAGGTACTTCACTCCTGAAACAGAAATCATCGTAACCCTCAGTGTGGAGAAAGAACGTCAGAAGATCGAGGTGACGATCCCCGTAAAGGGAAATATCATCCGTTCCGAGCAGACAAGCAATGATATGTATGTCTCCATCGATCTTGTCGAGGAGGTAATCGAACGTCAGCTCCGCAAATACAAAAACAAGCTGGTAGCCAGGAGCCAGGGACACCCCACCGCTTCTGCACCCGGAGGCAGCAGCTTCAAGAAAGAATTCTTTGAGTCGGAGGATGAATCTCCGGAGGACGACGAGATACGGATCGTCCGCACAAAGAAGTTCGGCATCAAACCGATGTACCCGGAAGATGCATGTATCCAGATGGAACTTCTCGGACACAGCTTTTTCGTCTTCTCCAATGCCGAGACAGATGAAGTTAATGTAGTCTATAAGAGAAAGGACGGTTCCTTTGGTCTGATCGAGCCGGAATTTTCGTAGATTTCAGATGGACGGAATGTAAAATGAACAAGAGGATGCTTTCGGCATCCTCTTTTTTCGTTCGTCTTCTCTATTTGCCTTTCGCCTGATCCTCGAAGACCTTCAGGCCTTCCCCGGTCTGTGCGAACCAGCACTCCATCTCCTTTTCCAGCTCCGCCTGGCCGTTCGTTCCGTCCATGATCTCCTTGTAAAGCTCCCTCTCCTCCTCATCAGGGACCAGAGCCGTGAGCTCCACCCTGTCTGTATACACGGATTCAAGTATACTTATCTTCTTCTGAGCCAGCAGATACTGGATTTTTCCCAGTGCTGTATAATCTGCGGAAATCTTCAGTTTGAAACCGTGGAATCTGGTAATAATCTCACTGTGCTTCAGTCCCTCTGCCGCGGAAGCCGTGTAGGCGCGCACAAGCCCGCCCGTGCCGAGCAGCGTCCCTCCGAAATATCTGGTGACAACTACCAGCACATCTGTGAGCCCCCGCCCCCGGATCACCTCCAGGATCGGTTTTCCTGCCGTGCCCGCCGGTTCCCCGTCGTCGCTCATCCGCTCCGCCGCCGGGTTCCTTCCGATTACATATGCCCAGCAGTGATGTCTTGCGTCCCAGTATCGTTTTCTGATCTCCTCCAGATATTCCATTGCCTCATCCTCTGACGTGACCGGAAACACGTCCGCAATGAACCTTGACTTCTTCTCAACGATCTCACCGGAGCCGCCTGAATATACTGTATTATAAGCCTCCATGCTTTCTTCCTCCCGTATGTAAACTGCTTTAACTATACCAGACATGCCGGAAACTTCAAGTTTTTCTTAAGATTTCGCTTTAAATATGAAGTTTGTATTTTTTTACTTTATTTAAAATAGTAAATTTGCTATAATCATAAGAGTTGATAAAGGAGGATGTTATTCGTGAATTACGGAAAATCAAACGTTTCCAAAAGGAAGCAATCCATTTCATCGAAAAAGAAGATAAAAAAAAAGCGCGTCGGCGTCCGCTTTTTTAAAGCTTTGATCGTATGCTGCATCCTGCTGGTCGTTTTCGGGATCACCGGTGCCGCGATCCTCGCCAAGAGGATCATTGATAATACTCCTGAAGTTACGGCAGAGGATATCATGCCCCAGGGATTTTCCAGTTCTATCGTTGATCTGAACGGCACGGAGCTGGAATCACTGAACGACTCGAATTCCAACAGGATCTATAAAAATTTTGACGAGATCCCCAAGTATATGGCAGACGCATTTGTCGCTATCGAGGACGAGCGTTTCTATAAGCACAAAGGTATTGACCTTCAGGGAATCATCAGAGCCGGGGTCGTGGGCATTACAAGCGGATCCTTCTCGGAAGGAGCCAGCACGATCACCCAGCAGCTGATCAAGAATAATGTATTTCCGAATTTCGTAAATGAAAATACATTTTATGACAAAGTAGAGAGAAAGCTGCAGGAAATGTATCTTGCACTGCAGATCGAGAAAGAGATGAGCAAGGATGATATCCTGGAAGCATACATGAACACCATCAATCTCGGCCAGGGCTGCCTGGGCGTGCAGACTGCTTCTCTCCGGTATTTTAACAAAGACGTCTCTGATCTCACGCTCTCCGAGTGTGCTGTCATTGCGGCCATTACTCAGAATCCTTCCGGCTATGATCCGGTAAAACATCCGGAGGATAATGCAAAGAGGCGCCAGAGAGTGCTCGACAATATGCTGGAGCAGGGATACATCAGTCAGGAAGAGTATGATGATGCTGTCGCAGATCCGGTATATGACCGAATCCTTCAGACTGCTTCCGCCACGACCACAGATACTCCGTATTCCTATTTTACGGATGCATTGATCAAACAGGTGGTGCAGGATCTCTGCGACGAGAAAGGGTATACCGAGACACAGGCTTACAATCTGCTGTACACCGGAGGACTCACTATCATCTCCACTCAGGACAGCTGGATCCAGCAGATCTGTGACGAGGAGGTCGTCAATATTGCCGATTATCTCACCGTCACCGAATACGGACTTGAATATGCTCTCACGATCCACCGTGCAGACGGAACATCAGAAAACTACAGTCAGGAAATGCTCTCCGAGTATCTCGAAGCTTCCGAAGGGAAACAGTACCCGCTGATCTTCTCAACTGAAGATGAGGCACATCAGGCCATCGAGAATTACAAGAGCACTCTTGGCATCACCGAGAATGACACAGTGGACGAGAACATCAACATCACTCTGCAGCCGCAGACATCTGTGGTCGTTATGGATCAGTACACCGGCCAGGTAAAAGCCATTGTCGGAGGACGCGGTGAGAAGACTTCAAGCCTTTCTCTCAACCGCGCAACCGATTCACCGAGACAGCCGGGTTCCTGTTTCAAGATCCTGTCCACTTATGCACCCGGGCTGAACGAGTGCGGACTTACTCTCGCGAGCAAGATCGAGGACGAGCCTTATACGTACAGCAACGGTCAGCCGGTGAACAACTGGGATCACAAATATATCGGTTCAACGCCTCTCCGCTACGCGATCGAGCATTCCATGAATGTCTGCGCAGTCAGGACACTGACTGAGGTAGTCACTCCGGAACTGGGATATCAGTATCTTCTTGATTTCGGTTTCACTACCCTGGTGGACGGAACTGACGAGAACTATCCGGGCAAGACCGATATCATCCAGTCCATGGCGCTCGGCGGAATCACCCGCGGTGTCTATAACCTGGAGATGACAGCCGCATATGCTGCCATCGCAAATGGCGGAAAATATATCGAGCCGATCCTCTATACACAGGTCCTGGATCACGACGGAAATGTACTCCTTGACAATACAACTCCTGACACACGCCAGGTTCTCAAGGATTCTACAGCTTATCTCCTGACCAGCGCCATGGAGGATGTTGTAACAGGCAGCGGCGGAACAGGAGGCACTGCAAGGATGAGCAATATGCCCGTCGCAGCGAAGACCGGTACCTCCCAGGAGAGCAACGACCTTTGGATCTCTGCTTTCACACCGTATTATACAGCCTCTGTCTGGGGCGGATACGACAGCAACAAGGCAATGTCCGGACAGAGCCAGAGCTGGCACCAGAGGCTGTGGAAAAATATTATGGAACGGATCCATGAGAATCTTGCTTACAAAGATTTCACGATTCCGACTTCTGTCGTACAGAAATCTATATGTACCACAACAGGGCTCCTTGCAACGAGCAGCTGTCCTTCCAGGACAGAATATTTCGCAGAGGATAACGTACCGACGCAGAGCTGCACAGGCCATTACAGCTACAGGGATCCTGATGATGATGACGACGATGACGATACTTCCGATAATCCGTCGGACACAGCGGATAATCCGAGCGGATCCGATAACAGCGGCAGCGGTTCCTCTGATACAGAACCGGCGGCACCATCCGGTTCGTCAGATTCTTCCGGTTCTTCCGGAACTGATTCATCCACTCCTCCTGCTTCCGGGCAGTAGGGTCAATATTCAAGGCAGGCGGCATACACATATGCCGCCTGCTTTTGTCTCTATAAGGCATAGCAAAGAATAAAGGAGGCTGCGCACCGCCTCGAAAGATCTTAGATCTTCAGCGGTGCACAGCCTCCTTATTCTTATCCTCTATTCTTCTTTTTCCCTATCGGTTATACGGCCGCAGGTCATGCTGCTGCCTTACAGGCCCCTGTTCTCAGTCCTCCAGGACCAGCTTTGCCGCGCCGCAGATTCCGGCGTCATTTCCCAGCGTAGCAAGAGCAAACTCCACATTTTTATTTGCGAAAAAAGCTCGCTCCATGAATGGCTCTCTTATGTACGGAATAAGCACTTCTCCGGCCTTGGATACGCCTCCGCCGATCACGATCACTGCCGGATCCAGAACAGCCGCAAGATTTGCAAGCGCATATCCGAGATATCTTCCGAATTCTACAGCGATCTCTTTCGCCGTCTCATCTCCGGCCTTAACCGCATCAAACACATCCTTTGCGGTTACATCCTCTTTTTTCAGGATTGTCGGGCGCAGTTCCTGTCCCAGTTTTTTCTTCGCAAGGCGGACGATCCCGGTAGCTGACGCGTACTGCTCCAGGCAGCCGCAGTTGCCGCATCCGCACTTGTCTGTCTCTTCATAATTTACACAGAGATGACCGATCTCTCCTCCGGCTCCATTGGCACCTACAAGAACTCTTCCGTCAATGATAACGCCTCCGCCGACACCTGTTCCGAGCGTCACCATGATCACATTCTTCTCACCGGCTCCGCCACCTTTCCACATTTCTCCCAGAGCCGCAACATTCGCGTCGTTTCCGATGCATGCCTTCATACCGGTAAGCTCTTCCAGTTCTTTCTTCACTTCTTTATAATTCCATCCCAGATTGGCGCTTCCGTTCACAACGCCCTCTGCGGTCACCGGAGCCGGAACACCTGCGCCGATACCGATGACATCGCTCTTGTCAAGATTGTGCTCCTCCATCTTTTTCTCTATTGATGCTGCCACATTGGGGAGGATTGCCCTGCCTTCCTCTGAAGTATCTGTGGTAATCTCCCACTTTTCAACGATTCTTCCCCCTTCTTCCAGCAGGCCCATTTTGACGGTCGTTCCGCCGATGTCCACTCCAAAACAGTATTTCATTTTCCGTTCTCCTCTCTTTAATTACTTCTCTTGGCAAGGTTCTCCTGGACTCTCTTATAGAGTTCCTGTGCCGCATTATATCCCATCTGCTTCTGTCTGTGGTTGACAGCAGCTGATTCCACAATGATCGCAAGATTTCTTCCCGGACGGATCGGAATACTGTGGCAGACCACCTTATTTCCGAGAAATTCTGTATACTCTTCTTCCAGTCCGAGTCTGTCGTACTCCTTATCACGGCTCCAGTCTTCCAGAGTGATGACAAGATCAATGTTCTGCGTCTCTCTTACGCTCTGAACACCGAACATGGATTTTACATCCACGATACCGATACCGCGAAGCTCGATAAAATGCTTTGTGATATCCGGCGCTGAACCGACCAGTGTCTCGTCACTGACTTTCCTGATCTCAACAACATCATCCGTTACAAGTCTGTGTCCTCTCTTGATCAGCTCAAGTGCCGCCTCGCTCTTTCCGATCCCGCTCTCTCCCATGATAAGGACGCCGACGCCGTAAACATCGACCAGGACTCCATGAATGGAGATACAGGGTGCAAGCTTTACATTCAGCCAGCGGATCAGCTCGCTCATGAAAGAAGAGGTCTTCTTCTCCGTGCTGAACACCGGCACGTCCCTCTCCTGTGCGATCCTCAGGAAGCTCTCCTCCGGCGGAAGGCTCCTGCTGAACACGACGCAGGGTACCTTGCGCTTCAGCATCTTCTCATAAATCTCTGTTTTTCTCTCCTCCGTAAGAGTCTGCAGATAGGTATACTCCACGTATCCGATGATCTGGACCCGGTCCGAATCAAAATGTTCAAAAAAACCTGCAAGCTGCAGGGCCGGTCTGTTCACATCCGGAATATTCACTTCTTTCCCGACCAGCTCAACATTCGGCGTCAGATTTTTCAAATTCATTTTCTGAACAATTTCTGTAAGTGTTACGCCATGCTCCATTTATCTTTCTCCTTTTCTTGATTTATTTCTGCTTATGTGCTCCGAAAATTCTGTGTTCGACGCTATGCGTTCATTATATCACTAATGAAAAAAGTTGTATACCGATTCAGCGGCTTTTTCGTTCATGGAAGGGATTTTTGCCAGCTCTTCCACGCTTGCTTCCCGGATGGCGTCAAGGCTTGAATAGCTGCGCATAAGCGCCTTTCTCCTGGCCGGGCCGATCCCGTCGATATCATCCAGTATAGAGTGTACCTGGCCTTTGCTGCGGAGCTGCCTGTGATATTCAATGGCAAAACGGTGCGCCTCATCCTGGATCCTGGTAATCAGTCGAAACGCTTCCGATGACTTGTCAATGGGGATCTCCTCATTATGGTAGTATAACCCTCTTGTCCTGTGATAATCATCCTTCACCATGCCGCATACGGGAATGTTCAGATGCAGCTCATCCAGCACCTGAAGCGCTACGTTCACCTGGCCTTTTCCTCCATCCATAAGGATCAGATCCGGGAAAACCGTAAATTTGCCCAGCTCCTTATTTTCCCGGCGCTCCTTCAGCCCGTGGGTAAATCTGCGTGTCAGCACTTCTCTCATGCTGCCGTAATCATCGGCGCCCTTGATCCCCTTGATCTTAAATTTTCTGTAATCATTCCGCTTCGGTCTTCCTCTTTCATACACGACCATGGAACCGACGGATTCAAAGCCGTTTGTGTTGGAGATATCATATGCCTCCATCCTTGTGATCTCATCCAGTCCGAGGAGCGAAGCGATCTCCTTCACTGCTCCGATCGTCCTCCCCTCTTCACGCTTCAGGCGCTCCTTATCCTTGGTAAGGACAAGCCTGGCGTTCTCCGCTGCCAGCTCCACAAGCTTTTCCTTCGTGCCTTTTTTCGGTATCCGCAGCGTAACCTTCTGTCCCCGCTTCGCTGTGAGCCATGTCTCCAGGAGTTCCCGCTCTTCCACATCTTCCTGAAGCATCAGTTCTCCCGGGATGTAAGGCGTACCGGCATAATACTGTTTGATAAAGCTGTCCAGAATACTGCCCTTTGACTCTCCTTTCGAGATCCGCAGATAAAAGTGATCCCTGCCGATCAGACGTCCTCCCCGGATAAAGAATACCTGTACGACCGCATCTTCCTCTCCTGACGCCACTGCCAGTACATCCCTGTCCTCGCCGCTGGAGTCCGTTATCTTCTGCTTCTGCGCTACTTTTTTCACACTGTTCAGCAGTTCCCGATACTCGATCGCACGTTCAAACTCCAGCGCCTCTGATGCCTCGTTCATCTTTTTCTCCAGCTCGCTGAGTATACTGTCATAGTGCCCGTTCAGGAAACGGATCACCTCATTGATCGATTTTCCGTACTCTTCCTGGGAGATATATCCCTGACAGGGCGCATCGCACTGCTTGATATGATAGTTCAGGCAGGGTCTCTCTTTCCCGGTGTCCCTGGGCAGATTCCTGTTGCAGCTCCTGACATGATACAGCTTATGGATCAGATCGATCGTATCCCTGACTGCCTGCGCACTGGTGTAGGGTCCGAAATATTTTGCCTTGTCCTTCAGCATCTTCCGCGAAAGGATGACTCTGGGAAATGGTTCATTAGTCGTCACTTTGATGAACGGATATGTCTTATCATCCATGAGCATGGTATTGTATTTCGGCCGGTGTTCCTTGATCAGATTACACTCCAGGACCAGCGCCTCAAGCTCTGAGTCCGTCACGATATACTCAAAACGCCGGATATGCGTCACCATCTGTTCAATCTTGACTCCTTTGTTCCGGCTGCTCTGAAAATACTGTCTGACACGGTTCTTCAGACTGATCGCCTTCCCCACATAGATGATGTTATCCTTCTCGTCATGCATGATATAGACGCCGGGTCTCCCCGGCAGTTTTTTCAATTCTTCCTGTATATCAAAATTATTATTTTCCATGCTAACTATTATACTGTCTTCTCTCAGAAAGAACAAGAAAAAAAGAGGGCAGGATGCCTGTTCAAGCATCCTGCCCATACGCTCTCTGTGGAGAGACTGTCCCCGTTTCAGAAAAAACGGAACGGAAAATCACTTAATTGTTCTCTTTCTTCCTGAGAAGCACCACTGCCGCTCCGGCCGTAAGCGCTGCTGCCGCAGCCGCCGCGATCGGAAGTACATTGGCAGAGTCGCCTGTCTTTACAGCACTCGCTCCGGAAGAAACAGATGTCTTGGAAGCTGATGCCGTGCCCGCGGACGAAGAACCTGTCTTGCCTGAAGCGCCGGCTGTCTGTCCCTGAATCTTGATGTCAGATCCTGTCTGAGTACCGCTTCCACTGTTTCCTGCCGGCTGGCTCTCTCCGGTCTGCTGTCCGTCAGTGCTGACAGAAGCAGTCAGATTTGCGATCGCATCCTTAAGGGCTGCCGCAGATGCATCCACGTCTTCCTGTGTTGCATTTTCATCTGCCGCCGCTTCCTTTGCTGCTGCAAGAGCAGTACGCATCAGCGCGAAGCTCTGCGCTTCGTAGTCCGCCTCATTCAGGCTTTCCGCCTGTGCGATCAGATCTTCCAGGAGCCCCTTATCCGGTTTGAGCATCAGGTTCGCCATCGCATCCAGAAGGTTCTGCCATGCTGCGCTGACCTCTTCCTGATCCACTACATTGGCATCTTCGTAAACATCCTTCGCTGCTGCCAGAGCTGTTGTGAACGCTTCTTTTCCGGCATCCAGATATGCATCCAGATTGTTGTTCATCTCCTCTGCCAGCGCGATCACTTTCTCAAGATCGGTCTTGTCCACCTGTTTGAACTCCAGATACTGGATCGCCTTGATCAGGTTCTGCCATGCACTGTCAACATCCGCCTGTGTCACCCCGGCGTCTCCCGCCTGTACTTTTTCAAGGATATCTTTCGCATTCTGGAGAGCATTTTCAAAGTTTGCCTTCACCACATCCGCTACATCCGCATCTACATCCACGCTTTCTGCGAGATCAATCGAATATTCCAGAACCGCTGTGGAAATCTCTTCCGCCGGCTCCGGCTCTTCCGGTTTCTTTTCGCCGGCGGACGGAATGATCTCATAGATCACCGGTGCCGGATTTCCTTCATGGAATGTCAGCTTCACTTCCAGCACTGTATCGTTGATCTCGAATTCCGCAAGAGCAGAATCCAGAGTACCGATCTCCTTCCACTCATCAGAATCTGCGGTCAAGATAGACACTGTCGCATTACAGATTGACGCGCTGTCCTGCAGGATACGGAGAGTTCCGATGGTTGTGATGCGGGACGTATGGTAGATCAGGTAATCTCCCTCTTCCACTGTCTCCGGCGTGTATGCCGTAGAGAGACTGCCGTCCGCCGCATAGACGTGATTATCACCTTTGCTCGCCTCCGTGACGACCACCGTGTCATCTCCCGCCGCCACTGTTGTATTGAACTCTACATCAAAGAGCTGGATCCAGCTGTTCTGGCTGGCAGTGTTCGTAAAGCGGAAATATCTTGTCATCGCGCCCTCTGCATTGTTCGTAGTCACATATTTGCCGTTGACGGTCTCGTATGCGATCGCTCCGATATCCGTCCACTGAATGCCGTCCTGGGAGATCTCTACTTTTCCACTGTTAAAGGTGTCTGTCATGTCGAAATATCCCTTGATATCATACAGAGGCATGACTTTTCCAAGATCCACCTGGATATAGCTTCCCACTGACGGAGCCGCATTGGACCAGTACTTTGTATCCATGTTTCCGTCCAGTCCGTTTCCGATCACATAGTTTTCATAAGTTCCCATCGACGTGGAAATACTCGGGCTTGCCTTATACACCGGCGATACTGCCAGGCTGCTGATGTTCAGCTCAATCGCAGACTCTCCTGTGTTGACGATCCTGATAAACGCAGCTGCTGTCTGTGTGCTCATCGTCATCACACCGTCTTCTGTGGACGTCTCAGCCGCAGTCCAGTCGATCCCGTTCAGGCTTGTCTCCATAGCAAGTCCTTCTGTGATATCTGCCTGCATCACGATGCTGCTGATCTGCATTGCCTTCGGCAGCGCGATCTGTACCGCCTCATCCGGATCCAGAGACGCTGACGCGTCGGTGATCGTGTATCTGCCCTGATCCTGGCTCACACTGCACTCGATCACGCCGTCCGCATCTGTGACCTCTGTCTCCAGCTGCTCAAATGCGGAACCGCCGATCCTGGATTCTGCCTCATTGAGGATATTGGTAACCGCCGGCTTAAGATACTGTGTTCCGACCTCTGCCGCGCTCTGCTTTGTTCCGCTGTCTTCCAGACTGACGATAATGTGGCTGTTGGAATCATCCAGCGCTTCCAGCGCTTCTGCATTGCAGCTCACCCAGCCCGCCAGATCTCCGTCTGTCGCTGCGAGGAGTGCCTTGACGGCATTCTCTCCTGCCACGCCAAGAGATGCGTAAGCCTCTCTGTGTTCATTGATCTCTTCCAGGAGATTCGCATTGCTGATGTCTGCCAGCGCAGCCGCATCTTCCTGGATCTGGACAAACTTGTCCATCAGCGCCTGAGCGGGCGCACTGATATCTGTTCCTGCCGTGATCGCAGCGTTCAGGTCATTGATCAGGTCAACGCTGTTCCAAGACTCATTGTACAGGAATTCGCCGCTGCTTCCGCCGTCATCCTTCAGATAGGATGTATCTTCCGCGAAATGCTTGAAGGCATCGCTCGCCTCCGGCACCAGTTCTTCAATGGAGCGCTCCCAGCTGCTCTGATAGTCAAACGCATCCGTATTCCACGTGTAATCGGCAATACTGTACAGCGCTACTTTGGAAGCGTCAGCCTGCTGCATCGGATTCGAGAAGAATCCGGTCACATTGTCAAGATCCGGGTTCAGGTTGTGGAGCGGAGCCATCAGAAGCTTGCCGTCGCAGTAGTCATTTACCGGATAGTTCCACCATACTGCGAGATCTCTGTCCACTCCGGTCCATGACTTCGGCCACTCATATACATCATGTGAGATGTTGGACATTGTTGCCGCGCCGGTCCACATAATCTGGATATCCTTATGAAGATCGCTCATATAAGGCCTGAAGTAGCTCACGGTCGGTCCCCACGCCGAATTATAACGGGCAGAGACAACGATCAGCGGCCTCACGTCACCCTTTGCCTTCACGAATTCATCGTCGATCCGGTTGATGAAAGATACCTGGGCAGATCCGTTGTACCAGTCATTGGTGTCGTCGAACAGCACACCGAACTGGCGGACGCCAAGATCGTAGAGCTGCTCATACTTATTGATCAGAGCCTGGAAATCCGTATCGTTGAACTGCAGTGTCGCGCCGGGATGGATCGTCCAGCAGAAGTTGAAATTATTGTCATGCCCAGCCTGAGCAAGTTCCGCGATCTGCTGTGCCTGTTCCTCCGGATAAAGCTCCTTCCAGTTGGTCCTGTGGTACGGATCATCCTTGGGCGCATAGATGTATGTATTCATCTTATATTTCGCCGTATCCTCCATCAGGCTCATCCGCTCTTCATGAGTCCACGGATACCCGTAGAAGCCTTCGATATAGCCGCGGAACTCGATCTCCGGATAGTCCTCGATCGTCACTTCCGCGATCTTTCCTCCGCTGCTCTTCTGCTCCAGCATCTGCCGAAGCGTCATGATTCCGTAATATGCGCCGTCTGCATCGCTGCCGACGATCGTGACGTCTCCATTCACGTTCTCATCGTCTGAGGACGAGAGTACATAGCCCTCCGTATGATCCAAGGCTTCACTTTCCGTCTTCATACACTCGTCACAGTGCTCTCTTGACGAGGAGATGATAATATTCGACTTTGAGGCATCGTAGTCTCCCTGGACATACGTATAGCCATTGTCTGCCAGCATTTCCTGAAGCTTCGGAATTGTCGCTTCCTCCTGGTCTCCATGGACAACGATGTTCACTTCGCCGGACAGGTTCATTCCCTCATCTGAGAGGTAGGTCTCGTTCTGGGGCTTCGGATAGATGTCAGCTGTGACCGACGCAGTCTCTTCTGCCTGCACTTCTTCCGCATGAAGAGCAAGCGCGCTTCCGCTCATGCCGGTCAGCACCATGGAGAGCGACAGCCATCCGCAGATCCCCTTTCTGCATAGATTTTTCTTCATTTTTTCCTCCTTTTTTCTGCTTCCTTTTTGATCACAAAGCGTGGAACTTCTGACTTATGATCCCACAGATAATTTTATTGTAAATGCCCCCTCATCTTTTGTCAATATTTGCCAACAATTATCATACTCGTTTCTATTTTGTATGTATTTTACACAGTTTTATCTGTATAATCAGTGCTTTTTTCAATATTCTGTAAAACAAACGGATGCCGCCAGGACTCTTCTGTCCTGACGGCATCCTCTTATCACATCTCTATTTAATTCTGTGCATTTTCATCCTGCACCGCCGGGTTCCCGCTCTCTTCTCCGGCCGCCGGACGAACGTTCTCCTCCCGGATCTCACCGGCAGTCTCTTCTGTATCCGTTCCCGGTCTGTCCTCCATCGGCTTCATCGCGATTCGCTCTTCCCTGCGCGCTTCTCCTTCCGAATCTGATTCAGGCTCCGGAATTCCCTTCACCTCACGGAAGATCTTCATAAATTCTTTTCCTGTGATCGTCTCTCTCTCGATCAGGAACGCTGCGATCTTGTCAAGAGCCTCCCGGTTCTCACTCAGGAGCTTCTTTGCCTCCTCGTACGCTGCTTTCAGCATCCGCATGACTTCTTCGTCGATCTCGCTCGCGGTAGCCTCGCCGCAGTTCATTACTGCACGCCCGTCCAGATAACGGTTCTGGATGGACTCAAGCCCCATCAGGCCGAATCGTTCGGACATTCCGTACTGAGTGATCATCGCTCTCGCGATCTTGGTTGCCTGCTCAATGTCATTGGCCGCTCCGGTCGTCACAGTGTCAAAGACCAGCTCCTCCGCCGCACGTCCGCCGAGAGCGACGACGATCATGGCTTCCAGCTCCTTCTTCGTATTCAGGAACTTCTCTTCCTCCGGTGTCTGCATCACATATCCAAGCGCTCCCATCGTCCTGGGCACGATCGTGATCTTCTGCACCGGTTCTGTATTTTTCTGAAGGGCTGTCACAAGCGCGTGGCCTACTTCATGGTAGGAGACGATCCGTCTCTCCTCCTTGCTCATGATGCGGTCCTTCTTCTCTTTTCCAACAAGGACAACCTCCACTGCCTCAAACAGATCCTTCTGGCTGACGACCTGTCTGCCATGCTTCACGGCATTGATCGCAGCTTCATTGATCATATTGGCCAGATCCGAGCCGACCGCCCCCGATGTTGCAAGAGCGATTGCCTCAAGATCGACACTGTCATCCATCCTGACATCCTTCGCATGTACTTTCAGGATATCGATGCGCCCCTTCAGATCCGGTTTGTCCACAATGATCCGCCTGTCAAACCTTCCCGGCCGCAGGAGCGCCGGATCGAGGATCTCCGGACGGTTCGTCGCCGCAAGGACCAGAAGTCCTTTGTTCGTATCGAACCCGTCCATCTCGGCAAGGAGCTGGTTCAGCGTCTGTTCCCTCTCGTCGTTGCCGCCCATCGCCGTATCACGTGTCTTTCCGATCGCATCGATCTCATCGATAAAGATGATGCACGGCGCCTGCTGCTGCGCCTGCTTGAACAGGTCTCTCACACGGGACGCGCCGACTCCGACATACATCTCCACGAATGCAGATCCGGACAGGGAAAAAAAGGGAACCTTTGCCTCCCCGGCGACAGCTTTCGCGAGCAGCGTCTTACCTGTTCCCGGAGGTCCGACAAGCAGAGCCCCCTTCGGGAGCTTCGCGCCGATCCCGCTGTATTTTCCCGGATTGTGAAGGAAATCGACAACCTCCTGGAGCGACTCCTTCGCCTCATCCTCGCCAGCCACATCCTGGAAAGTGACTCCGGTCTCCTTCTCCATATACATCTTGGCATTACTCTTGCCGATTCCCATCATGCCGCCGCCCTTGGTCATCTTCTTCATAAGGAAGTTAAACAGGATGACCAGCAGGACGATAGGCAGGATCACAGTGACAAAGATCTCGAAAAAGAGGGAGCCTACTGTATCGGGCACCTCTGCGCCGAACGTAACGCCGTGCTCTTCCAGCCGCTGGGATAACGTATCATCATTGACTACGCCCGTATAGTAATCCGGTTCTTTCTCTCTGCCGCCCCTTGCCTGCTTTTCGATCTGGCTGATGATATTGTCCGCTTCAGAATCCAGGTCTGCGGTATTACCATCCTGTTCTTCCGTGTCTGCGGCGTTATCCGACACATTTGCACTGTTATCTTCCGTACCTGCCGCAGCATCATCCGAGGCGTCCGAAGAATTGTCCGCCGCATCCGCGTTATCTGTATCCCCCGGCGTATCCGCGCCGCCGACCGTATTATCTGCCGCTCCGCCGGCTCCGTCGCCGGTGTCATTGCCCAAAGCTTCCCCGCCGTCACCAGTCCCCGCCGCAGTATTTTCCGGCGCGTCTGACGCCGCATCCTTCGAATCATCGGTGTCAGCTTTATCCTTCAGCGTGATATAAATGCGGGTGCTGCTGAGTGTGACCTCTTCTACTTTTCCGCTGTCCACAAGCTTCAGGAATTTATCATAACTTATCTCTTCCGGGCCGGTGCCCTGCATCAGAGAATATAATCCCATAACAACAACAGCCACCAGCAGAGTTGTAATGAGGATGATCCCCCACCCCTGCCGGTTGTTGTTCGGACTATTGTTTTTATTGTTCTGGTTGTCCATCCTTTGCCTCCTAAAATCAACTATTTCCATTATAAGGACAGCCTTTCCATAAATCAATAAAAACATTATGAAAATATTGTAAATCAGCCGTCGTTTATAGTATACTGGAAACGAAATATGTCATTGAACGGGGGATAACAAATGAGAATCGGTTTTGATAACGAAAAATATCTGAAGATGCAGTCTGAACACATCCGTGACAGGATCGGCCAGTTCGACAATAAGCTCTATCTTGAGTTCGGAGGCAAGCTTTTCGATGATTACCACGCGTCCAGAGTCCTGCCCGGCTTCGCTCCTGACAGCAAGCTCCGCCTTCTCAAGGAACTGAGCAGCCAGGCTGAGATCGTGATCGCGATCAGCGCAAAAGATATTGAGAAAAATAAGATCCGCGGAGATCTCGGCATCACATATGATTCTGATGTTCTCCGCCTGATCGAGACGTACCGGGAGCAGGATCTGTACGTGGGCAGCGTCGTGATCACTCAGTTTTCGGGACAGGAGAGCGCTGTTCTCTTCAAGAACAGACTGGAGTCGATGAACATTCCTGTATACCTTCATTATAATATAGCCGGATATCCGTCCAATATCCCGCTCATCATCAGCGACGAAGGCTACGGTAAGAATGACTACATCCAGACTACCAGACCTCTTGTCATCGTGACTGCTCCGGGACCGGGAAGCGGAAAGATGGCGACCTGCCTTTCCCAGCTCTATCACGAGCACAAGCGCGGAATCCGTGCAGGATACGCCAAGTTCGAGACCTTCCCGATCTGGAACCTGCCGCTGAAGCATCCGGTCAATCTCGCCTATGAAGCAGCCACCGCGGACTTAAACGATGTCAATATGATCGATCCGTTCCACCTGGAAGCTTACGGCGAGACAACAGTCAACTATAACCGGGATGTGGAGATCTTCCCTGTCCTGAACACGATCTTCGGGAAGATCTACGGCGAAAGTCCGTACAAATCTCCCACCGACATGGGCGTGAATATGGCAGGAAACTGTATCTGTGACGACGAAGCCTGCCGGGAGGCGTCCTGCCAGGAGATCATCCGCCGCTACTACGCTGCACTGAATGCTATCGTCAGGGGGAATTCTGATGACAGGGAGGCGCAGAAGATCGAACTGCTCATGAATATGGCAGGGATCAGCACAGAGGACCGCAAAGTGGCGGTAAAAGCCCTCGAACGCGCAAAGGAAACGGGAGGGCCGGCTGCCGCTCTCGAACTGGAAGACGGACGGATCATCACAGGGAAGACGACAAACCTGCTTGGAGCATCTGCAGCCCTGCTGCTGAATGTACTGAAGGAGCTCGCCGGTCTGGATCACAGCCTCCACATCATCTCTCCAGAGTCCATTGAGCCGATCCAGAAACTGAAAGTGGACTATCTGAAGAGCAGGAACCCGCGTCTTCACACAGACGAGGTCCTGATCGCGCTCTCCGCAAGCGCCGCCAATAACCCGCAGGCACGCCTCGCTCTCTCCCAGCTCCCCAAACTGGACGGATGCCAGGCGCATACGTCGGTCATGCTCTCGGACGTGGATATCAAGATCTTCAAAAAACTTGGCGTACAGCTCACCTGTGAAGCAGTATACGAGCACGAGCACCTGTATCACTAGAGCTGCAGCCTGCCGGTTCCAAGCCGGACAAATTTTTTAAAAAAACTCTGTATTTTTCAATTAAACAGGTGTATACTTAGAAAGTATTTTTATTACAGTTCAGTCATATGTGCTTGAATCAGGACCGTAATGGAGCGGTTCCTGAGTCTATGGCTGAGCTGTACTCTTTTTTAGAGCATTGTCAACAGTCACACAAAAGCAGGAGGAAAAAAATGGCAGTAAAATATGTATTCGTTACAGGCGGCGTGGTCTCCGGACTCGGAAAAGGCATCACCGCCGCTTCTCTGGGACGTCTTCTGAAAGCACGCGGCTACACCGTCACAATGCAGAAGTTCGATCCTTATATCAACATTGACCCGGGCACAATGAACCCGGTACAGCACGGAGAGGTTTTTGTCACTGACGACGGCGCTGAGACCGATCTCGATCTCGGACACTACGAGAGATTCATCGATGAGAGCCTGACCAAGAATTCCAATGTCACTACAGGAAAGATCTACTGGTCTGTCCTTCAGAAAGAACGCCGCGGAGATTTCGGCGGAGGCACAGTGCAGGTCATCCCGCACATCACAAATGAGATCAAGAGCCGTTTCTACCGCAATCCGGCGGCCGAGGACACGGAGATCGCCATCATCGAGGTGGGTGGAACCGTCGGCGATATCGAGAGCCAGCCGTTCCTTGAGTCCATCCGCCAGTTCCAGCATGAGAAGGGACGCGAGAACGTGATTCTGATCCATGTCACGCTGATCCCCTATCTGCGCGCCTCCCAGGAAATGAAGACAAAACCGACGCAGGCCAGTGTAAAAGAACTCCAGGGAATGGGAATCCAGCCGGACATCATCGTGTGCCGCTCTGAATATCCGCTGGACACAGCAATGAAGGACAAGATCTCTCTGTTCTGCAACCTGCCGGCGAACCATGTCCTCCAGAATCTGGATGTAGAGTATCTGTACGAGGCTCCTCTCGCCATGGAGAAAGAGCATCTTGCGCAGGTTGTCTGTGAGTGTCTCCACCTTGACTGTCCAGAACCGGATCTCAAGGACTGGACGGAGATGGTTGAGAACCTGCGCCATCCGACCCAGGAAGTCACAGTCGCCCTTGTCGGAAAATATATCCAGCTTCACGACGCCTATATCAGTGTTGTCGAGGCGCTGAAGCACGGCGGGATCTACAGCCACACCACAGTCAATATCAAGTGGGTCGATTCAGAGACTGTCACACCGGAAAACGTAGATGAGATCTTTGGTGATGTCAGCGGCATCCTTGTTCCCGGAGGCTTCGGCCATCGCGGCGTGGAAGGCAAGATCGAGGCTATCAAATATGCCCGCACCCACAACATCCCGTTCCTCGGCCTCTGCCTCGGAATGCAGCTCGCAATCATGGAATTTGCCCGGGATGTCATCGGCTACAACGACGCCCACAGCATGGAGCTCAAACCCGATACAACCCACCCGGTCATCCACATCATGGAGGATCAGATCGGCGTAGAAGACATCGGAGGCACACTGAGACTGGGCGCTTATCCCTGCGTCCTGAAGGAAGGCTCCCTTGCATATCAGCTGTATGGTCAGAAAGAGATCAGTGAGCGTCACCGCCACCGCTATGAAGTAAACAACGACTACCGCGAAGTGCTCGAAGAGAACGGCATGTCTCTCTGCGGACTTTCCCCGGACAGCCGTATCGTTGAGATGATCGAGATCCCGTCCCACCCGTGGTTTATCGCCACCCAGGCCCATCCGGAGCTGAAGTCAAGACCGAACAGGCCTCATCCTCTGTTCAAAGGATTTGTGGAGGCAGCGCTCAAAAAGCAGAACGAAAATTGAATCTTCCGCGTGTAGATTTCCGCTGCCAGAAGGAATGAGAACTTTATATCATAGAAACGTACCGCAGGTCATCTTATCAATGCATCGCAGTGCATGCTCCGCTCTACCTCATCCCCTGGAGTCCCTGTAACAGAGAGTCAGAAGCAGATCCATTGGAATCTGCTTCTGCTTTCTTAACAGGGAAAACCAGGTGTATTCGGAACGCTCCCGCATATCACACTGCTCCTGCATTGACAAGATGACCTGCGTTGTCTTACTCAAACAGGAAGATTCATTACATTCGGACGGAAACTACATGCTCAGATGACCTTACCGACCGGAAAGTCCTTCCGATAAGATACCATTCCTTCCGATTTGGATAAAGCAGATCCCGGCAGGGGATGTCATGTGAGCAAAACACGAAGTGAGAGCGTTCCGAAAAGCATTCGTTCTGGATGTTAGGCGGAGCCAAATGGAGTTCCAATGAACGAACATTTGGCTCCGTCGTTACATCCATTCGAATCTTTGAGGTAAAGCGGAACGGTTTTGCGATATGACATCCCCTGCCGGGATGGATGTTTATCCATATGAAAAAGCTTTATTTGGAGAGCTTCCACCCTGCCCATCCGGCGAAGATCCCGATCAGGATTCCCGCCAGCACGTCGCTCGGATAGTGCACTCCCACATACAGGCGGGAGAATGCGATCAGGACCGCCAGGACGATACAGAGGATTTTCCAGATCTTCCGTTTCCCCGGAAGGGTCTTAAAGAGCGCAAAGGCTGCGGCGAACGATGCGCAGCTGTGCCCGGACGGGAAAGAAAAGTCCGGCTGCGCCTCGATCAGCCTCACCAGCCCCGGGATCGTCTCGTAGGGACGGATCCGCTCTACGACATTCTTGAGCGCCACATTCGTGATCAGCGCACCCACAGCCAGCGCGATGAGAGCCGCGATTCCCGCACGTCTTGTCTTTTTCGGGATGAGAAGGATGATCGCCAGGGCGATCCAGATCATTCCGGCGTCTCCGAGACGGGTTATCGCTGTCCAGAATCCGTCCATCCACTCCTGACGGATATGATCCTGGATAAACAGCAGGATATTCTGATCGATCTGCAGCAATGTCTGAACCATATCTTATCACCTCATTCCTGAAGGCCGGCTCCTGCCAGCTCTTCCTTTTCAAAAAGTTCTTCCGCCACCTCTTCATAGACAGCGCATTTTTCACATTTCTTAATCTTCTTTGCGTACTTTTTATAATTTGTGAACATGGGGGCCATGTAAGACCACATTTCTTTCATCTTGTACAGGATCGTCCTGTCCCCGGACATTTCCTCACAATATCCTGCATAGAGAAGGTCATGATACCGCCGCAATTCTTCTTTCTCTGCACGGCCGCCTCCCTTAAGTTCCCTTCCGAGCGCCGGATCTGCGAGGACTCCCCGTCCGGTCATGATACACTCAGCTGCCGGGAACCGCTCCCGGAACCGTTGGTAATCTTCCACAGAAAAAATATCTCCGTTGTAACAGACCGGATTTCTGCTGTTCTCAAATGCAGCGGCGAACGCTTCCAGATTGGGTGTATTCTTATAGAAATCCTTCTGTACCCGCGGATGGATGATCAGCTCCTCCATGGGATACTTATTATAAATCTCCAGCAGTTCCGCGAACTCCTCTGCATTCTCCATGCCAAGCCTCGTCTTCACAGAGATCCTCAGCCTGCATTGTGAAAAAACGGCGTCCAGAAACGCATCCAGCCGGTCCGGATCTGCGAGGAATCCCGCTCCTCTCCCCTTCGTGACAACAGTCCAGGACGGACAGCCCAGATTCAGGTTCACCTCTTCATAGCCGTACTCCCGCAGCTTCTCCGCAGTCCTGAGGAAGTCCTCCACATTGTTGGTCAGTATCTGCGGGACCGTGTACATCCCTATGTTATGCTCCGGCATCACGTCCTTTTTCTCCCGTGAGCTGAAATGTCCCTTCTGGTTCGGCTTGATAAATGGTACAAAATATTTGTCAAATCCCCCGAAACACTCCTTGATCGCATTCCGGCAGATCCATCCCGTGATCCCTTCAAGCGGGGCAAGATATACTTTCATCTGTCGTTCTCCTCAATATAGATTCAAGGCCCGCAGGCCGGCGTATTTTTGCAGTCTTATAAAAACATACCCAATCCGTACCGGGTTGTCAAGTCAAAACGGTTATGCTAAGATTGTTGTGGATAACAGTTCAGCCATAAGGGAACGGGCAGACTGATTTATGCTGGCATAAAGATCAGTCTGCCCGTTCCCTTATGGGCTGAGCGCCCGCATATATGCAAAGGAGCGGCACAGCCGCAGGAGCACGTATGTACGGCTTTGCGAATGGCGGGGGCTGAACTGTTACTGTTGTGGTCTTCAGACGTCCCGTCAGCCCGGGACAAATCTTATAGAATAAAAGAAGGAGGTTTATGATGCAGACCATTAAAAAATTCATTCACTACTATGGCCCGTACAAGACAGTTTTCTTCATCGATCTTCTCTGTGCGGCATTTATCAGCCTGGCAGACCTTGCCTACCCGCAGATCCTGCGTACGGCGACAAACACTCTTTTCACAGAAAACAGCGCCGTGATTCTCCGTGCGCTTCCGCTCATCGCCCTGGGGCTTCTGGCGATGTATCTCATCCAGAGCCTGTGCAAATATTATGTAAGCTATCAGGGACACATGATGGGCGCCCATATGGAGCGGGATATGCGCCAGCAGCTCTTTGACCACTATGAAAAGCTGTCCTTTTCCTATTACAGCAGAAATAACTCCGGCCAGATGATGAGCAAGCTTGTATCAGACCTGTTCGATATCGCAGAATTCGCACACCACGGACCGGAAAATCTCTTTATCTCACTGGTAAAGATCATCGGTTCATTCATTTTCCTGTTCCTTATCAACTGGCGCCTGGCACTCCCGTTTGTCTTCCTGGTCCTGTGCATGTTCATCTTTTCTTTCCGTCAGAACAGCCGGATGCAGGAAACATTTATGGAAAACCGCCGGAAGATCGGAGACGTAAACGCCAGCCTTCAGGACACACTGGCAGGTATCCGCGTGGTTCAGTCTTTTGCCAATGAGGACATTGAGCGGGAGAAATTCAAGAAGAGCAATCACGCTTTCCTGCTCTCAAAGAGAGATAATTATAACTGCATGGGAAGCTTCATGGGATGGAACCTGTTTTTCCAGGGGATGATGTACCTTGTGACCCTCGTCTACGGAGGATATCTGATCGCACATGGCATGATGGTTCCGGCAGATCTCGCGATGTACGCTCTCTACATCGGCATCTTCATCAGTCCGATCCAGATCCTGGTAGAGCTTATTGAGACCATGCAGAAAGGACTGTCCGGATTCCGCCGCTTCCTTGATGTGATGGAGACTGAGCCGGAAATCAAGGATGCGCCGGACGCAAAAGAGCTGACCAATGTACACGGCCGTGTCTGCTATGAGGACGTCTCCTTCCACTACAGCGACGATAACACTTCCGTGCTGTCCCACGTCTCCTTTGAGATCCCTGCCGGAAAATCTATCGCGCTCGTAGGGCCTTCCGGAAGCGGCAAGACGACGATCTGCTCTCTGCTGCCCCGCTTCTACGACGTAACAGGCGGCAAGATCACCATCGACGGCCAGGATGTGCGGACACTGACATTGAAAAGCCTGCGCAGCCAGATCGGAATGGTACAGCAGGATGTGTACCTGTTCTGCGGCACGATAAAGGAAAACATTGCATACGGAAAGCCGGACGCATCTATGGATGAGATCATTGAGGCGGCAAAACGAGCCAATATCCATGACTTCATCCGGGAGCTTCCGGACGGATACGACACCTATGTGGGCGAGCGGGGCACCCGTCTGTCCGGCGGTCAGAAGCAGCGTATCTCCATCGCACGGGTGTTCCTGAAGAATCCTCCAATCCTGATACTGGACGAGGCGACCAGTGCCCTGGACAATGAAAGCGAACGCTGGATCCAGCAGAGCCTGGAGGAACTGTCCAAAAACCGGACTACCATCACGATCGCACACCGCCTTTCCACGATCCGCAACGCGGACGAGATCATCGTCATCACCGAGGACGGGATCGCGGAGAGAGGAACACATGAGAGCCTGCTGGAAAAAGGCGGGATCTACGCGCACTACTACAATATGTAAATTCGGGTTTGGCGGGCAGACTTCTAATCTGACTCACATCCGAAACCGGCAGGCGTGAGTATATCGAAATCATATTCTGCGATGAGGGGCGGGGGATTCAGGCTCCGTTCCGAAGAATAAGAAAAACTAAAAGCTTCGAAAGATGGCTAAAAGCAATCCGAAAAACAGCACAACTCGCTGACGCTCAGACAATACTGTTTTTCGGATTAACGCCAATAATCTGTCAGAAAGACTTAAGGAAGCGGTATCCCGCGTTAAGGGCTGCAATAAGATTTGTCCGAACAAAGTGAGTTTCTTATTGCAACCCTTGTTTTTAGCGGGATACCGCTTCCTTTAGTTTTTCTCAGATTATGGAACGGAGCCTGAAACCGCCCTCCTCTTATCCCAGAAGGAATTCCTCAGACAGCTTTCCCTGTTTTCGGATGATATTCTCGAATAAAACTTACCTTACAAACCGCGAATTTATTTCTCCGTCTCTCTGAGGATCCTTGCCGCGATCTCTTCTTTGATCTGCGCGATAAATGCATCCAGATCTTTTTGTCCCTCATCGCCAGCGAAGCGGCTTCTCACGGAGACTTTATTGTCTTCCTCTTCTTTTGCACCGACAACGAGCATATACGGGATCTTCTTCATCTGTGCCTCGCGGATCTTGTAGCCGATCTTCTCGGCGCGGCTGTCGATCTCAGCGCGGATGCCCGCCTCATTGAGCGCATCCAGAACTTTCTTTCCGTACTCCATATGCTTGTCGGAGATCGGAAGGACTTTCACCTGAACCGGAGCGAGCCAGGTCGGGAACGCGCCTGCAAAGTGCTCAATCAGGATTCCGATGAATCTCTCGATGGAGCCGAACACAACGCGGTGGATCATGATCGGTCTGTGCTTCTCTCCGTCCGCGCCTGTATATTCCAGGTCGAACCGGAGCGGAAGCTGGAAGTCAAGCTGGATCGTACCGCACTGCCAGGTTCTTCCTATGGAGTCCTCCAGATGGAAGTCGATCTTCGGTCCGTAGAACGCGCCGTCCCCTTCATTTA
>ERZ1090868.331-NODE-331-length-25998-cov-10.667887_pt1 | contig 25998 bp, 40 predicted proteins | sample MGYA00478475_ERZ1090868 | MGnify/ENA primary metagenome ERZ1090868 (study PRJEB33644, sample SAMEA5815747) | chicken gut metagenome | biome: Chicken; feature: Gastrointestinal Tract; material: Caecum | place: Ireland | collected 2019-01-01 | study: A study of the...
AAAAAATTAATGTGTGCGTATATTCGTAGTAACGCACACAGGCGACCCGACAGGGAACCCCGCAAGCGGGGCCCCCCTTTCGGGTGCTCGTTGAAACAGTTAAAGAGGAATAAAAAACTTAACAATAACAAAACCGATAAAGAACAAAAACCCTGCACCGAACATAATGTCAACGAGAGTAAAACCCTGAATATTAAACGAAAGAACATCAATTAAAGTAGAACCAACAGTAGACATAAGAGTTTGTCCCAAATCATAAAGCCAATCGATTAAAGAAAGTTCCATAGATTAACCTCCCGCAAACATTTTCAAGAAAATACAAGCAACAGAAACAAAAATTACAATAGAAAGTAAATCACCATAAGAAAAACCACCAAAAAAGTCAGTATCAAGAAAGACTCTGACAGGTTCAATAAAATAAGCTACGGGGTTGCTAATAAGACCGCTTGCGCCGTCTGCAATAGCTTGATTATAACCGTTATTATATCCTTGCTCAAAACCTTCTTGCTCGCCTTCAAGTTCACCTTCAATATAGCCCTGCTCATATCCTGCATTATAGCCTATGTTATAACCTTCATCATAACCATCCTCATATGTGCCAGCGGTGGGGTCGTAACCATCCTGATAACCATCACGATAGCCGTCATCATAACCATCCTTATAATCGGCAGATTGACCATCTGCAAAACCCGCTGCATAACCTTCATTATAACCCGCTGTTTGTCCGTCTTGATATCCTGCAGAATAACCTTCATCGTAACCTTGACTAACAAAATCATTGAAAAGGTCATCAAAGGAACTCCACGTAAGACAATAATCATACCATGTATAGACACAGTCAGGATTACCGCCGTAATCAAAAATCATATAATAAGCATTGGAATAAGCCTCGGGGATATCGTTTTCACCAAACCAAATATCAGCATACCAAGCCTCACCAAGGATTAAAGGGATAGATATTGTAGATTGTGTAGTGCTATTAGTGGGAGCATAGCAATTAGCAGTGACAGAATAGTTAAACTCATCAACAACGTTAAAAACTAATTGTGCAATTTGATACCCATTAATAGAGCCACCTTTATTTAACCCCGTTAGAACACCATATCAGATTGCCGCCTAAATAAATAGCGAATTAAACCTTATTTTTTAATGCCTTTCGTGGTGTCGTTGTACCACAGAATTAAGCGGCAAGTCAACGGAAAAATTTATTGCATAAGCCATAAAAAGAAAGAACAGTCATACTCGATCAAGAGTGTGGCTGTCCTTTTATTATTCCGTGATTGCAATCAGGCTCGACAAACCGACGCAATAATTTTTTCTTTGTCGTTGACTTCCGAGAGACTGTACTTATAGGCTAACCGATTCGTGCTTCATTCAGTGGTCCTTAGCCACTGCCGAAAGGCAAAAATAAAAAATAAGGAGATATGAAGCGAATGAAAAAGGTTATCTACTCGATCACCAAGTTAGGAAAGGTCGAAAACACAAAGGTTACAGGTATCGGATACATCACCGATGAAGACCTGATTACGGCAAATGTCAGCAAGACCGGCAAGCCGTACATCAGGATTTTCCCTTGTGTGAAAAACTGCCATCCTGTAATGAACAGCACAGACGAATTCAAAGGCGCGTACTACGAAATCGTCGAATACAACGAACGGGATATAGAAGTCAACTACTATATCTGGTTCAAACTTGCGAAATAACAAAGGAGATACAAATCATGAAGAAACAATATCAACTGAGCGAATTCCAATTCTATGACGGAGAAGAATTCATCACCTTCAACCTCATAGACATCAACACAGAAAAGAAAGAGATCACGGTCGCCGTGACAGACCGCGGACGCATCAGCGTTCACACATTCGACCTGCTGGAAGATTGCGGCAGACTCTACTTCGAATACGGCGTAGGCTTCAATCAGATCGACTTAGACGACTTCGAGGAGGTTGACGAATGAAACTCACTCTTGCGAATATCAAAGAACTCAAACGCAATTCGGACAGTCCCCTGCTCAAGCGCGTTTGCAACTATGTCATAGACCGCTGGAGCGACTATGACGACAAGAAGGGCATCTTCACGGATGTCCTTCATTATGGCTGCCAATCGGGAATTGTCGGAGAACTTATCTATTATTCGGATACGGTGCGTTTCTACAAGCAGTACAGACAGGAAATCAATTCTCTGCTGTATGACCTTATGAACGGAACGGGACTTTACTCCCCCACCGAACTTTTCGGCGACAAGTGGGACAAGGAAGATCCGCTTGCGCAGGATGACTACAATCAAAACCTGCTGGCGTGGTTCGGCTTTGAAGAAACGCTCAGGAACATAGGCTACAACTTTGAAACTTTACAAAATTGCATTTGAGGAGGATACGAAAATGACAGACAAAAACATCGCAAAGAAAGAAAAGGCTATCGAGCTTATGAAACGGCTGGACATCTATAAGCCGTATATCAAGGGCTTCCGCGAAAGCAACAAGGTATGCTTTTTTGAGGGCTTTGGCGGCTTCTGGATAGACCAAGAACCCGAAGTTTATGCCAAGATGAAGGCTATCGAAAAGAAATACGGATGCCTCGTCTATGCCGTAACGCACGAGTTTACTCCGTTCGGCGAATGCTACTCCTTCCTCATCGTATCGGACTATCCCGAAGAATGGGACGACTTAATGAACGATGACGGGAACAGGCACTGCGCTTACGCCTATGTCTGGAATAAAGACGACGAATGGTGTTCGGAGTTCGGCGACATAATCGTGCAAAGCTTCGGCGGCGGTATCAAAAGAGTCGCGTGAGGTGAACTATGAAAGTATATCTTGTAAAACTCGATTGGTCCACCGAAGACAGCAACGACATCGAATTGTCCGTTTGCAGTACATATGAAAAGGCTTACGAAAAGTTCAAGGAACTTATCGCAAACGAAATGAACCCGGACAACTCGTGGGTTGGCGAACTCGAATGGGAAAACGGCGTTCCGAAAGACGATAAAATAGAACTCGACTTTCTGGATCGCCACAGCGACACTGATGAAACCGAATGCTATTGGATGATCACCGATACTTGGGATTACGGCATCCATACCTTCATCTCTATCGAACTCAAGGAGGTCTTATGAAACCGTTCAAAACACAAGCTCACATCCACTCTCTTAACGGAAAGATGGACGAAATCACCATTTTGGAAGAACTCGGAAACAACAACTATTTAGTGGATTATCGCGGGGTGAAATGCTCCGCGATTTTTAATCCCTTCAACTGCACCTACTACGCAGACGACATTTACGGGAGGACAGACAATGAATAACATTCAAAAACTTGCCGCTAACGGCAACAAAAATCACCGCATCTTTGCAGCTACGGTCATAGACCTTATGAACTCACAGGGTTTTTACGGACGACTGTACCGCTCCGTCAACGAGATGGACGGCGACCGCTATGAGCAACTCTGTGACCTCATCGAAAAACAGGATTTCAAAGATCCGCTCGATGTCGTACTTTGGCTGGAATGCTAACAGGAGGCTTACGCAATGAAAACCATCTTCTACCATTACAACTCAACGGGAACGCTCTTCCTGTCTTACAGCGACGAAAACGGCGGTTACGCCGATGAAGCCTATGTGTTCTACTCTCTTCGGGAAGCAATACAGCAATTCCGCCGCAAATACGGATTGCAGCACAGGCACATCCGCGTCATCAAACTTTACTAAGGAGGCATACCAAAATGGCTAAAATCGCAGAACTCAAAAAGTATCTCGGATATGAATTCTCTTCCGGGAGTTACACCGGCGAGGACTATAAGTCGTTCCAGACAAAGTACATCAACTACCTCAAAGCAATATGCCGTGAAAACCATTGGCAGCTCGTCAATGTCGGAAGAAACCACTACTGCTTCTCCGCCTTTATCAAGAGTGCGGAGAACAGATGCGTGTATATATCCATTTCGGATGTCAGGTACTTCACGAACGAATGGTACAGCCATATCCTCATCCGCACGGCAAAAGACGAACAGGACTACCGAGGCGGATTTAACTACTATACAACGCTGGAAAACCTCGATGTCAAAGCGGCGGAACTACTTGAAGACTTACCCTTTTAAGGAGGCATACGATGAAACTGAACCTGGAAGCAAAAACCAAAGAACAACAGCGCATCAAAGCCTATCTTGAAGAAAATGCCTCCGACATTCTTGCCGGAAAAATCAACAACGGCGTTCTCATCAAGAAAGACGGCAAGATCCTGCTGAACCGCAAAACGCTGGACGGTTTTATGTCTTTTGCAAGCGAAGAAGCAAAAAAGCAAGCCGAAAAAGGCGCGAGATACGCTATGGTCGAAGACAACGTCGTGTTCGGCTGGGCCGTCCATTATTTCGAAGAGGACAGCATAGAAGGTACGCTTTACAACGAGGACGGCACCGAATACAAGACGCAGCCCAAACCGGCAGCAAAGGTACCAACGGTGAAAGCGCAACCCAAACCGCAGCCCAAACCTCAGATGTCCATGTTCGACCTTATGGGCGAAGATCTCGAAGGCAAGCCTGACGAGAAAAAGCCCGATGACGAGCAAGACGATATGCCGTCCGACGAAGAGATACGAGAGATCATGGAGGAAATAGCCAAAGAAGAAAAGGCTGAACAACCGAAAACGACTGTCTCTCCCGTATATCAAAAATATTTGGATGCGCAGGACAAGTATCCGCAAGCAATCGTCGCCATGCGCTTGGGCGATTTTTATGAAGTGTTCGGCAAGAATGCAGAGGTGCTTGCAAGAGAACTTCCACTTACTCTTACTGGAAGGGATTGCGGACTTGAAAGCCGCGTGCCTATGGTCGGCTTCCCCTACCATACTTCGGATATGTACTTCGGCAAAATCTTAAGCAAGGGACACATTCTCGTTGTCATAGAAAACGATAACGAAGTCCATGAAATGACTAACGAGCAAGATGTTGACCTTGAAACGGGCGAGATACTCTCCGAAGAAGAAATGCGCGAATTTGACGGCGACATCGAAGAGCCGAGAGACCTCGACGATGACATTGACGCTGCCGCCTTCGACAAAGACGCGCTCTGCAAGCTGGACGAAATGTTCGGCGACAAAATCACATTGAGGTGAACCATGAACGCAAATTACATAAGACCGATCCCCAAAAGAATAGAAAATCGCATCCTCTCTTACGACGCAAAACACGGCGACAACAAAGGGCTGCGCTTTTATGCGTATCTCACGACGATACAAAAAGAACTCGTAAAAATAACCGTTGCCGTCCGCAACAAAGACAAAAAGACTCGGCTCATAAAGCAAGTTGCCGTTCACGGCGTATACTCGGACAAATGTCTGGTGCGAGATATGGAATATTCCTTTATGGGCAATTATCGTGTAGGCTGGTATGACGAAGGCATCAAATACCCGTACAATATGCGCCCCTTCTACAACGACGGCATATGGTACGCCGTGGACTTCAAATACTACAACCCATGGGCGCACGTCATCAACCCGCAATTTGCGCTTTCCCTTCCACAGTTCCGCTATTCCGCCGTAAATATTCAGAATCCGCCTTGTATCATCACATATCTCCGCACTTATCTCAAATATCCGCAGGTCGAATACCTTGTCAAAGCGGGCCTGGGCAAATATGTCGGCAGCAAGATGATATTAAAGAAAATCGGCAGCGACAAAGGCTTCCGAAAATGGTTGATGGCGCACCGCGGAGAACTGATGAGGCATCACTACTATGTAGACGTCGTTTTGCGCGGATACAGAACGGGAAAATCACTTGAAACGCTGCAATCTTACCGCGAAGCGAAAATTAGTTTGCGGAACAATAACACGCTTGCCCCCATACGCGAACTTTTCAAGGGTACGGAGCGTGAGAAATTCTTCGATTACATATCCGAACAGAATACCAACGCTAACACATATCTCGATTATCTCAAAGCCTGCCAATATCTCGGACTGGATATGTCAGAAGAGAAGAATCGTTTTCCCCACGATTTCAAGTATTGGCACGATATCCGCATCGACCAATATGCCACGGCACGAGCGGAAGCGGACAGGAAAGCGAAACAGGAGTTGTATGAACAATTTGCCCGTATCGCCGAAAAATACTTGCCGCTTGAACACGATAAGCGCAGCGCCTTCATCTGTATCATTGCCCGCTCTCCTGCTGACCTGATCCGCGAAGGTGAATTGTTAGATCACTGTGTGGGACGGATGAACTATGACCAACGCTTTATACGCGAAGAATCGCTTATATTCTTCATCCGCACAAAGGAAGAGCCGGATACTCCGCTCGTGACGCTCGAATACTCTCTCCGCAACCATAAAGTCCTGCAATGCTACGGAGAACACGACCACAAACCGAGCGAAGACATTCTGCACTATGTCAACAAGGTATGGCTTCCCTATGCCAACAGAACCATAAAACAGATAGCGGCATAAACCGCAAAGGAGAAAACACTATGTCTAACTATTTCAGGATCACCGCCTACCACCCTGCCGAAAATCTTTCGGCCATCTTCGACAGCAACGGCTACTTTGAAAAGCTGTGGCAGTTCTCTGCCTACCTAATCCAAAAAGGCTTCAAGATAATAGAGGTCGGAAATGAAGAAAAATTCGACGAAGGCGATATGCCGAAAGCTGAACGGGATACCGTCCACATCATTCTTCGCGCCTGTAAGAGCGGACAGCCCGACATCAAGGGCAACTGCATAACGGTAGAAGGCAAAAGCTACACTACCCTATAAAGTCATAGCCCGTTGCGATTACTCGTAACGGGCTATTTTTATGCCGATTCAATCGTGCAAAGTATTTCGGTCAAACAACGGACAAGCGAAGAACTCCTCAAAACTCATGTCGAAGCCTTCGCAGATCGCGTACAAAGTTTTCAACTTTACAGAAGTGCTTCTCTTCTTCTTAATGGAAGATAATGTCGTCTGCGGCACTCCGCTCCGCTCGGATAATTCGTATTTAGTCATTTTCCGTTCTATGCACAACTGTTCAATACGTAACGCTACTGCATCCTCCAAAAGCATACTGCCACCTCTGTTAAAACAAGTTACTGTCCTAATGGCAGTATAAATTTTTTGCCTTTTCTTTTACTGCTATACATCGCAGATTTGCTATTTAGTCAAATTTTTGTTATTATATCGTTGGTGAATCCTATGATTGTTACTTTTATCGGACATCGGAAACTACAGTTTGATAACGGCTTCCGCATACAACTGAAAGAGCTGCTCCTATCCCTAATCGACAACAGAATCGCCGATACCTTTTTATTTGGCAGCAGAAGCGATTTCAATGACTTGTGCCTTGAAGTCGTAACCGAGATCCAAAAGGAACGCCCCGACATAAAACGAGTATATGTCCGAGCCGAATACCCTTACATCAACAAAGCCTACGAAGACTATCTGCTCGGATCTTACGATGCCACTTATATTCCGGAGAATGTCATCGACGCAGGCAAGGCAGCTTATGTCGAACGCAATTACCATATGATTGACAAGGCGGATCTCTGTATCTTCTACTATAACGAAAACTATGAGCCGCCGCAAAAGCCTATGTCGCGCAAACACAATATGCCTGTACCTACTTACAAGCGAAACAGCGGCACCAAGACCGCCTACGAATACGCCGTAAAGCGCAAGAAAGAAATAATCAACCTATATACCCTACTATCACAATAAAACGATAGCCCGCTGCATACACTGCAACGGGCTTTTTACAGCAAAAAGAATATGAGCCTAACTCTCTCATTTAAGAAAGATTTTCAAGCGCATTTCCTCGCAATAATGGTTCACTCATGACTTATCCTTTTTTAAGTCATCATAAATACTTTTAATGAATACCCCGAGCACCTCTTTTTTGAGGGTTTCATTATTCAAGAGCAACAATTTTAAGAAAATCAACCTCGTCGAGTCGTGATAACTTAACGCGACAAGGGTTTCAAAAAAAAGCCGTCCATTTGGACGGCTTCAGTCTTCATAAATCTTTATAAATGGAATCAGTTTACCTCACTGCTCTTCTTTGGACAATACTTCCATGAAATCAAAAACTAATTTTCTGCGATTCGCAGGCACCGATTCAAACATAGATATATAACTCAATATGCACCTCTTTTATAAACCTATCCCAACAACTTATATTTATCTTTCATTTTTATCAATCAAATCCTTTAATTGATCACTGACAGCATCTATGTAGAGATACACCCCGTCCCGATCACAGTGGTACAAATTGGAGTAGCTTGTGCTCTCGTTCGGGCTTATGGGGTTGGGTTCTACTACTTCAGTAGCCTCCAACAAACCAGCTCCTGATTTTGCAGCAGCAGAAAGTGCTTTTTTAAGAACCGCAATCTGTCCATTAATCCAAAGCTCTTCAAGATCTTTAAGCACTTTGGGATCATTTTCCATATCTGTAAGTAGCTGTACAACCTGATCTGGAGACAGATATGCACCAGAGCAGTAGTTTTCGATAATTCGGTTCTTCTTGGGATTTGAAAAGGAAACGGGTGTCAATTGATCCCATGAAGTCAAGTACCGCGCATATTTCGGTTTTTGCTCCACCAGTAAAGAAAAGGAACTGCCTCTGGTATAATAGTAATCTCGGAAAAAACCTTGAATCACTGCAATATAAAAACCGTGACTTTTGTCAAAGAGCTCGTTTGGTTCTGTTTTAGCCCCAACACGCAGGGTATCCAGATATTTTTCCGCATAGAAATCCTCCATTCCATGCTGCACAGCAAGAGCAAGCACTTTTTCCTCCTGTCCCTGCTGTATCCAGGTTAATGGAGTAAAATACCATTCTTGCATTTCTTTTGGTGAAATCGGGTGAAAACTCACATCATATCCCATAAAATCAAAATCCTCCTTTCATTCCGACTCAAAAGGTTCTTTTATTATCCACTTAAAAATTTTACCAAACATACATTCTGAGTCACAATTCTGACTCGCTTAAAAATCACTCCATTCTGCTGCGTTCAATTTGGCGAGCTTACCCCACATATTCCCTATTTGTGGGTTACAATAAAGTGATTTTCCTTTTGAGTCAATTATCCATTCCTGAGTATAAATTGTGAGAGTAATCGCGTTTTTAGGATCAGTCGAGTTAGATTTTATATATTTCCGCAAGTCTGCTTGTTCAATAAAACTATCAAACTGTTCTTTTGTAAAATACCGCGGTAAACCCTTTAACTGTTCTCTGAAAGCATCTATTTGCTCAGCTTCTATATCTAAAAAGAATAGTTTCTGGATACAAGGAAAAAGTGGCGGCAACTCGTCAAATTTTTTCTTTTTCTTCGGATTTTCTTCTAACAACCTTTCGATCTCACGCACTTTATTTTCTTTTAGTTTCTCACACCAAGCGACGTGACATTTTTCCGTTGAGAAAGAGAACTTCATCGACGACGTAAAGGCTTTATTCAAAAGCAATAAATAGCCTCCGTCTTGCCCCTCACGATAGCTGTGTTCAATTTGATACACCTTGAAATAGCCTTTCAAATAAACACTTTCTACCCAATCTCCAATCTTAATTCCTTTAAGGTCGTGTACATCTATTTCCAACGTAATGTCCTCCCATGATTTATCCCTTATCATAAACTTAGAAGTCCCTTAATTCCTCGAACTTCTCCAATAAATCATTCTTTTGAATTGAGCTTTCCGGCATTTCATCTAAAATGTCACAAAGAGCCATATAGATTTCATCCCGTTCCTCGGTTTCTATAAATTGCATTTTGTTAAAGGTCAGAGTATAATCTTTTACTTCTTGTAATGCCAACGCCTGTGCATCATCGGCATTTGTTTCTGCCAATTTCAAAAGCACAGCATGTGTTTTACGATATTGCGCGGCAGCTTTCTTTGCGGCTGACGAAGGAATATGCTCTGCCCCATCCCAATTTCGGAATGGATTGTTAAGATTTTCAGCGAGCCATTGCGGTTTTCGAGGCTTTGTAATACGCAGGCTTATGCCATTTTTCCCTTTCCACAATTTCTTGACTTCTTTCGCCGCATCCTCTGGCAGACTGGTCATCCAAAACCAAGAAAGAGCAGGCATCTGCTCCTGAGTAGGAATATCCTTCGCATTAAAACCAAACAAATCGAATGTAGAAAATCTTTCAAGCTCATGAAAATCTGCCACAGCAGAAAAATTTGTAAGATTACCGGGAGCACCCCAAATCCGTAATTCTTTCAAATGCGGATGAACAGAAGCCAATCCAAGCAAATCAAAATCCTTTAAGCGTATTCCGTGAAGTCCACACAAATCAGGCAGTTCCAAATGAGGACGGTATTCTCCGATAAATTGAAGTGTCAGTCGTTTTCCATTCCCGTAAGCATGGATAATGCAATCGTCAACACCTTCATTCTGGAATAAAAGCTGTTCTGTTTCCGCACTCAGCCACAGTTCTTTTAATCCTGTCATATCCAGCATCAGCTTTCTGATGCTGGTGCCCCGCAGATCAAGCGTCCTCTGACCGTGGTTCATTAAAGTCAATTCATCAATAAAGGGATTTTCTCGCAAAAATTCCGGCAGATCCGTATGCCACTGCTCGCAAATTAGTTCAGAGAGACAGGGCAGCACCGCGAGTTCTCGCGCTGAGCCAAATGGTGTATATTTGTCCGTCACCCGATAACTGTCGAGCCTCACTAAATTGTCTCCGATTTTTACATCAGCACTGCTCTCCATAGCTTTCTTGAACGCTTGCCTCTTATCCTTAGGAATTTCCTGCCACTTCATCTGCAAATACACGTCATAGCCATCGTCCCAAAAGCCGTATGAGTTACAAGGTTTATTTGTAAAAGGTGGTAAAGTCCCCACCAATATGTATTGAGACGGGACATCTACATCCACTCGCAATAGGTGAAGATCACGAGGCCAGTACATAAAATCTTTATAGAGAGGACGAAGATATGGCAGTTCCTCTGCTGTCAAAGGAGCATCCCCCACCCAATCCAAAGAAACAATCACCGCAAAAGATTGTTTGCTTGCTTTATCCGGCGGCGCGATATACGCCACCTGACAGGCAGTGTAGCGTTCCAGATATTTATTGTAGACTGTATAAACATCTCCGGCTTTTGCGATCATCTCAACCCTCTCGTTCATTTTTTTCTAAAAAGAATCCCCACACACAGTTAGAAAATTCCCCTGCGGCAAAATATTTAGTCTGCCCACCAATCTCAACACGCCATATCTCGAATGTATGAAATTGATTATAAATTGGATCTTTTACTTTAATCCGCTTTCCAGTGGTTTCCCATTCGTAATCAAAGATATTTACCCCGAATAATTCACAATTACCGTCTATCCCTGATTTTACAAATTCCCAAGCCATTTTACTCCTTATAATCCTGTACGCCGCCAGCCATCCAAACGCTCCTGTACAGCATCTATTTTCCAGCCTTCCTCAACATGTTTCATCAGAAAACGGCGGTCAAAGCCTGTATTTTTCTCTCTTGTGTAAATATAGAGTTTGTTTTTAGTAATTTGCTCTGCATCGATAAACTGCTCTCCGAAATAAGTTCCCGAATGAGAAATTGAAAGTCCCAAGGGACGATAACCTGCACGCGGTTTTTCGCTCACATATTTCTCCCAGATTGCCATAATTCGAGGCTCTACATCATTATTTTCAAACCCTACTTGTTCTACAAACTGTTCCCATGCGGTCATTTCTTCAAAGAATGCGGTGAGAACTTTGCGACATTCCTCTGCCGCCTGCTCGTCCAATGTGACAGGCTTTTTTGCTTTTTCCCTCTGAGCCTTTGAAAAATGCTCCATTTGTTCCTTGGAAAATTGCTTATGTACGACAGGTTCAATCCTATTGTTATCAGCAACGGCAAGCAATCCCTCATAAGTGACAGCGGTATCGTCGATTTGAATATGTGTTAACTTTGGGATAGAAGCTGCCTGTAAAAGCCCTGTATCATTCAACCCTGTACGATTTAATGCTACAAGATCGAGCCTGTTATTTTGCAAAACAGACAAACCGCTGCCGTTGATACCAGCATTTCCGTCCAAAAGTAAGTAGCGAAGTTTTGGCATCTCGGAGAATACCTGAAAGCAGGCATCCGTTAAAGCACCATCTTCTACTCCGAAATTTGCCATATATTTATGTGCGGCAAACGGTGTGAGCAATTCATCCGTCACTGGATAACCTTTTACATGAAAACCGACCAAAGCGTAACCTGCCAGCCGTTCCATGATTTCCATAGTCAGCTCGGAAACCTCAAATTGTTTTTCTCTGTCCAATCTCAGCACACCGCTTTCCCAGTCTGCCGTTCTTGCCTGTTTCGGCCAATCCATAGCGTATCTCCTTATTCTCGTACCTTGTAGCTTTCCTCAATATCTATAAATCGAACATAAACAGCACAAACTTTGCCTTTTGCATCATAACCGAAATAAACAGGATAGAAGCCATCACCCCACCCAGAAGAAAAGATGGGCAAATTGTAGTCAGTATTTGGTACTGTCCAATTAAGCCAGTCTCCGTGCTTTTCCTGATATTTAGGATGAGCTTCTGCGTTTTTCTCCAACAAATCGCAATACAGATCATTGTAAGGGTCAATATCCGAATCTTCTTCCAAACGCTTATTCCAATATTCCTTAAATGCTGCTTGAGTCTGAATGTCTGCAATGCACCCCATTCCGGCATCTACGCAAAAGCCAAAATAATCTTCTTCGTTCAGTTCTTCTTCCAAATCCTCGCTGCCCGTTATACCCAGCTCATATCGAACAGGCTTCTCCCCACTAATCTCCACCTTAATACAAGCATAGCGGTCTCCGTATTTTTCACTTGGTACCACACAGATTTTTACAGGGTAAGTTCCAACAGGAATTGTCTGCATAAATGGCGGTGTATTCTCCAACTCCACCAAGGGATCGCAGGCAAAAATTACCCCCGTAGGAAAATGGACGGTGCCAATGTCCAACACATCCACCCCCATATTCCCAACCACCTTTTTAGTAAAATACGCATCCAAATCTGTTTTGCATGTCAGTTTGTCCTTAATCGATTTGTATTTGTTAAGCCATTCGATAGTCGGCATAATGATCTCCTCCTATTGATTCGGTTTGAGCATAGATTAGCTCTCTACAATGCGAACCTGTTTCCCTCCAATTTCAATTTCCAGCTTTACGCCGTAGCTTTCCGCCCACGCAGGACATTTGCTGAGTAAAGCCAATATAAGCTCATCGGGTTTACTGCCAAGGGTTACACGCAAAATCACAGGCCATCCCCCATATTCCTTTTGAAATTTCTTGCTTTGTGTGTGGTTCAGATAGCCCTCCATTTTGTCGAGCAGAGCCTTCTGTGTTTCCGGTGAGCCGTCAATAAAGCCATTGCAAACCAAAACCATTAACACTTCCCCTGTTTTGGTTTCTGCCATAATGTCGATCTTATGAAGATCGCCAAACATATCTTCTATTGTCATTTTAATCACCAATCCCTTTCCCGGATGGCTTCCTCTATATCAATAGAAATGCCAAACCACTTCAAAATGTAGTCCACGGTTACGCCAATGCTGTCACGAGCAACCGTTTCAATCTCGCTGTCGTTTTCGTCAAACTCCTCTTGCAGATCGTTGATAGCACAAACCACCTCATCCAGCTTTTCTTGAATAACATCCGTGTTGGTTTCGCCCGTTTCCAGCAGGTCTATCACCTTTTGAAGTTCATCTCTAACTTTATCCACGAGAAAAACGGGGTAATAATCGTCCTCATACATTTCTTTCAGCAATTTGTAATTCTTGTCAAACTTTTTCATTTTTCTATTTCTCCTTTCTTCGTTGTTGGATTATATATTCAATTCAACTTCTCCGCCATTCAAAATGCTTTCCAAATATGTAAAGAGATTTTGCGATAAATATTCCATGTTTCAGATATTTACAACTCTGCTGCAAACTCATAGGTAGCCGCAATGATGTTGTAAACATCATCGTATGTAAACAGCCGATAGTGCCGATAAATCCCTTTGTCAAAGTCCTCCCGCACAGGCAGAGACTTCAACCAAGTGCTGTCCTCGATCAAATCGAAGGAGCTACGGTTCAAACACCCCGTTTCAGTCAGTTTTTCATAGGTGTCCAATTCGCAGGCAAAATAGGCCAGCACCTGTCTGAAAGTAAGTGTGTAGGAGAACCAATCCTTTTCGTTCCTGTGCAGGGAGACCAAATTACCGTTTATATCCCCCGTAAAAGTCAGATTGTTCAGACTATCCCGTTTCACCTGATCCAAATAGATACAGTCCCGTCCCTTCAAAAAACCCAAACAGGTGCTAACCGCAGTCACTTTTTCCATAGACAACTCCTTTTTTCAACTCTCATGGGTGATACAGGAAATCTCCTTATTCAAATCAAAGTAGACCACCATCAGCTCGTCGGTAATCTTTGGATTAAAAGATAAGTCCAGAATAAAAACTTGTTTCTCGTCATCCAACAGACTTCCAAAACGCTTGAGCCGTAAAAAGTCCACCATATCGATAAAGGATAGTTTGGTCAGGTCGATCCCAGGAAAAAGATCAGCCGCTATATCAGGTTCCACATCATCCCGATGAAACTGCATGAAAAATGTCACGCATTTGTGATAGGGACTGTTCTCATTCGCCAAAGCTACTCTTATAGCTTCCTTTGCTTTTTCTGCTAATTTTTCCGCCTCATCCAGATTTTCTCCCACGGCATTCATTGCCGCAGTGTCAGAGGTCAATTCTTCATCGACATCGAACATAAACGGCAGACCTGTATCTTCTGGGAAAGTAAATATTTCCTCACCGGGCGTATATTCAAAATCAATTCGTTTACAGTTCAGTTTCATGATGGACACTATTCTCCTTATCCTTCGATATTTGCCGCAGTAATTCCCTTTTTCAGAGAACCGTAGACCGCTATCGCATGATCGGTAAACATCTCGTCGCAGTCAAACCATGCAGTGAAGCTGCCGCCAGACGTTACAACCAATTCCGTCATGCTAATCCGTCTGGCAAATTCTTCCTCTGTGATCGGATTTGTTTTAGGGTCACGGGCATTCTCTTCATCCTGAGAAAGCCAATTATTAGCCGTCTCTGTGTTTTTCTTTGCTGCGAACTCTCGCATAGACTTTTCCCAAGTTTCGCATTCCGATAGCAACTTCTTAGCCGCACTGCGGGCGCGCGTCCATGAAGGCTTGCTTTCAGCATTTACTTCCAGTGAAAGAGTTACATTTTTTCCGAGCCAGTCTATCTCCCCTTCAAAGCAACCATGATCCTTGTTTAACTCTAATTGTCCCAAAACCTCGTCTTGAATTATGACCGGCTTATGGTATTCATCCAGAATTTCTTGCAACTGAGGGCATTCTTCATTTTCTTTCACTACTTTTGATATACACCAAGGGCGAACCACCACATTTTGCGCCCATTCCTCTTTCATTCGGCGAATTTTCAGGCGGCAGATCTGCTCGCTTTGAAAGCGTCCCCAGCCATTTTTGCCGTTTCGTTCCTCTTCGGTGACAGGCCAATCCAGCCGCTCCTCTTTGGTGCTGACCTTGCCTGTATCGCAGAACACCACGCCCAAAGTGACAACTGTCATTTCCCAAAATTTGCCTTTCCAGTTATATCCGCCCCCGATACAGCGATTTATCAATGCGATCACTTCTTGCTCTTCTTGCTCGTACATCTCATAAAATTCTTCAAACATATTTTACTCTCCCGTATATAGTGCAGTCAATACTGCGGATATTTTATTCTCGAATTCCTTTGAATTGGTTTTTTCAAAAATATCACGATACGCTAAAACGGCTTCGTAGGAATAATAATAAAAACTGTAAAAAAGATCTGCGGGGAAAACCTCGTCCTCCTCATAGCGCATCTCATCTTCTTCCTCGTCATATTCCTCCGACCAAAGATATTCTTCTTTTAGCATATCTGAAAACAGTGGCAACGGCTCAGCATGTTCCATTTCGTCCCCGTCATGAAAGCATTGGAGAATATAAGCAAAAAATTCCAACAATTCATCCGCAATAAAATGAGCAACGGGATTCTGCCCATTTAATTCAAGAGCTTGTTGCAGTATTCTCAACAAAAAAACCATTCCAAATGGTGTTGAATGCCATAATGTGCTTTGATGCTCCATATTTGTTGTAAGTTCATAAAGCGATTCTTTCACGGCTTTCATATCATTCATTTTTTGCAGAACCGAAAAACACACAGGAAAATTCGTTGCTCTGCCATACGCCGTTGTAAGACGATGCCAAGGAACAGACTGAACATCCAAACTCAAAATATATTTCCTGTTTTCCTCTTTCATGTGTTCATCTCCTTATTCTGCTATCTTGCTGCGATATTCCTTTTCCAACGCGGTGTACCATCGTTTCAACATGATTTCCAGACTGGTTTTTCCGTTGCGATCACCGAAAACAAGAAACTTATCCAGCAATCTGGGGAACAGATATTTGCCTGCTTCTGTCAAATCCCGATTGATGTAGACCATTTGAAGGATACGATTTTGCCGATCCAGAGGGTTCTTTTTCAGCAACTCCTTTTCAAAACAGAAGCGCAGGAATACCACATTCTCGTCGTAAAAGTCCTCCACCACGGCTGCGCCAATACTGGTGTATGTGATGTCGTACACCAAACGGTTCCAATCAAATTTCTCGGCATAGAGCAGTTTCAGCGCCTTCTCCCAGTGTTCCTCCGGGATAACCAGCATTCTATGCTGCGCGGTACTGGAATAGCCGCGGTAGACAGGTTCCGGATGTCCCAACAATTCGCTTACACTATCGGCATAGACGAAGCACAGTTCCTCATCGAACAGACCGCCGATAAAGTTGCCGTTGCAGTACAGCATATAGTTTTTGGACTTCGCCGGAGAGTAGGAAAGGTTATATTCCTGCGAGTCCAGACATTTATGTACCTTGTTCAGAAAGTCTATTGATGTCATAGGCTTCTCCTTATTCCTAAAACTTTCCTTCAATCATTCCATTGAGATAAGTTCCGGGGTTTGCAATAAATTCGTCCCATGAAGCAAGTGGATGAAATTCTTCATGTTCTATATCTAAATACCATATCTTTTTGTCTTTGGCGTTCCAGAGTAACATACCTCAACGAAAGATCTGTTCACATATCCCCCGTAACTGTGCAGGAGATGTCTTGATAACCTTACTTCCTCCATTTTCAGAATCCTTTCCCCAAATAGCCCACAGCACATCATGCCAGAGATATTTCTTTGCCCTTTCATCTTTTCTCGATTCCTCAGTCAAATAGTATTCCAGCTGTCCTTTAATTTCAAGTAAAGCGTTCAAGCTATCCTCGTTAGCAATAAGAGTACAAAACTCCTTAGCTGGTTTCAGCCATTGCATAGACTGAACGCCGTGAATCAATACAGGAAGTGTCTGAACCGTAAATCCGTACCTTTTGAAAAATGCGTGAATGAACTTCTCCTGTAAAGACGAGTGCTCGTCATCACAAAGATCCAAATAATCACACACGAGCGAACACCACTGTGTTCCCTCCAATCCCAAAGCAAATACAGCAAAGGTACCAGGCATAGCACAGGCTTCATCTTCAAGATTATTATACCACTCAAACTCTTTCATAGCAAGACGAGCATATTTTTCAATAAGCGTATGCAAATTGGGGTACTGCACGGAGCAAGCAAAGAGCTGATTGATACCTTTTTTAGGTAATCCCGGAATTGGCAGATAGATTTTCTCCTTCCCACGGAACTCCACCGAGTAACTATGAGGAAATTCCTTCTGTTCCAGCACCGCACACAGATAATCAAGGATTTCAGCATAACAATTTTCGGTGGAATCTTTGGCGTTGATACGAATGGTAGCAAAAGCATCATTGGCTGAGGCGGTGAAATGTTCTGTCTTACGGCTCTGGATGTCTTTTGGCAACTTGCCACTGCCATTGGTTTTCAGTTCCTTTACCATATCAGGACGGATCTGGGAAACCAAGCCGAGGATATGTTCGGTTGTGAGGGATTCAAAACTCTGTCCATACACAGTATGACATACAGCCACATAACAGGCAAAGCGCAGCAGACCTTCATCAACATCCTCTGGGTGTAATTCCGAACGCACTGTGCAGGGTGGAAATACGGTAAAACCATCTTCTCGCTCTCCCACAAGGAAGTAGCGTTCCTGCACCTGCTTTTCTATGTACTTTTCCAACTTATAGTAGATCTCTTGCCAGCCCACCAATCGCCGCATAGCATCGCAAAAGGCAATCGCATTTTTATAGGGAAATCCCTTCAACGGCAGCCCGGACAGATACCGCTCCAGTAACTGATCGGGAAGAAATGGCGTCCCGTTGTGATTTCTCACTACCGTCGGAAAAGCTGAATGATTTTCTCTTGCTTTACCGTCTAATATATCCTGAATACACACATCTGCTTCGTCTAATATTTCTTTGGGTGTATCAGGTTTATGTATTAAGAAGTACCGACCTTTAACGCCATCCCGTTTTATGTTTAACATTTTTCCTCTCCTTTTCTTATTGAAACGCCAACACTATACTCCAAATACTAACTCCGATCAAAACAACGCCCAATGAACCGAAAATAAATCGGCGCGCCCCTCTGCCATAACGGTGAGAATCCGGTTTTCCCGTCGGATTACAAAGCCAGTTCCAATTCAAAATCGCTCCGAGTACAAGGACAATACCAAATATCAGCGTTGCCCAAAACCAGTTGGTTTTCAAAAATTCTGTTATCTTTTCCATTCTCTGTTATTCATCTCGTGTGCCTGATGCAAACTTACCCATATTGATGTCCAATACCTCTCTGGGCGGTTGAATCAGGGCATCCTCATACCTACATTTCCACTGAATTTTTCGGCTCATCCGACCACCTTGAATGCCATCTATCGTTTCTCCGTCCTCGATGGGATTGTCGTTATCAAAGATATATGAAGCTACATTGTAGGCATGATTTACTACCATATTGGGATCCATTTCGTGGAAATGATACTGTAAATCAGGCAAAAACAGCGTACTCATACCGACTGTATCCACAATCATATCGTCGCTTCCCTGTACATTGAAAAAGCGAACATTAACCCCGAATTTAATAAAACGAGATTCTCTCGGTATATCATGATTTCTGACATCTTCTGCCAAAAATAATTTACCGCAATTTTGGAAATAGAATGCCTCGCACGTCGGATACAGTTTCGCAAGTGCTTCCATAAAATCCATATCCACATCGGCGCGTTCTTTTGCAGGAAGTCCCGCGGCAAGCATATCGATTGCAAGCACCTGATACTTACATTCTTCAAATATCCTGTCACGATCTTCCATACAATCCCACATCTGACTCATCAAAAACGGGTCAAAACCCTGTCCGCCGAAATCAGTGCAGTTCATTATCATTAACTGAACAGGCACCTTTCCGTCCTTAAATTCAGCTTTATGGTCGTTCAAAGCAAAGCCTGCCATTTTTTCATCATAAGAAAAACACTCTGCTTCCTTAAAATATTTCTGCATTACAGCAAGCATTTCTTCTTTTTTTGGCATCTCTACGGCCTCTTTGAATAATAACTGTATCATAAAAGGACCGCCGGGGCGAGAACCGCCTTGACTCAAATCCTGCTTAAATACCTCGTCGCTCATTTCTTATCCTCCTTTCTCATTCCCATACAAATGGCTCCTTAAGGTGATATTTTTCCATAATTTCTTTTTCCAAAGATTCATGGGCATCCATATCCTCAGGTTGTACGGGAATCCCCTTTAACCAATAGCCGTTCCCATAGTAGAGCAGCATAGCCCAGTAATATGGTAGCTCATGGCTGAATAGTGCCACGTCCATAACTTTGTCCACTGGCTCTACCAGCGGTGAGCGTTCCACTATCTTAGAGGCTTCCTCGTAAGAAATTCCAACCAGTTCTTCCACCAGGTGTTTCACCAGTTCACAGAAGCTGTACTGATTGAATGTAACCTGCCCATCCTTATCTTTTAACACGATTTCATCTCTCACCATGTTTTTCTCCGTTCCTTAATCCTCTGCCCCTGCCTTGAAATTGTAAATCGGACGAATGATTTTCAGAACATCTGCCGTAGGACCAATGTTGTCCAAAATATCTTTCATTCCCTTGTACGCCATCGGACATTCGTCCAATGTTGTCTTGTTTGCCGATGTTGTATAAAAACCCTCCATCTGCTTTTTGTACTCCGACACGGTAAAGGACTGTTTCGCATCAGCACGACTCATCAAGCGGCCTGCTCCGTGCGGAGCGGAAAAATTCCAGTCCTCATTTCCTTTTCCTTCACAAATTAAACTGCCGTCGCGCATATTGATGGGTATAAGTAATCGTTCACCTTTCTGCGCCGAAACAGAACCTTTGCGCAAAATCATATTGTCTGTATCGATGTAGTTATGTATGGTCGTAAACTGCTCCTCAACGTGGAATTTCATTCCTTTTACGATCTCATCAATCATAGCTTGTCGGTTAAGAGCCGCATACTCTTGAACGATTTTCATGTCGTGGATATATCTGTCGAACAGTTCACCCGTAACATACGCCATATCTCTCGGAATACTGATCTGTTTTACGTTTTTCAGACGTTTGATTTCTTTCTGAATATCCTTTTGCCGCCCTGCTTTTTTCATTTCGGCAATCATTTGCTGAATAGATGCTTCGTCTGAATGATTTAATACTTTGTATCCCTCTTCCTGATAATATTTTGCAACTTCCAAACCTAAACGTCTGCTTCCTGAATGAACGACGATATAAATATTCCCTTCGTCGTCTTTGTCCGCTTCAATAAAGTGATTTCCACCGCCCAGCGTGCCGATGCTCTTTTCTGCACGAGGCAAATCAATGTGTTTGATACAGCACAATTCATCTAAATCCACCTCATTCAAATACCTGTGCGGTTTACTGCGAATTGCAAATCCGGACGGGATTTTTTCATAAATCAATTTATCCAGTTTCTGCGGTTCGATATACGATTCCCTTATGCGGATGATCTCCATTCCGCAACCAATATCCACGCCGACCAGATTGGGAACAACTTTGTCCGTGATCGTCATCGTCGTTCCTACGGTACACCCCATACCTGCGTGAATATCAGGCATTAAGCGGATTCGACTTCCTGCCGCAAATTCCTGATTGCATAACTCTATCACTTGTGAAACGGAAGCATTATCAACAACGTCTGTAAAAATTTTTGCTTCGTTGTACTTCCCTTTTACTTCTATCATAATTTTCTTTCACTTCTCAAATATATTTTTTGCATCTCATATCATCTCATATAATAATTGAACTTCGTCTTTTACACTTTTGAGATGCGTTAAAAGTGTTGTTAGTCCATCTTTCACTATATCAGCGGTTAATTCCCAATCTTCGGCGATACTCTCTGCTATTTCCTCTATGTCCACGTTTTGAAAACATTTCAAAATAGATACTGCCATTTTACTGTCAATCAAAACGCAATCGAGAGTTTCATCACTTAGGGGAGCATTGATACGACAATCTATATCCAGTTCTCCCTCACAATAATCCCAAATCGCCATATACACATCTCCCGAACAATCTCCGTCGGAAATCTCTTTCTTTTGCCCGTCTTTTACAAGATAAAATGATGCAATTTGAGACATAGTGGTTTCTCCTTGTTGAATTTCCTCCCCCTAATAGATGGGAAATTATTTTTTACATTACCTTTTTGCAATTATAAATGCTCACCGCGCCATAATCAGTATGCAAAATTAAACTGTCCTTTGTAAATGCAAAGTTTGTGTTTCTCACTACAAACCAATCATCAATGGATGCAAGAATCTTTCGACTATCATAATCCCATATTTCTATCGGAGAATGTCCTGTCCCTTGCTGAATAGCAATCAGATTACCGTTTATTTTCACCTCACAAGTATCTGAATACCCCAATCCGCGTTGAATTTCAAAAGGAAACGGATTTGCGATCTCTTCACCTGTATGGCTCATATAAAATTTACCTCCGACAGAAAAATATTTATCGTCCGAAGAAAAGAACGGATGCCAACCGTCATTTGTTATCACTACTTTTGCGGCTGATTGCAAATCAACTATTACATACTCATTTTCATTCACCTGATACATTGCCTTTGTTTGTTTCGGAGAAAGAATACCACAACAATAATAGGAGAACGCCGGATCTTTCGACTTCTTGCATTTTACTGATTCGCGCCATATCTCTTTGTTGCTTCCAAAATCATATACTATAATTTCTTCGCCAGTGTACCACAATGTCAGATCACCGCACGAATCAAGCATAGTTCTCATACTGTTTTTCTTATTGGCAAAAGGTTTAATTTCTTTGGTATCGAAAGAATATTGCTCAATAAGATAACTATTATTTAGCAGCATTGTACCGTTTGCACAAAGTACCTGTTCGTATGTCATTCTTTTTTTACCGAGCGAGACGGTTTCGACAACTTCCCCTTTGCCGTCAAAGTGATAAAGCACTTCATCTTCAAAATCGCCCACAATGCGCGTAATGAAAAAATCGTCTCTCGTAATCGAAGCTGCAATCGGCATAAACCCGTTATTGTCTTTACCGATATAGCGATGAATTAGTGTTTCTCCGCAGGCGGCGTTTGAATTATGATATACAAATCCTTTCCGCATCTGCCCCATCATTTCGCTGGATGCCTTACTCCGCACCTGAAAGTCCGAGTCACATTGAATTTCCTTAACTTTTCCATTATTCAAACAAGTTCGGATAGTGTGACCATTTATTTCAATTCGCCACTCTTTGTTCGTAGCGGGGTTGATAAAAGTTCTTTCCATTGGCGCAGGCACCTCCTCAATCAAAATCCATCCAGACCAGGTGTTTTCCGCAGTGGAGGCACTGGAACAGATAGCATTGCAGATGCCCGCCATTGACGGATTCCTGAATCATTTCCTTCTGTTCGTCATCCCACATGGGATCGTCCAGCATTTCCTCCAGCACACCCAGCGCCCGCAGTTCTCTGGCACCCACAGGGCCCAGGTAGGCGCAGTAGTCGCCACAGTGGGCGCGCCAGTATTCCTGCTGCCAACCGGAGTAGCCGGGAGTTCGGTGGATGAGCTCGTCCAACTGGGCCGGGTTCTCCACGCCATCGTCCACGGAGCAATCGTCCTGGAAGCTGCCATCATATTTCCGGGCCGCCTCGCCGCTGGCGATACACTCCGGGCACAGATACTCAACATCCTCCACAGCGTAAAAGGGGCCTGTATAGAAAATATGGGTCGTCTTGCCGCAGCAGTCGCAGGCAACGCCATCCGCAGACTCTTCAAAAGCGCCGGTTTCCAGCGTGTTGGGGTGATACCGGAAGGTGGGCAGGCCCAGCTGGACCTGCCGCTCCTTCTCTTTCTGCTTTTCCTCCGGCGTTTTGGGCTTGGGGAGGGCATAATGATTGCCCCAGTTTTCCGCATAGTCCTTCAGCGTGCCCAGCCGCTTGAGTGTCTTTTTATCGGAACGATTTCCAATTTGGCAGAGCAGTTCGTAGGCATCCTTCTTGAAGTCCAGCAGATCATACACATCCACCAGCACCTCCTTGGCCTGTTTGTCTTCCGACTGCTCCAGTTTCTCCTTGAAGGTATAGAGAACGCGGACACTGTCTGGATTTCCTTTTGTCTCTCGAAACTGCTTTTGGAGTTCGATATATTGCTTCAGGTATTCGTTCATGGTCACAATCTCCCATCAATCCCACCAGAGATACCAGACAGTGGACTGCCGCAGCACATCCGCCAGAGCGCCCACAGTGGCGTCCTCCGGCCCCTGGTCGATCACATCCGGGCAGAAGCCATACAGTTCCACCGCTGCATCCATGGCCTTCTCCTTGTGGACAGGGGCCGGGAGCAGGAACTCCAGCTCATCGTGGCTCATGGCGGCAGGCACCGCGCCGTGCTGCTCGAACCAGTATTTGGCCGCTGCCATCAGCTCCGGCGTATCGGGGCAGTCGTTCCAGTTTCCGAAGGGCAGGTAGGCAAAGATCTCCCAGGGGTTCTTGACCGGAATTTTCGCCAGAATGAGAGGGTGGGTCATATCGGTGTCGGAATCCCAGTAGCAGGAGATACGGTTATTCTCATAGCCGCCTTCCATCTCGCCCAGGATTTCCTCATCCCAGTCCATATCGTCATCCTCGGCTTCTTCCTTGCGCTGGCCGGTCAATTCCTCCAAAACCGCCTTTCCGTCTTTGACGGAGGTGGAGAGCATCTTCTTCCGGTACTCCGTTACAGTTTTGAGGTCAAATTCGTAAATGTCTGCATCATTCTTTGGGTCGGCGTTCATCACCAGACACTCAAGCAGCGTTTCGTCATCCGCCTTGATGAGTACCGGCACAAAGCCTTCTTTGACACTTTCCCGTTTGGCATAGCTGTATGCCGACATGATGGGATCATCGTCCTTCATGGAGGGGAAATAGGTGCATTCACAGTCCAGATACTCCATCAACGCCTCAGCCAGTTCGGAGGGTTCCAGCGTGTCCTCGTCGAAGTCCTGTCCCTGCCAGTTGGTGAAGCGTTCCTCGATGACCTTTGCCATGGCCTGGTAGTAGTCCTCGTCAAACGGGATGAACAGTGGGGCCTTAAACTGGAACTCATCGGAGTAATACTTTTCTGGGCCGAGATATTCCAAGGCATAGTTTTCAATGTCACGGGGAAAATTGGGACTATCAGGTTCGCCATAGTAGTAAGAAGTAAATGCTCGCCCAACCTTATTGAACATCGGAACCATAATCTGCCCGTTCAGTTTGTCCCGAATAAACGCCCGCAGATCCACACTGGCAGGGTCGGCTTTGACCTGTTTGGCCACTTCGCCGTATTCGTTCAGAAAGTCCTCGCCCATCAGATCATGCTCTATGCACCAGCGCAGGTAAATGGCAAAGTAGTTATAGTATTTTTTGTTATACATCTGTCACACCTCCTATTATTCCGGCCACTCATCTCCGTCACAACGGCTGATGAAGTCATAGTGCAGGCTCTCAAAATAGTCGTTGGGATAGGATTCACCGTCCTGATGAAGCTCCAGCCCCTCCAGATCCATCATCTCATTGATATATGCAAGGGTATCGTGGATACCCGCAATATGTTCGTCCTGAAGCATCTCAGCCAGCACACCTTTCTGCCCCGGTGTCAGTGCGGCGAGAAGTTCGTTTTTCGCCTTGTTGTCCTCTGTCTTGGGAAAGCCATCGCCCTTGACCCACAGGGCCGTCATGCTGTCTTTCCGCTCCACAAGGCCGTCAATAAATGCTTTATACAGTTCCAGCTCCTTGCTCATAGCAGATCCTCCATTCCCAAGCAATTTACTTTCGGATCAAACTCCCGTCATCAATGAAGGCAGCTTCCCGGATGCGCCGGAGGGATTCCGGCTCCAGCAAAAACTCCCGCAGGTTCGGGTCCTCAAAGAAGGACATGGGACGCACCTGCGTCGGCCCAGCAACCGCCCACAATCTTGATGTAGCCAGTTTTTCTGCGGTTTGTATAGCTTTATCTCGTTCTCCCAGATACAGATAACGAGCTATCGCATCGGTATAGGATGACTCAGCCATCGGTGCGCCTGAAAGTTCTTCAAACAACTCTACTGCATCTCTTGCGTGTCCAAACATACAGCAGAAATTGTAAAGCCTTCTCTTGCCGTCAACACTGTCCAATGTCAGCTTCTTATTGTTCTCCTGTATTTCTTTCCAAAGCTGCTCTTTTGACTTTGCTTCCTCTGGTTCATTATAAGGATGATTTTTAGTATCATCGGCAAACGGCATTTGCCCTTGACGGATATAGTTCATCAGTATATCGCAATATCTGTCACGCTGTTGCCAACCGTTTTCTGCTCGAATGCGTTTCTGTCTTGTTCAGACTTGCATTTCCAACATAAGCCTTCATAGCCCAAAGGAGTGCCGCAAATCGGGCATTGGTAGTTAAGTTTCATAGCATTTTCTCCTTTTCTCATAAAATAAAAATACCTTGCGTCATTCACAACAAGGCGTGAAAGGACGCAAGGCTAAACATACCACATAAGTATTAAATGTAGCATTACCATGAGTGTCATATTCTGTTATTAAAATTTGTGTCAAATTTTTATGTATATC
>ERZ1090868.332-NODE-332-length-25938-cov-6.444268_pt1 | contig 25938 bp, 24 predicted proteins | sample MGYA00478475_ERZ1090868 | MGnify/ENA primary metagenome ERZ1090868 (study PRJEB33644, sample SAMEA5815747) | chicken gut metagenome | biome: Chicken; feature: Gastrointestinal Tract; material: Caecum | place: Ireland | collected 2019-01-01 | study: A study of the...
ATAATTTATTTTGAAATTTATCAACTGTTTTTTTGGGTTTTTTGCAGATTTTTCAAATTTCCAGGGGGTTTTTCTGTTTTTATGTCTGCTCCTGAGTACTTCCACTGTTACAGTTCAGCTGGCTGAACTGCTGTCTTCACTTTCCTGGATATCCCTGGAAAATACCACATCGCCGCTTTGCTCGTCCACGTCCTCCAGATGGAGTTCTCCCGGCATCCCTTCCAGCTGCGGCAGAATGCCGGAAAGCTTTGTGATTTTCTCCTCCAGACAGTCGTCTGTTCCCAGACGGATACGAATATTCCCGGAATAATGAAGGATCATCTCCTGTTCTTCGGTAATCTCCACCTGCTCCGGCCAGAGGCTGAACCGGTCCAGCAGACGGATCAGCGCCTCCAGGCTTCCGAAAATCTCCGTATGCTCTGTGATAAGAGATTCGCCCACGGTCACTGACGTCACATTCAGCCCGGTCACCTCCGGAATATTCTCAAGATCCGGGTCGTATTCCTGCGACTGCATTTTCGCAGTCGGGAGACTCTCTGAATCAAGGGCCTCCCCCTGCTCTCCGGTCAGCGGCTGAGAATCCACAGTCCCGCTTTCCGCCTCTGTTTCTTCCTGGGAAATACACTCCAGAACAATTCCTTTCCCGTCAAAGTATACTTTCTGTCCGTCCGCTTCCACATAACCCACAGTCACCTTCTCTTCCACAACGGCGCGCACCGTGGTCGGCGAAACGATTTCATAGGTGATCGTCTCAAGAAATGGCACACCGGAAAGATCTGCCCGATACGGTAAGAACGTCAGCAGCACCGTATTAAAAGACAGCGGTTCCTGCTGTTCCACAATCCGACGGATCTCTCCGTCCGTATAACGGTCGTTTCCGGTCACCTCAATGTTCTTTGTCTGAAAGATCACAAAGAAGAGCAGCGCAGCCATCACAAGAATTCCAAATCCAAGCAGGATTCCCCTGATCCGCATTCTACGTTTCTTTTTTCTCTTTTTCTTTCCACCCATATTTCTTTATTTACTCCTCAATTATGTGCATCCTGGCTCCGAGCCGCTCAAGCTGCTCCGGAAACAGTTCATACCCTCTTTCTATGTACTGTACCTGTTCCACCTCCGTACTGCCTTCGGCGGCAAGCGCCGCAATCACCAGCGCTGCTCCGCCTCTGAGATCGCCGGCGGTCACACGGGTTCCCTTCAGCCTGCTCTTTTCCATTCCGATCACGGGGCCTCTGATTTCCGCCCGGGCGCCCATTTTTATCAGTTCCCTGACAGCAGCAAACCGATCTTCAAACACGGTCTCCCTCACAATTGTCCTCCCGGAAAGTGTGGACGCCGCGGCAAGCAGCGGAGACTGCAGGTCTGTGGGAAATCCGGGATACCCGGCGGTTTCCACATAGGGCACAGCCTTCCCGACCCGGCTGCTGTCCGTAAACAGTGTATCACCTGCCACCCGGTATTGTCCACCCATTTTCCTGTAAACCTCCAAAATCGCCTGCATTTCCTTCACAGGCGCTCTGCGGAATTCCAGGTTTCCCCTGACCGCAGCTCCGGCCATAAGCCATGTTCCCGCCGCGATCCGGTCCGGCGGCACACAGAATGTGGTTCCGTGAAGCTTTTTTCTTCCGCGAATCATCACGCACCCGCTCGCTTCTCCCTCCACGGAAGCACCCATACTCCGCAGGAACCGGCAGAGCCACTGTACTTCCGGCTCTGCGGCACAGCCGTCCAGAACCGTTGTTCCTTCCGCACAGACCGCGGCAAGAATCGCGTTTTCCGTCGCCCCGACGCTTTTTTTCGGAAATCTGATATGCGTTCCTGACAATCTGCCCGCATAGGCCGTAATTCCCGTTCCCGTTCTTGTGATCCCCGCGCCCAGGGAACGCAGCGCCATCTCGTGAAGATCTGTTGGCCGCCGGCCAATCGTGCAGCCTCCCGGACTTCTGATTTTTCCATAACCGTTCCTTCCGAGGAGGCTTCCCAGCAAAAGGATGGAAGACCGCAGCTTTCCCGCCGTCTTCTCCTCCGACAGATCTCCGTCTGTCCGCCTGCAGCGGATACGCAGCGTGTCTCTCTCCCATTCCGTCTCCGCTCCCAGAACCTGCAGGAGTTTTTCCATACAGAAAACATCGCTGATTTTGGGACATCCCTTCAGCTCCACCGTCTCTTCCTGAAGGACCGCCGCCGCCATCATCGGAAGAACCGCATTTTTCGATCCCTGTATCCGGACCTCCCCGTCGAGAGGATATCCGCCTGTGATCCGATATCGTTTCAATGGAGACTCCTTAAAGTCTTTCTCCTGATTATCCTATGCAGAAACAGCATGTCACGTGCGCGTCAGTTTTCATATCTGGAAACCGACAGGGCAAGACCCATCTCAGCCAGAAGAAACGCCACCGACGTACCTCCATAACTGATAAACGGCAGCGTGATTCCGGTATTGGGTATCGTGTTGGTGACAACCGCGATATTCAGAATCACCTGAATCGCGATATGACCCATGATTCCCGCCGCGATCAGCGTCCCCGCCAGATCCGGCGCATGGACCGACGTAACCATAAGCCGCCAGATCAGAAGCCCGAACGCCAGCATCACAAGGCAGGCTCCCACCAGCCCCGTCTCCTCACAGATTATGGAAAAGATCATATCGTTCTGTGCCTCCGGTACAAAGCCGAGTTTCTGCAGACTGCTGCCGATCCCCTTGCCGAAAATTCCCCCGCTGCCGATGGCATACAGGCCCTGGATCGTCTGAAATCCTTTTTCATAGGCCTCCGGATTTCTCCAGATTGCCAGCCGTTCCAGCCGGTAGCTTTCCAGACTGAGGAAGACTGTCACAAGAGCGATTCCCGCGCCGCCAATCCCTATAAAAGGAAGGTATCGGGGATTCGTGACAAAAATCAGAATCACCGCAATCCCCAGGATGATCACCGCCGTACTCAGATTGTTGGAGCCTACCAGCGCCACAATCGGAACGGTGCTGGCAAAAACAAGAACCATAAATCTCCAGCCGGACAGTTTCTGCTTTGTCCTTTCCGTCACCCAGGTCAGAAACAGGATCACCGCAACTTTGGCAAACTCGGAAGGCTGGAAGGAAAGCGGCCCCAGGGTCAGCCATCGCCTGGAGCCGTTGATGGAGCTTCCCACAAACAACACCGCCGTAGACAGTCCAACCGAGACCAGATACAGCAGCGGCGCATATTTCAGCAGCCTGTGATAATCCATATGAGCGATCAGGTACATGCCCGCCAGCCCCAGAATCCCCGCAAACAGCTGTTTCTTAAAATAATAGGCCGGGTCATTGAATTTCACCCGGCCATTATATGCGCTTGTACTGTAAAGAAGAACCAGTCCCGCAGCCATCAGCAGAACCACCAGCACGAGCAGCGTGCTGTCGGTCTTTTTTCTTGACTGCGAAAGTTTATCCGGAAATTTCATAGGCATCGCCAGTCCCCGGCATTCTCTTACGATAGTTTATGCAGCGCGGAAGCATTCCATTCCTTCCATGTCTCAGCTCACGGCTCCCGGAAGGTAATCAGTTCGTCCACAGCTTTTCTCGGGGGAGCGTCCGGAACATCCAGCGGATAGCCCGCCGCAATCACCGCACAGATCTGCTGTCCCTCCGGAATCTGAACGGCTTTTGCAATCTCCTTTTCGTCGAACAGGCCCATGATCACCGTTCCGACTCCCTTGTCCCATGCTGCAAGACAGAACGTCTGAGCGGCGATTCCCGCATCGAAACTCTCCCAGTGGCTTCCCTTGAGAGTGGAAAAACTTCCGTCTCTCTCGTAGCCGGACCGCCCGGTAACTCCGGTCAGAAGCACGACGACCGGCGCTTTCAACAGTGTTTCCATATTTTTTCTGAATCCCATCATGCACGCTTCCCCTGCAAGTTCCAGAATCTTTTCACGATCGTCAATGACAATATACCGAGCGGTCTGTGTGTTTTTCCAGGACGGCGCCCACGCTGCCGTCCCTACGATCTCTCTGAGCACCTCTCTCGGCACCGGTTTTTCCTGAAACCTTCGGATACTTCTCCTCTCTTTGATTCCCTGTATCAATTCCATGCTGCCTCTCCTTTCTGTACGTATCTTACCGTGCAACCGTCTATCCGGGCAGCTGCTTCATTCTTTCAGCGCCCGGACATACTCTTTGAATTTTTCGCCTCTCTGTTCGTAACTGTCGAACTGATCCCAGCTTGCGCAGGCCGGAGACAGCAGCACCGCGTCCCCCGGATTTGCTTTTTCCGCACAGAGCTTCACCGCCTGCTCCAGATTCTCCGCCATCAGAATATCCTGAAACCCCTCTCTTCGCGCCGTTTCAGCGATCTTCTCCTTTGTCTCTCCGATCAGTACCAGATATCTGACCTTCCCGTCAAAGGAACGGATCCAGTTCTCATAAGTGGACTGCTTGTCAAATCCGCCGCCGATCAGCAGTGTCGGACGGTTCATCGCCTGAATTCCCTTGATGGCCGCGTCCGGATTTGTCCCCTTGGAATCGTTATAGTAAGCCACGCCATTTTTCTCACATACATACTCAATCCGGTGCTCTACTCCACGAAACGCGCAGACTGCCTGACGGATAGTCTCCAGAGACACGCCCACATCATAAGCCATAGCCACAGCCGTCATTACATTCTCAAAATTGTGAAGGCCCAGAATTTTCAGATCATCGGTCCGCACAACCAGCTCTTTCTTCCCGTCACGGGACAGATAAATTTCTCCGTCCCGGTAGTAAATGCCTTCCTCCAGCTCCCTCTGACTGGAGAAAAAGAACACTCTTACCTTCTGCTCCCGGATCAGTTTTTCCCCGAATGCCCGGAGAATTTCATCCTCATAATTCAATACGCAGACATCGTCCATAGTCTGGTTTTCCGTGATCCGTTCCTTTACTCTTATGTATTCGTCCATGGTGTGGTGACGGTTCAGATGATCCTCTGTGATATTTGTGATCGCGCTTGCTCTGGGATGGAACGTCTCGATTGTCTCCAGCTGAAAACTGCTGACTTCGGCAACCGTCACTGTTTTCTCCGTTGTATCCAGAGCCACAGAAGTATAGGCAGTTCCGATATTCCCCACCACCTGTACATCCTCCCGGCAGTTTTTCATAATCTCTCCAAGCAGAGAAGTCGTCGTCGTCTTTCCGTTGGTTCCGGTAATGGCCAGTACCTGTCCGTTTCCAACCTGGTACGCCAGTTCCACCTCTCCCCATACGGGAATCCCTTTCTCTTTTATTTTCTGCACTTCCGGAAGATCCGCCGGAACTCCCGGACTCAGCACTGTCAGATCCAGCTCTCCGATCCTCTGTTCCGGAAATTCCCCGAGAATCATCTCAGGCGAGCTGTCTTCCGGCAGCTTTTCCTTCAGCTTCTCCGGATCCTGCTTTGCATTTCCGTCATAGAGAATTACTTCCGCCTGCTTGCGGAGCAGAAGCCCTGCGGCTCCGATCCCGCTCTTTCCTGCTCCGAACACCAGTACCTTTTTTCCTTTTAAATCCATGTTCTTTTCCTCCAAAAGTTCTTCCGTGCCGCGGACCGTCACATTGCCAGAAGGGCAATCAGACACGTCATCGCCGTAAGAATGGAAAACACAGCCACGACCTGCGTCTCTGACCATCCGCACAGCTCAAAGTGATGGTGTATCGGCGCCATCTTGAAAATGCGTCTGCCGTGAGTCACGCGAAAATAACTCACCTGCATGACCACGGAAAGGATCTCCGCCATATAAACGAATCCTACAATCGGCAGAAACAGCGGCATCTGCAGCATATATGCGGTTCCCGCCACAAACCCTCCAAGCGCCAGCGACCCTGTGTCTCCCATAAAGACTTTAGCCGGATAGACATTGAACACAAGAAATCCCAGAAGACTGCCGACAACCGCACAGGTGATCGGCGTAATCTCCACGCCCAGACCCACCGCAGCCATCGTAAAAAAGACAGCCACCATAATTGTCACACTGGAAGCCAGTCCATCCAGTCCATCGGTAAAGTTTACGCCGTTGACCGTCCCCAGCACAACAAAAAACAGCAGAGGAACCGACATCCACCCAATGGACAGTTCCTTTCCCGTCAGAAACGGCAGTTTCATCGCCAGCGAAACGCCGGAAAAGCGAATCATATAGAACGCAAATACCGCGGTAATCAGAATTTGCAGAAACATTTTTTGTCTGGGATACAGGCCATCGGAACGTTTCAGAACCACCTTCAGGTAATCGTCCAGAAACCCGATCAAGCCGAATCCAAGGGTCAGAAAAAGCACCGGAACGATCCGCGGATAATCTTTCACATAGAAAACCGCCGTCACCGTAGTGGACAGCAGAAAGATCAGCCCGCCCATCGTCGGCGTCCCCGCCTTTTTCAGATGTGTGGACACGCCCTGCACCCGTTCGGTCTGCCCGATTTTAAGCCGCCGCAGAAATGGAATAATGACAGGCGCAAGCGCTACACTGAACGCAAAAGACAGGAACACCGGTATCACTAACTGAATCTCCATAATACACACCTTTCAGTATATAGCTTTTTTATCCGTCATGCAACTTTTTTGTGGTTTCCTTTTCGATTCCCAGATACGGCAGCACGTTGGAAAAAATGTCCCGCATCACCGGAGCGCAGATTGTTCCGCCGTAATAAACTCCCTGGGGGTTGTTGATAATGCAGATTCCCAGTACGACCGGATCGTCCGCTGGCGCAAATCCCAGGAAGGATGAGATATACCGGTTTGCGCTTCTTGGCAGCGTCTGGGAGGTCGCCGTTTTTCCTCCGATCTCATACCCCTCAATGTATGCGTTCTTTCCGGAGCCCTCCGACACAACGCTCTCCAGAATTTCGCGGACGGTCTGAGACGTCTCCTCCGAAAGAATTCCGTCCCTGGAATCATACTTCAGTGTCTCCACAACATTTCCGTCCCCGTCCAGCACCTCCACGCCGAAATGGGGCGTCACCCTGGTACCGCCGTTGATCAGCGAGGAAACGGTGGTTGCAAGCTGGATCGGCGTGATCTGGAACGACTGCCCGAAGGACATCGTCGCCAGCTCAACCTGACCGATATTTTCTTCCTTGTGCATAATCGTGGAGGCCTCTCCGGGCAGATCGATCCCTGTTTTGTCCATCAGCCCAAACTTCCGGAAATAGTCGCAGAATGATGCGACGCCCAGCCGCAGCCCCACCTCGATAAAGACAGGATTGCAGGAATTCTGCGCTCCCTGCACAAAGGTCTCCGCACCGTGCCCGGTCCGCTTATGACAGTGAATCCTCCGATCCTCGACGATTTTATAGCCGGGACAGGAAAAAGTATCCTCCGGCGTCACAACCCCCGCTTCAAGTCCTGCCGACATGGTTATGATTTTAAACGTAGAACCCGGCTCATAGGTATCGTTGATGCAGGCATTTCTCCACATCTGATTCCGCAGATCCTGCAGTTCCTCCTCTGACAGCTCTGTCGTGTCCGTCCCGTCGTTGAGGGTAAACGGATCGTTCAGATCAAACTCCGGCACATTGACACATGCATAAATTTCTCCGTTCTGAGGATTCATAAGCAGAACGGAAACGCCGTCTGCCTGCTTTTCCTCCATCGCCTTCTCCGCCGCCTGCTGACAGTATTCCTGAATATTGGCGTCCAGGCTGATTTTCAGATCATACCCCGCCACCGGCTCAACCCGGCTTTCCCCGATACCGTCCAGCTCGATCCCGCGGGCGTCCGTAGTCGTCAGTATCTTTCCGTTGATTCCCTCAAGCACCTCATCGTACTTTACCTCCAGCCCGATGATTCCCTGATTGTCGCTCCCGGTAAATCCCAGTACTTTCGAAGCCAGATCGCCGTAAGGATAATATCTTTTGAAATCCTCATCCACCTTGACGCCGGAATATCCGTAAGCACGGATCCGGTCCCCGGTCTCTTTGTCCACGTTGGTCTCAATCCGCTCGATGGATGAATTTTTTTCCACCCGCGCCCGCACACTCTCCTCATTCAGCCCCAGTTCACTGCAGAGCATCCGGATTACTTCCTCCGGCTCCTCAATCTGACTGTGGATGACAGAAATTGTGCAGACGGTCCGGTTGGCCGCCAGCACCGTACCGTTGGCGTCCAGGATTTTCCCCCGGGCCGCTTTGATTTCCCTCTCCCTTTCATGCAGATCATCCGCCTTCTCAGAATAGTAATCCGATCGGAAAATCATCAGGTATACCAGTCTTCCTGCCAGACCCAGAAGCATCAGAACACAGAGAAAGAAAACAATTACTATTTTCTTCTTATTATAAGTTTTGTTCTTACGCATAGAATACCCCATAAAAGCTTCTATTATAATAACACTATATGGAAGCTTTTATGGGGATATTCTTTTGTTATTCAGTTAATCGAAACAGTTCAGACGGCCGGACTGTTACGTTCCGTCGGATAGTTCCGTGTCCTCATTTGTCATGCCGTCGCTGTATCTGTCGTTTCCTCCGTTCTGTACGCTCTCGTCCTCTTCTGCATCCTCCGGCGTCGGAAGGTTATCGTTCTGAGCGCCCGTCTCGGAAGCGTCGCCGGTATTCTCTGTTCCGTCATCCGGATACAGTCCCAGATACGGCAGCACCTCTGTCATTATATTTTTTGCAAGTTCCTGTGCATAGACACTGTTGGCCTGATTGTCTGTATGCGGTCTGTCTACAACCACATAGATCGCCACCTGAGGATCATCCAGAGGCGCGAATCCGATGAAGGACACGAGATAATCTGTCTTGTTTCTTGTACCGGTCTCGGGATCTACTTTCTCCGCGGTTCCCGTTTTTCCGCCCATGGTATATCCCTCCACTTTTGCGCTCTGGCCGGTGCCCTCTTCCACGGCAATGCCCAGATACTCCCGGAGCTTATCGCTGACTTCCGAAGAGATCACCTGCTTCAGAAGCTTGGCATCGATCTTCTCCACCACCGATCCGTTGCTGTCTGTAATCTCACTGACTACCCGCGGCTGATAATAATATCCGCCGTTGATTACCGAACAGAAAGCGGCAATCTGCTGGATCATCGTTACATTATAACCCTGACCGAAGGATGATGTCGCAAGCGCTGTGTCATCCCATGCGTCTTCAGAAAACAGCACGCCCGCCGCTTCTCCCGGCAGATCGATTCCGGTTCTGGAACCAAATCCGAACAGCTTCTGATATTTCTGGAAATTGACTGCTCCCATTTTCTGCGCAATCTGCATCAGCGCATCGTTGCAGGAATTTTTTAATGCATCAGAGACGGTTTCCGTGCCGTGAGCATTGGGATAAACGGAACATTTGATCTGATATCCGCCTATATTTTCAAACCCGTCGCAATAAAAGGTGTCTTCGTCTGTGATCGCTCCCGTCTCAAATCCAGCGGCAATGTTCATCGGTTTCGCTGTGGATCCCGGCTCAAAGGTATCGGAAATACAGAAATTTCTCCACAGCTGGTTCAGCGCATACAGCTGTGTATGTCTGCCTGTTGCCTCGTCATAATCCGTCGTCTCCTCGCCGTTCGCCGCTTTCTGAGCGTTTTCGTCCTCATAATCTTTCATCGCCTGGATTTCTTTCTCGGAATAATATGCCGACAGATCCCGCGGGGTATTCAGATTGTACCAGTCGGTGGAATCCATTCCAAGAACTTCGCCATTGTTCGGATCCATGATAATCACGCCAATATTTTCGGCGCCTTTCTGCTGGCTGGCGCCTTCTGCAGCCTGTCCGCTGTCCCCGGCCGCCATCTGGACGTTAAATTCTTCGATTTTCGACCGTATAATTTTCTGAATGTTTACATCGATTGTCGATACCACATTGCAGCCGTCTTCCGGCTCAATGATATCATGCTCCAGGGTATCGCCGGCACCGTAATAGCTGTACCTTCTTCCGTCCGTGCCGTTCAGAACATCGGAATAATATCCCTCGATGCCCCAGTCGGCAGTTCCGTTGGTGTAGGTAAATCCGATCAGATCACAGGCCTGAGAATCCAGCGGATAAATCCTCCGGTAGGAATCCTCGAACCAGACGCCTCTGATTTTGGATCGCCTTGCTTTCTCCGCCTGTTCCTCTTCTGTCAGATCATCCGCCTCGATATCCGCATACTCATCCTGATAATTTTCAAAAGTCTGTCGCTGGTCTACCGTAATCAGGTCTCCGATCTTCTGGTACTGGCTTTCTTTCGTCTCCTCATCCGTCAGTTTCTTGCGGATCTCATCCTCGTCAATTCCAAGAAGCTCCACAAGGGCCTGCACCGTAGGTTCCACATACGGATAGGTGTCCACGCCGTCCACTTTCACGGATGTATTGACAACCTTACAGTCAAGGATTACATTGTAGACTTTCTCGCTGGTCGCGAGAAGTGTCCCGTTCCTGTCCGTAATGTCTCCCCGTTTCGCCGGAATCACAGCGCTCTCCTGAGACTGCTGATTCTGTCTGCGCACTCTGCGCTCATAGTCGTCTCCGTTCGCGGCGCTGATATAGATGACACGCAGGGCTAATATCAGGAAAGCCAGTATCACTAAAAGAAAAAGTGCTACCAGCTTTATCCTGATCCTGTTATCAATTTTTCGTTTGTTTGGCACCGCGTCACGTCTCTTGTTTTTTTTCTTCTTTCCCAAGTGATTTCACCCTGTCTGTACAGCCGCATTTCCCTGCCAGGGAAAAACAACGCAACCTCTTCTTTATTCCTGAGGCACCTCCTGATACTGACGCACATAACTGCCGCCGTCAGTACTGTAGTACCGAATCTGCGATTCTCCGGCATACTGCATGCCAAGTCGGTTCATCGCCGCATCCCTGATCGCCTCCAGATTCACGGAAGCAATCACATTGTTATAATAAGCATCGTTATCTGTTTTCAGGGTATTGATCTGCGTCTCCAGCGATGCAATATTTCTTCTCTGTTCCGTAATCGTCTCTTTTAAACAAAGAAAGCCCACAGTGATCGCTACCAGAATTGCGCTCAGTATCATGGTCGCCATCAGAAAACGTGGAGTAATCTGCGCAGCCCTCGCCCGCTGTCCCGCCGTCCTCTGTTTTCTGACAGGACGCTCCTCCGGCAGTTCTTCTGGCCGTTCCTCCGGAACCGCCGAAAACTGCCGGAGCGCACTGCCGTCTTCGTAGTCGTCCTGTGGGTATCTTTCCGTTCTTCTTGTCGAATCTACCCTTCTATCACTTTTTTTAGCCATAATTCTCCAGTCTCCCTGTTATGAGCACGATCTCTTTCGCTCGAACACTCTCAGCTTTGCGCTTTTTGAGCGGGGATTCGCTTCCATCTCCTCTTCGCCGGGTAAAATCGGCTTTCGGGTGATCACGGTCCCTTTCGATTTCTTTCCGCATACGCAAACCGGAAAATCCGGCGGGCATGTACACGGATGCTCATTTTTTCTGAAAATATTTTTTACAATCCGGTCCTCCAGCGAATGGAATGTAATTACGCATATTCTTCCTCCGTCGTTCAGAATATCAATCATTCCGTCCAGCGACTCTTCCAGGACTTTGAGTTCCTGGTTTACTTCTATCCGAATCGCCTGAAAGGTCCGTTTCGCCGGGTGGCCGCCTGCAGCCCTTATCTTTGCCGGAATCGAACGTTTGATGATCTCGGTTAACTCCCCAGTCGTCCGGATCGGTTCATTCTTCCGGGCTGTACATATATTACCTGCAATTTTACCTGCAAACCTTTCTTCTCCGTAATCACGGAGAATCCGGAACAGCTGTTCCTCGCTGTATTCGTTGACTACCTCGTAAGCCGAAAGTTCTGCCCGCTGATCCATTCGCATATCCAGCGGCGCATCCTCCCGATAGGTAAACCCCCGTTCAGCATTATCCAGTTGATAGGAAGAGACCCCTAAATCCAGCAGAATTCCATCCACAGACTGAATTCCTGCTTCCTGCAGTCTCGGAACCATATCGCAATAGTTACTGCGGATGATGGTCACCCGCTCGCCAAAATCGCGGAGACGTTCACCCGCAGCAGCGATTGCGGCCTCATCCTGGTCTATTCCTATAAACCTCCCCGTGGCAGACAAACGCCTGCACACCTCTCTGGCATGCCCCGCGCCTCCCAATGTCCCATCCACATACGTACCGTCCGGCTTTATCTTAAGGTTCGCAATAGTTTCTTCCAGCAGTACCGATGTATGTTGAAATTTCATGGTTTTCTCCCGTATTCAAGACGAGAACAGAAGTCTTCCGTTTCTAAATCACGATTCCAAGATCCGTCAGGTTCTCGGCAATCGTATCCATATCGTCATAATTATTGTTCTCGCTCCATTTCTCCTTACTCCAGATTTCAATCCGGTTGATATTTCCGGTGAGGACCACATCCTTTTCCAGACCAGCAAATTCCCGCAGCGTTGCCGGAACGAGAATTCTCCCCTGCTTATCCAGTTCACAGGACGTAGCTCCTGCTACAAAGAAACGTGAAAAGGTTCTGGCGCTCTTGTTTGTAAGTGGCAGGGCTCTCAGTTTTTCTTCGAAGGACTTCCATTCGTCGTTGGGGAAGACAAACAGACATCCGTCCAATCCCTTCGTCAGCACGAACTCTTCTCCCAGTTGTTCTCTGAACTTGGACGGTATAATCAATCTTCCCTTCGCGTCAATCGAATGACTGTACTCTCCCATGAACATAATGAAACCCTCTTATCAATCCTGAAGACAGCAGTCTCCCCACGCACTGCCTTCGTTCCGTACCAGGAGTGAACTGCCACATCCCCTCCATTCGGCACCACATTTCACCACTTTCTACCACTTATGTGTCTATCATATAACATCTTCCGGGAAATAGCAAGGGAATTTTCCGAATTTACAAAATTTCCTTTTTAAAAAAAATGCTGAATTTATGCGGCTTTCCGGCTTCTTTTGCCCTCCCGGAAGCCGGTGGAGCGCAGGTGGGAAATTCTTTTGATTTCGGGTCTCTTTTGCAGAAAAAGTGGGAAGCACGTTACTAACAGACAACAGGCTTCCGTTTTTCTGCCCGTCCGGGGGCATAAAAACGGAAGCCTGTCCTTTCTCTCGTATATGATGTTCCTGTGAAAACAACAGTTCCCGCACACGCTACGCCGTCGTTTTTCTTCTCATTCTGTTCCAGAGAATAATTCCGGCACATACAAGCACCAGCAGAATCGAGAGCAGCTGGGAAACCGGAAGTCCCACAACCGGAAGCAGCAGCTGATCGGTTCTGAGGCCTTCAATCCACGCTCTGCCAAGACCGTATCCGGCCAGATACATGCAGAACAATTCTCCCCGGAATTTCGTATGTTTCCGGTACCAGATCAGAACCAGCAGCACTCCGATATTCCAGAGGCTCTCATACAGAAACGTCGGATGGACCTGGATGAACGCAACCCCGTCAATCGTCACCAGATGCTCCCACATTTCCTGCGTGATCTCATTCTGACGAACCGCCGATACCGGGAGCTGCATTGCAAAAAGATTGTCTGTGTATCCGCCGAACGCTTCCCGGTTGAAGAAATTCCCCCACCGGCCCATAATCTGTCCAAAGACAATACTCATACTCGCCGTATCCATTACCTGAAAAAAACTGCCTTTCATTACCCGGCAGTAAATGGCCACCGCAATGCAGGCGCCGATAATTCCGCCGTAAATGGCAAGTCCTCCCTGACGGATGTTCAAAATACTCAGCAAATCGTCCTTATAGTTGTCCCAGGCAAAAATCACATAATATATTCTCGCGCCGACAATTCCCGCCGCAATGCCGATCATTGCCAGGTCAATGTATTTGTCCGGATCCTGTCCAGTCCGCTTTGCCTCATGCATTGCGATCACCACAGCAATCAGCATTCCGATTACAATCACGATCCCATAATAGGCAATATCGAATCCAAACACCGTTACCGTCTTTCCCACATGCTCCAGGTGAATCCCCAGATGCGGAAAATTAATCTGCATATCCATTTTTCTGTCTCCTGTTAATTCACGCCATCTGCAGCTGCCGCAGCGCTGTTGTCATACATTAAAGCGGAACAGAATCACGTCTCCGTCACGCACCACGTAATCTTTTCCTTCCATCCGCACAAGACCTTTTTCTCTGGCCCCTGCGTAAGAACCGCAGTCGAGGAGATCCTTATAGTTTACGACCTCCGCCTTGATAAAGCCACGCTCAAAATCCGTATGGATCTTTCCTGCAGCCTGGGGAGCCTTTGTTCCCTGCCGGATCGTCCATGCGCGGGTTTCATCCTCGCCGGCAGTCAGGAAACTCATCAGCCCAAGAAGACTGTAGCTTGCCCGGATCAGTTTTTCCAGGCCGGATTCTTTCAGACCAAGATCCTCCAGAAACATTTTCTTTTCGTCATCCTCGAGCTCGGAGATTTCTTCCTCGATCTGTGCGCAGATCACAAACACTTCACTGTTGTGTGTCTTCGCGAATTCCCGCACTTTCGCTACGTTTTCATTGGAAGCTCCGTCGTCCGCCAGATCGTCCTCAGCCACGTTAGCCGCATAAATCACCGGCTTTCCGGTGAGAAGATTATACTCGGAAAACCATTTTTCCTCGTCCTCATTTTCCAGAGTGATCAGAGCCGCATCCTTTCCATCCTCCAGCAGCGCTTTCAGCTTCTGCTGAAATTCCAGTTCCTTTGCGGCTTCTTTATCCATCCGCGCAGACTTTGTTGTCTTTGCGATTCTCCGTTCAAGGACCTCCAGGTCCGCAAAAATCAGCTCCAGGTCAATCGTCTCAATGTCCCGCAGCGGATCGATGGATCCATCCACATGGATAACGTTCGGATCTTCAAAACAGCGAACCACATGAACGATTGCGTCCACCTCACGGATATTCGCGAGGAACTGATTTCCGAGGCCTTCTCCTTTGGACGCCCCTTTCACCAGGCCGGCAATATCCACAAACTCGATCACTGCCGGAGTCACCTTTTTGGAATGATAGAAATCACCCAGCAGCTGCAGCCGCTCATCCGGCACCGGAACGACTCCCACATTCGGGTCGATGGTACAGAACGGATAGTTTGCACTCTCGGCGCCCGCCTTTGTCAGTGAATTAAACAGTGTACTCTTTCCCACATTCGGGAGTCCGACAATTCCTAATTTCATATATCTTCACATCTCCTCTTTATTTCTCAGCGTTTTCAGGCATTTTCCACATTCTCTGCCTTTCCGTTTTTTTCATAATACAGACTCCTTTCCGTCACCAAAAGAGTCCAACGCAATTATAGAGTATAGCACAAAGATACTGGCATTTCAATCACCATCCGGCAATGATTTCACGCCAAAGTATCAATTTGATGTGATATCGCCGGCAAAGGAATCCTTATCCGACAACGTCCAGGAAAAGAGATCTCTGGAAGAAATGTATTGAACGCCAATCTCTGTCGGATGATCTGTCCGGCAGAGATCGGCCACATTTTTCAGATTTTAAAACCCTGCAGCAACCTGACTGTAATTGATTTTATAATTTCATAGATGGAAAGAAATACGTAATTTACGCAAGCCTGCTCCATTGCTTCTTTCTGCCTGTCTGTCACGACCGTATATGGATACACCCCGAACAGAAATGGGAAAAAGGCATAAATAAATCCCTGCCTGTCACCCTCCGTCATATAGGGGAAAAACTTTTCCAGACATCCGGCAACCATCCTCATGGAGTTTCCATACACTGTTTTGAACGCAACCAGGTCGGGAACTCAAACAGCACCGGTTTCAGAGTCTGATAGTTGATCTTACCGGCTTCATTCAGATGTTCCTCTTCCACATAAGTGTTGTCGATGGTACAGATAAAGCTCTCAAAGCCCGGCGTATTGTAAACATCCACCACCGAACACTCCATCGTCAGAGGAGCTTTGCAGATCACCGGCGCGCCGGATTCACCCATTTCATACGCAAACACTTCTGACTTATCGGATTTGTTACCGCTGACAGATCCCACATAGTCTGCTTCCGGAAGCATCTTTTCGTCTACAATATTCACAGTCAGTTTCTTATTCTCCTTGATAAACTGATTGATATAATGAGCAGAAGCCAGGCTGACCAGAATTCTGTCATGTCCGAAAAAATTCTCCTGCGCTCCCTGAATTTCTTTTTTCATTCCACCATTATTGCCCTTTGATTTCTTTCCATTCCCCTGTTCTTTCAATGAAACTTTCAGAGCTTTTCTTTCTCCATAAGTTCTTCCTTCTTGTAAAGCAACTGGTGAACAGAGATTCAGGCATTTGTCAAGCCCTTTTGCAAAGTTTTTACGAAAATGCGACTATTTTGTGTAAATTCACCAAATTTTCGCCTTTTTTTCGCACACAACTTACCCGCTTTTTATTGAAAGCATGTGCCGCATATGCTATACTGGTAACAATGAACAAAATGAAAGGGGGACTAAAAAGCGAAATTGTCAAACATGACAAAGACCGATTCGGAAACCCATAGTTTTGTATGGGCAATGCTAACAATGCTTCCAGCCCCCAAAACGGAACACCAGCGGTCAATGAATTTTTTACTTAAGGGAGGATATTAATCTATGGCAAACTCAAAACACCATGCCACAAACATTAAGCCATTAAAATGGTACAACATTTTTGGCTACGGCTGCGGCGACGCCGGCGGTTGTATTACCGTAGGCCTGATCTGGTCTTACATGACCCGTTACCTGCAGGTACACCTGGCGGTGAATCCTGCTATCCTGGCAACCATGCTTCTGATCTGGAACGTATGGGATGCCGTAAACGACCCTCTGATGGGTTCTATCATGGACATTGTGTTCGCCCGCTCCAAACACGGAAAAGATAAATTCCGTCCCTGGATCCTGGCCTCTATCCCGGTACTGCTCTTCGGTACCATCGGCTTCTTCCTTATCCCGTCTCACCTGGGCGGCGGCTGGGCTATGGTTATCGCGCTGTTCTGTCTGAAGATCGTCAGCGAAGCCGGCTACACCATGATGAACATCGCTATGGGAAGTTTGCTGGGCGCTATGTCTACCAATGACACTGAGCGTGCTACCCTGTCTTCTGCTCGTGGTATGGGTTCTACTCTCGGTAACGCTGTTACCGGTATCATCGTTCCGCAGCTGATCGCCCGCTTCGGCGACAGTGCGCAGGGTTACGGCTACACCGCTCTGGTTGTTGTTCCTCTGGGTGCCATCATCATCTTCACACATTATGCTCTGACCGTGGAACGTAATGCCAGCGCACAGCAGGCTCAGCAGAGCGATAATGCTCAGGCAAAACTGAACATCAAAGATATCTGGGGCATTTTTGCCAAAAACCGTGCGTTCCTGGCTCTGGTAATCCACTCTCTCGCTGTCAACGGCGTTCAGGCTATGGGTACCGGTATGGCCAGCTATATGTACGCGGATGTTCTGGGTGACGTCGGTATGCAGAGTATCGCATCCACACTCAGTACGGTAATTCAGGTAGCAATTCTTATTATCGCTCCGATCCTGACCCGGAAGTGGGATATGGTTTCTATCATCCGCTTCTGTCTGGCCGGCGGTATTGTCGTGGACGCCGGTCTGATCGGATATATGTTCTCCACCGGCTGGGCGCCGAATGCGTGGGCATTTGTTATCATTTATTCCATCGGCGCAGGTCTGGTTGTTATGTCTGTACAGATGCAGTGGGGTCTGGTTGCTGAAGCAATCGACTACAACGAGTATAAAACCGGCAAGCGTTCTGAAGGTACCATCTACGGCTTCTTCAGTCTTTCCCGCCGTGCCGGCAGCACAATCGCAGGTTCCATCACTGTCCTGCTGATCGCTGCTATCGGCTACAATCCTGATCTTACCGCTCAGCGTGTAAGCCAGGCTGCTTCCACTCTTACCGGTATCCAGGTATGCAACGTTGCATTCCCGCTGCTGGGCGCTCTGATCAGCTTCTGCTGCTTCACTTTCATCTGGAACCTGAAAGGCGATCTGCGCCAGAAGATCCAGGATTGGAAAGAGGGCGACGGTCCTGCCGAGTATGAACTGAAAAAATAAGCAATATTTACAAACATAACTTTATATTGATCGTAAGGTGAAACAAGCGCCGCATCCCATCCGGGGTGCGGCGCTTTAGTGCGTAAAACCACAGTTTTTTTCAGAAAGGGAAGTGCAGTTTCACCTGAAATCCGCCGGAAGCGCTGTGGCCGAAATCCACACTGCCGCGGTGTGCCTGTACAATCTGCTGCACAATCAGCAGGCCCAGACCATGACGCGGTTCCTCCGTTCCGCTGTCGCTCATCATATAATGCGGAGTATTCCGCAGTCTCTCCAGCTGTTCATCGGAAACACCTGCGCCGTCGTCCTCCACAGAAATCCAGTATCCGTCTTTCTTCTGCTGTACTTCCATTGTAATATGACATCCGTCCGGATTATGAGACCGGGCATTGTTCAGCACGTTGTTGACCGCCCGGCGCAGCAAACTTTTGTCCCCCTGAATGATGCAGGTGGTCACATGTTCCTCCGTATTCCATTCTATCGGATATTTGCCATCCAGATCCGCGTTGATAGAATCCACAGCACACTGCCTTGCCACCGCAACCAGATTGACCGGCTCCGGACGAAGCGGCTGCATATTGTATTCCAGCTTGGAAGCAAGATTCAGATCATTGATCAGATTCTTCATTCTGAGACTCTGCTGCCGGATAATGGCTGCTTTTCTCCGTTCCTCCGCGGGCAGCGCATTGCTTTCCTCCAACTGGCCGGCATAGCCCAACACCATGGAAAGGGGAGTGCGGATATCGTGGGAGACGCCGGAAATCCAGTTTGCCCGTGCGCTCTCTTCCTTCCTCAGATCCGCTCTCTGGGTCTGCAGAATCTCTGCCGTCTGATTGATATCCCTCGCCAGATCGGAAAGCAGTCCCTTCTCCCTGACACGGACAGGCTCCGAAGTGGGAAGCGCCTGTACCCCATTGGCGATCGGCTTTACAGACCGGAGCAGCCTTGAATTCGCCACAAGATAAATCAGAAAAATCACCGCCGCATTGATGGCGGCCACCGCCAGAAGGGTGTAAGGCAAATTTTTGATAAAAGAATAATCCCAGGAAGGATTCATGTGCTTCCAGTAGCGGTCTTTTGGAAAGCCCACAACGATCAACCCGTTCTCCCTGCTCCCGGTAAATGTGGGATAATCTTTCAGATATCCCCTGGTCAGGGCAGAAATGTCCGAAATGGTATACTGCATCGGAATTTCCTCCGGCAGATCGTCGGTATGCCAGACCACCTGCATCGTTTCATTCTCTATATAAATCGCCCAGGCTTTCTGCATTTTTAATTCCTGCGCCATATCTTCCGGCAGAAAGTATCCCTCTTCTGTCTTCTGCAAATGCTCCCCTGTTTCGCGGGCGACGGTCCATGGGCCTGCCCCGGGCGTCTGGTTGGCAGCGATCACGATCAGAATCACAACATTTACCGCCAGCAGCAGCAGAATGCTGAGACATAAGATCCCCACAAACCGCCGGGTCAGCCTGACTATACTGCTCATCTATTTCCCCTCCTGTATCAGCCGGTATCCCAGTCCCTTGACCGTTACCAGAGATACCGGCCGGGAGGGATTTTCTTCAATCTTTTCCCGGATCCGGCGAATGTGAGCCATCAGACTGTTTTCATATCCAAAGGGATTATCTCCCCAGGCCGCCTCACACAGCTGATCGATAGTGACAATTCTGCCGACATTCCGATATAACGCCTGCAAAATTTCATATTCTTTGGCCGTTAACGGCAGATACTCCCCATTCCTGATCACCTCTGCCCTGGAAAAGTCAATCTGACTCCCGGCAAGCTTCACCAGCGGATTGTCTTCCCTGTAATACCGTCGGAGGATAATCCCCACCCGCAGCAGCAATTCTTTCGGAAGAAAAGGTTTTACCATATAATCGTCGGCGCCAAGTCCGAGACCTTTTATCTTATCCTCATCCTCTCCTCTTGCCGTCAGAAACAGCACCGGGATCTCCGTAAACTTCCGCAGCTGCTCAAACAGGGAAAAGCCATCCCCGTCCGGGAGCATGACGTCCAGAATGGCAAAATCCGGATTCCATTCCTTTGCAGTCCCAATAGCTTTCTCCACTGTACCAGCCGTTCTGATCTGCGTATATCCGTCTTCCAGCAGAAAATCAGAAACCATATCCAGAAGTTGTCTTTCATCATCTACGAGAAGAATCTTTTTCTGTTTTATATAATTATGATTCATGGTCCATTCCTCCTCACTTCCTGCTTATAGCATAACAATGCAATTCCGCCCCAGACAATCCCAAAATGTAAAGTAAATGTAAGGATACGGGAAGGCAGACACAAGGTTGCCGCTTTATACTGATACCATCAAAACTCAAATGCCATCAAAGGAAAGGAGGACAGGGCAGCCGTTCATCGATGCAGAACGGTCGCCGGATACAAATTATGAATATCATTGAAACACAGAATCTTACCAAAACCTATGGAGACTTTACAGCGGTTTCCCATTTGAATCTGCATATCCGGAAAAGAAGCGTTTACGGATTTCTCGGTCCCAACGGCGCCGGAAAATCCACCACCATGAAAATGTTTCTCGGGCTCACTCATCCCACGGCAGGAAGCTTTCATATTGACGGAAAAACCTATCCGTCCGACCGGGTGGCTATTTTGAAGGAAATCGGCTCCTTTATTGAGGCTCCTGCTTTCTATGGCAACCTGACCGGAGAGGAAAATCTGGATATCATCCGGAAAATCCTCGGCCTGCCGAAAAGCAGTGTCTCCGATGCGCTGGAACTTGTAGGACTGACGCCGTTTTGCAAACGTCTGGCGAAAAAATACTCTCTGGGCATGAAGCAGAGGCTGGGGCTGGCAGGCGCGCTGATCGGCAGGCCGCCTATCCTTATTCTCGACGAGCCCACCAATGGACTTGACCCAGTGGGGATCCATGAAATCCGCACATTGATCCGGTCTCTTCCCCAACAGTATGACTGCACGGTACTGGTTTCCTCTCATCTGCTTCCGGAAGTGGAATTGATGGCGGACGATATCGGGATTCTCAATCATGGACGTCTGCTCTTTGAGGGAACGACAGAGGATCTGAAAATCAGCGCCCACTCCGCCGGATTTCCCACAGATAACCTGGAAGACGCTTTCCTTGCAATGATTGATGAGGATAACCGCAGAGGAGGTGCCGGAAGATGACGCTGGGACTGGAAATAAAAAAACTGAAACGGACCGGATATTTTCCCGTATTTCTGGCCGGCGGCCTGCTGGCTGCCGCGTTCCCGACTGTCAATATGATGGTCCGTTCCGAAACCTTTACCGCTCAGCCGGGAGATCCTTTTTCCATCCTGACGGACGCCAACTGGCAGATGATGGCAATGCTCAACATTCTGGTCTGTATCTGCGGCGCCTGTCTGATGTACCATACGGAATATGCCGACAACGGCGCGCAGAAAATGGATGTGCTGCCGGTGCGTGCAGGCAGTCTGTTTGTGATGAAATTTGTGATCACCGCACTGGCGCTCGCACTGATGACAGCCCTGGAAACGGCAGCCCTTGCCGGATGCGCAATGCACTGGTTTTCCGACTATACCTTTGATCTGCCCCGGCTATTGGAAAGCGTCTTCTTCCAGTGGTTTGTTACCCTGCCCACGGTCATGCTGATGCTGCTGATCTCCTCTGTCTGCAGGAATATGTGGGTCTCTCTGGGAGTCGGCGTCATCCTGGTATTTACGATGTGGATCTTTCCCCAGGATAACCTGATATTAAGTCTCTGTCCTTTCAGCTCTCCCTACCAGACCCTGTCCATGGCGGCAGAACACAGTCATGTTCCGTTGTTCTTCGGCATCTGCGCCGGCGAAACCGTTGTCTTCGGACTGCTGGAACTTGTTTACCAGAAAATCAGGAGGTGTACAGAATGAACTTCTTTTCCCTTACAGGCATAGAACTTACAAAAATACGCCGTTCCAGAATCCTGCTGATTCTGCTGATACCGGTCGTTATCATGTGGATTCCCAGCATCCTCCATGCTGACATGAACTTCGATACCCGGAGCATCCCTATTACTCCGGAAAACAACTTCTTTATTCAGGGATTTATGGGAATGGTCTGGTTTATGATCCCCGCATCGCTTGTGGTCAGCACTGTGCTGCTCACTCAGACAGAGCGAACCAATAAAGGTATCCTGAAAATGCTCTCCCTGCCGGTGAGCACAGCAAAACTCTGCCTGGCCAAATTTGCAGTACTCCTCTTGCTGCATTTCATGCAGATGTTCATGACCCTCGTCGTATATTTTATCTGCGCCGCGATCGTTTCCCAGACGCAGGGGTACAGCTTCATTCTGGAACCACTTTATGTGTTCCGGTTTGCCTTCAGCATTTATGCCGGGGCGATTCCCATGGCGGCAGTGTTCTGGATGCTCGCCAGCCTGATTTCGTCCCCTGTCTTTTCCGTGGGGATCGGTCTTGCTTCCATTGTTCCGTCGGTTCTGATGATCAACGCAAAGATCTGGTTTGCCTATCCGATGAGTTACCCCTTCTACCTGCTGATGGTAGAGTACGGACGCTGTGCCAGAGGCGTTTATGAGAGCCAGGTCGACTGGCTGCCCTGGCTTCCGGTAGCCGCCGTCATTACTGTGACCGCTCTGGTCATTTCCTGCATACGATTCGGCGCTTCTGAAAGGAGATAATTGAAATGAAAGAAAAACTATATACATCCATTGCCACTCTTATGCTGCTGATTCCGTGGACGATCCTTCCCCTGCGCACCTTCGACTGGGCGCTGAAATCTCCTGTGGCGGAGATTATGATTTACAGCTATGCCGCCTTTATGATTTTTTCCGGTATTTTTTCCATTCTCGTTTACGCAAAAGGAAATGTGAGGAACAAATGGATGCAGATCTGCACTGTGATCAACGGGATTTATGCGGTCGGCGCCGCCGCAATCCTCTGCATGACGATTGTAAATCTGTTTTAGTATAACGCGTTCAGCGGCACGGAATATCTTTTTGGCGGAACCGGACTGGAGCGGGACAACGGGAATGAACTGACCGTGTCCTACAGACTGAACGCCAGATCCGGTTCTGCCGAACTATACTGGACAGACGGAACGGAAAAGCACCGAATCGCCCGGGATTCCGGCCATGACACTTTTTCCCTTACACTGAACGGCCGGGATACTTACATTGTGCTGACCGGCCAGTCTTTCCGGGGAAGTCTTCAAATCTCTGTGGAGTAAAATTCCGGATTTCCTGTCAGTCCGCCGCCCGCAGTCTTTCCACAATACTCTGGTTCTCCAGATTTCTGAAACATATATACGGAATCAGAATTGCAAATATCATCAGAATCGGCGTACAGATCGCCAGTGGCAGAAGCGTAAAATGAAATGTCGCCGTCCAGTCGGAAGATACCATCATACGAACGCCGACGCCGACGGCCAGAATACCCAGAAGGTAGGAGGCAAGCAGCGTAATGCAGGCGTAAGAAAGGCCTTCGTCAATCAGCATATTCCGAAGCTGCCGTTTGGTCATACCGACACTCTGTATCATGGCAAATTCCTTCCGTCGGGAAACAATCGCTGTCAGCATGGAATTGATAAAATTCAGGATGCCCACAAAGGCGATAATCAGGCTGATTGCAAATCCCATAACAGTATTGGCCCGCGTCTGTTCCTGATAATGCTCAATCAGGGTGGATTTTGCAGTGTAGTTCAGGGATTTGTCCGTATTGTTCCGGTAATCCATCAGCATTTCTTCCGCCTGCGGCTGGTATTCCTCCGCCACATTAAAAAACAGTTTTCGCAGAGTGTTGTCCGGGTACATTTCCCGGAATGTGTCTGACGGAAGATAGAACGAAAGGAAATCCTGCGTAGTACTGTTTACTCCCTCGGTAATCGCGGGGATATCCGCCACAATCGCCTGCACTTCAAATTGCCGCCCGTTCAGTTCCACCATGTCCCCGACGGAATAGGTCGGCTGCGTTTCCTTCCCGCTGTCCTCTGCGCCGGTGGCCGCCTCTACCACCACATAGCCTCCGGACAGAAATTTTTCTTTATCAAAGGAGCCATCCAATATCCGGCCATCCTGCGCAAAAGTATCCAGTATCAGCCCGTCAACGCCGTACAGAATGGAAACGCATTCCCCACTGTCGATCATGTCATGGTAGGCGTCAGCCAGACCTGCGTCCGTGGCTTCCATGTAGGCGAGCCGATCATCGGCATTGTAATAAGTCCGAATATTTTCAAGAGCGGAGGCTCCGATCCGATGGGTAAATACCTGCGAATACAGGCATCCCGTGGCCTCCAGTCCGGAAAGTCCCTCAATATTCCGTACCAGCTGCGGGGAAATGGTTGTGCCGTAAGGGTTATAGGTTCCAAAGGCGGAAGAGATCGAGCTGTCCTCTACCTCAAAATCACTGATAACCATCTGGCTCATATACTTATCGATATCAAAGCTGGCGTTTTTCGCATAGACACAGGAAATGGTAAGAAGTTTCCACGCTCTCCAGCGAAACAAAAAAGAGAGACCGGATCTTTTTTCCGATATCTCTCTGACATAGCCAGACCATATTATTTCAGCAGACCGCTGCCTTTCTCGCAGATCTCGTAAATCTCATCGTATTTCTGCTCAATCAGCGGCGTGAGCTTTTTTATTTTCTCAAGCACCATCTTCCTATAAATGAAGAACGGAAGAATCCACCCTGTTATTCCCGGTACTGCAAATGCAACATACACCACGACATGGGGCGGATCCGCTGTGATTGCAAATGTGGATAATGCCATAAAAACCGTCCCGATCAGCCCGACGATCACAGCAATGACGAACGGCATAAACGTCTTGGCTTTTTCCAGGGCTTCCAGCTGATCCACACAGCCGTCAAAATTTCTCTGAAGACGTGTAAGTTCTGTTTTATTCATTATTTTACGGTCTCGTTTGAACCTCAGATCTACATATGGGGATTTTGAATGTCTGTTTTTGCTCTGCGCCGGATTGCCGTCTAATCTCCATCCAAAGTAAGGATAACTGTCTGCACATAAAGAAGATAAATACTCCGGCACTGAGATTTCCCGGTATTCATATCCCACAAATCCCTGATTGATTCTATCACTCATTTCTTTCATTCCTCTCTGCCTCTGTTGTAACAGGGATTTTCACTGTAAAGATTGTCCCTACTCCTTCTTTGCTGTCCACGGTTATGGAGGCTCCAGCAATCTGCAGGATACGCAGCACGAGAGCCAGGCCCAGGCCGTTTCCTTCTGTCGCATGGGAAGAGTCTCCCTGATAAAATTTGTCAAAAATATGCTCCATTGTAGCTTTCGACATTCCGCATCCTGTGTCTGAGACTGCAACCGTGACAAAATCCCTGTCAGAGATCTGAGTCACCGAGACAGTTCCGCCCGGCTCCGTAAATTTAAATGCATTGGACAGCAGGTTGCTCCACACCAGATCCATCAGTTCATGATCGGCATATATTAACGCTTCATCTTCGAAATCAGCCTCAAATTCAATATTTTTCTGATCCCATATCTGTTCAAAGGAAATCGCGCATTCCCCCAGCTGCCGGCACAGATCATAGGATTCCGGCGCCGGCTTGATTTTCTGGCTTTCCAGTTTATTCAGTTTCAGCATATTGGTGATCAGATTGGACAGCCGTCGTACCGCTTTCGCAACAGCATCCAGATATTCCTGTCTCTTCTCTTCTGAAAGATCCGGCTTTTTCAGCAGCTCTGTATAATTCTGTATCACCGCAAGGGGCGTTTTGATCTCATGGGATACATTGGTGAAGAAATCCACTTTTAATGTCTCAATACTCCCGAGTTCTTCCACCATCTTATTGAAATCTGTGATCATCACATCCAGATAATCCATTTTATCGGCAGAATGAATTGGCGGAAGATAGACCGAGAAATCTCCTTTCGCCACTTTTCCCGTTGCTTCCGCGATCCGTTTCATCGGTTCCTCATAGGTCTTTTTGATCTGTACTGTAATATATTCTGTAATGAAAAGCGAAACAAGAATCCAGTACAGAATCACAAAAGTCACCTCTAAAATTCCGTTCAGGCTGCCCTCATGCTTGTCAAACAGTACAATAATA
>ERZ1090868.333-NODE-333-length-25885-cov-12.224932_pt1 | contig 25885 bp, 22 predicted proteins | sample MGYA00478475_ERZ1090868 | MGnify/ENA primary metagenome ERZ1090868 (study PRJEB33644, sample SAMEA5815747) | chicken gut metagenome | biome: Chicken; feature: Gastrointestinal Tract; material: Caecum | place: Ireland | collected 2019-01-01 | study: A study of the...
CAACGACCCCCACCATGTCAAGGTGATGCTCTAACCAACTGAGCTACGTGCCTGTTGTGTCGCGAGCGGTGCGAGAGTCGAATTATACATAGACTTTTCAATTTTGCAAGGGAATTTTTAAAAAAGTCCGAAAAAAATTTCACTTTCAGCAGTCGTTCCGCACGACTTTTACGTTCAACTCGTTGAAATTTAAGCGAATAAAAAAATCGGAACAGCGAGAAAAAAGTTGAGCGCTCCAGCCTTTCGTCCGGAGCGCCTCTTTTTGGCCGTCTTTCGAACAGTCGAATGAAGCGAATTGAAACTTCAGACACGTCTTGCCGAAAGAACGCCCTTTACCTCACGCAGACCTGCGAGCGTGCGGCGCAGTTCTTCGGCGCCGCGGATTTCGATGCGAAAACGCATGTGCTGATCTCCCTTGACGGCGTTCGAGCTCATTGCAGTGATGTGCACCTTTTCGCGCTGGAAAACTTCGGAGATATCGCGCAGGAGCGCCGGGCGATCCTGCGAAACGATGAGGACCTCCGCCGGATACACGGCATCGACGCCGGCACCTGCGCCCCAGCTCACCTCGATAAGGCGGTCCGGCTCCTGCTCGAGCATGTTGCGCAGGTTCGGGCAGTCGGCACGGTGAATCATCACGCCGCGGCCGCGCGTGACGTAGCCGACAATCTCGTCGGGCGGCACCGGGTGGCAGCAGCGCGCAAGCTGCGTCAAAAGCGAATCGACACCGACGACGAGCACCTTGCCCTTTCTCGCGCTCGTGCTCTCGTTGCGAACGAGAACTTCAGGCTCCATTTCCGCGGGCTTTTGCTGCGGCTGCACGGCCTGCTGAAGTGCCGTAAGCGTGATTTCTTCCTTTGCAAAGGCGATGCAGAGCTCGTCGACGTTTTCAAAGCCGAGACGCTTGGCGAGCTCTTCGAGCTTCATCGCGGTGCGCCCGAGGCGGGCGAGCTCTTTATCAAGGCGCTCGCGCCCTTCGGAGAGAAGCTCCTGAGTGAGCTGCGCGTTGAACCACTGGCGAACCTTGTTGCGGGTGCGCGGACTTGCCGCATAGCCGAGCTCGGGATTGAGCCAGTCGCGGCTCGGCTGCCCGGTCTTGCCGGCAATGATCTCGACGGTTTGCCCGGTCTTGAGTTTCGTATTGAGAGGCACCATCTGACCGTCGACGCGCGCGCCCTTCATTCGGTGTCCGAGCTGCGTGTGCACCATGTAGGCGAAGTCGACGGGCGTAGCGCCTGCGGGAAGCTCCACAACGCGCCCCTGAGGCGTCAAGCAGTAAACGTGATCGTCCTCAACAGCGTGCTCCTTGGCGTCGGGGGCCTGCCCGACGTCGGATCGCCACGCAAGAAGCTGGCGCAGCCAGGCGACACGCTGCTCTTCCGCGGAACTCGCGCCGTTCGAGTTGCCCGCTTCCTTGTAGCGCCAGTGTGCGGCAACGCCGAGCTCGGCGAATTCGTGCATTGCGCGCGTGCGGATCTGAATCTCGATCGGCCGGCCGGCATTGTCGGTGACGACCGTATGAAGCGACTGGTAGCCGTTCGGTTTCGGTTTGGCGATGTAGTCGTCGTACTCCTTCGAGATCGTCTGGAAGTTTTCCTGCACAATCGAGAGAACCTCGTAGCACTGCTCAACCGTCTCGACAATGACGCGCAGCGCGCGCACATCAAAGAGCTGGTCGAAACGCAGATGCTTGCGCTGCATCTTCTTCCAGATCGAGTAGATGTGCTTCGGTCGCCCGGAGACATCCGCATGAATGTGGTTGTTCGAGAGAAGCGAGCGGATGCGCTGTACGGCCATCTGCATGAATTCCAAACGCTCTTCGCGGGACTCGTCGAGTTCGCGCGCAATGGCGTGGTATTCCTGCGGACGCGTAAAGCGCAGCGACAGGTCTTCGAGCTCCCACTTGATCTGCCAGATGCCGAGGCGATTGGCGAGCGGCGCATAGACGGCCAGCGTCTCTTCGCCAAACTGTTCGGAGCCCGCAGAGCGCGAAGACGCGAACCAGCGAAGCGTCTGCAGACGACTCGCGAGCTTGAGGAGCACCACGCGCAGATCCTGACACATTGCGAGGAACATGCGCCTGAGCGCCTCGGGCTGCATCGCCGCACTCGCCTCCTTGCTGTCGGTGCGCGCTTTGGTCGAGAGATCGTTGAGTTTGCCGAGCTCCGCGACAAGGCCGGCGACAGTCGCGCCGAAGCTCTTTTCAAGCCACTCGGATGAATTCTGAACGACACGCGGCACGCAGAAGAGATAAGCGGCTGCAATGAGTTCGGGATCGTCCCGAACGCCTCGAAGAATGGATGCGACGCCGTCGGCATGCACGAGGGCGGATTCCCCCGTTGAGAGCATCAGCTCTTTGTAAAGCGGTTCGACCATGCGTCTCGCGAGCGTCGGGTCGACCGTCAAATGCTGTGCTGCCGCTTCCCCCATTTTTTTCTTCCTTGTTTACTTCAACGGCCGCACGACCGCGCTCGTTCGGTCAGCGCGTTCTCCGGCCGTCTGCTTTTGTCTTTCGTTGTCTTTGCCCGACTTTTAGAGTCGGTTCGCCTGCGGCGGGCTGCGCTCGACCAGCGTCGGGCACCCGCCGCACGTTCTTTCATTTTAGGTAGCGAACGGCGCGCCTGCGCCGCTCGTCGATCGGGCTTTTCACCTCCTTACGATTATGCGTCTGCGCTCGAAAACTCTCCCGCTGGCAAAATTGTGCATGGCATACGCTTTAGATACTGAACAGCCACTCGCAGCGAATGAGCGCGCCGTACGAACGGTAGTCACCGTTCGAGCAGGCGCCGAAGCCTTCGAGTGCAATGCGCTTGTCGTCGGACTCGAGCGCAACCGAGCCCGATGCGCGCACGAGAAGCGCGTCGATTGAGGGCACGTCGACCTGAGCGCCCGGCGTTCGCCAGCCCGGCACGGAAAGCGATACGGTGCGCTCGCGATCGCCCGCAAAGTAGGAGACGCCCCCGGCGGCGTGCCAGACGAGGCGCTCGGGCAGCCGCTCGTCGATGAAGGCCGTCCCAGTTCTCGGCACGGCTTTCGCGCCCGAGAGATCTGCGTCAAGCGCAAAGACGCCGAGCGTTTCGACCGACTCCTCGGCATTGAGGAATGCCTCGCCGTCGGCACCGACGGCATAATCGGCCGAGTCAAAGCGCATCAGCTGCGCTCGCGCCGTGAACGCACCGCGTACCGATCCGTACGAAGCTTCGGGCGAACGCCAGGCCGCGCCCGCACTCCACACCGAACGCTTGACGTCATCGACTTCAATGCGCTTGGCGTAGCTCGTCGTTCGCGCCTTTTCCGAAGCTTCGCTCCAAGCGGCATTGAAAACGAGCGTTCCGAAAGTGATCTCACGACCGGCCCAAACTTGAAGGAGTACCGCATCGCTTTCGCCGCTCACGGGAATACTCGCAGAATTCTCGAGTCCGCCTTTCGTCTTGATGTCGCTCGACTCGAATGCGGCGCCGACCCCGACGCGCCAAGCGCCGAAGGCAGCCGCGCCGGAGGCCTCTGCCGTCACGTTGTCCGAACGAATTTGCCCGCGCATGCCGCCAACCCCCGTCTCATCCTCGCTGCGGCCGGCAGAGACAGCAACGTGAAGCGGCAGCGTCCCGAGATAAAGTCCGTCCCTCTTCCCTGTGCCCGCTGCGCCAAGCCAGCGAAAGGGCGTCTCGCCTGCGGCTCGTTCGTTCAGATGCGCGAGCCGCTCGTCGGTGCCGAGTCGTGAAGCGAGAACGGACGCATTGAGCAGCGCCGCTTCGCCCGCTTTGGCGCTCGCCCTTTCGTAAATCGCGCGAAAGAACCCGGGCAAAAGCAGATCGTGACGACTCACCCAGAGCGTTTCGAGCATTCCGGCAAAGGGTCCAGAAAAGCGCATTGGTTCGAAGCGCACGGTGTAACGGCCGTCGCCATCGAGCTCGAAGCGGCCGTTTTGCCCATCGTAGCTCACGAGCACGTTTCCGAGCCCCGAGATGTCGGTGCCGCCAAAGTCAATGGCCGCAAGCGCTTCATCGATATTTTCGCCGCAGCTTGTCGAAAGCCAAATTTCCGACCCCGCATCAAAACGGATCGTCGTGTCGTCGGCTGCCGAAAAGATCGGCTCACTCGCTGCGGAAAGCACATCACCGCGCGTGACGACGAGAACGCCCTCGGCGCCGAGCAGGAGATTTTCGCCCGCGGCCGTCTCGCTTGAACCGACATTGAAATGCATGCCCGAAGCAAGCTCGAAAGGCGCCGCGACAACGAGAAGCCCCTTGCTGTAGCGGTTATCCCGGTGCTTGAACTCGTTGTCGAGCGGCAGGCCCGAGAACTCTGCGCCGATACTCATTGCCGTTCCCCGCCCGATGCGCGCGTCGAGCGTTGCACCCGCTTCGAGCGAAACGCCGTTGATGAAGCTTGCATGCACCGACTGCGTTTTATCGAACGCATCACTCGCACACTCGAGAATAATTTCGCTCACCCCGTCTACGTGAAGCGACTCGGTTGCCAGTTCCAGATCGGCGCCCGGCCGGCTGCCGGCAAGATGCACCTGAGCGTCCTCCAGGCGAAGCGCGCCATCGGCGATGGTGTAAACGATTTCGTCCGGAAGGTCCGTCATCTCGAAACGGCCGCCCGCCGATATACGGATGTCATCCGCAACGCAGGCAGCAGCCGTGCTTCTGAGCGTGCCACCCTCAACCGAGATCGAAGCGAACTCGTAGATGTCGCCCAAGACGGCCTCTTCGCCCGAACCCACATAGAAATCCTCCCCCAAGAACGTAGCCGAAGGGTTCGACGGCATGAAAAGCGTTCCATCAGGGGACGCGGCAAACGCTTCTGCCGCACCAGCCGCAAACAAAGCACAAGCGCAGACAACTGCTTGAGAACGGGTGTACATGTTGTTCCTTTCTCCGTTATTGATTTCAGAAAAGGAACATATTTTTCATAAACAACTATACGTATTGAATTTTCCTACGCATTTTCCGAATAGAAAATCCCCGAGTCGCCTCGGGGATTTTACGTATAGGTTCGTATTTACAGCAATATATCGCTCGGATCCTGTATTTTCAGGCGCCCTTTCCGCGCGCTCGGCAGGATGGCGACGCCATTTTCCGTCGGCTGACGAATCAGTTTCTCAGACTGTGAATCGGTGCGGGAATACGGCCGCCGAGCTTCACGAACCCGGAAGCGTCGCCGCCCGGCACCCGGATGATGCTCGCTTCGCCCAAAAGGCCGCCGAATACCGCCTTGTCGCCGACGCCCTTGCCGGGCACGGGAATAACGCGCACGGCAGTCGTCTTGCCATTGATCATGCCGATCGCGGCCTCGTCGGCAATGAGTCCCGAAATGGTCGAAGCGGGCGTGTCGCCCGGAATCGCGATCATGTCGAGTCCCACGGAGCAAACGGAAGTCATCGCCTCGAGCTTTTCAAGCGTAAGCGCCCCCGTGCGGGCCGCCGCTTCAATGGCGCTGTCTTCGGACACGGGAATAAAAGCCCCAGAGAGACCGCCCACGTGCGAAGAAGCAAAGACGCCGCCCTTTTTCACCTGATCGTTGAGCATGGCGAGAATCGCTGTCGTCCCAGGCGCGCCGATCGATGAGAGCCCCATCGTCTGGAAGATTTCCCCGACGCTGTCGCCCACGGCAGGCGTCGGCGCAAGCGAGAGATCTGCGACACCGAAGGGCAACCCCAAGCGATCGGCCACTTCGCCGCCGATGATTTCGCCCACGCGCGTCACTTTGTATGCCGTGTGCTTGATCACCTCCGCGGCATCCGTGACGGTGAGATAGTCGCCCTTGGCAGCAAAAGCGCGCTCGAGCGCCTTCTTGACGACGCCCGGCCCCGAAACGCCCACATCGATCACGACGTCGGGTTCGCCAATACCGAGATAGGCACCCGCCATGAAGGGTACATCCTGCGGAATGTTGCAGAAAACGACGAGCTTGGCGCAGCCGATGGCATCGCGCTCGCGCGTGGCTTCGGCCACGTCGAGAATACGCTCGCCCATGAGACGAACGGCATCCATGTTGATGCCCGCCTTGGTCGAGCCAACGTTGATCGAGGAACAGATGCGGTCGGTCTGCGCAAGCGCTTCGGGCAGCGCGTCAATGAGGTTGCGCTCGCCCGGGGTCATTCCCTTCTCAACAAGCGCGCCGAAGCCGCCGATAAAGTCGACGCGCACAGCCTTGGCGCATTCGTCGAGCACTCGGCAGGCCGCGACCATCTGATCGCGCGTAAAGCTCGCGCCCACCGTACCGATGGGACTCACGGCGATGCGCTTGTTGACGACGGGAATACCGTAGCGGTCGCCCACGGCGTCGCACGTCTCGACGAGCTTTTCGGCGTACCTGAGAATTTTGGAGCGGACTTTGTAGGCAAACACGTCAAAGTCCGTGCTTGCGCAGTCAAAAAGGTTGATGCCCATCGTCACGGTGCGGACGTCGAGGTGCTCGGCGCGCAGCATGTTGATGGTCGAAAGAACTTCGCGGTCGGTCAGCATTGATAGGTTTCCAATTCAGAAGAAAGCTTTTCTCTCATCGCGGGATCAGTCGACCTGAACGCGGTGGATGGCTTCAAAAATGTCTCGGTGCTGGATATTGCAGCGCAGGCCGCACGCGCGGGCACGCTCGCGCAGCACCGCGTTGAGGGCTCGCCGATCGACCGAGAGCGGCATCAGAACTTCGAAGAACTGCAGGCTTTCGCCGTTTTCAAGCGGCAGCGCGCGCAGGCTTTCGATATTGATGCCTTCGCTTGCAAAGATCTTTGCGAAAGTTGCGGTAATGTCCCCGCGGTCTTCGCCCCAAATGCTGACGACATAGGGTTCGCCCGCAGCCTCGCGCTTTTGATCGGGCGACTGAAAGTCGCGAACGAGTACCGACTGGCGCAGCTTCTTTTCGGCAATGCGCTCGCGCAGGAACGCCTCGAGCGTTTCGTTCGTGAGCGCAGCAGGCTTTTTCACGATGCCGATCAAAGCAAATTGCCCTTTCAGGGTCACCTGACTGATTTCTTCGACGCGGCAGTCGTTTTCCGCAAGCGCCGAAGTCACCGCAGCGACGATGCCGGGCATATCGAGACCGATGACGGCCACAACGACCGTACCGATGTTCTCTTCGGTTGTGTTTTGCATGTTGTCCTTTTGACGTGCATTCTTGTTGCGCCGCAGCGCCCCTTCTGCGCAGAACGCCCGAGGCGCCGCGCCGCATCAGCGCACCGCGGGGACTGCGGCTTCTGCTTGCTCGGTGCGCTTCAGTCGAGTGTATCGCGCCCGCGGCGGGCAAAGGCATCGGGTCGCGTCAAAAGGGGAGCGAGCCGCGGGAATGCGGCTATTGCATTGCGTCGCGAAACGGCAGCAACCGCTTCAAGCGGCAGTGCGCGCAGCATAGCGGCCGCATCAGCAGCCTCAAGAATGTCGGCAGGCGCCGTGTCGAGCAGCAATGCGCCGTGCGCGAACGCGTCGCGCCGACGGCTCGTCGGCATGTCGGGCGCATCCGTTTCGAGCACCCAGGCGTCCTCGGGAACTTCAGCGAGATGGCGCCGAATGCGCAGGCTCCCCGCGTAAGTCGCCGCGCCGCCGAAACCAAGTTTGAGGCCGAGCTGGAGAAAACTTTCACGCTCTTGGTCGGAGCCGTTAAAGGCGTGTACTGCGCCGCCCGCCGGCATGCGGCGGCGCAGGTGCATGAGTACGCGCGAAGCGCTTTTTCTCACGTGTATCGATGCGGGCAGCGCATAGTCACGTGCAATCGCGAGGCACTCGGCAAATACCGCCTCCGCATGCGCTTGGTCCTGACCGGGCACGAAGCCGTCGAGCCCGATTTCGCCGATGCCGATAAAGAAGGGGTCTTCGAGCGAAGCTTCGACTTCGGCGCGCAGCCTCGCAAGCGCCGCCTCGTCGGCGTACTTCACAAAAAGGGGGTGGATGCCAAGAAGATAGCCGAGCCCCCAGGCATGCGCGAAAGCACGCGTGGGCGCCCAGTCGCCGGGCGCCCCCGGCGCAAGAAGCATTGATTCGACGCCTGCGCGACGCGCTGCTTCGATTTCGAGCGCTGCCCGCTCGGGGGCGCCCGATAGCTGAATGTGGCTGTGGGTATCGATGAAGCCTGCTAATCCCAGCATTTCGGCGCCTCAAGCGAGCGGCTAGAGAAGCTCGCCCACAGCGAGCGCATCGGCATGCATGATGCCGCCCGAGAGTCGAAGCGAGCGACCGCAGCGCGCGGCAAGACTCCGGTCGTGCGTCACGATGAGCGCCGCCGTACCCTCTTCGCGCGCAATGCGAAGAAATAGATCGAACACAACCGCAGCGGTTTCGTCATCGAGATTCCCAGTCGGTTCGTCGGCAAGCACGCACGCCGGATTCGTCACGAGCGCGCGGGCAATCGCAACGCGCTGCCGCTCGCCCCCGGAGAGCTGCGACGGCAGGTGTGCGGCGCGCGCGGAAAGCCCCACCGCATCAAGAAGTGCCGCAGCGCGTTTTCTTGATGCGGACGAGTCCTCCCGGCGAATAAAGAGCGGCATCGCCACGTTGTCGAGCGCGGAGAATTCGGGGAGCAAATGGTGAAACTGGTAGATGAAGCCAAGATAAGCGTTTCGCATCTCTCCGAGCGCGCGCTCGGAGAGTCCCGCGAGCGAGCGTCCCTGGATTTCGATGCGGCCGCTGTCAATCGTGTCGAGACCGCCGAGCGCGTGCAGCAGCGTGGACTTGCCGGACCCCGACGCGCCGAGGACGGCCACAGTTTCTCCGGGCGCAATGGAGAGCGACACGTCGCGTAGCACCGGTACGATGGCCGAGCCGTCGCGATAGCTTTTGGCCACATGCTCGGCGACGAGCACCAGCCCCTCATGACGGGAGAATGCGTTATTCATAACGAAGCGCCTCCGCCGGCCGGGTGCGCGCCGCGCGCCAGCTCGGATAAAGTGTTGCGACGAGGCTCAGCACGAGCGAGCAGACTGCAACAGGAACGATATCCGAGACCCGCGGGTCGGACGGCATATCGCTGATGAAATAGATTTCCTTGGGCAGGAACGCCACGCCGAGAAGCCCCTCGATCGCGCGCACGATCTCGCCCACGTTGCAGGCGACGAGAAGCCCAACGGCGACACCCGCTGCGACGCCCGCCACGCCGACAATCGCGCCCTGAATGACAAAGATCGCCATGATCGAACCTTCTGAGGCGCCGAGCGTTCGCAGAATCGCAATGTCGGACTGCTTTTCCTTCACGGTCATCACGAGCGTCGAAACGAGCCCGAAGGCCCCCACGAGCACGATGAGAAAGAGAATGATGCCCATCATGCGCTTTTCGACCTGAACGGCCGCAAACCACGTCTTGTTCTGCTGCGACCAGTCCGCTGCGTAGAACCCGGGCGGCAGCGCCGAGAGGATTTCTGCGGCAACGACCGGTGCGCGCTCCATGTCGGCGACGCGGATTCTCAGGCCCTGAGGACCACCCGTGCGAAAGAGCGCCGCAGCGTCATCGATGTGAATGAGCGCCATCGTGCTGTCGTACTCGTAGTGGCCGCTCGACAAAAAACCGAGCACGCGGAACTGCTTCATGCGCGGAATCATGCCCGCGGGCGTCATGTTGCCCTGCGGCACGAGGAGCGCCACCTTCTCGCCGGGCGAAACACGCAGGCGGCGCGCCAAGTCTCGCCCGAGAATGACGCCGAATTCGCCGGGCTTGAGGAGCTTAAGTCCCGAAGCCGACACATCCGAGCCGAGCGTGCCGGGCGTCGAGACTTCGAGCGCGAGCCCGCTCACCTTGGGTTCGAGATCGGGGTCGATCCCCTTGACGAGCGCCCCCGTCACCACGTCACCGCTCGAAAAGAGTCCCTGGCCCTGAACATAGGGCGCCGTCGCTACGACGTCCTCCCGCGCCTCGATTTTCTCGGCAATCGGCTGCCAATCGCTCACCGGCCCGAATGCGGAAGTCACTTCGATGTGCGCAATCACCGAGAGCATGCGGTCTCGGACTTCCTTCTGAAAGCCGTTCATCACGGAGAGCACGATGATGAGCGCGGCAACGCCGAGTGCAATCGACGCGACCGACATCGCGGAAATAAAGGACATGAAGCCGTCGCGCCGGCGGCCTCTTCGGCCGGCACGCGTATACGTGAGACCGATCAAAAGTTCAAAGGGCGTCTTCACTGTGCACCGAGGTCAAGCCGCACCAAGCGGCCCGATCCTGCCTGAATACTTCGAAAGGAACCATTCTAGCGGGCACGCCGCGCACACAGTTCCGCGCAGTGTCGCTCAAGCGCGAGCAGGTAAAATGCACGCCATCATGTCGAGAGCTTTTTTTCTGATCCCCGGCGCGCGCCTGCCCGCACGACTCGCCGCGGACCTGCTTGCGCACGCTTCGCACGAAGAAGCGGCTGCGCTGCGTCTTTTGGGCAGCGGCCGCGAAGCGCCCGAGACGCAGTGCCTGACGGGCAAAGTCGGCCGCTTGGCGCCCCACTACGCCTGGTGCTGGAAGGTGTTTGCACGCCGCCCGGGCGAACCGCAGACGGCACCCGCCCTTTGGCGGCTTGCCGACGGCCCGCATTTCGACGCGCCGCTCATGCGCTTGATTCCGCTCGCTCGTCAAGCAACGGGTTTCGTTGAGGCAACGCTCGCCGAGCGAAACATTCTGCCGCTTCTCTGTGCGCTTTCCGAACCCGCTTCGCGCTTCGGCCTGCGCCTTCAGGTGAGCGGCACGGAACTCTTTTTGTCGAGCGCGACCGAACGAGACTTTGCCGCCGCCCCCGTGGCCGCCCCTGCTGCGCTGATGACGCTCGCGAACACGGCGGATTTCGACGCACTTTTTTCTGCGGGTATGGAAGGCCCTGACACAAGCTGGGCGCACGACGTACTCGCCGCTTTCGGCGAGAAGCTCGCTTCGGACACCTCGCTGCAGCAATTGAACGAGCTGCGCGCCGTCTCGGGGCTGCCGCGAATCGAAGGCTTCTGGCTTTCCACCCCAGGACGCGTTGAAGGCTACCATCCGCCGTCACTCTTTCGCGCCGTGCTCGCCGACGACGGCGTTTTGCGCGGCTGGGCGCTCGCTGCGGGCATCCCCGCCGCATTCGTGCGTCCGCTCACACCCCGAAAAACGGACGAAAGTCTGCCTGCCTGGCCGAAAGACGTGCCGCCGGGCGACGTCGTCGCCGTTGTCGACGACCTTTACGCACCGTGGCTTGCCGGCGACCTCGCGGCTTGGCGCCGTACACTCCCCGCGGTCGTCCAAAAGCTCGAAGCGTTGCGTGCGGGACTCTCCGCACTCAAGGTCGATGAGGATGCACTTGTTCTTTTCGGCACGGCGGGCGCTGCGACGCTCATGCCGCAGGCGCGCAGCTTCTTCGACCGCTTGCGCCGCACCAAAAACGCGATCGCACCCGAAACCTGGCTTGCCGACCCCTACGAGGAGGCCTTCCGATGACCCGCATTCTTTCGAGACCCTTCGACATGCGGGCAGCGCTGAGCCTCTCTCAGTCGGGATTTCTGCCGCCCGTGGCCCGTGCGCTCGCCGCGCGCGGCATTAAAAGCGCCGACGACCTCGAACAGTCCTGGCGCGGCATGATTCCGCCCGCCTCCCTCGAAGGCACCCGAGAAGCGGCCGAACGACTTGCCGCCGCACGAGAAAAGGGCGAGCATGTTACGATCGTTGCCGACTACGACTGCGACGGTGCGACTGCCTGCGTCGTGGCGCTGCGCGGCCTTCGCATGCTCGGGATTCGAGCCGACTACTTCGTGCCCGACCGCGTTCTACACGGCTACGGGCTCACGCCCCTCGTCGTCGACATCGTCGCAGCGCGCACGCCGAAGCCCGACCTCATTCTCACGGTCGACAACGGCGTCTCGTCGGTCGCTGCCGTCGAGCGCGCCAACGAGCTCGGTATCGACGTCGTCGTGACCGATCACCACCTGCCCGGTGCGGAACTGCCGCGTGCAGCCTGCATCGTCAACCCGAATCTCAGCACCTCGGCCTTTCCCTCCAAGGCGCTCGCGGGCGTGGGCGTCGTCTACTACGTGCTTCTTGCACTCAGAGCGCTCCTGCGCGAGCGGGGCATCTTCACGCAGGCCACGCAGCCGCGGCTCGACAACCTCGTCGACTTCGTCGCGCTCGGAACCGTTGCCGACGTCGTCAAACTCGACAAGAACAACCGCATTCTCGTTTCGCAAGGCCTCTCACGCATCCGCAGCGGCCGCACGCACCCCGGCATCTCCGCGCTCTTTAGCATTGCGGGCAAGGACATGATCAAGGCAAGCGCGCGCGACTTCGGCTTTGCGATCGGGCCGCGCATCAATGCCGCAGGCCGCATCGGTACGATGGAAAACGGCATCGAGTGCCTCCTTTGCGATGATCCGCTCGAGGCGCTGCGCCTCGCGCAGAGCCTCAACGACATCAACGCCGAGCGCCGGGAGCTCGAGGGCGAAATGCAGCAGGCGGCCGAAGCCGAAATTGCACGCTTATCGACCGAATCGCTCGCCGCGGTAACGCTCTTTAACGAGTGTTTCAACGAAGGCGTCGTCGGTCTTGTCGCCGCCCGCATCAAAGAGCACATACATCGCCCGGTGATCGCCTTTGCTCGAACAGAGTCGGGCGAACTCAAGGGCTCGGGGCGCTCGATACCCGGGATTCACCTGCGCGACATGCTCGACCTTGTCGCCAAGCAGCTCCCTGACATCGTGCTGCGCTTCGGCGGTCACGCAATGGCCGCGGGCCTTTCGATCCGTCCCGAGGGGCTTGCGCGCTTTGCCGAAACCTTCGAGGCGGTCGTTCGAGCCAACTGCGACCCAGCCGCATTCGAGCACGTCGTTCTCACCGACGGCAGCCTCGCGCCCGACGAAATCACCGAACGCCTTTGCACAGAAATCGACGCGCAGATCTGGGGACAGGGCTTTGAAGCGCCGCTCTTTGCGAACGAATTCAGCGTTCTCAATCAAACGCTCCTAAAAGACGCGCACCTCAAGCTCTCTCTCATGCTCGGTCGACAGCGCTTTGACGCGATTTACTTCCGCCGGCGCGAACCGATTCCGCAGACAGCCAAGCTAGCTTATCGTCCGGCCATCAACGAATTCCGCGGCCGCCGCTCCGTGCAGCTCGTCGTTGAAGCGGTCGAAGGCGCCTAAAGCGGGGCTTTCGCTCGGATTTTGCTCGTATTTTTTGCGCATTTCGCCTTCGCTCGGGCAAAGTGCGCGTCTATAATTAAACGCTTTTGCGCACCGGCCCCTAAAAACCGGCCGGCGCCCTTGCGCCGCGCGCTGCGCCGCGCGGCGGTTCACAACCCATTTCGCACAGGAACAGCGACTCATCATGGAAGCCGAACGCATCAATCAGATCCAGAACAGCATCGACGGCCTTCGTAGCCGTTTGATCGAACTTCGGGGGTATCTTTGACGTCGATCGCAAAGCGCGCCGACTCGAAGAAGTGAATATTGAGATCGAGAACCCCGATCTCTGGAACGATCCCAAGCACGCTCAGGAAGTGAGCAAAGAAAAGAAGATGCTCGACGACATCGTCGGCAGCTTCTCGCGCCTCACAGCAGGCGTCAACGACGCGGCTGATCTTTTCGAACTCTCCATGGCCGAAGAAGACTGGGACACGGTAGAGGCCGTCGGCGCCGACGTCGACGCGATCGAAAAGGAAGTCGCCGGTCTTGAATTCAAGCGCATGTTCAATCAGCCGATGGACCCGGCCAACTGCTACTTGGAAATCCAGGCTGGCGCAGGCGGCACGGAAGCGCAGGACTGGGCGAGCATGATCGAGCGCATGTACATGCGCTACGCTGAGCGCAAGGGCTTCAAGGTGACACTCGAAGAAGAAACGCCCGGTGAAGTCGCCGGCATCAAGTCCGCGACCCTCTTCATCGAGGGGGAATGGGCCTACGGCACGTTGCGCACGGAAACCGGCATTCACCGTCTCGTTCGCAAAAGCCCCTTTGACTCGAACGCCCGCCGCCACACGTCCTTCAGCTCGGTCTACGTGTATCCGGAAGTGGATGACTCGATCGACATCGAGATCAATCCCGCCGACCTCAAGATCGACGTCTTCCGCGCTTCGGGCGCGGGCGGCCAGCACATTCAGAAGACGGAGTCGGCCGTTCGAATCCACCACGTGCCGACCGGCATCATCACGATCTGTCAGGACGACCGTTCGCAGCACCGCAATCGCGAAAAGGCCATGCAGCAGCTCAAGGCCAAGCTCTACGAGCTTGAAATGCGCAAGCGCATGGAAGAGCAGACGAAGCTCGAAGAGCAGAAGTCCGACATCGGTTGGGGTCACCAGATCCGCAGCTACGTGCTCGACCAGTCGCGAGTGAAGGATCTGCGCACGAGCGTAGAAACGGGCAACACCGGCGCCGTGCTCGACGGCGACCTCGATCAGTTCATCGAGGCCTCGCTCAAGCAGCAGGTGGGCGGCACCCGAACGGATGCCTGACGAGGCACCGACAGACAATTGCGTTTTAATCGGTTCGAAGCGCGCGTCCGGCAAACGGACGGTGCTTTCAGAAGGGCGGCGGCCAACGAGCGCACGCCGCCCGAACCGGCAGCTTTACCGAGATTTCAGCAAATGGCAGAAAACGAAATCAACACCGCAGCCGAAGCGGCGCAGGAAGAGAACCACATCATTGCCGAACGCCGCGCCAAGCTCGAGAAGCTTCGCGAAGCGGGCGTCGCTTTCCCGAACGACTTCGTCCGCAAGGACCTCTTCGGTGATCTGCGCGCCAAGTACGGCCACATGAGCATTGAAGAACTCGAAGCCGCCGCCCCTGAGGTGGCTTGCTCGGGCCGCATGATGCTCAAGCGCATCATGGGCAAGGCGAGCTTTGCCACCGTACGCGACTTCACGGGTGTCATGCAGTACTTCGTGCAGCAGAACGCGATCGGCCCCGAAGCCTACGCCAACTTCAAGACGTTCGACCTTGGCGACATCGTCGCCTGCACGGGCACGCTCTTCCGCACGAAGGCGGGCGACCTCGCCATCCGCGTCAACAGCATTCGCCTCATGACCAAGAGCATCCGTCCGCTTCCCGACAAGCACAAGGGCCTGCAGGATACGGAGCTCTGCTACCGTCAGCGCTACGTCGACCTCATCATGAACGAAGAGTCGCGCGAACGCTTCCTCACGCGCTCGAACGCAATTGCCGCCATCCGCAGCTACATGCTCGAAAATCGCTTCCTTGAAGTGGAAACGCCGATGCTGCACCCGATTCCGGGCGGCGCCAATGCCAAGCCCTTCGTGACGCACCACAATGCGCTCGACATGGACATGTACCTGCGCATCGCGCCCGAACTCTATCTCAAGCGCCTCGTGGTGGGCGGCTTCGAGCGCGTTTTTGAAATCAACCGCAATTTCCGTAACGAAGGCACGGACACGCGTCACAACCCCGAATTCACGATGATGGAGTTCTACGCGACCTACTGGACGTACCACGACCAGATGGATTTCACGGAAGCGCTCATCCGCCACACCGCGATTGCTGCTACGGGTTCTGCCGTCATCAACTATCAGGGCACGGAAATCGACCTCTCGAAGCCCTTCGATCGCCTCACCCCGATCGAAGCCGTGAAGAAGTTCTGCCCGAACTACACGGACGAAGAACTCAACAACCCCGAGTTCCTGCGTGCAGAAATTGAACGCCTGCACGGCGAAATTCCGGTTGCAGCCGGTTTGGGCGCGCTGCAGATTGCACTCTTTGAAGAGACCGCCGAATCGAAGCTCATCCAGCCGACCTTCATCATCAATCACCCGACGGAAATCTCGCCGCTCGCCCGCGCCTCCGACACGAATCCGGAGATCACCGAGCGCTTCGAGCTCTACATCGCCGGCCGCGAAACCGCCAACGGCTTCTCCGAGCTCAACGACCCGGACGACCAGGCAGCGCGCTTCCGCGCCCAAGCCGACAAGAAGAGCCACGGCGACGACGAAGCCATGTACTACGACGCCGATTTCATCCGCGCGCTCGAGTACGGTCTGCCCCCGACGGCGGGCTGCGGCATCGGCATTGACCGTCTCGTGATGCTGCTCACGGACGCGCCGACGATTCGCGATGTGCTTCTCTTCCCGCACATGCGCCCCGAAGCGACCGTCGCTTGACAGGTCGACCGATCGAAGGCTTGATGCGGCTTAAAGCGCGCATGCTTTGAGCCGCAACGCAAAACGCCGCACGATGCTTGACGCATTCCTTGCCCGCCTTGAAGTGCTCGCCGACGCACTTCGGGCGGGCTTTGCTTTCGGTGACGCTCGGCAAACCCGTCGTGCGCAGCTTCTCGTTTGCGACACCGGCCGCCATATCGAAGTCGGTAGCGCCGCCTTTGAAGCAGCCGACGTGCTCGCCCGAACGCCCGGCATCACGCAGCTCCCCTCGGGCGCTCTCGTTATAGAGGGCGATACGCTAGAAGCACGAAGCGCGGCGATTGCATACGCCGAAGCGGCGCTGCGACAAGTCCTCCCGGCTGGCGGTTCAAGTGAAGCGCTCGACTTGCGCGCACTCGCGGCGCGTGAGGCGTCAGCCCCCGTCTTTGCCCGGATGCCGCGCGGACTCTTTCGCCCGCTCGGCGCCAAAACCTATGCCGTTCGCCTCACGGCACTCCTTGCGCAAGCAACGAATTGGGCAAAAGTGCCGCATACGGCACGTTTGCCGCCCGACCTTGAAGCCCCCCTCTTTCTCTTTTCGCAGCGAAGTCTCAAAAAACGCATCGGTCCCGGACTTTGGGACAGTCTTGCCGCGGGACTCGTCGCCGCCGGCGAAACCCCTGAGGCCGCGCTTGCGCGCGAATGCGCCGAAGAGGCAGGACTCGCCTTCGACCAAGCGACCCTCATCGCTCTTTCTTCGCGCAGCTTCGTCTGCCCCATTCCCGAAGGCCTTCTTTTTGAAGAAAGTTTCGAATACGCACTTCGGCTCGCACCCGACTTTCGACCCCGCGCTCTTGACGGCGAAGTTGCCGCCTTCGGCGCTTTCTCGCCCGTTGAAACACTCGATCTCATCGAACGAGGCCTCATGATGCCCGAGGCAGCCGCAGCCGCCCTTGCGGTGCTTCAAAAAATGACGGCCGAAGCGCTTCAATAGCACTCCGGCCGCTTTGTGCGTGCGAATTCGAGCTTTAGGACTCAGTCCCGCTCGTCGAGCCACACCTGCAGAATGGCTTCGAGAATCGCTTCGTTCGACTTTTCTGGATCGTCCGAAAAGTCGGGCAGGTTCACGATCATCTCGTGCAGCCGCACGAAGGAAAGCGTAAGCGGATCGATCTCCGGGTTTGCATCGTAGAGCGCCTCCCCGATCGCCCGCACGTCGGACCAGCTCAGCGACATGATCAGGCCTCGTTGGCGTGGTTGCGATTGTACTTGGGGATCTCGATCACAAGGTCACCGTCGCCCACCTTCACCTGGCAGGAAAGACGCGACAAATGGCAGGCGCCCCAAGCCGTATCGAGGTGATCGAGCTCGTTGTCGCTTGGCTCTTCGAGCGTATCGAACCCTTCGCGAACGATCACATGACAGGTCGCGCAAGCACAGTTGAATTCGCAGGCGTGCTGCACCTTGACGCCGTGAGCAATCATGGCGCGCGCGAGATTCTCGCCCGGCGCCGCATTAAAGACAGCGCCCTGCGGACAGGCTTCCGGGTGGGGAAGAACGGTGACTTTCGACATGTCGGTTACCTCAGAAATGAGTCAGCTGTTGGTTTTGTTGCCCGAGGCTTTCTCGTCCTCAACGGCAAAAAGTTCGTCGTCAACGGAAAGGCCCGAAAGCGCCTCTCGAATCGAGCGGTCCATGCGGCGCTCGGCAAAGAGTTCCGTCCCCTTCGTGAGCGCTTCAATGCCCGCTTTAATGGCATCGGTGCGATCGGTTGCGGCAAGTTCGGCGAGCGCATCGGCAAGGCGATCGATTTCAGCGCGCTCGTCGGCCGAAAGCAGATCACCGTCGGCCGCAAGTGCGCTTCTCGTCGATTCGAGAAGACGACGCGCCTCGACCTGCTGCTCACGCAGTTCGCGCGCATGCATATCGGCTTCGGCACTCGCGTTGCCGTCCCTGAGCATTCGAATGATGTCTTCGTCCGAAAGCCCGTAGGAGGGCTTCACCGTCACGACCGATTCGACGCCCGTTGTCAATTCGCGCGCCGAAACGCGCAGCAGCCCGTCGGCATCGACCTCGAAGGTCACGCGAATGCGTGCGGCACCCGCGGCCATCGGCGGAATGCCGCGCAGCTCGAAGCGCGCCAGCGAGCGGCACGCGTCAACCACTTCGCGCTCACCCTGCAGCACGTGAATCATCATCGCGGTCTGCCCGTCCTTGAAGGTCGTAAAGTCCTGCGCGCGCGCGATCGGAATGGCGCTGTTGCGCGGAATCACCTTTTCGACAAGCCCGCCCATGGTTTCCAAGCCGAGCGAGAGCGGCGTCACGTCAAGCAGGAGCCAGTCGTCCTCTTCGTTCGTGTTGCCGACGAGTTTATTCGCCTGCATCGCCGCGCCGATCGCCACAACGCGGTCGGGATCGATGTCGGCGAGCGGGGCGCGTCCAAAGTACGCTTCGACGGCGCCGCGCACGCACGGCATGCGGGTTGCTCCGCCGACGAGCACAATACCCTTGACGTCTTCGCGATTGATATCGGCATCCGCAAGCACGTTCTTCACGGCTTCAAGCGTCTTGCCGACAAGGGAAGCGGTCATTGCGTCGAACGCTTCGCGCGTGAGTTCGAGCGTCTTGCGCTCGCCCGCATCCGTCTCAAAGACGAGCGTCGTGCGGTCGTTCTCAGTGAGTGCCTCCTTCGCTGCCTTCGCTGCAGAGAGGAGCGCACGCTTCTTTTCGGCCGACTGAATCGCCTCTTCGCCCGAATGCGTAAGCGCCCAGCAAAAGACGGCATGATCGAAATCGTCGCCCCCGAGCGCGGCGTTGCCCCCCGTTGCGAGCACTTCGAAGACGCCCTTCGAGAGCTTGAGCAGCGACACGTCGAACGTGCCACCCCCGAGGTCGTAGACCATGTACGTGCCTTCGGCGGCGTTGTCGAGCCCGTAGGCCAAAGCCGCCGCCGTCGGCTCGTTGAGCAGGCGCAACACGTTAAGACCCGCCAAACGGGCGGCGTCCTTCGTTGCCTGACGCTGCGCGTCGTCAAAGTAAGCGGGCACCGTCACGACGGCACCGGCGAGGTCGCCGCCGAGGCGCGCCTCTGCACGGTCTTTGAGAGTCTTGAGCACTTCGGCGCTCACTTCGATCGGCGTCTTGAGGCCCGAACTCGTACGGATTCGGATCCCGGTATCTTCATCAACGAGGTCATAAGGCAACGACGGAAGCGTCTTGAGATCTTCGCACTTGCGACCGATCAGACGCTTGGCGGAAAAGATCGTGTTCTTCGCATCCGCGTCGGCGGCGGCAAGCGCCTCCCAGCCGACGACAACGCTGCCGTCCTCAAGGTAGCGCACGACAGAGGGCAAAAGTGCCCGTCCCGCTTCGTCGGCAATCACTTCGGCGCTTGCGCTGATTACCGAAGCAACGAGCGAATTCGTCGTGCCGAGGTCAATCCCCACGGCGAGGCGGTGTTCGTGCGGCGCAGCCGAAAGACCCGGCTCCGCGATTTGAAAAAGTGCCATCTGTCGTACCGTTAAAAATCAAAGAAAAGCGCCGCGCGCTTTTTTGGCTTCACCAATGAAGCGCTGCAGGAACATTAGACGCCGCGCCGCATCAGCCGCTTTGGGCCAGTTCTTTTCGTCGTCGGCAGCCGCAGCAATCTCGGCTTCAAGCCGCCGGGCTTCGTCGCCCGCCTGTGCGAGCAGCGCTTCGACCGCGTCGAGCGTTTTTGCACTCTCAAGCGCTTCGCGTCGTTCGATCTGCGCCAAAAGAAAGTCGGGCGGCATCCGCGTGTTGGTTTCCGCTTCGACGGGGGTACCCGCCGCTTCGCAGAGCCATGCGGCGCGCCGAACTGGATCGGCGAGAATCGCATGCGCTTCGTTGATGCGCGCGCTCCACTGCTCGGCAACACGGCGTTCGGCAGCCGATCGCCCGGCAAAGCGATCCGGGTGCACCTTCAGAATCGCACGCTCGTAAGCGGCCTCGAGACGCTCTGCATCGATTCGGAATGCGGGCGCGAGACCGAAAATCGAAAACGGCGTCGGCGCCGGGCGACTCGCCTCAGACATGGAACGATTCGCCGCAGCCGCAGCGGCTCTTTTCGTTGGGATTATGGAACTTGAAGCCTTCCTGCAGACCTTCTCGCGTGTAATCGAGTTCCGTGCCGTCGAGATAGGGCAGGCTCTTTTCGTCCACGATCACTTTGACGCCGAAGCTTTCATAAACATGATCGTCTTCGTTGACCGCATCGGCGAATTCGAGCTTGTAGGCCATACCCGAGCAGCCCGAGGTCTTCACCCCGAGACGCAGACCGATGCCTTTGCCGCGCCGGTCGATGTACTTCTGCACGTGGCGGGAGGCCGCTTCGGTGAGGGTCACTGCCATGTCTTGCTCCTTACTTGTCCTGCTTGGCGCGGTAGTCCGCAATGGCGGCCTTGATCGCGTCTTCGGCGAGAATCGAACAATGAATCTTCACGGGCGGCAGCGCAAGTTCGTCGGCAATAGCTGCATTCGTGATGGCGCTCGCTTCGTCGAGCGTCTTACCCTTAACCCATTCGGTGACGAGCGAAGACGAGGCGATGGCCGATCCGCAGCCATAGGTCTTGAACTTCGCATCTTCAATGACGCCCTCGTCGTTAACCTTGATCTGCAGACGCATCACGTCGCCGCAGGCGGGCGCACCCACCATGCCCGTGCCGACATCCTGCGCGTCCTTGTCGAGCGTGCCGACATTGCGCGGATGTTCATAGTGATCGATGACTTTTTCGCTGTAGGCCATTCTTTGGTCTCCATTGGGGGCTGCCGACTTTTTCTTTGGACGGCAGCGCCCCGTGTGCTCCGAGTCCTCGGAGCGATCATTTCCGTGATTAGTGATTCGTCCATTCGATCTTCGAGAGATCGACGCCTTCCTGGTGCATTTCCCAGAGCGGGCTCATTTCGCGCAGTTTCGCGACGTTTTCGGTCAACGTCTTGATGGCGAAATCGACTTCTTCTTCCGTCGTGAAGCGCCCGAGCGTAATACGGAGCGAACTGTGCGCGAGTTCGTCGCTGCGGCCGAGTGCGCGAAGCACGTAGCTCGGCTCGAGCGAAGCGGACGTGCAGGCCGAACCCGACGAAACGGCGAGATCCTTCACAGCCATCATGAGGCTTTCGCCCTCAACGTACGCAAAACTCACGTTGAGGTTGTGGCAGGAGCGATGCTCCCAGCTGCCGTTCAGATACACCTCGGGAATGTTCTTGCGGATCCCTTCCCAGAGACGGTCGCGCAAGGCGCGGATGCGCGGCACTTCCGTTTCCATTTCGGCCTTGGCCAGGCGGAAAGCCTCACCCATACCGACGATCTGGTGCGAAGGCAGCGTACCCGAGCGCATGCCGCGCTCATGGCCGCCGCCATGCATCTGGCACTCGAGGCGAACACGCGGACGACGGCGCACATAAAGCGCGCCCACGCCCTTCGGACCGTAGACCTTGTGGCCCGAGAGACTCATAAGATCAATGTTGTAGCGGTCGACCGTGAGATCCATCTTGCCCGCGGCCTGCGTCGCGTCGCAGTGAAAGAGCACACCCTTTTCGCGGCAGAGCTTGCCAATGCGCTCGAGGTCCTGAATGACGCCAATTTCGTTGTTAATCGCCATCACGGAGACGAGCGTCGTGTCAGGACGGATCGCCCTCTCGAGATCTTCAAAGCGGATGAGACCCTCTTCGTCGACATCGAGATACGTCACTTCATAGCCTTCGCTTTCGAGGTGGCGCATCGAGTCGAGCACCGCCTTATGCTCCGTCTTCACCGTAATCAGGTGACGGCCCTTGTCGCGATAGAAATGCGCGGCCCCCTTGATCGCGAGGTTGTCGCTTTCGGTCGCGCCGGACGTAAAGACGATTTCCTTCGGATCGGCACCGATCAGGGCGGCGATATGGCCGCGGGCCTCTTCAACGGCCTTTTCGGCCTCCCAGCCGTACGCATGGCTGTGCGAGGCCGGATTGCCGAAACGCTCGTTGAGATAGGGAACCATCTTTTCAACGACACGGGGATCGCAGGGCGTGGTCGCCGAATAATCCAGATAGACGGGGAGCTTCATGATTGCTTAGTCCTAGAAATTGCGTCTCTTCGACAGCTCAATGATCTAGAGCGGCCGCCGCCTCTTCGGCAACGGGGTCTGCCGCTTTCGACTTCTCTTCTTTTCGATGCTCGGGCGTCGCTCCTTTCACGGGAATGACAGCGGGCACCGTCTGAATATGTCCCGAACGCTTATTGTGCGCGGCCATCACGAGGCTCTCGAGCGTCACGCCCGAGAGGAAGCGTTCGATGACGCTGTTGAGATCCTCCCAGAGGTGATGCGTGAGGCACGCGGCGCCGCCCTGGCAGGTTCCTTCCCCGCCGCACTGCGTCGTATCCATGTTTTCGTCGACCGCATCAATGATGCGTTCGATCGTGATTTCACCCGGCGCGAGGGCAAGGCGATAGCCGCCCCCGGGACCGCGGGTGCTCTCGACAAGGCCGGCGCGGCGCAGTCGACAAAAAATCTGCTCGAGATACGTGAGTGAGATTTTTTGGCGCTCGGCGACCTGCGCAATCGGAATGGGCGCACACGCCTCACCGGCGTTCATCGCGATGTCAAGCATCGCCGTTACGGCAAAGCGTCCTTTCGTAGTGAGCTTCAAGTGCGTTCTCCCGATGCCTGTTGCGGCCGTACAAACGAAAACCGGATTCCTGACAGAAAAAGTCAGAATTTCGGAATGCGACGAATATTACACCGCAATTCCCGACCAATCAAGTCAGCAATTCATGATTTCCCTTATTTTCCTGCAATTCGAGGACAAAAAAGAACCGGCCGCAACGAACGGTCGGTTCTTTACTTCGGATTCGGCCGAAAGCGGCGCACATCAACTGCCGGATCTGCGCACGCTCTTCATAGGTCCGGTCAATCGTGCGCGAACTCGAGCGACGACTACGCCGGCGTCTCGGACGACTCGGACTGCTGCTCTGCCTGCGGGTGCTCGGCAAGATACGCGGCTTTTTCGCGCTGCAGCTGCTTGGCCTTCTTTTCGAGCTCTTCGAGAAGCCCCTCGCAGGCATCCGTGCAATAGTCAAGAACGATATTGAAGCCCTCGTTGAGGCCGTAGTACGGGTCCGGAACGACGGCTTCGTCGAAGTCGTTCGCGTAGCGCATCAAAAGCTGAATCTTGTGCCGGTAGGGGGCGGGCGAGCGCTGCTGCAGCTCGGTGAGCACTTCCCAGTCCATCGCAAGGATCAGATCGGCCGACTCGAAGTCGGACGGATCAACCGCGCGCGCACGGTGCTGCGAAATATCGAGGCCTCGTTTCTTGCAAGCAAGCTGCGCGCGGATATCGGGCGCCTGCCCGATGTGCGCTTCGCTCGTGCCGGCGCTGTCGGCCACGATGACATCGTCATAGTGCGCCTCACGCAGCTTTCTGCGGAAAATGGCGGCAGCCGTCGGACTGCGGCAGACGTTGCCGGTGCAAACGAATAAAACTTTTAAAATTTTGGGATCCATGGCGTGCGGAAATTAAGAGACGGGCGCGCTTCCGAAGCACGGCCGTCCGAACACATGGCAATGTTTGTGAGACAGTGAGTATCGTACTGCACCCACAGGATTTTTCCTAGAGCGACAAAAACCCACTCGGGAAAGGAGACGCAAAGAAACGTTTCGAAAATTTGCAGCCGCTTTGTTGCTTACTGTTCGGCTGACGCCCCGAAAGCCGTCTCGCGCAAGCGTCGGATCGCATCGCGAATCTGTGCGGCCTTTTCGAAATCCAGATTGCGGGCGTGCTCGAGCATTTCCGCTTCGAGGCGCTTGAGCTCTTTGGCGACATTCTTTTCGGACAAGTCTTCGAGTACGGGAGCACTCGGCTGAGCCTGTACGTCGGGACCGCGGTAGACGCCGTCGATGATGTCGCGAATTTCCTTTTTGACGCCTCTCGGCACGATGCCGTGCTCGGCATTGAAGCGCTTTTGCTTGTCGCGGCGACGTTCCGTCTCCTCGAGTGCGCGCCGCATCGAGTCGGTCATGCGATCGGCGTATAGAATCGCACGTCCGTGAAGATTGCGCGCCGCGCGCCCGATCGTCTGAATAAGCGAGCGCTCGCTTCGCAGGAACCCCTCCTTGTCCGCGTCGAGAATAGCAACAAGCGACACCTCCGGGATGTCGAGCCCCTCGCGCAGCAGGTTGATTCCGACGAGGACATCGAACGTCCCGGCTCGCAAGTCGCGAATGATTTCAACGCGCTCGACCGTATCGATGTCCGAATGGAGATAACGCACGCGTACGCCGTGCTCGCCGAGGAAGTCCGTGAGATCCTCGGCCATTTTCTTCGTCAGCGTCGTCACGAGAACACGCTCGCCCTTGGCGGTCACTTCCGTGATCTCGGAGAGGAGATCGTCGACCTGCGTCGTCGCGGGGCGCACCTCCACCTCCGGGTCAACGAGACCGGTGGGGCGAACGACTTGTTCGACAATTTCGCCGCCGCACTTGTCGAGTTCGTAGTTCGACGGGGTGGCCGAAACGAAGACCGAACGGCGCATTTTTCGCTCGAATTCGTCAAAGCGAAGCGGCCGGTTGTCAAGCGCAGAAGGCAGACGAAAGCCGTAATTGACGAGCGTTTCCTTGCGAGCACGGTCGCCGCGGTACATGCCGCCGAGCTGCCCCATCATCACGTGGCTTTCGTCAAAGAACATAATCGCATCGGCGGGGAGATAGTCTATGAGGCAAGGGGGCGCCACACCGGGGGCAAGCCCTGTCAGATGGCGCGAATAGTTTTCGATGCCTTTGCAGAACCCCACCTGATCGAGCATTTCAATGTCGAAGAGCGTGCGCTGCTCAAGGCGCTGCGCCTCGACAATCTTGCCTTCGGCCAGGAGCTCTGCTTTTCGCTCGGTAAGTTCCGTCTTGATAGTGCCGATGGCGCGAACGATCTCTTCGCGCGGCGTCACATAATGGCTCGCCGGATAGACGACAAAGCGCGCAACCTTTTGAATCACTTTTCCGGTGATCGGATCGAAGAGAAGCACCGCATCGACTTCGTCGTCAAAGAGCTCTATGCGCACCGCCACTTCGGCATGTTCTGCAGGGAAAACATCGATCGTGTCGCCGCGCACGCGAAAGTACCCGCGCTGAAAGTCCATATCGGCACGGCGGTACTGCATGCGAACGAGCTGGCTGATCAGCGCCTTCTGCGTCTTTCTATCGCCCTGCCGCACGATGAGACGCATCTCTGTGTAGCTCTCTGGCGCACCGATGCCGTAAATCGCCGATACGGTCGCAACGATAATCGTGTCGCGCCGCTCGAGAATGGACTTCGTTGCCGCAAGACGCATCTGCTCGATGTGTTCGTTGACAGCGGCGTCTTTTTCTATGAAAAGATCGCGCGCGGGAACGTACGCTTCGGGTTGATAGAAGTCGTAGTAAGAGACAAAGTACTCAACGGCGTTTTCCGGAAAGAAATCGCGCATTTCGGAGTACGTCTGCGCCGCGAGCGTCTTGTTGGGCGCCATGATGATCGCCGGTACCCCCTCGCGCGCAATGACATTGGCCATCGTGAAGGTTTTGCCCGACCCCGTGACGCCCAAAAGGGTCTGGTACATCGTACCGTCTTCAAGACCACGGCAGAGCTTCTCGATCGCCTGCGGCTGATCACCTGCCGGCGGAAACGGCGCATGCAAAACAAAAGGCGAATTGGCGAACGTGAAGGTTTGCAATGGAGCTCTCCGTGAATCCTGTCGAGTAACGAGCATGCCAAAATCGAGCCGCCCACCTCGCGAAATAGGACCATAGTATAGAGGGAGCGGTAGCCGGCCTAGCTTTTACTCGAATTGAATCCATTTTTATCTAATTGTTTTTTATGAATTTATAAATT
>ERZ1090868.334-NODE-334-length-25854-cov-5.702159_pt1 | contig 25854 bp, 26 predicted proteins | sample MGYA00478475_ERZ1090868 | MGnify/ENA primary metagenome ERZ1090868 (study PRJEB33644, sample SAMEA5815747) | chicken gut metagenome | biome: Chicken; feature: Gastrointestinal Tract; material: Caecum | place: Ireland | collected 2019-01-01 | study: A study of the...
GGATTAAACAGAGGGGCCCCCGAAAAAAGGCGCGACCTCCGTGACGGGCTTTTTATAGCGCGCTTCCCCCACGTGCGCGGCGCGCGGGCCGGAGCCCCCGTTTCCGGGAAACGGCAGCGCAAGACATGGAGGCACACCGCACCGTCATTGCATACGGTAAACGGCGGCGGAGGGATCGTAGACGATCTCTCTGCCCAGAACCTCGTTGCAGTATCCGCGCAGGAAGGCGATGTAGCGGCGGAAGGTTGCCACGGATATCTCATACCTGCCGCAGCAGTCGGAAATGCGCAGCCCGTCCCCCGCGCGCAGTGCGTCGTACATCAGCAGCAGGAAATAGCTCTTGTTTTTCATTCGGTTTCACGGAGCGCTCTTTTTCTCCTTTCGTTATAGGGTTTCCCCTCGTTGCAACTGCTTACAGTATAGCACATTCTGCGACACTTTTGTTGAGCCGCGTTTTCCGAAACGGTGGCAAAATACGCTGAATTTGTGGCAAAAAACGCTTAATCCCGTTTTTTGCCCTCATTTCCGGCAAAACGTAAGGGCTTCGGAAACATTTCCGAAGCCCTCTTCTTTCCCTGCTATTTCAGTCGACGACGTACACCCCGACCTTTACGCGGAAATGATAATTCCCGCCGGGATATGCCCGCAGGCAGTAAATATCGCCCGCCTCATAGGAGATGGTGACGCCTGTTCCGACAGAGTTCCCGTACGGGTCGGAAAGCACGGTGAGCTTTTTCCCCTGTATGCCGCCGGGACAGCCGAGCGCGTCCGTCTGCAGCGTTATGCGTATTTTGCCGCTGCCGACGTCGGGAAGGAAATACAGTTCGCCGCACGGCGGGAGGATAAATCCGTACTCCTTCCCCGCTTCGAGCACGGCGCGGGTGGCGGCGCTCCTGCCGTCGGTATCCGTCTGTTCTTCGAACACCGCCCCGAGCACGACGCCATCCCTGTCAGGAATGTACAGCGGGTTGACGAAATCTGTTTCCGCATCGTACCAGCCGAGGAAGGTATACCCCTCCTTTTGCGGCGAGGGAAGGGCAAAGGCGCGGCCTTCGAGGTACTCCGTCCTGTCGCCGTAATCGAGGGTCACGCCGCCGATATCCGCAGAGATGAAGGAGACCTGCGCGGGCGCCGCATTGGGGGAGCCCGCCCAGTCGGGAGAAAATTTTTCCGCCTGTTCCGCCGAGGAGAGGTAAACGTATTTGTAGTCGCACCCGCCGGAAAACGCGTAAGACTCGACGTATTCCACGGAGGCGGGTATATAGACGGAAAAGCTGTCGTTCGACGTGCCGTTCCCGCCGAAAGCCGACAAAGCGCCGCCCGAAATGTAGCGCAGCGTTTCGGGAAGGACGATACCGGGGAACACGGCGCTGCTGAAAGCGCCGACGCCCAGCGTTTCCGCGCCGTCGGGAAGGACGACGACGTTCCTCGCATGAATGCCCGCAAAGGCGTATTCGCCGATATCGGTCAGCGCGCTGCCCTCTTCAAAGAGGAGGGAGCATTCCGAACTGCTGAAACAGTACCGCCCGATCTCGCGCACGCTCGCGGGGATGACCAGCGGTTCTTCTATGATGAGAAAGGCGAGCGCCTCGTCGCCCAGCCGCACCGCCCCGGAGGGAAGGGTCAGGCTGTGCAGCCGACGCGTCACGTCGTTTTCTCTGTCCGCATAGGGATTGACGCCCTCCACCGCGGCGACGGGCCTGCCCTGTATGTACGAGGGGATGACGAGGTCGACGTTCTCCCCGAAGGCGCCGGTATAGCCCGTTATCGTGACGCTCGCCTGCCCCATCTCGTAAGTGAAGTGCTTTTCGCTGCCGCTGACGGTGTATTCCTGCCAGATCGCGTAGAGGACGAGGTCTTCTTCCCTGTCTGCGGGAGTGGCTTCCAGACGCTCTCCCCTGCCGTCTGCCTGCGTGTTCCAACCGAGGAAACGGTAGCCCTCGCGCACGGGGTCGGCGAGCGGTATGACCTGCCCGACCGCCACGGTATACGGGTTGCCCGCCGCCTGCGTGCCGCCGTTCAGGACGTAGTCGACGGCGTACGTCTGCCCCGCGGGGCGGTAGCGCGCCGTCAGCGAAAGGTCGCCGATATTCAGTTCGTCGATGCTTTCGTACAGGGCGCCCGCGGCGTCGTACCAGCCGAGGAAATCGTACCCGGCAAGCGTACAGGAAGGAAGGGCGAACGTATCCCCGTAGCTGACCGTATACGAGAAGGAAGAATATGCCTCTTCCCCGACGAAGAAGCTGCCGCCCGCTCCGTCGAGCGATATCTTGTAGCTGTCCGCCTCGTAACGCGCCCAGAGCCTGCTTACGGAGAGAAGGTTGGAGGCGTTTATCTCCTTTACTTCGCTGCCGCCCTCTTCGGCGTCGAACCAGCCGAGGAAGGTGTGCCCCGCCTTTGCTGCGCGCTTCAGCTCTACCTTCTGCCCGAACACGATCTCGTTGGGGTTTTCGCCCTCGAACCAGTTGCCGCCGTCCAGTTCGTAGACGACGGTATACGTCTTCGGCGCATAGACGGCATAGAGCGCAAGGTCTCCCCGGATACCGTACAGCGTATCGTAAAATCTGCCGCTGCCGTCCGCCGACGTATTCCAGCCGAGGAAAGAGAAGCCCGCCTTTTCCGCGCCGGAAAGCGCGTGCACTTCGCCCGCGCCGACAGACGCGGGATTGCTGCCGAGGAGGGTGCCGCCGCAGGGGTCGTAAGTGACCGAATACAGCGCGCCGCTCTTCTGCCAGCGGGCATACAGGACGAGGTTGCGGGCGTTTTCGCCGCCCACCTTTTCGTACCGCTCGCCGCCCTCTTCGGCGTCGAACCAGCCGAGGAAATCATAGCCGCGGCGCACGGGCTCCGCGAGCACGGATTCGCTTCCGGCGGTGACTTCGGAAGGGTTGCTGCCGTACAGCGTGCCGCCGCACAGTTCATACTCCACCGTATAGACGACGGCGCTCCATTTTGCGTACAGCACGACGTCTTTCCCCTCGCAGACGAGGACGGAGACGGGCTCGCCCGCATAGTCGGGCGCGAGATACCAGCCCTCGAAGGACGCGCCCGCCTTTTGCGGGACGGGGAGCTCGAGGGTGCCGCTCTCCAGCGTAAAGGCGTTTTCCGCCGGGGAAAGCAGGCTGCCGCCGTTCAGCCAATAGTCGATCTCGTATTCGTGCGGGACAAACTGCGCGGTAATTCGCAGTTTTCGGAAATTTTACAGGGAAAAGCGACGGTTTCCCCGTCGCAGTCGGTAAAGCCGACAAAATCGTAGCCGGCGCGGGAAGGCTCGGGCGGGGTGAACCAATCGTTTTCCCCGACCTCGAAGACGGCGCTCCCCACCGTGACGCTGAAAACTTTTTCCGCGGGGGCGCTGCCGCCCGAGAAAAAGAGGGCGAGAACCGCCGCGACGGCGCAGACGAGCGCCGCGAAGCCCGCCCAGAGGGCGGCGGTGCGGCGGGCGCGGCGCGCCTGTACGGGCGTCTGCGTGGGGGTATCCTCCCCGATGCCGTAATACAGCGCGGAGAGCGGGAGGGAAAAGTGCGCGGCGAGCGCGGAAAGCTGCGCGGCGTCGGGGCAGATGACGCCGCGTTCCCATTTGGACACGGCGCCCGCGGAGACGCCCGCCGCCTCCGCGACCGCCTCCTGCCCCTCTCCCCTGTTTTTGCGGGCGGAGGCGATGGCGCGGCCCAGCCCCTCGGCGCTGAACGTGCCCGCATACGTTTCCCCGTTTTCGGGTACGCCGAGCAGCTTTTCCAGCGAAACGCCGAGAAGGGAAGCCGTTTCGCCCAGAAGGGAGAGGTCGGGTTCGCTGACGCCGCGCTCCCACTTGGATACCGTTTGCAGGTGCACGCCCAGCTTTTCGGAAAGTTCTCCCTGCGTGCAGCCCGCCGCCTTGCGCAGCTCTTTCAGCCTTTTCCCAAACTCTTCGCTCATAGTCCCGCCCCCGCGGCGGGCAGGACGCCCGCCGCTCTTTTCCGTTTTTCTACCCTATTATAACATACCCCCGTGCAAAATGCAAGGGGCAAAAAATATGCAAAAGGCGCCGCGCGGATAAGCGCGGCGCCCGGCTTGCTGCCTTTGTTTCAGAGCACCTTCGAGAGGAAGTCTTTGAGGCGCTCGTTTTCGGGCGCGCCGAATACCTTTTCGGGCGGGCCCTGCTCCTGTATCTTTCCGCCGTCCATGAACAGGACGCGGGTGGCGACTTCACGCGCAAACCCCATCTCGTGCGTGACGATGACCATCGTCATGCCCTCGTCGGCGAGCTCTTTGATCAGTTCGAGCACCTCGCCGACCATCTCGGGGTCGAGGGCGGAGGTAGGCTCGTCGAAGAGCATGACCTTCGGGTTCATCGCGAGCGCGCGCACGATGGCGATGCGCTGGCGCTGCCCGCCCGAAAGCGTGGAGGGATAGGCGCTTGCCTTGTCTGCCAGGCCGATGCGGGTAAGGAGAGCCAAAGCACGATCTTTGGCCTCTTTTTCTATCTGCGCGGTATTTGTTTCGATTTCGATATGTTTATCCCTGTCTTTCCCGAAAAACTGCCGTATTTTTAATTTTCTTCGGGCAGCCTTTTGTTTTCTCAAATCAACTTTCGCGAGTTTTACAGGGGCAAACATGATGTTTTCCAGCACCGTCAGATTGTTGAACAGATTGAAATGCTGAAAAACCATCCCCATCTTACGGCGGAAAGTATTTATGCTCTTGGTTTCGAGTATACTTTCTCCCTCAAAATATATATTGCCACCGGACGGTTGTTCCAAAAGGTTCAAACAGCGCAGAAAAGTACTTTTGCCGCTGCCCGAAGGCCCGATGACGGCGACCTTTTCTCCGCGCATGATCTTTGTGCTTATGCCGTTGAGCACCTCGTTCTTGCCGAAATGCTTGACCAGCCCGTCCACTTCCAGCAAAACGTCTTTATCCCGTTCTTCCTGCATTTCACTTCACCTTTTGCAAACGGCATTTCTGATACCGTTCGTCTATCGCATTCAGCCGTTTCTCCATCCGGATACGGCACTTTTCCGCTTTCTTCTCGTCGATATGCTGTTCGCTCTCCTTCATCCTTTTTTCAATGACGCGGATAGCGAAAATAAGGAGGTAAACCACCGCAAGGTAAAAAGCGGCGGCGACGACCATAGGCGCAAGATACGTTGCCATCTTATTCCCCGACCCGATGATCTGCGCGGCATATGTAAGGTCTACCAAGCCGACCATGCTCACGATGGAAGTTTCCTTCAACAGCGCGATCAGCTCGTTCCCGATCGCGGGGATCACGTTTTTGATCGCCTGCGGGATAATGATGTAACGCATACTCTGCAAGCCGCTCAACCCGAGAGAACGCGCGGCTTCCTCCTGCCCCGCATCGACGGACTGTATGCCGCCGCGCAGGCTCTCTGCCACATACGCGCCCGAATTGATCCCGAAAGTAAGGATCGCCGTGAGTTCGAGAGGAAACCCGCGAATCGCCAAAATGGCAAACGCCATGATAAACAGCTGCAAAGCGACGGGGGTACCGCGTATGACCGATACGTACAGGTTACAGATGAATACCGGAACAGCCATCTTCTTTTTATTTTTTAGCGCCGCAATTTTGACGACGGCGACGATAATGCCGAGAACCAGCCCGAGCAGGGACGCGCCCACGGCGATGATCAGCGTCGTCCGGAATCCTTTCAATAAAGTCGTGATGTATTCGGGAGTTGACAATGCTTCCCAAATCTGCGAAAAGAAGACCATAATTCCTCGCAACAAACAGAGGCAAGGTAATGCCGCCTTGCCCCCGTTCTCCGTTTTTTATTTTCGATGTTCAGGCATGAACATTATTCAAGGCCGAGATGCTGCGAAACCAGCTTCTCGATCTCGTTATTCTCCAGCATCTCTGTCAGCACCGCGTTGATCGCATCCAGAAGTTCCGTATTGCCGGGCGTCACGCAAATGGCATACTGTTCCTGCGTAGCCGTGGAAGAATCGTAATAGAGTGCCGCACACTTGAGGCTGTGGTTCTTGGTATTCTCGGTCAGGAAGGTAGCGGGAAGCTCATCGACGACCACGCAGTCGAGCGCGTCTGAACCGTACATCGCTTCGATCGCCATCTGCGCATTGTCATAGGAATGGCACTCCGCGCCCGTACCCACAAGCACGCCATCATAACCTTCGTCGCCGTTGATCTCGCCTTCTACATAAAGGTTACCCGTCGTATCGAGCTGTACGCCGATATCCTTGCCCCCTAACTGAGACCACAGAACGATATCGGTGGTGCCGTCCGCCGCCTTCTGCGTAGTGAAGTCGGGGTTTGCCGTATCCCAGATCACATACTGCACAGACGTATAATAAGGGATGGAAAAATCTACTTTCTCCTGGCGCGAAGGCGTGATGGTAATGCCCGCAGCGCCGACGTCCGCCGTCCTGCCCTGGCTGACGACGTCGATGATGACGGAAAAATCGCCGTCCTGGAAGACTACGTCTCTGCCCAGCCTTTCGCCGACCCTGTTCATGATGTCGACGTCGACACCGACGATCTCGCTGTCTTCATAGTATTCAAACGGAGCAAAGAAAGCGTTCGTCTGAACAATGATGGCATCGTTCGCACAGCCGGCAAAAGACGCTGCCGAAAAGAGGGCTGCGGCGGAAAGCAAAACACCTAAAAACTTTTTCATTTATCGCACCTCGTTTATATCCGCGAAAAATTTTTTCTGCGGATATCTCTGAAAAAATTTGACAAAAACAAGTATCCATATCATATCATTTACGGCGGGAAAAGGCAACCGTTTTTCGCCCCGATTTTTATGTTTATTCATTCTATGCGCGATTTTTTGCCGATTTTTCCATTTTTTATGCAGATACGGCGATTAAACGCCCATGCCGCGCAGCATATGCTCCGCATACGCGCCCGCCACGTTCACACCCGTGACGCGCTCCGCCTCGTTGAAGAGGGCGTTGGAGTTGACCTCGCAGATATACGGTTCGCCCTTTTCGTCGAGCACGTCGACGCCGCAGTAATCCAGCCCGAGGACGGCGGCGCAGCGCTCGGCGGCGCGCAGGAAAGACGCGGGCGGCGATGCCGGTTCGCCGCGGCCGCCCAGCTCGACGTTGGAGCGGAAATCGTGCTCGTTTTTGCGGCGCATACACGCGGCCGCCCTGCCGCCGATGACGAGGATGCGGTAATCCTCCCCCGCCTTTCCGACAAATTTCTGATACAGGTGCGGGTACAGGCGCAGCTCTTCCGCCGCGGCGGCAAGCTCCGCCTCGTTTTTTGCCAGGCGCACCTCCGCCCCCCAGCTGCCGTAGCTCTTATTGACGACGACGGGCCAGCCGAGGCGCCCGCCGATGCGGCGCGCGTATCCTTCGGGCAGGCGCGCGTCCGCATAATAACAGAGCGGCGCGGGGAGGGTATCGGGCAGGTTCAGCCCCTCCCCCGCGAGACGGATGAAGGTGAGCATCTTGTCGTCGCACAGCTCCACCGCCTCCGCGCGGTTGAACAGGCGCAGCCCCGCGCGCTCGAGCATGCGGGGAAGATATTTGTCTTTATCGAGGTAGACGACGAAATCGGGGCGCTCCCCTTCAAAAGAGATATTTCCGCCGCTGACCGCGGCGGGGAAGGCGCCGTTTTTTACGATCTCCGCCGCGCAGCCGCGCGCGCGCAGTTCTTCCGCGATGCGTTCCGCCTGACGGATCATGCCCGCGGAACGGATATAGGCGTTGACCAGAACGATGGCTTTCATGACTTTTTCCCGAAAAACGCGCAGACGTGTGCGCAAAAACGAGCGCCGACCGGAAAGGTCGGCGCGGTGCGGTTCAGCTTTCGACGCGGATGACGGTGTTGACCTCGCACACGTCGTCGAGCTGCGCGATCTTTTCCACCGCGCGGCGCACGGACAGTTCGCCCGTTTCGTGCGTGATGAGGATGATGGGGATGTTTTCGATGTCTTCGCCCTTCTGCACGAAATCGACGATGCTGATGTTGTAGTGCGAGAAGATGCCCGCGACTTTGGAAAGGATGCCGACGCGGTCGCGCACGGTCAGGCGGATATAGTAGCGGCTGCGGAAGTCGGTGACGAACTTTACGCCCGGCTCCGCAGACTGCGTGTTCCTGAACGTGGCATACTTGTTTTCGCTGTGCGTCGCCGCATAGATGACGTCGGAGACGATGGCGCTGCCCGTGGGGAGCGCGCCCGCGCCCCTGCCGTAGAGCATGATGTCGCCCACGCTGTCGCCCTGCAGAAATACGGCGTTGAAGGAATCGCCGACGGAGGCGAGCGGGTGATCTTTGCGGATGAAGGCGGGATGCACGCGCACTTCGATGTTGTTCCCGCCGTCGTTTTTGCCGATGGCGAGAAGTTTGAGCACATAGCCGAGCTCTTCGCCGTAGGCGATGTCCTGCCGCGAAATTTCGGAAATGCCCTCGCGGTAGATCTTTTCGAGGGGGACTTTTTTATGGAAGGCGAGGCTGGAGAGGATGGAGAGTTTGTACGCGGCGTCGTAGCCCTCGACGTCGGCGGTCGGATCCTTTTCGGCGTAGCCGAGCGCCTGCGCCTCTTTCAGGGCGGCGCGGTAGTCGAGCCCTTCCTTCGCCATGCGGGTGAGGATATAGTTGGTGGTGCCGTTGATGATGCCGGTGAGCGAAGTGACGACGTTCGCCTGCATCCCGTCGATGAGGGTGCGGATGACGGGCACGCCGCCGACGCAGCTCGCTTCGAAATACAGCCCCGCGTTGGTGCGCTTCGCCGCCTTTTCCAGCTCGTGCCAGTACTTGCAGAACAGCTCTTTGTTGGAGGTGACGACCGTCTTGCCGCTGTGCAGCGCCGCGAGGACGAAGCTCTTTGCCGGTTCGACGCCGCCGATGACCTCGACGACGATGTCGACGTTCGGATTGCTGACGATCTCGGCGATGTTGCCGCAGATCTTCTGCGGCTCGATGCCGAGGGCGAGGGCGCGCTCGCGGTTGATCTCGAGGACGCACTCCACGTTCACGTCGATGTCCTGCGTGCGGCGGTAAAATTCCCTGTGTTCGGTGAGGATCCTGTAAGTGCCGCTCCCCACGACTCCCAGGCCGAGAATGGCAACGCCGACTGTTTTCATTTTTTATCCTCCGGAGTGTTGATGTCGTACAGGTATTTCAGCCCCTGCAAAGTGAGCAGTTTGTCTACATGGTCGATGCAGGAGATCTCGCGGGCGATGATCTCGCTGAACCCGCCCGTGGCGACCACGCGCATATCGGGAAGCTTCATCTCCCGGCGTATCTTTTTGACGATATACCCGACCAGCCCCGCAAAGCCGAACACGATGCCCGCCTGCATATTGGTGGTCGTGTTTTTGCCGATGACGCTTTTCGGCGTTTCGATCTCCACGCGCGGCAGCTTCGCCGTGCCCGAAACGAGGGATTCGAGGGAGCCGCGGATGCCCGGGGCGACCGCCCCGCCGATAAATTCGCCCTTTTCGTTGATGACGTTGAACGTCGTGGCGGTACCGAAGTCGATGACGATGAGCGGCGCGCCGTACTTGCGGATCGCCGCGACGTCGTTGACGATGCGGTCGGCGCCCACCTCGCGCGCGTCGTCCACGCGCAGGTTGTGCCCCGTTTTCAGCCCGGCGCCGACCACGAGCGGCTCGACGCCGAGGTAACTCGCGCACATATGCTGGATGGTGTAGTTGAGGGAGGGAACGACGGACGAGATGATGGCGCCGTGCACCGCGGAGGGAGAAACGCCCTTCACCGCGAACATATCTATGATCGCGGTGCCGTACTGGTCGCTGGTGCGTTTGAGGTCGGTCGCCACGCGGAAGCTGATGCGCAGCTCGTCGCCCTCGAACAAACCGTATTTGATGTTGGTATTGCCGATGTCGATGCAGAGGATCATTGCCGCCCTCCCTTGCCTTTTATTTTTCCGTCCTTTCCCCTGCGGGCTTTGCCGGGGGAAGAATCTTTGCGCCGTTTTCCGACGGAGCCTGCCCCGCATCCGGCGCGGCCTGCCCTTCCGCCGCGGCGGGACGCCTGCGGCGCGCGAACAGCTCGGCGATGCGGTAGATGGCGGGAGAAGCCACCGCGTTCACCGCAAATTCGATGAGGAAGTTGACGCCCGCAAGGCCGATGATGACGTAATAGACGAGCGTGGTGCCCGCATCGACGCCCGTCGCCGCCATCACGTTCTGAATGGCGCCGCTCATGAGGAAGGCGCCCGCGACGAACAGGCCCGTGTTCACCACAGGAGCCGCGAGGGACGCGACGATGACGCCCGCGTAGCGGTTTTTGCGCGCGATGAGCTTATACAGCAGCCCCGCCGCCGCGCCCGCCGCCGTGCCCTTGACCAAACACAGGAGGACGGTGAGGACGGGCTGTTCGGTGAAGAGAAGGAACGTCCACCCGTCAAAGCCGGTGACGCCGCAGACGGCGACGACGACGCCGAACACGAAGCCGAGCAGCGTGCCCGCGAGCGGCCCGATCATCACCGCGCCCAGAACGACGGGGATGAGCACGAGGCTCAAGGGCGTTCCGCCCAGCCTGCCGATCAGCGTGCTCATGACCTGCAGCACGACGACCAGCGCAACGAGCACCGCCAGAAAGGCGACGTTGCGCGAAGTGAAAAAGCGCTTGTTTGCCATAATGACCTCCATCGGATTTCCATTCGGAATATCCGCAGAAAAAAAATATTTATGCGCGTGACGGAGTGAAGCCCTTGCGGTGCCTTCTCCGCGCATATCGAAGCCGGATGCCGCGGGAAAATCCTCCCGCAGCGGAATATAATTATAACAAAAACCGCGCGCGATGGCAAGTAAATGAATGTGAAAACTCGGTGCAAAGGGCCTGTCCGCGCCGCCGCGCGCCCCTTCACGCTGCTATTGTATGCCGGAACGGGCGCAAAAATTTATGTGCGGGAGAAAAAACGGAACATTTTTTTGCACCGGCGCGTACATATGGAATACAAGCGTATGCAGGCCCGCAAAACGCGGGAGGCTGCGCGGCGCCGCGGAAAACCGAAAAGAAATACATACCTTCCGCGGCAGAATCCGGAGGAAAAATCAATGAACGGTATCGCGAACTTCGGCGGCAACGGCTGCCTGTGGATCCTCATTCTCCTGCTCGTGCTCTGCTGCTCGCAGAGCGGCATACTGAACGGCATTCTCGACAGCTGCTACCTGCCCGTCATCCTCGCCGTCCTCTATTGCATGTGCAAAAAGGGCGGATTTGCAAACCTGTTCGGCGGCTGCGGCTGCAAATAAGGAGCAGGACGCCGCTCCCCCTGCCCTGCCCGCCGCGGCGCGGTTGCGCCGCGGCCAAAACGGGGGGGCCCCCAAACCCCGGGGCCCCCCTTTTCTTTTTTTACCCCCCCCCCCCGCCCCCCCCGGGGGCGGGGCGGCTTCCGCTCTATTCGCCTTCTTTTTCGCCGAAAAGCATCCAGTGCTGGAGCGCGATGATCGTCTTTGCGTCCTTTATGGCGCCGGAGGCGAGCATCTCCTTCACCTCTTCCGCGGAATAGAACGCCGCGGTGAGAAATTCGCCTTCGTCGGGATGGGGCGCGCCCTCGCGCACGCCGTGCGCACCGTAAATGTAGATGCGCTCGGCCGTATAGCCCGGGGAGGGCAGGATGGTATAGAGGTGCTCCACGCGCGCGGGCACCCAGCCCGTTTCTTCCGCGAGCTCGCGCGCGGCGCAGACGGCGGGGTCTTCGCCCTTGTCGAGCTTGCCGGCGGGGACTTCGAGCGTTTCCTCTTCGCAGGGATAGCGGTACTGCCGCACGAGCAGCACCTTCCCCTCCCGCACATACAGCACGCAGGCGCCGCCCGGATGTTCGATCACCTCGCGGGTGCAGGGCTTGCCGTCGGCGCGCAGGGCGTCGTCGCAGCGCAGCGTGATGACTTTGCCGCGGTAAATGACGTTCTTTTTCACCGTTTTTTCGGTCAGGTTCATAGATCCTCCTTGCGCCGCGCGAGGTCGTCTGCGAGCGCGGCAAGATGTTCGCTCTTCCAGCCCGTGCACTTCGCGAACCAGAGATAGCCCGCGAGCAGGGCGCAGTACAGTTCGCCGTCGCGCTTCGCGCGTTCCAGCCCGTTGAGCAGCAGCAGCGCGTCCACCTTCTGCCCGTCGGGCATGGACGAGCGGTAGACGAGGCTGCGCTCCTCTTCGAGCGGGGGCCTCGGCGCGGACTGCGCGGCGCCTTCCGCGAATACCGTGCGCACGGCGTTGCGGAAGGGCTTGATCACCTGGTTGGAAAAGGCGTAAAAGCTGCCGTAAACGCTGCCGTCGTCGTAAAAATAGGTGCGGAGGAACTGCCCCAGGTCTATCGCGCCGCTGTCGAAGTCGGCGAGGAGGCAGAACACGAAGGCGAGGCGCTCGGCGGGGTCTTCGGGGAAGAGCAGCTGCATATGCGTACCCCCCGCCGGCGTGTAATTCATATATTTTTCGCGGGCGGCGTCGTAGTCGAAATTTTTTGTCACCTCCCGGAAAAAGGCATAGAGAAGATCGGACGAAACGATACATTGCAGAAGTTCGCCGATCTTCGTATCGGCGATGATGAACTTTGACTGCATCACCTCGTCGCATTTTTTCAGAAAAGCGTCGATCTGTTCCCGCCTCGTATCCATGACTTGCTCCTTTTTCTTCCGCGGTTTGGACAAGTTGACCTGTCCGCATATCATTATAGCACAAAAATCTGAATTTATTAAGTTAATTTTCGCAAATATCTTGCATTTCGGGAAATTTTTATGTATAATATAGAAAACCCATCATGGAGGTCTGTATATGAAATCCGTCAAAATTTCTCTTCAAATGGCGCAGAACGTAAAAGAGTTCGTCAAGATCGTGCAGGACTATCCCTATGAGATCGACCTGAAGAGCGACAAATACGTCGTGGACGCGAAGTCTATCCTCGGCATTTTCAGCCTCGACCTTTCCAAGCCGCTGGTCGTCGAGATCCATTCGGACAACTGCGACGATCTCATCGCGCAGCTCAAAAAATTTGCATAACACCGTTCCTTTCGCGGTACGGCAAACCATCGGATGAAAGAGATCCGCTTTTTGGCCAAAAAGCGGATTTTTTGTCCGCACGGGAAAAGAGCTTTCAACGAAGGAATCCACCATGCAGATCCAGGGCGAAACGTTTGTAAACAAGTTAATACTGCTTTTCGTCTTCGATAAAATGGAGAGCGCTCTCTCCGAGCGGACGATCGTGGATATGTGTTCGACCAGCAACGACTGGATCAATTACATGGACTGCGTGATGATCATATCCCAGCTGCTCGAAGACGGCTTTATCTGCACGGTGGAGACCAACGACGACACCCTTTATACCATCACGCCCGACGGCAGGAGCTGCCTGGCAAACTTCTATATCAATATCCCCAAGAGCACGAGGGAAGAGATCTCCGTGTTCGTGAAAAACAACAGCGCGCGTTACAGGAACAGGCAGGAGTGCAAAGCGGACTACTACCAGAACAAGGACGGCACTTACACCGTGTTCCTGCGCATCCTCGCGCCCGCACAGCCCATGCTCGAGCTGAAATTCGTCGTCCCGGACAGGAAAACGGCGCAGAACATCTATAAAAAGTGGGAGCTGAAAGCGGCGGACGTGTATGCAGTCATATATGAAAATCTCGTAGATTGAGGTCAGAAATGTTTACTTACAACACAAAAGGCACCTGTTCGCGGCAGATCATCTTCGACGTGGACGGGGAACACAAGCTCCACAACGTCAAATTCATCGGCGGCTGCGGCGGGAACCTGCAGGGCATCGCCCGCCTCGTGGAAGGCAAGGACATCGACGAGGTGGCGGGCACGCTCAAGGGCATCAAGTGCCGCAACAACACCTCCTGCCCCGACCAGCTCGCGCACGCCATCGCCGCATACAAGGAACGCGAAGACAGGCCCCGCGCCGCAGCGGAGCCCGCGGAAAACTCAAAAAACGTAAAACCGCTAAACCCGCCCGCCGTCCCCTAAGACGGGGGGGCGTGCGCTTTTTTTTCAGCGGGTCCCCTGCTTTTCCGCATATTTGACGGCGATGACGCGGTTGTTCCGCGCGATCATGCCGAGATACCCTTCCATCGTGTGCGCGTAGCCGTCGCATTCGGCCGGACGGGCGGAAAAGCCGCGGTACCGGGAGAGATGCTCCTTTATCTGCGCGGAGAGATTGAAGAGAGAACGCTGCAACTCGAAAACGGTGAATTTGTAGAACTTGTCGTCGCGGATGGCGACCACCCACGCGGAGGGATGCAGGATCTTGCTCGCGCTCGCATAGGCGGCATGGCGGGCGCTCTGCCCCGCCGCCTTTTGCAGCCCGTCCTTGAAATTGAGGCGGTATTCCTTGCCCATGCCCTCGCGGAACCCGGGGACGTAGAGCAGCCATCCGTAATTGACGAAGGCGTTGCGCTCCTTTACGCCGAACGCCTTGCATTCTTCGGACAGGCGCGCCTGCAGCTGCTCCGCGCGCGGACTGGCTTCCATGTCGAAATATTCCATGTGCTGGACATAGCGGAAGAACAGCTCTTCCCCTTTCGTACCCAGAACGATGAGCACGCATTCCAGCTCGTGCAGGTGCCGCCAGAGGATGGCTGCGTCGCAGCCGTTGCCCGCGGCGAGCAGGCTGATGACGCTCTTGATGGTCACCAGCGCCTTTTTGAACAGGTTGTTCATGCCGTTCATGCGGCGGTCGTCGCCCTTCAGGCTGCCCAGCATATACAGCGCGTAGCTGCACGCCATGTTGTAGGCGGCGATCTCGGGGGAGTATTCGGAAGTGATGGAGAGCTTTTCGACGTTCAGATGCTCGTTGATGACGATGTACACCGAAACGTCGCGCACGAGCAGGGCGCGGTACTTTTCGTCCGCCTCCATCCGCGCGACCAACTCCGCGGGGAGATGGGAAGTGTAAAAGACGTGGTAATAGAAAATATAGCTGACGATCTCGTCCAGCCGCGCGCCGTCGAGCGCGCGCAGGCGGATCTTGCGGTTTTTCAGCTCTTCGGGATAGCGCGCCTTGACGCGCGCGTACATCTCGCGCAGGAAATCGCGGTCGGGCGTTCTGCCCGTGACGCGGGAGAGGCGCGCGAGCTGCGCCTCAAAGATGCTCTCCTCCATTCTGTCGAGAATATTCGCCATGCCGACCTCTCCCCGGATCTTTTTACCGCACCATTATAGTACAAAAAACGCCGAAAAGCAAGTTAAAAGAGGGCGGGCGGCTTTCAAAAAAAGTTTGACATCCGCGCGCGGGCGCGGTATAATTTTATAAAAAAACGCGAGGTGGCTTATGCAGTACAGAAATCTCGGAAAATGGGGGCTGAAAGTCAGCGAGATCGCCATCGGGAGCTGGATGACAGACCTCAACGGGCTGGGCGCGGCAGAGACGGCGCGGCAGAGCATACGCGCCGCTTACGACGCGGGCGTCAACTTTTTCGACTGCGCGGATGCGTACAGCGGCGGCGAGGCGGAGAAATTCCTCGGGAGCGCCCTGCGCGATTACAGGCGCAGTTCTTACGTCGTTTCCTCCAAAGTGTTCTTCCCCGTCGGCAGAGGGGCGAACGACTGGGGCCTTTCGCGCAAGCACATCGTCGAACAGCTGGACAATACCCTCAAAAATATGAAGCTGGATTACGTCGACCTGTACTTCTGCCACCGCTTCGACCCCACCACGCCCGTCGAAGAGACCATGCAGGCGCTTTCGGACATGGTCGCCGCCGGAAAGGTGCTCTACTACGGCGTCAGCGAATGGTCGCCCGTGCAGATCTGCAAGGCGCTCTCCTGTATCAGGGAACTGCACCTGCGGCCCATGAGCGTCATACAGCCGCAGTATAACATGATCGACCGCTATATCGAAGACGAGATCGTGCAGATCTGTGCGGAAAACGGCATCGGCATCGTGCCCTTCTCCCCGCTCGCGCAGGGATTGCTGACGGGCAAATACCGCAAGGGGCAGCCCCTGCCCGCAGGCTCGCGCGCGACGCACCAGGCGGACAGGCAGATCAACGCGCTGCTCACAGACGAAAACCTCGGCAAAGTGGAACGGCTCTCCCGCATAGCGGACGGACTGGGCGTATCGCTCTCCGTGCTCGCGCTCGCGTGGATATTGCGCCTGCCGCAGATCTCCTCCGTCATCACCGGCGCGTCCAAGCCCGAACAGCTGGAAGCGAACGTCGCCGCGAGCGGCTTCCGTATCCCGCAGGACGCGCTCGACGAGATCGAAGGCATCCTCGATTATCATCCGTTTGTACGCAAAATAGGCTGAACGCTGCATTCAAAACAGGACAAAGCGAGAGAGCACTCCCCGCGGGGAGTGCTCTCTTCTGCTTTCTTGGGGAAAGCAAAGTCATTGCAGGATATTCGTCGTGATCATGTCTACGCCCCAGGAGATCAGGCGCGCGGCGTCTTCGGGGTCGTCGCACGTCCAGCAGTTGACCGCGACGCCCGCCCTGCGGAAGGCGCGGACGCGCTCTGCGGTGAGTTCCCTGTAATACAGGTCGACCCCCATCCCCGCGGCTGCGAGCTTTGCGGGCAGATCGTCGGAATACTCTCCGGTGAGGAACTGTACCTTCTGTCGGGGGTGGCGCGCCAGCACCGCTTCGAGATTTGCATAGTGAAAGGAGATAAAGATCACCTGTTCGAGGTCATATTCGCGGGCGCAGGTGCGGACGACCTCTTCGACCCACTCCGCGCTCATCTCGTTTTTCAGTTCGACGACGGCGACCTTGCCGTAGCGCTCCGCCACGCGCAGGTACTCCGCGAGGGAAGGGATGCGCTGCACGGGGGAATACCCGTCCCCTCCCGCCTCGCGCACGGAGAGCGCGCGAAGCTCTTCAAACGCCGAGCCTTCCAGCGGGATGTCGCGGTCGCAGATCCGGCCCGTCGCGTTGTCGTGGAAAACAGCGAACTGCCCGTCGGACGTGACGTGCACGTCCGTTTCGATGCCGTAATAGTCGCGGTTGCCCGCGGCGACGAAGGCGGCGAGCGTGTTCTCCGTTTCGATGCCGCTCAAACCGCGGTGCGCGATGAAGCGCGTCCTGCCCTTTTCTTCCACTTTTATCGTATCCATTGCCAAGCCTCCGTATTACATGAGCGTTATGTTGTTTTCGCGGCAGTACTGCTCCGTCTTCTTGTCCCAGAGGGACACCTGCACCTCGCCGATGTGCATCTTGCCGAGCAGGAACATGCACAGCCGCGACTGACCGATGCCGCCGCCCATCGTGAGCGGGAGTTCTCCCGCGGCGAGCGCTTTATGAAAGGGATATTGCAGCCTGTCGAGGCAGTTTTCCTCTTTCAGTTGCGAGAGCAGGCTCTCTTCGTCCACGCGGATACCCATCGAGGAGATCTCGAAGGCGCAATCCAGCACGGGATAATACAGGACGATGTCCCCGTTCAGCGACCAATCGTCATAGTCGGGCGCGCGGCCGTCGTGCTTTTGCCCCGAGCGCAGCCTGCCGCCGATCTGCATGATGAACGCCGCGCCGTGCGCGCGAACATAGGCGAGCTCGCGCTCCTTCGGCGTCTTGTCGGGATAGGCGTCTTCCAGCTGCTGCGTCGTGACGAAGGAGATCTCCTCGGCGAGATGGTTGTCGAGCGCGGGAAATTCCGCGCAGATGCGATCCGCCGTTTCTTTCAGCGCGGCATAGATCCTTTTCACCGTTTCCTGCAAAAAGGCGATGTTTCTGTCTTCGCGGCGGATGACCGCCTCCCAGTCCCACTGGTCGACGTAGACGGAGTGCAGGTTGTCGAGGTCTTCGTCGCGGCGGATGGCGTTCATGTCGGTATACAGCCCGAAACGTACGCCGAAACGGTATTTCGCGAGGGCGTAGCGCTTCCACTTGGCGAGCGACTGCACGACTTCCGCAGTTTCGCCCGTCGCCTTCAGGTCGAAGGACACGGGACGTTCGATGCCGTTGAGATTGTCGTTCATGCCGCTTTCGCGCGTGACGAACAGCGGCGCGCTGATGCGCGTGAGATTGAGCGCGGAGGAGAGTTTGTCCTCGAACACCGTTTTGATCGTCTTTATGGCGCGCTCTGTCTGGATCAGGTTTAATTTCGGACGGTACATATGCTTTCTTTCCTTTTGTCTGTCGGGTGCGTTATTCTGCGCGGCGGGGAAGCGATGCCGCAAATTCTTCAAAAGAGGCGATAAATTCGTCCGCCTCCGCCCGCAGCGCCGCGAGCGCTTCGGGAGGCTGGCCGTCGAGCACGGCAGCAGCCTGCATCCCCGCGGCCTTCGCCGCGCGCAGCGCGGTGAGGTTGTCTTCAAAAACCACGCACGAAGAGGGCGGCACGTTCAGCTTTTCCGCCGCGAGAAGAAACACGGCGGGAAAACTCTTGTTTTTGCCCGCCTCGGCGACGGTGGCGTAGGCGTCGAACAGCTCTTCCGCCCCGCCCGCGCGGAGCACGGGGAGGTAAAATTCGGGCGAGGATGCCGTGGCGACGCAGAGCCTGACCCCCGCGCCGCGGAGCAGGCGGAGAAGCGAAACCGCGCCCGGCTTGAAATACCTGGCGCCGTCCGCCGCGTTGTAGCGGGCCAGGGACAGCGCGCGCCACTCCTCTATCATGTCTTCGCAGCGCTCGGCGGGGAGATAATGCTTGCGCGTGAAGGCGGCGCATTCCGCAAAACCGAGGTGCGCGATCGCCTCCTGGTAGCCGTCCGGCACAGGCATCCCCCGCCTCGCGAAGAATGCCTCGTCCACCTCGCGCCAGATCTCCATGCTGTCTATCAGCGTGCCGTCAAGGTCGAATACCGCGGCACGCACGCCCTTCCACTGTATCATGCATTAGATTATAGCACGATTCCTGCGAAAAGGCAACCCCGCGCGCGGCGACGGCGAAAAGTGCGGCAAAAATTCTTGTGCAGGAAAAGCGTCCTGAATTGACGCAAAGATAAAAAATTTTGTCCGGGATTGACATTTTGACGGATACGGGGTATAATGGAAGCATGGACAAGAGCATCATCGAAAGGCTGACGGCGATAACTGCCGAAGAAGAGCGCATCCGCGAGGGGAACGCCTCCATCAGCCGCGCGGACTATGCCGCCTCCGAAGAATTTATCATCAGCGAGCAGAAAATGCTGGGCGAGCGAAAGCTGATCGACCTGCGCCTGCACACGCGCTTTACGGATTTTCCCGAGCACGGACATGACTACATGGAGTTCATGTATGTGTATGCCGGCAGCATCACGCACGTCGTGGACGGGAAGCAGATCCCGCTCGGCGGCGGGGATATCCTCTTCCTGAACAGACATATCCGCCATTCCGTGCTGCGCGCGGATATCGGCGACATCGGGATAAACTTCATGGTGTCGGATACCTTCCTCAAACAGATACTGCCGCGGGTGGAGAACAACCCCGTGATGTTCGGCTTCCTGACAGAAAATCTCTGCCCGACCGGCGAGGGGGAATACCTGCACTTCCGCACGCGGGAAGTTTTCCCCGTGCGCAACCTGCTGGACAACCTCATCTACGCGCTCGCCGAGGAGGGAGCCGCGGACGACGCGGTGCTCACGCAGCTCGTTTCCCTCCTCTTTACATACCTCGCGAAGTACAGCGCAACGCTCGCCGAGGGATACCGAGCCGCATCCCCCGAGATCCGGCTGCGGCAGCAGATCTCCGCCTACCTCGAAGAGAACTATCCGCGCGCCACGCTCACCGACCTCGCGGAGCGGACGGGGTACAGTCTCGAATACCTGTCGCGGCGCATCCGGGAGCTGTTCGGCTCTTCCTTCCGCGGCCTGCTCATCGACCGCAGGCTCGCCGCAGCCGAACAGCTGCTGCTCTCCACCGACATGAACGTGGAGGAAGTCGTGCGGGCGGTGGGATACGAAAACCAGAGCCACTTCCACAGGATGTTCCGCCAGCGCACGGGAAAGACGCCGCGCAGATTCCGCCTCGATAAAAAGAAAACATAGCAAAAACCGCGCATACGTTGCGCGGTTTTTGGGTTTTTGACAAGGAAAACCCTTTATTCGATGCGGAGAGTGACGAGCTGTTTCGGCCGGACGATGAGTGCGGCGCTGCCGCTGCCGAGGTGCTTGCCCTTCTTTTCGTCCAGACGGCAGGAGAAGATCTCTCCCGGCATGGAGAACGTGCACTGCCTGCGGCGGCGCGAAGGGTTGAACAGGCGGACGACAAACCTTCACTATTATAACACAGAGGTTTTTATTTACTGAAGTTCTTTTGCCTCCCCCAGTATAACTGGGGGTTTATTCATGCTAAAGCGCCAATAAGAAGCAAGCGGCCGCCTCGTAAAAGGGGCGGCCGCTTGCCTGCTGTTTGCTTTGTTTTTGTCATGCATCATATGCCATGTCGCTGCGGATGGCGTTGATGGCGTTCTTTTCAAGGCGGGATACCTGCGCCTGCGAGATGCCGACTTCGCCCGAGATCTCTGTCTGCGTCTTTCCCTCATAATAGCGCAGAAACAGGATCTTCCGTTCCCGTTCGCCGAGGCGCGCCATCGCGTCCGAAAGCGCCGCGTGCTCCGTCCAGACTTCGTCGTTGTTCTTTTCGTCGCTGATCTGATCCATCAGCATGAGCGCGTCGCCCGATTTGTTGTACACAGGCTCGAAGAGGGATACGGGGTCGGAAATGGCGTCGAGCGCGTAGACGACCTCCTTTTCGCGCACCTTCATCGCCTCGGCGATCCTCTCGATGGTCGCCTCTTTGTCCTCCGCTTCCAGCTGCTCGCGCGTTTTGAGCACGCGGTAAGCGGTATCGCGGATGGAACGGGAAACGCGCAGCGAGTTCCCGTCGCGCAGGTAACGCTTGATCTCGCCCAAAATCATCGGCACGGCATAGGTGGAAAAACGCACGCCGACGTTTATGTCGAAGTGGTCGATCGCCTTCAGCAGCCCGATGCAGCCCGCCTGAAAGACGTCGTCCGCATTGGCGTTTTTCGACCAGAACCTCTTTACCAGCGAGAGAACGAGGCGCATATTGCCGACGATGAACTTTTCCCGCGCGGCGGCATCCCCTTCCTTGAGCTTTTTCATCAGCTCTTCGCTCTCCTTCGCCGTGAGCAGCGGAAGCCCCGCCGTGTCCACTCCGCAAATCTCCACCTTCTGCAGCATATCTTCACCTCCGTTATGTAAGCCGCATGGGTGAGTATGCGCAGTTTCGCCCGGAAAATACGGGCTATGTACGGTTTTTGCGGAGAACGTGCGGGCGGTTTCAGACCAGCTTGCTCATTTCGCTCTTCAAGCGGGCGATGATCTTCTTTTCGAGGCGGGAGATGTACGACTGCGAGATCCCGAGCAGATCCGCCACGTCTTTCTGCGTCATCTCCTCCTTGCCGCCCAGCCCGAAGCGCAGATCCATGATGAGCCGGTCGCGCTCGGGCAGCTTTTCCAGCGCACCGCGCAGCAGTTCTTTTTCCACGCCCGTTTCGATGTCCTTATAGACGGCGTCGCTGTCGGTGCCGAGGATGTCGGAGAGCAGAAGCTCGTTCCCCTCCCAGTCGGTATTCAGCGGCTCGTCGAAGGAGACTTCGTTGCGCACGCGCACGAGGCGGCGCAGATACATGAGGATCTCGTTCTCTATGCAGCGGGAGGCATAGGTGGCGAGCTTGATGTTTTTATCCGGCTTGAAGGAATTGACGGCCTTGATCAGCCCGATCGTTCCGACGGAAACGAGGTCGTCGGAATCGGCGCCCGTGTTGTCGAACTTGCGGGCTATGTACACCACGAGGCGGAGATTATGTTCCACGAGCGAACTTTTGACCGCCTCGTCGCCCGCGGAGAGCTTGCCTATCATGGCGGACTCTTCCTCCGCGGAAAAGGGCAGGGGCAGCGCCTCGCTGCCGCATATGTAATCGAGAACGTTCTCTCCGAGGTTGAACCGTTGCGCCAGCTTCTTCAGCGACGCGCGCAAAAATTTCAGCATCTTTCTTTCCTCCCGCCGGGCCCGGCAAACGCCGCGGGCAGTATCAGCCCGTATTCCCCCGCGATGGGATGCGCGCTGACCGCTACCGTCACATCCTTTATTATATTCTCGCCGCCCCCGCAATATATCTTTATTTCGTCGATACGGAACGCCGTGAGCAAAGTTTTTCCGCCGACCGTCGTCACCTCTATCTGCTCCCGCGGGGGCGACTGCCCGCGCACGAGCGCGAGCGCGGCGAGGCGGTCTGCCACGACGACGCCCTGCCCCCGCGCGTCCGTCAGGCGGTTGCCCGTATCCGCAAAGCCCTTCGCCTTTACCTCCCGCTCCCCCAGCCGCAGCACGCAGGGATAGGTGAGCGACCCCGCCCGCGCGCGGGAGGCGAGCAGGCGGACGACGCGCACCGCCGCAAAGGCGAACAGCACGCATCCCGCGACGAGCACGCCGGACGGGATGCTCTCCGCCACGAACACCACGCCGCCCGTTTCCCCTTCCGCCTGCGCGGGGAACAGGGCGGTGAGTATCCCCGCGAACGCCGCCATATAGGCGACAAAAGCCGTACAGCACAGCGCGCAGGCACGTCTGGTGCGGAATTTCGCGGCGGGCAGGGGCAAAGCGAGGGCGACGCCGTATTTCACGACTGCGTCGACCGCCGCCGGCACCGAAAAATACAGGCGGAACAGGGTATACCCGACGCCGAGCGCCGTGCCGAGCAGCGCGGCGAACAGGATGCGCAGCGGGCGCACCTGTCCCTTTACCGTCTTTACCGCGCAGTACAGCAGCGCCGCATCCGCGCAGAAATTGTCTATGATGAGAAGATCGAGCCAGACGACCATAAAAACACTTCCGCGCGCTCCCCGCGAGGGAACTGCCCCCATTATAATGCCCGGCGCCCGCCGTTTTTTGGGAAGGCTTGGGTTCTGCCGTCGAAATTTAGCTTTTTGCCTTCGCGCGGCGGCCGGAAAGCAAACAAAAAAATGCACTGCCGGTCCTGGCAGTGCATTTTACTGTTTTGCGGAAGGAGCGTCCATCCGCCGCCTTCCCTGCGGACTATTCCTCGGGAAGCCGCATCTTGTCTTTTTCGGTGAGCGGACGGATGACGCGGCAGGGATTGCCCGCCGCGAACACGCCCGCGGGGATGCTGCGCGTGACGACGCTGCCCGCCCCGATCACCGTGTCGTGCCCGATGGTGACGCCGCCGCAGACGGTGACGCCGGAGGCGAGCCACACATTGTCTTCTATGGTGATGGGCTTCGCATACTCGTATTCGACCGGATTTCCGTCTTTATCGAAGCGCTGGTTGCGGTCGCAGGCGAGCAGCGGATGCACGGGCGTGGCGAGGGTGACGTTCGGCCCGATAAAACACTGATCCCCTATCTTCACGGGCGCGCAGTCGAGCACGGTGAAGTTGTAGTTGGCAAAGAAAAAATCTCCTACCTCCGTATTGCAGCCGTAATCGAAACGGACGGGCGGCTCGCATTTGACGAACTTTCCGCATTTCCCGAAAAGGGCGCGCAGAAGCTCGTCGCGCTTTTCCGTTTCCTCTTCGCCCGTATTGTTGAAGCTGAAAAACAGCTTGCGGGCGCAGCGGCGCAGCTGCGTGAGCTCGGCATCCGCCACGTTATACAGTTCGCCGGACAGCATTTTCTCCCGTTCGCTGCGCGGCGCGTTGAGTTTATCCGCCATTTCGCCCAGCTTATCGAGGGAGGCGTCCTCTTTGAGGGAAGCGAGCCTGCCGTATGCCATTTTATCGTGGTGAACGGTCATATAAAATTCCTCCGTAAAACGCAAAAGGCCTCGGGCGATGCCCGAAGCCTGTGCATTTGGATAGACCCAAAATTACTTGACGATCTTGGAAACGACGCCGGAGCCGACCGTTCTGCCGCCTTCACGGATAGCGAAACGGAGGCCTTCTTCGACCGCGACGGGCTTGATCAGCGAAACGTCAATCTTGACGTTGTCGCCGGGCATGACCATCTCGACGCCCTCGGGCAGCTTGATGGAGCCGGTAACGTCAGTCGTGCGGATGAAGAACTGCGGGCGATAGTTGTTGAAGAACGGGGTGTGACGGCCGCCCTCTTCTTTGGTCAGGACATACACCTGCGCTTCGAACTCGGTGTGGGGATGGATCGAGCCGGGCTTCGCGATGACCTGCCCTTTCTCGATGTCCTTACGGTCGATACCGCGGAGCAGCGCGCCGACGTTGTCGCCCGCCATCGCTTCGTCGAGCATCTTGCGGAACATCTCCAGACCGGTGATGACGGTGGAGCGGGGTTTCTCGATGAGACCGACGATCTCTGCGGGATCGCCGACCTTCGCAACGCCGCGCTCGACACGGCCCGTAGCAACGGTGCCGCGGCCGGAGATCGTGAACACGTCTTCGACAGGGAGCAGGAAGGGCTTGTCGTCTTCACGGACGGGATCGGGGATATACGCGTCGATCGCATCCATCAAATCGAGGATGCACTTGCACTCGGGAGCAGCGAGGATTTCCGCATCGGAAGCGCCGCTGGTAGCCTTTTCCAAAGCCTTGAGAGCGGAACCCTTGATGATGGGCGTCTTGTCGCCGGGGAAGCCGTACTTGGTGAGCAGGTCGCGGATCTCTTCTTCGACGAGTTCGAGCAGTTCGGGATCGTCGACCTGATCGGTCTTGTTCATGAATACAACGATATAAGGCACGCCGACCTGACGGGCGAGCAGGATGTGCTCACGGGTCTGGGGCATGGGGCCGTCCGTCGCGGCAACGACGAGGATCGCGCCGTCCATCTGCGCGGCGCCGGTGATCATGTTCTTGACATAGTCGGCGTGGCCCGGGCAGTCAACGTGCGCATAGTGACGCTTGTCCGTCTGATACTCGACGTGTGCGGTGTTGATCGTGATACCGCGCGCCTTCTCTTCGGGCGCCTTGTCGATTTCATCGTACTTCATTTTGGCAGCCTGACCTTTGGCAGCCATAACCATCGTGATAGCTGCGGTCAGAGTCGTTTTGCCGTGGTCGACGTGGCCGATCGTGCCGACGTTGACGTGGGGTTTGCTTCTGTCGAATTTAGCCTTAGCCATTTTCGTTCCTCCAATAAAAATTCTATTTTTTAATGATAACTTGTGCGCCGTGCGAACGGCTCTTGCAGCTATCTATCATTAAACAAGATAAGCAGCTTTCGCAAGCAACTACAATTATACCGTAAATCAAAAAGAATATCAATCTTTTTGCGACTTTTTTTGAAAAAATTTTTCAGCTCCCGGCAGGAAAGGCAGTTACTCTGCCTTTTTGCCGCGTTCGCCGATGATCTTTTCCGCGATGGAGCGGGGAACCTCGGAATAATGAGAGAACTGCATCGTGAACTGGCCGCGTCCCTGCGTGCGGGAACGCAGGTCTGTCGCGTAGCCGAACATCTCGGACAGAGGGATCTGCGCGTCGATGACTTTGGCGCCGTTCCTGTCTTCCGTGCCCGTGATGGTGCCGCGGCGGGAGGAAACGTTGCCCATGAGGTCGCCGAAATAATCTTCGGGCGTCACGATCTCGACCTTCATGATGGGTTCGAGAAGGACGGGGTTCGCCTTTTTCAGACCCTCTTTGAAGCCCATCGAACCGGCGATCTTGAACGCCATTTCGGAGGAGTCGACTTCGTGGTAAGAGCCGTCATAGACGACCGCGCGGAAGTCCACCACTTCGTAACCGGCGAGGAAGCCGTTCTTCGCAGCCTCCTGAATACCTTTGTCGATGGCGGGGATATATTCCTTCGGAATGGAGCCGCCGACCGTTTCGTCGACGAACTCGTAGCCCTGCCCGGGTTCCAGAGGTTCGAGGCGCAGTTTGCAGTGACCGTACTGGCCCTTACCGCCCGACTGACGGACATACTTGCCTTCTGCCTCCACTGCCTTGCGGAAGGTCTCGCGGTAAGCGACCTGCGGTTTGCCGACGTTCGCTTCTACTTTGAATTCGCGCAGCAGGCGGTCGACGATGATCTCGAGGTGCAGCTCGCCCATGCCGGCGATGATGGTCTGCCCCGTTTCGGTATCGGTATAGGTCTTGAAGGTAGGATCTTCTTC
>ERZ1090868.335-NODE-335-length-25830-cov-10.429835_pt1 | contig 25830 bp, 18 predicted proteins | sample MGYA00478475_ERZ1090868 | MGnify/ENA primary metagenome ERZ1090868 (study PRJEB33644, sample SAMEA5815747) | chicken gut metagenome | biome: Chicken; feature: Gastrointestinal Tract; material: Caecum | place: Ireland | collected 2019-01-01 | study: A study of the...
ACTTTAGGGGACTCGGGTTACTACTTACATCCGAAAGGGGGCTGACCATGTATTGACTTTCGAGGCCGAAAGACGCCGCTCTTGTCGCGGTTCACCCGCAACTTGAGCGTCTCCTCAATGAACTTGATCGTGTTTGCCAGCACGCGTTCGCCTGCTACTCGCGATTTCACGTATATGTTGCAGTCGTCTGCGTATCGGCAGTACTTCAGGCTTCGCTTGTCCAGATACTTGTCGAGCTCGTCGAGCACGACCAGCGACAGTATCGGACTGAGCGGAGACCCTTGCGGCGTGCCCTCCCTGCGAGGCTGGGCCAGCCCGTCGGCCATGATGCCCGTTCGCAGGTAGCGCCGTATGAGTCTCAGGAGCATCTTATCGGCAATGTCGCGCTCCAGGCGGGACATCAGGCGATCGTGGTTGACCGTGTCGAAGAATTTCGCTAGGTCCATTTCCACGATCCATCTGCGACCTTCCGCCAGGTAGCGGCCGGTCTGCTCAATTGCCTGATGGGCACTCTTCCCCGGTCGGAAGCCGTAGCTAAACTCCGAGAAGGTCGGGTCGTAGTGCTCCGTCAGCACTTGGGCGATCGCCTGTTGGATGACTCTATCCTGCACCGTCGGGATGCCCAGCATGCGGCTCCCTCCGTCAGGTTTCGGGATGTCGACGCGCCGCACCGCCGCGGGGACGTAGCGTCCTTCGCGTATGTGGGTGCAGATGCTCGCTTGGTGTTTCCGCAGGTGTTCCCGGATCTCATCGACGGTCATGCCGTCGATACCCGGGGCTCCTTTGTTGGCTGCCACCCTGTCGCATGCCATCAGCATGTTCCTCGGTGATAGGACTTGTTCCAGCGTAATCACTGTTACTCCTGTTTTCGTCCAGACCGCGATCCCTCCGCCAACTTGTCGGCCTCCGGACCCCTTCCTTTCTGCAGGAATTCCGTTCCTGCCATCCGGCGGGCTCTACTCAAACTCGCTTCGACTTACGCTACTGCCGTCGCCGCGGAGAGGTTCGCGTTCTCTACTCACAACCTCAAATTCGGTCCTTCGGCGGCGAACCGCCTACTACGACCTCGGCTGACTTCCTCGCCGACACCCCTTCGCCTTGCGACGTCGGTAGCCTCGCGGCATCGACGAGGATCTCCCCAGGTATCACACATGCGCTTCACGTCCTACCGGCCTGATCTACGCGACGACTTTCCGTTTCAGTATGGGGTTAACCGATTTTTGCCAGCTCTCCCAGTCGCCTCGCCTCGAATCAGATTCCTGTACGTCGGGCTGACGCTTTGCTATCGGCTTCCTTCACCGGTCCGTTGCCTCGCCGGCTCTGCTGAGTCGCTAGACCTTCCCCTGAACGGGCGGTCAGTGGACTTTCACCACATAAACACACGTGCGCTGCTGGGCGCACAAAAAGAAGCACCGGCCGAGCACAACCCCGACCGGTGCAAAAGCTCACGCAAGTGAGCGCATCAAATGTCGTCGAAGAACGTCTGTCGTTTTACTTCACGATCTCCGACCCGATCGCCGGATTGATCACGAGGTTGGGCTTCGTCTTCGAAGGCGACGGCAGCGGCACGATGTGGGCGCCTTCGCCATACTTCGCGCGCAGTTCGTCGACGTAGCCGAAATCGAGCGCACGCTGCGTGCACGCCTCAACGCAAACGGGCATGCCGCCCTTGCTGATGCGGTCGACGCAGGCGTCGCACTTCGTCATCTTCTTGGCGTTCTTATCGAGCTTCGGCGCATGGTACGGACACGCGAACATGCACGCGCCGCAACCGATGCACTTGTTGCGGTCGATGAGAACGAGGCCGCCCAATTCCGGGTGCTTCGCGTGCGCCTTCGTCGGGCACACCTTCACGCACGCGGGATCGTCGCAGTGGTTGCACGACACCGAGACGTAGCCGTGGAAGATGTCCTGGTGCCAAGCGCCCGTCATGCGGTCTTCGCGCCAGGCACCCGATTCGTACGGAAGAACGTTGCGGAAAAAGCGCCCGTCCTCAAGGCCGTTCTTGTCGGCGCAGGCAATCTGGCAAGCCTTGCAGCCCGTGCAGCGGGCGGCATCGAAATAAAAACCGTATTGCTTCATTTCTGTCTGTCCCCTGTCTTAGAGCTTTTTGACTTCAACGAGATTCGTATGCGAGGGATTGCCCTTGGCGAGCGGCGTCGCGTCGAGCATCGTGAGCGTGTTGATGCACGCACCCTTGTCGACGCCCTTTTCGTCGGGTGAGTACCAAGCGCCCTGCGGCATCGCCACAAGGTGCGGAATGATGCGGTTCGTCACGAACGCTTCGATTTCAAGTTCGCCGCGGTCGTTGAAGACACGCACCTTGTCGCCCGTCTCAATCCCGCGCGGCTTCGCGTCCACGGGGTTGATCATCAGACGGTCCGGGTGCGCCGCGCGCAGCCACGGCACGTTGTGATACGTCGAGTGCGTGCGGCCTGCGCCATGGTAGCCGTAGGCTTCAAGCGGATACTTCGCTTCGGTCGGGTCGCCCTGACCGCGCATTTCCTTCGTTGCGATGAACTGCGGAATCGGGTGGATTTCCTGTCCCTTTTCCTTCGGGAGCTCCCACGTGCGCGCAATCTCGGCCAAACGCTCGGAGTAGATTTCGATCTTGCCCGACGGGGTCGGGAGCGGATTCTTCACCGGATCCTCGCGGAAGGCCTTGAGAACAATGCCGTCGTCGTCGCCCATGCGGTACTTGACGACGCCTTCGGCCCAGAACTTATCAAAGCTCGGGAACTTGTCGGCATCGGCGAGGCTCTTCGCCTTTTTGAGCGTCTCTTCGTAGCCCCAGCGCAGCCACTCGGCATAGGTGCGACCTTCCGTGTAGGCGTCTTCAACACCGAAGCGCTTGGCCATTTCACGCATGATTTCCCAGTTCGGGCGCTGCTCCCACTCGATCGACGCAGCCTTCGGGCAGGCGACGATGTAGTTGTAGTCGCCGACCGCGTAAGCGTCCGCCTCGAGGTCGTCGATTTCCTGGTTCATCGTGTCGGGAAGCACGAAGTCGGCAAACTTTGCGCTCGGCGTCATCTGGTTGTCGACAACGACGATCGTTTCAACAAGCGACTCGTCCTCAAGGATCTTCCGCAGCGCATTGATGCCGCCGTGCTGATTGATGAGGGTGTTGCCCTGCGTATTCCAGATGAACTTGATGTTGTGCGTGAGGTGGTCGACGCCGCGCACGGCGGCGTTCTTTGCCGTGAGCGACTTCGCGTCGACGACGGCCTTAGGCCACAGGAACACCGGGAACGAGGCCTTCACGGGGTTCTTCCCGGTGGGGAAGCCCGTGTCGATGCCGTACGAGTCGCCTTCGCGGGCACCCGTGTTGGTGCCCGGAAGCCCCACCTGGCCGGTCAAGAGCGCAAGCATCGCGATCGAAGTCGATTGCGTTTCACCGTTCATGCGGCGCTGCGGCCCCCAACCCTGCGAAATGAAGGTGGGCTTCGTCGTCGCGATTTCGCGCGCGAGGCGCTCGATCGTTTCAACGGGAACGTTCGTGATGCGCGAAGCCCATTCGGGGGTCTTCGGCGTCGCGTCGGGGCCCTTGCCGAGGATGTAGGACTTGTAGTCGCTCCCCTTCGGTGCGGACTTCGGCAGCGTCTTTTCGTCGTAGCCCACGCAGTACTTGTCGAGGAACGCCTGGTCAACGAGATTCTCGCGGATCATGACGTAGGCCATGCCGGCGGCGAGCGCCGCGTCCGTGCCCGGACGGATCGGCACCCACTCGGCATCGCGGCCGGCGAGCGAGTCCGTGCGGATCGGGTCAATGACGACCATGCGGGCGCCGCCCAAGCGCAGGGCTTCGGCGAGTTCCCATGTCTGACCGCCCCCGGATGCGCGCGTCACGGCAGGGTTGTTGCCGAAGGTGACGTAGAGCTTCGCGTTCTTGATCTGGCTCATGTAGGAGCCGACGCCCGGGTTGTTCGAGCGCACGGCCCCATAGTTGAAGCCGCCGAACATGTAGGGCCAGATGTTCTGGATGCACGCGGCCGAGTAGTCGGAATACCAGCCGATGTTGCCGCCGATGAGATTGAAGAATCGGAACGTGCAGTTGCGGTTATTGAAGAGGCTGTAATTGCCCGAACCGTGCATCAGGAGAATGGATTCGTTCGTGTGCTTCTTGATCGTATCTTTCAAGCGCGCGCTGATTTCGTCGAGCGCCTGTTCCCACGTGATGCGCTCGAACTTGCCTTCGCCGCGGCGGCCGACGCGCTTCATCGGGTACTTGAGGCGTTCGGGGGCGTAGAGGCGCTGGCGCATCGAGCGGCCGCGATGGCAGGCGCGAACCTGCGGGAACTTGCCGTCAGCGACGCCCGCATGCGGGTCGCCCGTGTTGTCCGTTTCAATGCGGATCACGCGTCCGTTCTTTGAGGCGCAGCGCAAAAGGCAGCGGCTGCCGCAGTTGATCGAGCAGGCCGACCACGTGACGGTTTCGATGTCGGCCGCAGCGGCGGCAACGGCCTGGCTCAACGGCGTCGCCGTAAAGCCCGCGGCCGTACCGAGAAGTGCCGAACTGCGCAGAAAGCTTCTTCTGGAAATCATGAGATTCAGGTCTCCTTGGGAGAAGGAAAACGCACGTACAAGCAGCAACCGTCCGCGTCAAGCAGCAAAAGAAGCGGTTTGGGATTGGATCGGGACAGACGGAGAAAGAACGACGCAACGGCTGCGCGGGCTTTGAGCGAGTGTCGGGCCAAGGGAGGTTGATGTTTGTCGGCGTCGTTTTTTATTGCATTTTGCTGCCAGTTTATTTGGGGTATTTACTGAAATTACCATATCCCACACACCAAATCGTTTTCCCTAAATCGCCATAACGGTTTGTCTTTACGTCCTTTCACGGTGTCTTCGCTCATTTCCCACAATCGCCTGAAAACTAACGAAACACGGAACTTTCCAAAATGATGCGTAAATCGAGCCCGATGCATACCTCCCCAAAGCGCTTGCGAGAGAAGCCGTTCGAATGCATCAAACGGCATCCGATTCTTCATTCGACCGAGGTTTCCGTTATTCGGGAAGCCGCTTTCCCCATATCGAACGCCGTTCGCTCCAAGCGAACGTACCGCAACCCGAGCGGGCGCCCTACGTGTTGCCCGCAGCGGCGCAGGGCAAAGCGTCGACAGGGAACGGCATTTTTTTGCTGCGTCCGTGACGACTGCTCGCGTATCTTCAGCGCACCTCAAGATGACGCGCACTCGCGCGCAGCACCGCTTCCGTGAGGCGCTCGAGAAGCGTTGAGCGGATCGCCGCACACTGCCAGTAAAGGTGCACGTCAACGGGGTGATCGGGTGCTACTACGGCAGCCGCCCCTCGGTCGAGCCAGGACTTGGCGAGCGAGAGCGGCGCCATCGACCAGCCGAGGCCGCGGGCACTCGCTTCCACCATCGCCGTGGGCGACGGCATGTAATGCACGATTCCTTTGAAATCGTCTCGTGCGATGCCGATGGCTTCAAGAAAGCGCAGCTGCAGCTCGTCCTTGCGGTCGAACGCGAGCATCGGCGCTTCACGAACGAGTTCCTGCAATCGCTCGGGCGCCGCCGCAAGCTTTCGTCCGAACGCGGGCGACGCAACTGCCACGTAGCGCATCGCCCCCAAGGCGCGCACGCGTGCGCCCGGAATCGGCGAAGCGCTCGACGTCACCACCGCAACGGCCGAACCGTTTTTGAGGCTTTCGAGCGCGTGGTCCTGGTCGTCCGTGCGAATGTCGAACGCAACGCGTTCGTGTGCGGCGAAATCGATGAGCACATCCGGAAACCAGGTCGCAAGCGAATCGTTGTTGATGAGAATCGGCAGGCGCTGCGCGGCAGGCTCGGCCGCTGCAGTCGAAAAGCCCGCGAAGTCCGAAAGCGCTTCACCCTCGAGAAGCCGCATGGCATTGGCGCGCATGAGGAGCTTTTCGCCGGCAGCCGTTGCAGCTGCGGGGGTTTCTCGTCGAACGAGCACGGCGCCAAGCCGGTCTTCGAGTGCTCGGACGCGCTGCGAGAGCGCCGAAGGCGTGATGAAGAGGCGCTTCGCGGCGCGATCGAAACTGCCCTCCTCTATCACGGCGATGAAGGCTTCGAGCTGAGGATGAAGGAGCGGCATGGCGAAATCCTTTGGTTAGCGAGCGAGAAGGATGAACGAAGCGAGCGACCTGCAGTGAGCAGAAGGATCGGTGTTACGACGCCGCTCTTTCCTTTTCGGCCTCCGATCGTTCAACAGCAAACGAATCGAACGAACCGATTCATAATTTCTTTACTTGAACCATGCGATCGTGAGCCTGGCATGACATACGAAACGGTACCGCTCGCCGAAGCGAGTCAATGCTTGGCGGACATCGTCACGACCATCAAGCGCTCACCCGAGAACCGTTGTTATCACGGTAGCGGACCGTCCCGCTGCCGTTCTTCTCGCGGCTGACGAATACCGCGCACTTCTTAAAGCCCGATACCGGGAAGAGTTTCGCATTGTCTTTGACGAACTTGACGAAGTAAACAAATCGCTGGCAAACAGATGAATCGCTCGACATCTGCGAGCGACATAAGTGCCCGACGATTAGAGTAGTTTAGTTTTTCTTCATAACAGACAGAATAATTAATTTTACTAAAGACAAGAGGGACCCTAAGATCCTTTTCACCGAGTGCGTCGCCACTGCGCGCTCAAGAAGAAAAAAGGAAGAAAAACAATGAATCTCTCTGCTGTTCTTGCCGGTCTCGGAACCGGCGCGGGCTTGATCGTCGCGATCGGCGCACAGAATGCTTTCGTACTTCGCCAGGGACTTCGCCGCGAGTGCGTCGAGCTCGTCGTCCTCACCTGCATCATGGGCGACATCATCTGCATTACGCTCGGCGTGGCCGGTATGGGCGCCGCCGTGAAGGCTCACCCGATCGTTCTGGAAATCTTTCGCTGGGGCGGCGCCGCATTTCTCACCTACTACGGTTTTCTCGCCGCACGCCGCGCCATGAAGGGCGGTGAAGCGCTGGGCGTCCCCGAAGACGGAGCGGCTTTGAAGACGTCGCCCGGCAAGATTCTTGCTGCGTGCCTCGCCTTCACCTTTCTCAATCCGCACGTCTATCTCGATACGGTCGTGCTCCTCGGGAGCATCTCGACGCAGTACGCGGGTTCTGACCGCTGGCTCTTTGCGCTCGGCGCCTATTCGGCGAGCATTCTCTGGTTCTCTGCGCTCGGCTTCGGCGCGAAGCGTCTGCAGCCCTTTTTCCGCAAACCGCGCGCCTGGCAGCTCTTGGACGGCTTCATTGCGCTCGTGATGTTCTCCATTACGATTGCGCTTGCGAGCAATCCGCTCGCTGTCTGATCGATTACTCGAGCGACGGGAGATCGTCGAACGTTGAGTCGTCGTGCGACAAGAGGAGCCGTTTCTTTGCAACCTCTTCAATCCCGAGGTCCTTGACCCAGTTGCGGCAGGTTGAGGGGCTTACCCCGGTTTTCTCGCTGATTTGCCGCCAGCTCAGACCCGCACGTCGCAGGTCGGCAACATAGTTTCTCGCATCGGGCGAATAGCGAAGCTGATTGGCAGAGACGCTCACACGAAAGGTGCCGCGCTTATAGGCACGCAGCCAATCGCGCACCGTGTACTTCGAGAGCCCGAGCGTCGCCGCAACGAGCTTGTAGCCCTTGCCCTGCTCAAAAAGGTGCTTGGCCTGACGGCGGTGGTATTCGCTCGGCGTCTCGGGACGCTTCTCTTTTTCGGGCATCAGGGGCACGCTCCCGCCGGCCTGCGCGATCTGCAGCTTCATGATGGATGTCGTCGTCCATAAAAATGCCGCTCCGAACGTCTGTTCTCGTCCGGAGCGGCTTTTGCGCATTCTTTGGTGCACTTGGGAATCCCAAGCGCACCGCAGTCTTCTTTGCGAATGCTTCATGCGGGCGAAGCCGCGCACCCGAAGGTGCGCGAAGTCGCTCGTTGAAGTGCTCTATCAGAAGGCGTAGGCAGCACGCGCCTGGAAGGCGTTGTTGCTGCGATCGTTCGTGCCGAAGCCGTAGCGATACGAGAGGCCGAACGTGAAGTTGCCGTAGGAGGCGTTCACGCCGAGCGTCGAGTTGTAGACGTTGTCAAGCACGTCAACGTCGCCGATAAGCGTGTTGACATCCTTGTCGCCCAACTGCGGAACGATCGTGAAGTCAAAGGACGGGGTAAGCGTCCAGCCAGCGGACGGTTCAAAGTCGCCAGCGATCTTCACGCCGACCGGCGTTTCGAAGACGTCCATCGAATCGGAGTCGAGACCGCGGTAGTCGTCAACGTCGATCTTCGTGTAGCGCAGACCAACGTGCGGAACGACCTTGAAGCCTTCGTCCCAAACCGTCATGTCGGCGCGAACGCCGATCGTGAAGACGGACGAGTCGATGTTTTCCTTGACGGAAGCACCTGCCACCGAACCCGTGATGTCGTTGTCAAACGAGAGGTACGAAGCGTCGGCCGAGAAGTAGAGGCCGGCGATGTCCTTGCCCGTATAGATCGACACGCCCCAGAAGTCGGCGTCGTTGCCGTACTTGCCGACGCTCTTTTCGCTGTCGGCGTCGCCCGAACCAACGGAGAGAGCAAGACCGAGCTTGGCGCCGCAGGAGAACGTGCCGTCAAAGCCGATCGTGCCGCCGTAGATGTCGGCCGAGTAACCGCTGTCGCCGTACATCGTTTCGGCTTCGTTCGAAGCGTAGAAGACGTCGGCCCACACGCCGAGACCCGTGGAGGGTTCGAGGTTGCGGCGCTGGATCGTGCCCGTCACCTGTTCGGCAGCGTCGTAAGCGACGTTGTAGGTACCGGCCGTGACAGGCATGGCGAGGTACTCTTCCGTCGCCTGCTGCCCCTTGGCGTTCAGCGACGTGCCGTCCTGGTTAAGGAACGGATCGTACTGGCCGATAGCGTTGATGACGCCCTGGTCTTCACGGTTGCCGTCCTGCGCAAGAACCTGGTCGAGCGCGTTGGCGAGGTCGTCGTTGCCCTGAACGGCGTCGCGGTTGAAGCCGATCGTGAGCGTACCGTCGTCCTTAGAAACTTCGGAAACGTTCAGGAAGAGGTTCGTGTCGCTGTAATAATTGGTGCCAGCGCTGTTGAGCTTTTCACCGAACTTAATCGTTCCCTTCGAAAGAAGGTTATCGAGAACGACCTGCGCGTTGTTGCCCTGCCCGTCGCTGCCAAGCGTCACTTCAGCACCGAAGACGGCATCGCCACTGCTGATGAATTTGTCGGCATCCACAACAACGATAGAATTCGTGGCCAACTTGACAGCGTTAGCACCGGCCTGCCCAGCCGCACTCACATTCCCAAGGTTGAGAATGCCGTTTTCACCCACGTCGATCGTGTGGTCGACGTAAGCAACAGCATCTGTATCCTCATCGAATTTGTCCCCGAGGCTCGCAAGCGCTGCATCAAGACGCTGCTCGGCAGCAGCCGAAAGATTCGTCATCAGGTAAGAGTCGCCGAGAGCGGTGAGCGTACCCTGAATTTGTGCGACGCGATTACCATCCGCGTCCGTCGCAGCTTCAGCAATATAGAAATCGCCGGAGGGAATATTTTCGGAGCCACTGGCAGCTTCGGTCTTTACTGTGGCACCTTCAGCAATCGTCTGCACGCCAAAGAAACCGCCCACGGTGACATTAGAACCGGTAGCAAGCGTATCGGTAATAACGTAGCCGTCAACCCTCGCATCCGTAACTTCGAGCGTCTTGACGGTAAGCGAACCGTCGATCCGGCTGTTCGTCGCCTTAAGATTCGTCATGTTGACGGCAGCAGTTTCGTCAACATTGAAGGTATCGACATTGGCTACATTCAGATTGAATTCACCGCCGGCCACCTGAACGGTACCGTCGCCCATAATCGTGCCGAGATACGTGCCGCCCTTGACCTGATCGGCAGTCGTACCGAGCGTGAGCGTGTGCCCACCAACGCGGAACTGGCTGTGTTCATCGGAACCAACAACGAGCTGCGAGCCGTCGCCAACAAGCGTAAAGTCAGCATCAAGGTCGAGGTGCGTGGTCTTTTCGCTGAGAATCTCAATCTTCTGAACGCCCTTCAGACCCTGCTTGATGTGAATGGCGCTCGGATCGTTCGGGTGCACATCCGTTGCCTGAAGCGTAGCACCGCCGTAGACAACACCGCTTTCGGCCGTGACTCCCTCAACGTTCGTCGAAAGGTCTTCGTTCTTGATCGTGGTGATTTCGACTTCCTGTCCGTCCACAATCGTGACAACTTCATCAGCAACGAGCGTGATACTGTCAGGCAAAGCCCCAGCAAGGCTCTGGTCGAAGGTACCATCAATACCGATCGTACCGGACTGAAGTTCGAAATTACCCTTCACGTCTTCTCCCGTGAAGAGACTATCCGTGGTCGTATTGAGCGTGCCGCCATTCAGGGTCAACTTGCCCGTCGTGTCTTCGAACGTAATGTCGTCAACCGTCAGCGAGCCACCAGTGATCTTGACCTTACCACTGTTCGTTCCCTTGTCGGTATTGCCGCGATAAACGAGCAAGGAATCGAATTCGACAGACGCGTCATTTGAAATATTCAACGAGCTGTCCGCCCCAACAGTCATGTCCGAGAAGTTGTATTCGCCGCCCGTGACGTTGAGGGTACCGTTCTGAGCTTCGTTGTAGGAACCGACCTTGACCTTGCCCTGGTATTCGGAACCGGCAACATAGAGAGCGCCTCCGTCAAGCTCCATCTTCGTGCCATAGGCAATCAGGAGCGTGTCATGAGGCTTCGTCGCCAAGTCGTCCTTGTCGCCGCCTGAGTTGAGCTTCGTGACGTTAAAGATGCCGTCATGCTCAACAGTAATGTTCTTGAACTGGTTGTCGGCCTGCCAGATCGAAGCGGAGATCTTGCCGTCTTCGACGACAAGGTTCTGGATCTTCGATTTGTTGCCGTCTTCGAGCGTGACATTGGCACCCTCAGCAACCTTGAGCGTGAAAGTGTCAGACTGATTATTCAGATCGATCGAACCCTGGTAACCATTTGCATTAAGCGTGGTGTCCTTGACACCCGTTGCAATGCGAACTTCGCCCAGAACACGAGAGCCTGCCTGGAAGTTAAGAATCGTACCGTCAGTCGTGCCGTTCGTGCTTTTCTGAATGTCAATCGAGGTGGCATTGTCGGCCGATGCATCGATCGTGCCGTAGTTCGTAAAGATCGCACCAGTCTGATCCTTGATCAGAACACCGTGCGTAAAGCTATCTTCACCATTGTTCGCACCAACGAGAATCGTGCCCTTGTTCGTGGCCGTCGAATTGGCTGCGCCGCCGAGTTCGATACCGACACCCTTATCAAGGACCTGAATCAAACCGTTGTTTTCGATGGTGTTGGCAGCGTTATTGCCACCCTTAGCGGTACCGGCGGTCATGCCGTAAGCATTCTTAACGACAATCGTGCCGTTATTGACCACCTTGCCGCCGAGCTGGGCCATCATGCCCTTCTGCGACCAGGGATCGGCTTCGCCAGACGCGGTAACGAAAATCGTACCGTTGTTGATGGCGGGCTTTTCAGCATCGTTGGAGTAAAGACCCGTAAGATGCGAACCGGCATGCGTCGCCGAAACCCAAAGCTTCTGACCCTCACCGAGCGTACCGTTTACGAGAAACTCCTGAAACTCAACGCCTTCGGCGGAAACCAGCACGTTGCGGTCAGCAACCGATTCCTGCTTGACAGCAGAAGTCACGGGCGGAACATCTGTTGCATCAGGGATCGCTTCCCACTGAGCAGCAAAAGCAGCGCCGGACATGGCCGTAATGGCGGCGCCAAGGACGAGAGCGAATTTCGTCTTCATTTGAGATAACTCCAAGAATTGTTCTTGTCCGTCCGACATGAAGCGGACGCACGGGCTGTGCGTCGGGTTCACCGGCGCAAAAACCTCGGATCCATGCTAGGAATTGATCTCAAATAGGGGGTGTGGATATTACCCTTATTTGATCCCTGTTTTTATATACGAAATATCCGTCTACAGCTTAATTTAAATAGCTAAACCATCCATGCATCGCGCACCCCCTAATCAACAAAAAGAGGGGTACGTTGCATGTTTGCCACGTTTATCAAATCATGCGTTTTCCCTTATAGCCGCAGCCTGATTTATCGACCGAATGAGGTGCAAACACCCCGCTCGACTCACAATGGGCATCGTTGCCCAAACAAAAGCAGCCGACCGCTCCTCAACGAAGCGATCGGCCTGCGAAATGCAATCGGATTTTGGAGGGACCCGCTTCTGCGAAAGCAAGTCCCGCTGCCGGATAGTCACTGCTTACGCGTGAACTTGTGCTCGTACGAACCCTGGCGCAGATGGAGCTTGTCGGGCCCGATCTCGAGCACGAGGTACTGCATTTCGAAGGGGATCGTCATGCCGTTGCCGATACTGTCGCCCCAGATCGTGAGCACATCGCCCTTGATTTCCCAGCGTTTGGCGGCAAGGGTGGCCATCCCGATCGACGAAGCCTTGCCGTCCTCGCGGAATTCGTAGCCCTGCGTGCGGCCGGGAAGCCCCGGCACGGGCTCTACCCACTGCCCGACAAAGGCAGCACGCGCAGCGGTGTCAACGGGTGAAGCCGCCGTCGAGTTATCGGTCTTGGGCGCTTCGACCTGAGCGGGCGGCTCCTGAGCAGCCGGTTCGTCGCCGTCCACCCACCCCGCGATCGTGCTGCAGCCCGTGAGCGCTGCGATAGCGAGAGAAGATGCGAGAAGAAGGAAAATGCGCATGGTGTATCCGTCGTGAGTTGGAAGATCCTTTCATCATACGCAACGCCCGCGGCTTCAGGCCGAAGCATACATTCCGCGCTTACGCATTGAAACAAGCGCGTCGAAAGGACCGTCTGAAAACCATCTCGGCAGAAAGCGTGCATCCGCTCGGTAAACATGTAGTCAAAGGCTCGGCCAAGCAAGTGCGGCTCCGTCCATCAAGCCGTCGCCTGATATATTGAGTTTCTTTCACAACGAACGTTTTGCCGCCGTTGGCCGCACGCCTTCTCGAGCAGGTTCTCTCGGAAACGCCTTCAGCATGTCTTTTTTCTCGCGCATCGCAGATTGTCTTGACGCCCGCCGCGGACGCGCCGCAGCGCTTCTTTTGGCGGCGGTACTCGTTTGCCTTTTTGCCGCGAGCGTTCCGCAGTTCCTGAAGACCCCCTTCCAAACGGACCTCCTCGCGCTTTTGCCCGGCCGACTGGACGAATCGATTCCCGCGCCGCTTGAGAAGGCGTTCCTCGAAAAACTCCGTTCGGCCGAAAGCGACCGCGCAACGATTCTTCTTTCCTTTTCGCGCAAGACACCGGAGGATCAGACAAAGGGGCAACCGGCTTCAAACCTTTCGAAAGAAGAAACCGGCGCGGTGCTCTCCGCGGTCGATGCATTTGCCGAAGCGCTCCAACGTGACGGGCTTTTTAAAGAAGTGCCCGTCCAAGGGTTTGCCGTGAACGGACAAAAGGGAGCCGCTTCGCTTGCACCCGCCGCAGCCGCAGGAAACCTCGTTCGCGCGGAAGACGAAGCGATGCTCGAAGCGGCCGCTCTCGATCCGAAGCTCGCGGAGCGCCGCATGCTCGCATGCCTGATGCGCGCCGATTCACCGAAGCTCCTCGGCTTTTCGGCCGACCCCTTCTGTCTTTTCGACCGCTGGTTCTTTGGGCAAACGGCGGCACTTCCTTTCGAGCAGACAAACGTTGGTGACAAAACGTACATCAGCGTGCGTTCGAACGGCGAGACTGAAAAATCGGCTGCCGAGCGCGCAAGCTACCTGCTTCTCATGCAGCCCGCTGCGGGCGTCGCCGCCTCGGGCGAAGGTTTTCTCACCGACCGCATCCGAGAAGCGGAAGCTTTCGCCCGCCAAACGCTTGAAAAGAATCCGGACGCAGCCGGTCTCACGATGACCGTCACGGCCGCGGGCGTGCCGCTCTTTACCGACGCCATTGCCGCTCAGGCTTCCGGGGAACTCGCGCTGATCGGGACGCTTTCTTCGCTCGGCGTCGCCGTCCTCGCGCTTTTCGCTTTCGGGCGGATCACGACCGTGCTCCTCATGGTGACCTCCGTCGCGATCGGGTTCGGCGCGGCCGCCTCCGTGTCGCTTTTGGGCTTCGGGGAACTCGCGCTCGTCACTTTCGTCTTCGGCACGACTTTGATCGGCGTTACCGTCGATTATTCGACGCACTGGTTTGCTTTGAAGCGGCCGGACGAAGATGCTTATGCACGCCGCAGACGACTTTTGCCCTCGCTTCTCATGGCAGGGGGCTCCTCGGCCGCCGCCTACGGGGTACTTGCGCTCACGCCGCTCCCGGGCTTGAGGCAAATGGCGGCGCTTGCGGCGGGCGGCGTGCTCGCAACGCTCGCCGTCGTGCTCGTCTTCGGGCCTTTCGTCGAACGGCTGGCGCCAAAGCGCGAAACGCGGCTCATGCGCCGTCTAGAAACGAAGCTCGCGCATTTGCCGCGCCTCAACGCGAAAGCGCTGAAGCGGCCCGCCGTTCTCCTTCCGCTCGCCTTTTTCTTTGGCGCACTGGTTTTCGGACTTTCGCGCCTCACGTTTGCACCGGGCATCCGAGATTTGTCGGCTGCACCCGCAGAACTCGTTGCCGCACAGGCGAAGCTCCAAAAACGCCTCGAGCTGCCCTCGCCCGCACAGGCATTCTTTGTCTCGGGGAAAAATCTCGATGAAGCGCTCGCACGTGAAGCGGCGCTTCTCAAGGACCTGAAAGCGCAAGGCGACGCCAAGGCAAACGCGCCGCATCTCGCGGCCCTCGAGACGTCGGGACTCTCGCAATGGCTGCCGACCTCGGAAGAGCAGACCCGTATGCGGGCGCTCGTCAACGCCGCCATTGAAGCGGGCGCGCCCGCACTGCAAAGCCGCCTCGGCGCCCGTCCTCAGGGACCCGGCACCGAAGCCGTGACTTACGAAGCCCTTCTCGAGACGCCGCTTGCGCCGCTCGTGCAGCACTTCGTGCTGAAGAATGACGCGCAGGGCGCAGCCCTCATGACCATGCTCTCGGGCGTCACCCCCGAAATGCTTCCTGAGCTCGAAAGCGCCGCTCGAAAGCACGAAGGCGTACGGTTTCTCGACATCACGGCACGCATGAGCGAGACGCTTTCCATCTACCGAACGCGTGTCTTCGAACTGCTTGCCGCGGGCTTCTTTGTTCTCTGGGGCGTCATGACGCTGCGCTTCGGCCGCGGCGGCTGGCGCGCAGTGCTCCCAGCGGGCCTCGGCGTCCTCGCGGCGCTCGCGGCGTCGGGCATCGCGGGTATCCCCGCGACGCTTTTCACGGCACTCGCCTGCGTGCTTCTTCTCGGGCTCGGCGTCGACTACGGAATCTTTTTGTCAGGGAACCCCGAAGACGGCCGCACGTCGGCCGCGGTCTTCTTCTGCGGTCTCACGACCATGCTCTCCTTTGGGCTTCTTGCCTTTTCGGCTACGCCCGCGCTCGCGAGCTTCGGCTTCACGATTCTCGCGGGCCTCGTCGTGATCTGGGTAGCAACGCCGCTCCTGCGGCCGAAAGGCTGAGCGCGCAGCTTCGCAAAGCTGCCGTCAGTCGGCTGGCTTTTGCGCCGTCGACACGTCGCCGGCAGTCGATGGGTCAACCAACGTCGCTTCGCCCGATGCGTTTGCCTTATCCGCCTCCACGCATTCGCGCATAAAAGCACGCAGCCGATCAGCCGCATTCATACCCGCCTTTTGCGACGATTCGGCAAAAGCGCGCACAAGTGCCGCATCGACACGAATGGAATAAACGATTTCGCTCATCTGAATCTCCGAAACAAAGAGTGGTCATCTGCGGATGCAGCGCGCAGCCCGATTGGTCGGCACCGTGCAATCGCGCCCGAAGGACTCCGCATCATAGCCGAGCGCACGCACTTCAAGGACGCGCTCACCCGAAACCGGCGCCTGCGCTTTGTGCAAACGCCAATTGCGGCAAACGACGCGAGGCCGCATCATGTTTACAATCCTGCTTCGCAAGCCGCACGACCTGTGCGTCTCTCTCGACCGATTTCGCCCATGCGCCGCATCTTTCGATCGCTCCCCTATTTCCTGCCGCCCGATCCCGAGCCCGTCGCCGCCCTCTTTTCGAACGGGCGCAAGCGCCGCATTCCGAAGGGCGGCACGCTCAAGGCGGGCGGGATGGAGCCGCGGGTTTTTCTCCTGACATCTGGACAATGCGCTTATTACGCGGGCGAAGGCTTCGGGCGGCGGCCCACCATTCTCTCGACGATTCTCCCGGGGCGCATCATGGGCGACATGACGGCCGCGGTCGGCACGCGCTGCAACGTGCATACCGTAGCGCTCGAACCCAGCGAGGTGATTGAACTAAATCCCGCGTACTTTCAGCGCACGATCGCCAACGACCCGTCGCTCGCGACGCTGCAGCTCAAAAACATCACCGCCAAAGAAGAGTCCCTCATCGAAGGCATGGTCGCGAATTTCATGCGGCCGCCCGAAGAACGCCTTTTGATTTACATGAAGGCGCTTCTCCTCATGACGGCAGGGCGCCCATCGAACGGGACCTTCCCGACCGAGATCGACTGGACGCGCGTCGAAATCTTTGTGCCGGCGCTCGACTCGAATACCTCAGCTGCACAAGCACAAGTTCGACTTGCGGCCTTGAAGGGTCTCCCGAGCGCGGAGCGCCTGGGCGAAGCGCTCAACCTCAACCGCGTGAGTGTCGCGCGCATCATCGCCGGGTGGCTGCGCTTGGGACGCGCCGTTAGGCGCAACCGAAAGCTCTTCGTCGATCCGACGCTCTTTGACGGCATAGACGATTGGATGAACGCCGCGACGCCTCTCTCGGCGACAGCCGAATAGCCGACGCCCGTCAGCGTGAGGCCACGTCGTCCGTTCGGCCCACGGTTTTCGGTTCAGCGCGTCTTCACGCTCTTCTAGAATCAAAACCTCTCGTAAACCGAGCGGCACGCGACTGCTCGCTCGAAGTCCTGCGAGTACTCGTCCCATTCCTTTCAGCCACTCGGAGGCCGTCCGCGCATGACCGCTTTTCTCCTTTGCGCCTACATCGCGCTTTTGATTGCCTTAAGCGTACGCAACACCCGCGCCGCGTCCGCCAAAAGCCTCATCACGGGCGAAGGCACCGCGGGGCCGCTCCTTTGCGCGCTCTCGCTCACGAGCACCATCATCGGCGGATCGGCCACGCTCGGCATGGGCGCGCTCGCCCAGAAAACGGGCACGGCCGCTTTTTGGTGGCTCGGCGTGGGCGCAATCGGTCTCGTCCTGCACGGACTCGTCATTGCGCCCTTGATCCGGCGGCTTCCGGCCTGCACCCTCCCCGAAGTGCTGCGGGTTTTGGTCGGCCGACGGGCCGAACGGTTTGCGGGCTTCATCATCGCGATGGCCTGGATCGGCGTCACGGCCGCGCAGTTTGCCGCACTGAAAACGCTTTTGGGCGACATGCTCCCCGGAACGACGGGCACGGTCTTTTTCATCGTGCTCTCGGGCGCAATCGTGCTCCACACAGCTGCGGGCGGCCAAAAGGGGGTGCTTCGCACCGATGCCGTCCAAGCGATGCTTTTGGCGGGCGGCTTCACGGCCGCAGCCTGCTGGGTGCTTTTCGCCTCAGGGACGGACCCCGTTTTGGGCGAACGGCTTGCCGCGATCGACCCCGTCCCCTTTAACGGGCGCTTCGGCTTTGCCGACTGGGTGAAGCTCATGGCGCTCGTCGGCCTCACGTACGTGATCGGCCCGGACATGTTCTCGCGAACATTCGCCTCGAAGAACGGTGCCGCCGCGCGCAAGGGCGCGTTCTTTGCGGCCGTGGGCCTCGTTTTCTTCGGCGCCGCGATCACGCTTCTGGCGATGACGAACCTCTCAGCCGGGAACCCCATTGCCGGCTGGCTCTCGCCCGAGTCGACCATGCCCGCCGCGATCCGAACGGCGCTCGCCTTCGGGCTCGTCGCGGCGCTTGCGGGCTCGGCCGATACGGTGCTCCTCTCGGCCTGCGCCATTATCGAACGCGACCTCCTTGGTGCCGACCGCTCAGGGCGCATGCGACTCCTTGTTGCGCTCTTTGGCTTGGGCGCCGTCATCGTCGCGGCCACTTCGGGCGACATCATCGCGTGGCTCCTCTATGCCTACGCGCTTTTCGTCCCGGGCGTGGCGCTCCCGCTTCTCGTGGTGCTCCTCGCACTCGCCCTTCGCGGCGGCGCCGATGCGCTTGACCTCGACAACAACCTCGCAGCCGCGCGCACGTTCGCCAACGAACGCCTCTGGCTCGCAGGCGCCGCTGCGGGCGGCCTCTGCGGCCTCGTCGGGAACTTCATGGGCTCGGGCTGGACCTTTGCGGGGCTCGCCGCGTCTCTCGTTTTCGCCATGCTTTCGGTGGCAACGGCGTTCAAAACGCCGAGCGCAGCCCGCGTTCGATAAAATCGACGGTTCGTTTGCCTGACGCTTTCAGTGCAGCAGCGCTTCCCAAGTCTTTGAGGTTTATACATGTCCGCAACCGTTGCCGATTCCGCATCTTCCGTCGCCGCCGAATCCGCCTCGCAGCCATCGACACGCCTCGGCCTCGTCGTTGAAGGAGGCGGCTATCGGGCGCTTTATGCGGCAGGGGTCCTTGACGTGCTGCTTGACCTGAAGCTCCCCGTCTCGGGCGTGATCGGCGTCTCCGCCGGCGCTATTCACGGCATTTCCTACGCGTCGGGCCAGAAGGAAAGAAGTCTGAGGATCTACACGCGCTTTTGCGGCGACCCCCGCATGTTCAGCTTCAAGACCTTTCTGCGCACGGGGACGATGGTCGACAACGACTTCTGCTACCGCAAGCTCCCCGCCGAACTCGAGCCTTTTGACGAAGAGGCGTTCGAACGCTCGGGCATTGACTTTTACGCCGTATCGAGCAACCTCGAAACCGGTCAACCCGAATACCTTCGCATGACGAATGCCTTTCGGGATATGGATGCGCTCATCGCCTCGGCGTCGCTGCCCTATGTTTCGAAGCCCGTCGAATACCAAGGGAAGAAGCTTTTGGACGGCGGCTGCACGGACCGCGTGCCCCTCGCTGCCTTCGAGCGCATGGGATTCGCACGCAACATCGTCGTCATGACGCACCCGCGCGATCACCGCGTCAAAGACCGCGATGCGGCCTTGGCACCGCTCTTTTACCGACGCTACCCGAAATTTGTCGAAGCGTTTCGCGCGAGCGGCGACCGCTACGAAGCGACGCAGCGCCTCATTGACGCGCGCGAACGCGAGGGCCGCGTCTTCGTCATTCGCCCTGCCGTACCGATTCCCGTCGGGCGCCTGACGCGCGACCCCGAAGACGTCCGCAAGGCCTACGACCTCGGCCGGCGCGACGCGCTGCAGTCGGCCGAAGCGCTCTGCCGCTGGGCGGCGTAACGCACGCGGCACAACGCGCGGCGGCGCTTCCCAAAGAACGATCGGGCGCAGAATCGAAATCCTGCGCCCGACGGTCATTTCATTCGGCGCCGCGCTCGGGCGCCGTATCGCTCATTACTTGAGCGTCTTCATGTATTCGACCGCGGAATCGACCGCAATGCGGCCCGAGTTCACGGCGAAGCCGACCGTGGAACCGGCCATCAGGAGGTCGTAACTGTCGCCGTACATGCCGCCGACGTCATTGCCCGCCGCATAAAGACCCGGGATCGGTTCTTCGTCGGGCGTAACGACTTCAAAGCGTTCGTTGGCCTTAATGCCCCCCAGGGTACCGAGCGTGCTCGCCACCGACTTGATCGCGTAGAAGGGACCGGTCTTCACTTCGCGCAGGTACTTCGGATCCTTGGCGAATTCGGCGTCGTGACGTACCGCGCAGAAGCCGTTGTAGTCGGCGACGGTCTTTTCGAGCTTCTTCGGATCCATGCCGGTGACCTTCGCGAGCTCTTCGAGCGTGTCGGCCTTAAAGGCCCAGCCGCCCTTAACGGCGTCGGCCCATTCCTTTTCGAAGTTCGCAAGCTTCGTGCCGACCGGCACCATCACGCCGACACCCAGGTCGATGCCTTCGTTCTTTTCCATGTGGTCGAGCGTAGCCTGATCGTAGACAACGTACATCGTGCCGCCGATGCGCTCAAGGGCATTCCCGGCAAACGGCCACTCGAGCATGATCTGCTCGTTGCAGAAGCGCTCGCCCTTGGGCGTAAGCCACAGGTGCGGCTGCTTCGCCGTTGCGCTCACGTGATTCGTCGTACCGATGCCGCGCGGACCCGGACGATAGGACGCCTGCACTTCTGTGCCTTCCTGGCCCGCACCCACGGCCCAGGCCATGCGGATGCCGTCGCCCGTTTTACCCGTCTGCGCGAGGCCGTCGGCGTTCGGGAAGCGCAGATACTTTTCGCGCATTTCCTTGTTGGCGAAGAAGCCGCCCGTGGCGATGATCGTCGCCTTCGAACGAATCGTGATCTTGTCGCCCGCCTTGTTGGTCGCTTCGACGCCTACGATGCGGCCGTTTTCTTCAATGAGCTTCTCACCCCAGGTTTCGGTGAGGAGCTTCTGTCCGGCGGCCTTGTACTTTTCCTGGAAGAGCTTGATCCAGCCCGCGCCGCGCCCTTCGTAGATGTGCCAGGTATAAAGACCGTTCGGGTAGTTCGAGAAGAGCTTTTCGAACTTCACGCCGTTCTTCTGCATCCAGTCGATCGTGTCGGCCGAACGATCGACGAACGCGCGCACCATGCGGGCGTTGCCGCGCCAGTGGCCGTAATTCATGATCATCATGAAGGCCTGGTCCTTCGTGAGGCCGTAATTCCAATCTTTCTGCATCTTGGATTCGACCGCGAAGATGCCTTCGCTGAAGGCGCCCGTGCCGCCTGGAAAGGCTGCCTTTTCAAGCGTGATGACGTTGAGGCCCTTCTCGGCCGCTGCCCACGCGGCGGCCGTGCCCGAGGCGCCCGCGCCGATCACGACGATGTCGGTCGAAAGCGTCTGGTCCGCACCGAAAGCGGGCGTCATGACGGCGGCGGCAGCCGCTGCGGCAACGGTCATTACGAAGCACTTCTTCATGGTTTCTCTCCTTCTGACGGTGCTTGAAATCCTGGGGCTCCTTCGAGCGCAAGTCGATCGACACGCTGCCCGGGTCCTGCAGAGACTTCGAAGCTTCTGATCTCGGCGAATCTCGCGAATCGCACGTTTTTTTGGGGCGCGCTTTAAGGGCCAAACCCCGGCGAAAACCGGCCGAGCGTCCGGGCTCGCCGCACCCTTGAAACACGTTGAATCGAAGGTTAATTGGAGCGGTTCGTTGCCGTCTGTAGCTTCGGCTACATTTGCGGGAAACCGCTCAAAGCCGTCCAGAGATCTCGAAAACGAACGGTCTGAGAAAAGAAAAAGGACGCAACCCAAAAAGAATCGAGCCGCTTCAGGCGGTACCCAAAGCGGCTCAACATTCGTCGGATTCGGCCTAAGAGCGCTTACTTCGCTTCATCGAGGCTCGAAATCGGCGTAAACGTGCCGTCGGCATTCGGACGGAACACATAGTGTTCCTTCAGGTAGATGATGTCCTTGCGGTGCACGGCGCCGAGCTCGGCCAAAATCGCCGCACGGGCAACGACTTGGGCGCCCGCAGCCTTGGCGAGGTTTTCAATGGCGGCGAGCGATTCGCCGGTTGCGATCACGTCGTCGATCAAGGCCACGCGCTTGCCGCGGATCTTTTCGGCGTCGCACCCGTCGAGCCAGAGGGTCTGTTCCTTCTGCGTCGTCACGGAGTGCACGCTGTGGGAAACGGGATTGACCATGTAGGGCTTGCGGCTCTTGCGTGCCGTAATGAACTCCTTCATCCCCATGAGGCGGCTCATTTCATAGGTGAGGCAAATCCCCTTGGCTTCGGCCGTCATCAGATAGTCGACTTCAGGGAGGCGCTTGACGAGTTCGGGCGCGACCGCCTGAACGAGCTCCGTATCGGAGAGGCAGACAAAGCTCGCGAGCGCGAGGTTGTCGGCGATTTGGACATAGGGGAGCTTGCGCTTGAGGCCGCAGATTTCGAAATCGAAGTACTTCACTTGGGTTCTTCCTGAAAGGAGATTGAAGGGCTCGCCCACGAACTCGGGCCGCGTCTTTTGCTACGAACGACGTTCGCGCCCGCGGCCGCATAAGACCGCTCGAGCAGTGCCGAATTCGGCGAGGCCCATATGATACGAGTCCTCGGGGCGACGCGCGACCGACAAAGCCCTAGGTTCGGCAACGCAAGCCGCCGCACCGCGCGCTCTAGACGGATATAGTTGACGGACGTACAACGAAAACACAGGTTTGCTTCCCGCCATGACGATCGACATCTCAAAATTGAAGCCCGCCACGCAGCTCGTGCATGCGGGCCGGCACGACGACCCCAACTGGATTTATGTGAATCCGCCCGTCATCCGCGCTTCAACGGTGCTGCACGACTCGGTCGCCGACATGCTTTCGCGCATCGAGTCGGCCGAGGCGATGCGCCCGGACCGGCCGACCTACGGCACGCACGGCTCGGCAACGCATCACGCGTTCTTTCGCGCGCTCATGGCGCTCGAAGGCCCCAAGGCGGCGGGCGCCTGGGCGTTCTCCTCGGGACTTGGCGCCTGTACGACGCCCTTGATGGCCTTTCTGAAGGCGGGCGACCATGCGCTCTTTGCCGACTCCATCTACGGACCCACGCGCGAATTTGCCGAGTCGATTCTTCGCCGCTTCGGCGTTGACGTCGAATTTTTCGACCCGACGATCGGCGAAGGGATTGAAGCGCTCTTTCGCCCGAACACGGCGCTCGTCATGATGGAGTCGCCGGGCTCGCACTCCTTTGAGCTCATGGACGTCCCGGCCGTCGCCGCCAAGTGCCGCGCCCACGGCATCAAGACCGCGATCGACAACACGTGGGCAACGCCGCTTTACTTCAAACCGCTTGAAGTCGGCGTCGACATGGTGATTCATGCGGCCACGAAGTACATCGCAGGCCACTCGGACCTCACGATGGGGGTCGTCATCTGCAATGCCGACGTCTGGCCGCAGGTCTACAAAACCGTCTCGCAGTTCGGCGAATTCGCCTCGCCCGACGACATCTATCTCGCCTATCGGGGCCTGCACACCATGAAGGTGCGCGTCGAAGCGGCGGCAAAAAATGCGCGAACGATCATCGAGTGGCTCCTTGAGCGCCCCGAAGTCGAAGCGGTGCTCTACCCGCCGCTCAAGTCCGATCCCTCGCACGAGATCTGGAAGCGCGACTACACGGGCGCGACGAGCCTCTTTGCCGTGCGCTTCAAGCCCGAATTCGAAGGGAAGCTCGATCCCTTTGTCGACGCGCTCGAACTCTTCGGACGGGGCTACTCGTGGGGCGGCTACGAAAGCCTCCTCATCGAAAGCTACGGCGACCGCTCCGTGAAGCCCGTGCCCTTCCGCCGCATGGTGCGCGTCGCCGTCGGCCTTGAAGATCCCGCCGACCTCATTGCCGACCTCGAACGCGGCTTTGCCGCGCTTCACCGCGAGCGCGAACGCGCGTCGCAGAGCGGCCTCAAGCGCTTCCTCACGAAGGCGATCGAGTCGACGCTCGGGCGCGGCCGCGAAAAAAGCGAGAAGTAGTCGTAAACAAGTATCTTGAGGAGCCGGAGGACAGCTTCAAGCGCCAAGCAGCTCCTCGACGCCCCTCGAGAAAGCAGAAGGCCTTCGCAGTGTCCGTTTTCTGCGAAGGCCTTCTTCGTATTCTTTCTTGGTGCGCCCTGCAGGGCTTGAACCTGCGACCAAGCGATTATGAGTCGCCTGCTCTAACCAACTGAGCTAAGGGCGCGCCGAGGGAATGCATTGTACAGAAAGTACCCGAGTTTGGGTATATGGGGCCCAAAATAAAATTTTGTTGGCCGCAGATGCGGCGGGCGGCGCTTGGATGCGCCGCCCGCGTGTTTCAGATCAGAGCGCTCTTCTCGATCAACCCCCCGCCACCTTGGCCGAGAGGTCAATGAGACCGTGGCCGAGGAAGTGGCTGCAGAGCACCCCGATGATGATGGCGATGATGTTGAGGAAGAACCCGGCGCGCACCATTTCACCGATCTTGAGGCGCCCCGTACCGAAGACGATCGCGTTCGGGGGCGTACCCACCGGCATCATGAAGGCTGCCGACGCTGCGAAGACCATCGCAAAGAGCGGGGCTTCCGGATCGATGCGAAGGCTGTCAGCCGCCGCCGCGATCACCGGCATCATCGTTGCCGTGAGCGCCGTGTTCGACGTCACTTCGGAAGCGAACGTGATGAGGGTCGAAATACCGAACATCATGGCAAGTTCGTCAAAGCCGGCGAAGATGTTGGCCTGCGCACCGATGAAGTCCGCAAGACCCGTCTTCTGAATGGCGTCCGCCATCGAGAGGCCGCCGCCGAAGAGAAGGAGTACGTCCCAGGCCACCACGTCCTTGGCGGAATTCCAGTCGAGAGCGTGGATGCCGCGCTTGGCGTCAACGGGAATCATGAAGAGCACGAGACCGGCCGTCATGGCGATCGCTTCGTCCGAGAAGCTCTTGAAGGGCATGATGCCGCCGATTTCGAGCGACCGGATGATCGGGCCGCCCATCCAGAAGATCGCCGCGCAGAGGAAGACGACGAGGACAATGCGTTCGCCGCGGCTCATGGGACCGAGCTTGGCGAGTTCGCTCTTCACCCATTCGCGCCCGCCCGGAATGCCCGGCAGGTTCACGCGGAAAAGAACACGCGTGAGCATGAAGTACGTCGCCGGCAGCAGCAGGAGCGTCATCGGCAGCGCCACCTTCATCCAGCTCAGGAACGAGACGGACGCACCGTACGAATCTGCAACAAATCGTGCAAAGAGACCGTTCGGGGGAGAGCCCACGAGCGTCGCGATGCCGCCGATAGAAGCGGCGTACGCAATGGAAAGAAGAACGCAGACTTCAAAGTTGTGCGTGTCTTTTTCCAATGCGTGGCCGGACTCAGCCGCACGAACAACACCCATGACCGCGATGCCGATCGGCACCATCATGGCAGCCGTCGCCGTGTTCGACACCCACGCCGAAATGAGCGCCGTAGACGTCATTAGCCCGAGAATCATGCGGTTGGGCTTCGTGCCGAAGAGCGAAATGGTAAGGAGCGCGATGCGGCGGTCCAAGTGCCAGCGATGAACGCCGGCAGCGATCAAGAAGCCGCCGAGGAAGAGGAAGATCGTTCCCGATGCGTAGTGCCTCATCGTGTTGCCGGGCGACGCCACTTCAAGAAGCGGGAACAAAACGACCGGCAGCATGGCCGTGACAGCGATGGGCAGCGCTTCGGTGAACCACCAGAACGCCATGAGCGTCGTCACCGCAGCGCAGGCGCGGCCCGCCTGTGCAAAGGCGGTCGTTTCACCGGAAGCGTTGACGAAGCTGTCGGGGAGCAAAAAATAGACGGCTATCGCGAGCAGAGGCCCGACGATAAAGGCCCAGACTTTCGAGGAGTTCGATACGGCATCGATCTCGAGCGTCGACTTGTGGAGGGGCATAAGGTCTCTCCTTTGAAGAATGTCAAAGAGTGTGAACTCTCTTTACGTTTCTTGAAGAGTACATGAAAAATTTGCGGCATCTGAAGCGAAATACCCGCTTTTTTGCTTCGAAAAAACGAGATACGACGAATTGCTGACCCACTTTTGGCGGAGGCGGACAGCATGCAATTCCGTCATCCGTTCAGGATTCCATTCAACGACGCAACGGCATCTGCGGTTGTAAAACGCTCTCGGCAGCACCTCCGCTCTGGCGTTTGAGAGAAGAAAATCTTTACTCGAAAGCGTTGAACGTCGCCTCCGATCGCCGCAGGCGGCACTCTCGAACTGAGAAACGAGAATGCCGCGACTTGCGGCTTTTTTGTAAGTCAATACATGGTCAGCCCCCTTTCGGGTGTAAGTAGAAACCCGTCCCCTTAAAATCTTGTGGCGTACAACGCCCCTTACCCCAACAGAGCATCAGTGGGGCATCGGCGTCGAGGTCGGGCTTCAGCCCGTC
>ERZ1090868.342-NODE-342-length-25650-cov-14.771830_pt1 | contig 25650 bp, 20 predicted proteins | sample MGYA00478475_ERZ1090868 | MGnify/ENA primary metagenome ERZ1090868 (study PRJEB33644, sample SAMEA5815747) | chicken gut metagenome | biome: Chicken; feature: Gastrointestinal Tract; material: Caecum | place: Ireland | collected 2019-01-01 | study: A study of the...
AGTTCAACAACAGCGTCTGCTGGCTGTGATCACTCAGGATTCCGAGAGATCATGGCATAAAGAAAGCCCTGCGGGGTGTTCCCGCAAGGCTCGTGTGCTGCGCGTGCAGCTGTTTCTTTATTCTTTTCGCTGATTATATACTACCATAAAGGGCAGGTGGACATCTTAGGACAAAGCAGGACATTTCGGGCGCATTTCAAATGATAATCGGATCATCCGGAAGCGTCACATGAAGGAGCGCCTTACCGTGCCAGCGACGAATGGTGCGGGCATCTGCACAGAGCTCCATCCCGATCTGCTCCCATGTATAGTTATGGATGTAGCGGTACTTGAGTACCATGCGCTCGTCGGTATCAGGGACTGCCTCAATGACCTCCCGTATCTGTTTCTTAAGGTCTGATAGCATTTCCAGCTCACCGGCGATTTTCTTTTCCAGAGTCCACAGCTTCTCAAGCGTTCGGACAAAGGGTGCTTCCGTATTTCGGGAAGTCTGCACGCGGTCTTTATCATATTGAATAGCCGACACGCTGCCTGCCATCTCACGCAGGTTTTGTGCTTCCATCGTGTCGGACTTGATTCTCTGATCAAGGCGGTAGGCCTGATGGAGATATTCTTTTACTGTCATAAGGACTTCGCCTCCTCTCGTAGTTTTTGTATGAGATACTCGCCGTCTACACTCGTCAGTGCTTTGTACCAGCCGGAGTGGAAGAACCGTTCACACTCCATTGCATCCGACATGGCGGCTTGATTACCGGACTTCTTTTTCAGGTGCTTCAGGGCGTCCCGGTAATCCTTCACTGCCTGCAGAACGATGGCGTTGGCGAGATTTTCATAAGGATCGGTCATCACACCACCTCAAGGTCAGCTTTGACCGCGTCAATCAGTGCGGTCTGCGTCATCTCTTTCCTGGATAGCGCCTTTACGATACTTTCGTCGATGGTGCCCTTGGTAATAATGTGCTGGATCACCACAGTGCCGGATTCTTGACCTTGCCGCCAGAGACGGGCGTTGGTCTGTTGATATAATTCCAGCGACCATGTAAGACCGAACCACACAAGGGTGGAGCCTCCGGCCTGAAGGTTCAAACCGTGACCGGCAGAGGCCGGATGAATGACTGCTACAGGAATCTTTCCCGCATTCCAGTCAGCAATATCGCGGCTGGTCTTAATCTCACGGACATGGAAGCGCTTCTTGATTCGGCTAAGGTCATGTCGGAACCAATAGGCCACAAGAAGCGGTTTTTCGTTGGCGGCCTCGATAATATCCTCCAAAGCGTCCAGCTTTCTATCGTGAAACTCGATGACCTCACCGGTATCGGCATATATGGCACCATTTGCGAGCTGTGAGAGCTTGCCTGTAAGCGATGCAGCATTGGCAGCAGTCACTTCACCATCAGGGAGCTGCAATATGAGCTCCTGTTTCAAATCCTCATAGCGGCTTCGCTCGGAATCGGAGAGCTGAACTTCATATTCGGTCGATACCAGCTCCGGCATCTTCAGATGGTCGGTGGATTTCATTGAAATCGTGATATCCGAGATTCTCCGGTAAATGGCATCCTCCGCATAGGGCAGCGGCTTGTAGGAGTAGATGATCTCGCCGTTTCTCTTGTCCGGCATGAAATAATTTGTCCGGTACTGGGTGATAAAGCGTCCGAGGCGCTCACCCATATCCAGCACTTTAAACTCTGCCCACAGATCCATGAGACCGTTGGAGGAAGGTGTGCCGGTGAGCCCGATAATGCGATGGAGCTTCGGTCTAACCTTCATCAGGGACTTGAAGCGCTTGGATTTGTGATTTTTGAAGGATGACAGCTCATCGATGATCACCATATCGAAGTCAAAGGGAAAGCCGGACTCGTCAATGAGCCACTGCAGGTTCTCACGGTTGATGATCGTGATATCTGCTCCCTGCATGAGGGCAGCTTTACGTTCCTTCGGTGTCCCGACTGCGACCGCATAGGTAAGACCTCTTAGGTGCTCCCATTTTTTAATTTCCGCTGGCCAAGTATCGCGGGCGACTCTTAAGGGAGCTACCACTAAAACGCGATGCACCTCGAAGCTGTCAAACAACAGGTCATATACTGCCGTCAGGCTGATAATCGTCTTGCCAAGTCCCATATCTAAAAGGACTGCAGCCACGGGATGCTTTTCGATGTAGCGGATGGCATAGTCCTGATAATCATGTGGATTGAAGTTCATTGATCATCCCTCCAATCTGCTCCGGATCGTCAATGACATATACTCGGTAGCCAAGCTCCCGCAGCAGCCTGTGGCGCGAGAGCTGGAGTGGGCGTGGCTTTTTGCCGGGTGCCTTCAGCTCCGCGAAGCCGATATGGCCGTCAGGGAGTAAGATCAGGCGGTCGGGCATTCCTGCGAAAGAGGGACACACCAGCTTAAGTGCTATGCCGCCGTTCTTTTTCACCGCCATAGTTAACTTGTTTTCTATCTGTTTTTCTATCATTGCAAACCTCCGTCAGGCGTTAATTTCAGGGGATGTGCAAGGTGTATCAATGGTATTTACCAAACTTTTTCTTAGAGCTATTTTTTTAGGCCTAAGAGAGTTTTTATATAAGACCTTGATACACCTTGTCATAGTCCCGGATTACTGCAGAAAATCTTCCTCTGCGCCGTTGTCCTCATGAATCTTTAAGCCCTTGAAAAAGCGCTTCCGATTCAGTATCAGTCGCTCGAATCCGGCTTTCTCCAGCGCAAAGTAAAAGTCTGCCGTGCTGCGCACATACTCATTGCAGTCCAGCGAGTAGTTGCGGTATGCCTGATAGAGCGCCGAGGAGCTTTCCTTAAAGGACTCATCCACATCGCACTTCTCGTCCAGAAAATGTCCGAACCAGTCGTTCTGGCTGCGATATTCATCGATGGCCTTTGTCACGCAGTCCGGTACCGGAATCTGGTAGTCCAGCGCGATGACCTTTTTGGCTCCTTCGATGATCCATGCCAGAATGCTTTCACCGGCATTTTCATATAGGTACTCACCGTAATTTTTGATGTCGGCCTTGCCCTCGATCTTGGCATTGAACGGAATCACGATAAGCCTGCGCCAGATACCGTCATCGGAGGCGGAGACGCGAGGCAGGTGGTTCGTATAGAGCACCAGCGTGTGGCAGGGCTTGAAGGAAAACGGATCTTTATACTTTTTCTCCGCGAACACATCATCCGTGGAGCAGAGCTGCTTGACGGTAGAGTCGTTGAGCCTTGCGCCTTCCTGCATTTCCGCAGCGATCAGAAGGCGTTTGCCTTTGACCTCAGCCATTTCCGGCTTGATGTTTCTGCGGCAGCCGACGGTTAAGGTATCTGCGGATATATTTCCGCTGTAGAGTCCCAGCACGCGGGAGATGGCATTCCAGAAGGTGGATTTGCCGTTGCGTCCATCGCCGTATGCGATGATGAGCGCCTCCACAAAAACTTTCCCGATAGCAGCAAGGCCGCAGATCATCTGCACGTAGTCGATAAGCTGTTGATCCTTCTGAAAAATCAGATCCAGATTATCCTGCCAGAGCTGCGCTCCCTTACTGCCGGGTGACACGGACGTGATTTTCGTAATAAAGTCATCGGCAGAGTGTTCGCGGGCTCCGGCCATGCCTTTTCGCAAATCGTAGGTCGCCTCCGGTGTGCAGAGCAGGAAGCAGTCTGCGTCCAAGTCTCTCGGCGAGATTTCCAGCATCGGGTGCGTCTCTTTGAGGGTAGATGTGATGTTTTTGGAGTCGCGCCTGCGGACGGCAAAGCTTTGGTAGGCCTTGGAGGCAAGGAACTCCTGATATGCCTCCATCTGCTCGTCGCTCATCAGCTGTTCGGCTTTGGATTTGGATGTGTTATCAAGGATTTCCTGCGCACCACAGTTTTTGAGCTTCTGCAGAGCCTCCATCATATTCCGATTGGCTTCCGCGAGCTGCCTGCGGGTGAGTTCATGAGCGACGGCCTGTGCGCCGGGTTCTGTTTCCTGCCAGTAGTGATCGCTGTATCGGATAAAGTGGGTAGCCGGTGAATAGCGCAGCTCGTTTGCAAAATACTTTGAGAGCACCTCGGCCTGCCCGACGTCGGAAAAGTCCTCCGGCTTATAGCTGTTCTCGTCGTTATAGACTCCCGGAGGGACATATCCGTCCTCACGGCTGATCTTGGAATAAAAGCGCTGGGCGCTGTGCCAGATTGTACTAAGCTCGCTGTTATCCAGAGGTGGCACGCAGCTCGCGGCCTTTTCCAGAAAACTTTGGTAGGCCTTTTCTGTATCGCCGTATTTCTTTATGACGATACCGGCAAAGCGGGACATGGTAGCGTTACGGCTTCCTTCCGGGATCACGACATCTTTTTCATGCCCGCCGGGCAGGTCTGCATCGAACTCGTCGTCATTTAAAAATTCCGTGAGATTTAAGCGACCGGGATAGAGCTCTACATTCGGCTCCTGTGTTCCGAAGAAGAAGCGAGCAGCATCCAGTGCCTTCGTATCGAAATACGGAAATATGGAATTGACCAGCTTCTTCATATCGCTATAGAGGGCAGCATCCGTCACCCGGTCGATGGGAAAGAGCACGTGGAATTTTGGCCTTGCCGGTTTACCGTTTTTCTCGCGCTGATTAAAACGGCTGTAATGGATGGCGAGGCTTACTCCCGGAAATGCCTCCAGCACGTCTGCCGGTGTGATCCAGTCTTTCGGATCTTCTGAATGGTCGTTATCACAGTCCACAGGAAGACAGTCAGCGGAGAGGAAATTGTCGCTGTTGCGGTAGTGATTTTTGTACTCCGCACACACATAGTCGTGCCCGACTGCGTCTCTCATGCTGTCTGAGTCCATGACAACGGTCTTATGCGGATAGGAGCAGTTTCCGGGATTGCCGATAAAATCGGCGCTATACAGGGTAAACATCAGTCGTACACCTCCTCCGATTCTTCCTCCAGCACCTTTGTGATAAATTTCAGGGCGCGGATCATGGTTTCCAGTTCGCAGTCGCCGCCAAGGGTAACTTCAAAACCGTTGCAGCCGAATCTGTCCATGAAAGGTGTGACATGGATATCTGTGCTGGCTTCATCGGAAATGCGGAAATAGGTGCGTCCGCCGTGGCCGGTGTCGCCACCTTTGTAACCGGTCGTTCCGGCTTCGACCTGCAGGATATTGGCACTTACCACATCGCGGGTGTAGGTAGTGATCTCAGTGCCATCAAAAAGCTCTCTGCGACTTTCTTTAATTTCATACATAGCGTTAAACCTCCTGACATTCTTCTGTGAAATAGCGCAAGTGATAGCCTTTCCACTTGGCGCGTTTGATTTCTGCTTCCATACCGGATGAGATGCGGCTGCCGAATACCCAGATTTCAGCGCACTTGCTCATGAGGGCATTTCCGAAGAAAAGACCAAGCTCACGTTCTTCCGGATTGTCATCATCAAGGAACTGCGGAAATAGCAGATGCGGTGCAATAGGGATATATCCCTTGTCCACGGCATAGCGGCTGTAGTGTCTGGCGTTGGCTACGTTTGTCTCCACATCTCCGGAATACGGAGAGCAGATGTAGACGATAGGCCGGAAAGCACGAAGGGACTGCTTTTCATTTGCAGCAATCCGGGATAGTGCTTCACCTGCAGTTGGGTCAGGATAGCCTTCGCTGTTGCGATAATCGTTGCTCACTCAAAAGTTCTCCTTTCCGGGCAGACTTAAAGGCGTCCACCTCTAATTTCCACTGGAGATGAACGCCTGATTTGAGCGGACGATTTTAATCTTTTTTGTAGAAGGGCGTGGTGTAACCGTCTGCGCGGAGCTTCAGGCCTTTTGCCCACGGTGGAGTCCTGCCCATCTGTTCACAGAGAACGTCAAGTGACATGTGAGGGTCTGCTTCAATGACCAGTTCGTCGTGAATATGCATGACGATGGAGCAGCAGCGCAGCGTCTTCATGGCATAGCAGAGAATGTCGCGGGAGGTTGCCTGCACGATATTTTCCACGAATTTCGGCCCGTATGAATCGAGCCGTTCCCATTTTTTCGTGCTGCCGATGCCCTCATAGGTAATACACTCGCCTCCGAATTTATTCGTACCGACCTTTGGCTTCACATAGGCGAGGTCCCGTCCGGAGGGCAGCGTAATAAAGAGCATCCCGGAGCGGCAGGAGAAGGTAAGCCCGTAGCTGCTGGTTGTGTGTTTATACTTCACAGCCTCCATGACAGCGCGGTCGACATCCAACCAGAATTTTACGATGTTTGGATTTGTCTGCCGCCATGCATCCACCAGCGGAGGAAGCTCATCTTCGGAAAGTCCCATTTCGATAGCGCCCATTGCCTTTAAGGCACCGACCGAGCCGCCGTAGCCGAGCGCGAGTTCCGCAATTTTGCCCTTTTGACGCAAATGGCCGTTAATGCCATGCTTCTCAACCGGAACATGGAACATCTGACTGGCACTGGCGCAGTAGATGTCACCACCTGTTTCAAAGACCTTTTGACGCCACGTCTCACCGGCATACCACGCGATGACTCTTGCTTCGATGGCGCTGAAGTCGGAAACATAAAACTGCGTACCGTCTTTCGGGATGAACGCTGTCCGGATCAGCTGAGAGAGGGTGCCCGGAACGTCCTCGTATAAGAGCTTTACAGCATCGAAGTTGCCGGATTTTACAAGAGCACGAGCATCGGCCAGATCCGGGAGATGATTTTGCGGGAGGTTTTGTAATTGTATAAGCCTGCCTGCCCAGCGACCGGTACGATTGGCTCCGTAAAATGCAAACATGCCGCGAGCCCTGCCGTCATCACAGACTGCACGCTCCATCGTCTGATATTTCTTGACGGAGGATTTGGCAAGCTGCTGTCGGAGCTCCAGAACGGTTTGAAGTTCTGGCGGAGCGGTTTTGATAAGCTCTGCCACGACTTTCTTTCCAAGGCTGTCAGTTTCGAGCCCGTTGTCGGAGAGCCACTGTTTCATTTGCTGGACGGAGTTTGGATTATCAAGTGCTGTCATATCTTTCATGGCAGCAGTCAGTTCTGACCGGGAGCGGGAGTCCATTTCGATGGCTTCCTTTACCAGATCCATGTCGAGCCGGACACCACGGTCGTTGATTTCCTGATCGATGTGGTATTCATCCCAGACCTCCTCCGGTACAGGGAACTTGGCAAGACGATCCTTAATGCCGATCTCGGTTTCTACATCGCGGATGTTATATTTTTTGAAGGCCTCCCACTTGTCCGGCGCATGGAAAGGATGGTTCCTTGTGCGACCGCCGTTTGCTTTCGTCGGAGCGCAGGGCACGGAGAAGTATTTGATCAGGTCTTTTCCCTCCGTGAGTTTCTGCTTTTCAAGACCGAGGACGGCACCGACGCCTTCCAGAGAAAGTGGTAGTCCCATTGTGGCTGCCCAGACCATAGAGCAGCGCCAGCTTTCGGGATTTAAGAAGCGTGCGCATTCGGTCGAGAGAGGGTGTTTATCATGGAAGGGATCAAGGCTTAATCCAAGATCACGGAGATATCGGGATAAGCAGACCCGTTCAAAATTTGCGTTGAAAGCCCATTTGATGACAGTATCATCAGTCAGAGCATCTATAATTTCCTGCGGCAGGCGCTCTCCCTGTGCAAGGTCGATGACCGTCACCTCGGAGCCGTCGGCGCTGTAGCCGAACAGCAGTATCTCAAAATCCGGTGACTCGGCATATTTATATACGCCGCACTTGGATAGGTTCACGTCGCTGTAGGTTTCGATATCAATACTGAGTGTTTGCATAGATTTTCACCTCAATTCAAACAAGCGGCTTAAGATCACTCCTAAGCCGCCTGCCGGTACTGGATTATTTCAGGGATTCCATACGCTTGATATGGTATTCGTCGTCCTGCGCGGCTTTTTTCTCCTCGCGCTTCTCACGCTTGAAGTCATTGATCACCGTCTGGATGGCGACCACTGCCCAAGACAGCACTACGATGCAGAAGCATCCGATCAGGATGTTGCAGAGAAGGGATGAAATCATAACTGTGCTTTCCATTGTTTTGCGCTCCTTTCCTTAGTTGAGAAAATCTTCATCGTCGTCAGTAGCAAAGTCGGACTCAGCGCTTGCCTTGCCGCCGAGAGGCTCACCGTCACGGATCTTCTGCAGGTTGTTGAGCCCGCAGGCGATTCCCTTGTTGCCGGAAGAGTTGAAAGCATAAAACGTGATGCTGGCTCTGCCGTACACGCCGCTGTACACTTCGGAGCGGGTGAGAATCGGATTAAGGTCTGCGTCCACGATGCCGGGTGCAGAGGTTGCATTGGCGTTGACGAAGTAGGCGTTCTTGTAGGCCTCGTCGTCCGGACGTTCTGCATCGCCATCGCGCAGAGGAGTCTTCAAAACAGAGAGCGCCGGTACGGACTTGCCGTTGCCCTTGAGCTTGGCCTCTCCCTCCTTGTAGGCAGCTTCGATAGCAGCCTGAATCTTGGCGATGGTCTTGGTGTCGGACTTCGGGATGATGAGACTCACGCTGTACTTGGGAGTGCCGCCGTTGATGGACTTCGGCTCCCAGACGTTCGCGTAGCTCCAGCGTGTGTCGACACCGGTGATAACCTTCATGGGATTGCTGATTTTTACATTCTTACTCATTGTCGTTTTCCTCCATAAAATCATTTTTTGCTGTATTCATGGCCGGGCGCTTGTCGCTATCCGGCACAAGTGTGGGTTTGCCCTGTGGTTTTTCGATGTAAGCCGTCAGGAGTTCATCAAAGCGGGACTTGCCGAGGAGCTTCTGCATGGCGGTGATGCCGAGCAGCTTTTTCTCATACGGGTCAAAGCCTGCTTTCTCGATCGCGTCAATGACGGCGGCCTCGTTGCTGTATCTGCGGTTGCTGCGTCCTTCGACGAGCTTAAAGCCAGTCCATTCCTTACCGGAGAGAGCCTGCTGCAGAGCGTACTCCTTAATATCGGAAGCCCAGCTAACCAGTTCATCTACCTTGCCGAGAATGACCTCAATCTCGGTATCCGTAAGCAGTGGCGGGAGCTTGAAATCATGCTGCGCGAGCTTCAGATTTGCCTCGGCTCTGGCGCGACATTCATTTTTCGCCTTGCAGAAGCCGCACCATTCACCGCACAGGAAATTCCCGTCACCGGCAAAAGCCAGATCTGCTGTGGGCTTTAAGACTTCATCCGCCCAGCGATACAGGTCGTCCTTGCTGATTTCGTAGGTGCTGACGTTCTGGCGTCTCGGTTGGTAAATGGTCATGGAAACCTGTTCGATGTCGTAAATGTCATCGAAAAGCTCCAAAGCGCCGAGGGCATAACACTGCATCTGCGGGTTCTCCTCTGCGGAGACTAAGACGCCTAAGCCGTGCTTGTAGTCGATCACCCGGAGTGTACCGTCTGCGATGATGACGCAATCGGCGGTTCCGAAGCCCTGTTCTACCCAGCGGGAGAAGTCTACACGCTGTTCGATAAGGACTACCGGATCAACGCAGGTTTCCTTGGCGGCTTCGATCTGCTCCAGCACATATTCGGCATAGCCGCTGGTGCAGTCCTCCATCTCCTCGGAATACCACTTGAGGCTGTCGGTCGGGTCTTCTGAAGGAAGTCCCAGCGCGGTTTTCAATTTGTGCTCGCCAAGCGCATGGGCGTCGGTGCCTTCTGCAGCGTAGTCTGATCCTTTGTCCTCATAGGTTTCGCAGAGCCTTGCCGACGGCGGGCAGTGCAGCCACCTGTCGGAGCTGGACGCGGACAGGATTGCGTGTGCTTTAGCTGCCATTGCCGATTACCTCCGCGTCCTTCATCAGGGCTTCGTAGTTTGCCGGATCGATCTCCGAGAGCTTTGCGGCACCATACTTTTTAAGCAGGGCGCGTACTTCTGCGGTATGACCGGCGTGGGACTTCTCAGCAAGGACGGCTCTTACATCCTCCAGCTTGAGTTCAGGCTTCAGTTCCTTCTTGGCGGGAGCATCAGTGGTCTGTGTTTCATCGACATCGCCGGAAAACTGCTGGTAGAGCCAGTCGGCTGCGGCATTAATAGAAGCAGCAGCGGTGCGGAGCTCTTCGATGGTCTGTGCCATTTCTGCCATCTTTGACATTTTCTTTTCCTCCTTCCTCGGATTGGCTTGCGGCAAGTACCCGGAGGTTCCTTGCCAGTCTGGCGGATACGTGGCTGATGGAATTCAGGAGCTTGATCTCCTCGTTCACGTTGCCGCCTGTGTCTGCGTAACTGCGGTACATCATGGGTTCACCTCGCTTTCTGAAGGCTGTGTTCTCTTGCCTTCACCTTCCACTGGAGATGAACTACCGATTTGAGCGGAGAATTTTATAAAAAATTTCCGACCACCATCCGAAAGAGGGACAGTGGCCGGAAAGGGTGTGATTCGTGGTCTTGGTATTACTTATCGCCGGTAATCCTGCGTAGGTCGGTGCGATACTTCTTCATCTGATCTGCGAAGGTCTTCTGCGGGCGACCGAGTTCTCTTGCAATAGCACGGTCGGAGATGCCCTCCGGGTGATCCTTCCAAAGCTGGATGATGGTATCGGCCTCCGGATCAAGCTCACGCAGTCTGGCAAAGAGCTGCTCCAGCAGCATGCGGTCGGCGATGACTTCCTCCATCGGCTTACTGCGGTCGGGAATATAATCACCGAGGGTGCCGTTGCCATCAGGGAGTGGCTGATCCAGAGAAGTAATATCGCCTGCTGCGTGATATTCGCAACCGATACAGTCGCCGTCGCATTTCCAGATAAAGCGGTAGGGACACATACACCTGCCGTGATCCTGCTCTTTGTGGCGAATACGGTCAGCTTCCTTATAGAAAGAGTCGTGCTGTTCCTTGGTGACCGGCACCTTCTCGCCGGTGCTGCGAACGTAGATGAAATAGGTCTTCTGATTGTCATTGTTTTGCATAATGAAAGCCCTCCTTCGGCTTTTGCCGAAATGGAGAGCTCCAGACATGCAAAACCAGACCACAGGCGTGAGGGCATACCGAAGGATTACTCCATTTCGGCTGCACCTCACTTCCGGTGATCGGTACAGTATTTGATTGTCATCGGTAGTCACGTGGAACCGGAAACACCCTGCGCAGATGGCTCCCACGTGCTAAAGCAAGTATGCCATTTTTAGGGATCGGAACCTCAGACACAGGCATGTCCGTTTTTGCGGTACTGATAGGCAGAAACGAGAAGGCCAAGATGAGCTTTATATTGAAAAATGGGCAAAAAAAGACCGGACATAGTTGTGTCCGGCGGGAAATTTTAAGAACGCACAAATAAAAAATAATATCAACAAATAACAGCAAACTCTTGAAAAATTCACATTTATAGTGTACACTAAAATAGTTAAGCTGTATTCAGATTCAAATCACGAGGTGAGAGCATGGAAGAAATCATGAATGACAAATGGATAAGCATAGATGAAGCTGCGGAATATTTAGGAATCAAAACAGTTACTCTTCGCAGCTGGATCAGAAATGGTAAAGAAGGTTTGCCTGCTCAAAAAATCGGAAAACAGTGGAAGTTTAAAATTTCCGAACTCGATGAATGGGTTAAGAGCGGTAAAAGCGCTGACTGATTCAAGGGAAAAATCGAAGAAAATCATTAGACAAGGAGCAGACAAAGATGGCTGTCAAGAAAACGCAATTATATGCATCGCTGTGGGCGAGCTGTGACAAACTTCGCGGAGGCATGGATTCCTCAGAGTATAAGGACTATATCCTGACACTTTTGTTCATGAAGTATGTCACCGATAAATTTAAGAATAAAGGAGCCTATGAAGACATTAAGGTCTTTGATAAGGCACACGATAAAGATCCCGATCCGGAGAAACGGACGGGCTGCTCCTTTGATGACTTTATTGCTCTGAAGGGAAAGAAAAACATCGGCGAAGGTATGGATAAAATCATAGCCCGCCTTGCTGACGAGAATACTGACCTGAAGGGTGTTATTGATATTGCTCATTTTAATGATGAGAAGAAGCTGGGAAGCGGTAAAGAAATGGTCGATAAGTTGACCGACCTTATCTCCATCTTCCAGCGTCCGGAATTGGACTTCTCCCGGAACAAGGCCGAAGGTGATGACATCATCGGAGACGCCTACGAATATTTGATGCGCAAATTCGCTACAGAAAGCGGAAAGAGCAAGGGACAATTCTATACACCTGCAGAGGTTTCCAGAATCCTCGCCAATGTGGTGGGGATTAGTCGTTGCACTGATAGTAGCGCTACGGTATGTGATCCGGCCTGCGGCAGTGGCAGTTTATTAATCCGGGCTATCGATGCAGCTCCATTCCCAATCATGGGTTATGGTCAGGAGAAAGAAAGCACGACAGCCGGTCTTGCTAAGATGAATGCCGTTCTGCATCGTAAGGCTGAAATCACCATCAAGAGTGGTAATACATTCTCAAATCCGCAGTACCTTGATAAATCGGATAACTCTGTACTTGAACGCTTTGATTACATAGTGGCTAATCCGCCTTTTTCAATGAAAAACTGGCGTGATGGAATTGCCGGTAAAGAATACGGCCGGTTCGAGGGGTATGGAGATATGCCTCCGGAGAAGAACGGAGACTATGCTTGGCTTATGCATATCCTTAAAGCCCTGAAGTCAAATGGTAAGGCTGCGGTTATTTTGCCGCATGGAGTCCTCTTCCGTGGGAACGCAGAAGCCACCATCAGAGAGGCTATTATCAAGAAGCATTGGATTAAGGGCATCATCAGCCTTCCGGCAAATTTGTTTTACGGCACCGGCATAGCCGCCTGCGTGCTCGTGATTGATAAAGAAGGCGCTGCAAACCGACAGGGCATCTTTATGATTGATGCCAGCCGTGGGTACGTTAAGGACGGCAACAAGAATCGTCTGCGTGAACGTGATATCTATAGAATCATTACGACGTTTAATGAGCAGATAACTACAGATCCAAAGTATGCACGTTTCGTATCAAACGATGAAATTGAAAAGAAGAACGGGTATAACCTGAACATCACCCGCTATATTGACTCCACAGATCCGGAGGATATTCAGGATATCTATGCTCACATTCATGGAGGCATACCTGCGGTTGATATTGACAGTCTGTCTAAGTATTGGAATGTGTTCCCTTCGCTGAAGGCTGAGTTGCTGACGGCGATTAGCGAGAAGTATTACAGCTTGAATGTGGAGCATGAGAATATCCGTCAGACAATATATAAAAACGCCGAGTTCTCAGAATACGGAGAGAAACTTGATGAGGCTTTCGCAGCATGGAAGGCCAAGGAATATCCCGCTCTATCTTCCCTTGATGAAGATGTATCCGCGAGAGAGTTAATCGTTAGTCTTGCGGAGGATATCCTCGCTGAATTTGAACACCTGACGCTGATTGATAAATACGACGTGTATCAAGTGCTGCTGGCTTATTGGAATGAGGTCATGAACGATGACGTGTCGCTTATCATAAGCGAATCGGATGGCTATGCCAATGCCAGAGCGACAGACAATATCGAGGAAGAGATCACGCAGGGCAAGAATAAAGGCGAAATGAAAGTTACCGGATGGGAAGGAAGATTGATTCCAAAGGCCATCGTGATAGACACCTTTTTCCGTGAGGAGAAGAATGCCATAGAGGAAGCCGAGAACGTTGTCGCAGAAACTGAATCTCTGCTTTCTGATCTGATTGAGAGCGCCGATGAAGAATCTGCTCTAACCGATGTGGCTGAGAACGGAAAAGTCAAGGCAAAGGACTTAGAAGCTAAGATCGAGGAACTCACCCAGCATGTAGAGACGGAGGAAACCATAGAGCTGGAACTCCTGATGAATCAGCTTCCGATGCAGAAAAAGCGTCTTCAGGCATATCTGGTTGGACACCCGCTTTGTGAAAGCGCAGTAACAGAAAAAGGAACTGTTACAAAGTCTTCTATCATGTTGCGCCTATTTATTATTCGTACAGTAGAGAGCGTACCGGAAAGCTTGCAGGATGATGTAAATCAACTAAAACAGGCTTTAGATCTTTGTGGCAAAGTGTCTGACTACAACAAGATTGTAAAGGATCTGAACAAGGCGCTTGATGAGAAGTGCAGGGCAAGGTATGACAGCCTGACAGATGAGGAGATACTGGATCTGTTGGTGAAAAAGAAGTGGTTTGATAACATCTTTGCAGGGATTGCTGATTTGTACGCTGCTATTTCCCACCATCTGACAAATAGGATCATTGAGCTGGCAGAGCGCTACGAGAGAACACTTCCGCAACTTGAGTCTGACACAACGGAGTATGAGGCAAAGGTAAAGTCTCATCTGGAAAGGATGGGATTCAAATGGGAATGAAAAATACGCAAATAGGGATGATCCCTGAAGAGTGGGATGTACAAAGTTTCTCTGACACTTTTCGTATCCTGAACAACAACACTTATTCTCGTGCTGAGCTTAATTATGACAGTGGCCAATTCAGAAATATACATTACGGCGATGTCTTGATCCTCTTCCCGGAGGTGCTGGATTGTACCAGAGAAGATGTCCCGTACATAAATGACGGAGTAAGAATATCAAGTTCAGCGCAGCCGCTCCAAGACGGGGATGTTGTAATGGCAGATACTGCCGAAGATGAGACTGTCGGCAAAGTCACAGAGGTAACAAATACGTCTGATAAACCAGTGATGGCTGGGTTGCATACAATTCCTTTCAGAGTGAAGTCCGGCGAATTTGTGCCTAAATGGCTGGGTTATTACATGAATTCGCATTTGTATCATGATCAGCTCTTACCATATATTCACGGGACGAAGGTTTCATCTGTTTCTAAAGGCTCATTAGGAGATACGGTAATAATTGTCCCTAAAACTTCTGAGCAGGAAAAGATTGTAAATGCGCTGTCTGATGTAGACGCTTTGATCGAAGATTTGAAAAAACTCATCCGAAAGAAAACGGACATACGTCAGGGTACAATGCAGATGCTTCTTTCTGGTAAGCACAGACTGGATGGATATTCTTCGTTATGGAGAACAAGTGAACTCTCAAAAGTCACATCCAGAATCGGTGTAGGATTAGCCACCTCAGTTACTCAATACTACAGAGACAGTGGGACTATTATTTTTAGAAATTTGAACATTAAAGAGAACTATCTTGATGATACAGATGTTTTGTATCTTGATGAAGACTTTGCTTCTCGAAATCCCAATAAGGCAATACATGAGGGAGATGTCCTAACAGTACATACCGGGTATGTAGGGATCTCGTGTGTTGTTCCCAAAAAATATGACGGGGCTTTGACATTTACGACATTAATAACGACAACCAATAAAAAGGAATTATTACCTGAATATCTGTCCTATCATTTGAATTCCTCGTTGGGGCATAGGGTAATAGAGGATTTACAAACAAGTGGAGGACGAAATAACCTTAACGTTTCAGATTTTGAGAAATATACATTAACTTTTCCAAAAGATATAAATGAACAGCGAGCAATAGTTACTGTTCTTGCTGATATGGATGTTGAAATACGTAAGCTTGAAGAGAAGCTCTCCAAGTATCAAAAAGTAAAACAAGGAATGATGGAAGAACTGCTGACCGGTAAGGTCAGATTGATGTAAGGAGGTGCCTGTCGAATGAGTATTGGGGATGCCGAAATCAAAACACAGGAAAGAGTGATCCGCTTCTTTAAAGATCCGGAAATCTTAGGCTATCAGTATATCGGTAACCTGTCGGATTATCAGAATAAGAACATCAACGAAGATCGCCTGCGCCAGTATCTTCGCCTGAAGGGCTATGCAGACAAACTGATAGATGCTGCCGTTATGCAGCTTCAGCAGGAAGCAGGAAATCTTTCTCGTGGGGTCTATGATGCCAATAAGACAGTGTATTCGCGGTTGAAGTACGGCATTCCGGTCAGTGAGAGCCCGGAGAAGCCTCCGGTGACAGTTGAACTTATCGACGAGGCTAATCCGCTGAATAATGACTTTGCAATCGCTGAGGAAGTAACTGTTGTTGAGCAGCAGGAGAAGAGGCCGGATCTTGTCATCTATTTGAATGGTATTGCTGTGGCCGTTATCGAATTAAAGCGAAGCAGCATCTCCGTGTCCGAAGGCATCCGCCAGAATCTCACAAACCAGAAGGACTCCTTTATTCGAGGCTTCTTTACTACCATGCAGTTCTGCATGGCCGGAAACGAATCAGAAGGTCTGCGCTACGGCACGCTTCTGACAGGAGAAAAGTTTTATATGGAGTGGAAGGATGACGGCTTCAAAGAACATGAGGAGGAGCGTGATCCGGTGGATATTCGTATTAGCGAAACCTGCGCAGGAATTGAAAATAAGCTCTTAAAGCAGATATATGCCATGTTCGATAAGGAGCGTTTCATCGACCTTATCATGAATTTTGTCGTATTTGATAAAGGCATCAAAAAGGTGTGTCGGTATAATCAGTATTTTGGTATCAAGCGTACCCAGCAGAGGCTTAATAATCTGAGAACGGAGCTTCATAATCCGAATAGAGATCCGGATAAACTGATGGGCGGCATCCTGTGGCATACACAGGGTTCCGGCAAAACGCTGACAATGGTATGGCTTGCGAAGTGGATTCTGACACATTGGGCTGAGCTTAATGCCCGTGTCCTAATTGTGACAGACCGAGATGAGCTTGATGAGCAGATAGAGAAAACATTCACTGGCGTGGATGAGAATATTGTTCGTACCAAGAGCGGTAAGGATTTGCTGAATCGCCTGAATGTATATGATGATTCGTTGATCTGCTCTCTGGTGCATAAGTTTGGCCGTCGTGGCGGAGAAGCGACAGAAAATGACTACGATAAGTATATTGAAGAGCTGAAAGCCTCCCTCCCTGCCGATTTCGAGGCAAAGGGAAATCTTGTGGTATTTGTTGACGAATGCCACAGAACGCAGTCCGGTAAACTCCATACAGCGATGAAGACTATCATGCCGAATGCTGTATTTATCGGCTTTACGGGGACTCCGTTGCTGAAAAAGGATAAAAAGATCAGTATCGAAGTTTTCGGTACATATATCCATGCTTATAAATATAACGAAGGCGTTGCCGATGGTGTCGTGCTTGATTTGCGTTATGAATATCGTGATGTTCCACAGGATTTATCTTCGCAGGATCGTGTTGACCAGTGGTTTGATGTAAAGACCAGAGGCCTCTCTTCTCGTGCTAAAGCAAAGCTCAAGGAAAAGTGGGGCACGATGCAGAAGGTATATAGCTCCCGCTCTCGTCTGGAAAAGGTTGCATGGGACATCATTCAGGACTTTAATATGAAGCCGCGACTGATGGATGGAAACGGTAATGCGATTCTTGTAGCTGATGGTATTCCTACGGCTTGTAAGTATTACGAAATCTTCCAACAGATGGGCTTTAAGAAGTGTGCCATCATATCTTCCTATACACCGAACAAGGGCGAACTGCGCACTGATACTGTCAGCGATGAGGATGATACTGAAACCTTCCTCAAATATGAGACGTATTTGAAGATGCTGGGGCTTGATCCGTCTGACCTTCCAAATGCAGGATCGGTTCAGGCTAAGGTGGAGGAATTTGAAAAGGAGGCAAAGCGCAAATTCGTAGAGGAGCCCGCGAATATGAAGCTCCTTATCGTCGTGGACAAGCTCCTCACCGGATTTGATGCGCCTCCTTGTACCTACCTTTACATCGACAAGAGGATGCAGGATCACGGCCTGTTTCAGGCGATTTGCCGCGTCAATCGCCTTGATGATGATAGTAAAGACTTCGGCTATATCGTGGATTACAAGCAGCTGTTTGGACAACTCCAGACTGCAATGAAGGACTATACTTCCGGAGCTTTTGAAGGATATGATCCGGAGGATGTAAAAGGACTTGTTAAGGATCGCCACGATGCTACGGTATCCTATTTTGAGGAAGTGTATGATGCCGTCGAAGAACTCTGCGAAGGCGTCGAGGAACCTCGTGGGGAAATCCAGTACATCCATTATTTCTGTGGTGTTTCCGGTCAGTCGGAGGAGAGCGACGAGATTTATGCACGCCTGAGAGAAAAACTCTATCGTCTGGTGAGCAGTCTTGTCAGAGCGTTCGCGGAAGCAAAACCATATCTGGTTGATGACATCTCATCTGGCAAACTGAATGAATATGACAAGAAGGTCACTTTCTACATTGAGTTGAAGAAAACCATCGGTACGGCCAGTGGTGACTTCCTCGATTTGAAGGCCTATGAGCCTGATATGAGAAAGATGATCGATAACTACATCACGGCAGCGGACGCAGAAAAGATCGGTGATTTTGATGATCTTACCCTATTGGATTTTGTAGCAAAGCAGGGTGAGACGCTTACCGGTGAAGGCGATAGCGGCCACAAAGAAGGTGCAGCAGAGGCCATCGAGAATAACATCCGTAAGAAGGTTATCGAAAAGGTCACTGTCAATCCGCGCTACTACGCAAAAATGTCAGAAATCCTTGATAAGCTCATTGAAGAGCGTAAGCAGGGAGTTCTTGACTATGCTGAGATGCTTGAGAAATATATAAAGCTGGCTAAGGACGTTGATTGCCCGGAGGATAACGATAAATATCCGGAAAGCATCCGTAAGAGCAAGGCGCTCATGGCTATTTATGACAACACCGGCGAGGACGAGAAACTTGCCCTACGAATTCACAAAGCCGTGAAAAAGCAAGCTCTGTCTGGTTTCAGGGATAATCAGGTTGTTGTCAGAAGAATAAAAAAGGCTCTCTTTGAGATTCTGGGTGATGATTCCGAGGTGGAGCGCATCTATAAGATCATTGAGAAACAGGAGGAGTATTAATGCGCATTGTCATTTCCGGGATTCCGATTGATGTGCAAAAAAAGAATATAAAGAATATGCACCTTCAGGTGAAGCCGCCGGATGGACATGTGGTAATTTCTGCGCCTTTATCCGTGGGCGATAAAGCTATAGAGGCTTATGCCAGAACTCAGCTGGGCTTTATCAAGAGGGCTATTGCGCAGTTTCAGGATCAGCCAAGAGCATCGAAGCGACAGTATGTTTCCGGCGAGACGATGTATATCTGGGGGAAGCAATACTTTCTTGTCTTCAAGCCGGACAATCAAAAGAACAGCTTCGAGATTCAGAATCAGAATATTGTTCTATCCATGAGCGCCAAAAGTACCGTGAAACAGCGAGACGCTTATGTGAAAGAGGAATATAGGAAGATCCTAAAGGAAGAAATAGAAAAGCGTCTGCCTAAATGGGAGACACAGACAGGACTTAAATGTGATTCTTGGCAAACGAAATATATGGTCACAAAATGGGGTGCCTGCAGCACAGATAAAAAGAAGCTGTGGTTCAACCTGCAGCTCGCCCAGAAACCGTATGCCTGCCTTGATTATATTATTTTGCATGAGCTTACACATTTAATCACAAGAAAGCATGATGCTACATTCATCGCACACATGGATAGGCACATGCCTAATTGGCGTGAAATACGTAAAGAGCTCAACGACAGCAGACTGGACTACTATGAAGCGCAGGATGAAAGCCCACTGCAGAAACTGATCGACCAATCTCGTTATGACGACATCCGGGATGCGGCCATAGCTTATATTCAAGAGGATCATTCTGGTGACACGAAAAGACTATCGGTCATTGATATGGAAATCGAGAATGTTATCCATATTGAACAGCTGGAGGATGGCGTGATTGCTTTCGATGTAATTGCATCATGCGATGTCGAAATACCATCCGCATCTCGCAAGGGATATTTTAATGAGCGCTGGCTTAAGATCCATTGTCAGGTTACTCTTGGCATCGATATGAGCGGGTTCCGGATCATGTCTGTTGGTAATTGTGAGCCGCAAGAGGAATCTGATAATGACCGTCTGTCCGGAGAGCTGGTACCTATTATCTCTCGCGACCAGTTTGAAGGCGAGGCTGAGAAGTTCCTGACAAGGTATTGTCCGGAAGCACTGGATAAACCGATGAGGGTTCCAATCGAGACAATAGCCAGCGATATGAAACTACAGGTTATCGAAGATGTTCCTCTGTCAGATGATCTTACTTACTTTGGGACTATCATATTTGATAACGGGAATGTTCTCGATAAGCACCGGAAGATTACAATTCGCAATGCCAAACGAGGAACCGTTTATCTTGATCCGCGTGTCTCCTATGAAAGATCTGTAGGAACAAAGCGCACTACTCTGGCTCATGAATGTTTCCACTGGTACCGTCATCAGCCTTATCATGTGTTGATGAAAATGATAGGTGCTAACGATAATCTTGGAAGGGCTATCCAGTGCCAAATAGCTGCAAACACAACTGATTCAGATAAATGGAAGGCCGTAGACTGGATGGAGTGGCAAGCCAAAGGTGTCGCTCCGAGAATCTTGATGCCTGCGAAAACGACGCGCTTGAAGGTAGAACAGCTTCTTGTAGCTTATGGCGGGGCTGATGATGCGAGCATTGCAGCCTATGAGAATGTCATTGATGAACTTGCGGAGCTGTTCGATGTGTCGAGGCAGGCAGCCAAGGTTCGCCTGATGGATCTGGGGTATTCCAAAGCTGAGGGTGCATATCCGTTTGTGGATGGTCAGTATGTTCGCGGATATTCATTTGAAGCCGGTGCCTTGGATAAGAATCAGACATTCACTATTCCCTATGCCGATTTGTTTAAGGCATACTGCTTTGACCGTGAGTTTAAGAAGCTGATTGACAGCGGACAGTTTATTTTTGCAGATCGTCATCTCGTTCTCAATAACGAGAAATACATAGCGAGAGATCAGTCCGGGAATGCTACGCTGTCAGAATATGCGCTCTCGCACATGGATGAATGCTGCGTCGTCTTCTCGAAGGGATATAGTTATCAATCGAAATATCAAGGGGCGAGGTATTACACGCAGTTTATGCGTAATTCAGCGCCAGTTGAAAATCAGGTCGAGTATTCCTTCGAGCTTAATGCACACAACAAGGCACTTCTTGATCAGATCAAGAACGCAAAGCGCCGTTCTGAAGCATTACGCAGATATCCCGGCTCTTTTGCAGAGACACTGGTCGCGTTGCAAAAAGAGAAAAAGCTCTCAAATAAGCAATTGGCAGACCGCTCGCTTGTTGGCGAAAAGACCATACAGCGGTTGAGAAATGATGAGGAATACCCGACTTCAGTTCAGACAGTTCTTGCATTATGCGTAGGTCTGAAGTTGCCTTTGCCAGAGGCTGAGATGTTTCTCGGTAAAACGGATTTTAAATTGAATTCGATGAAAAACGAAGGTTACGTTTATCAATGTGTTTTAGCGGCCTGCGCTGAGAATTCGATTTATGAAATAAATGAAATGCTCAAAGAAAACGGAATTACACCTCTGGGGAGCGATCCCGATCTTCAGTGAGTCAAGGAGGAGGACTAACAATGGCAGTGCCAAAATACGATGAATTGATGAAGCCTTTACTGACAGCAGTAAAAGACGGTGAGGTCTATAAAATTAAAGACGTTACTGCCGTGTTAGCTCAACAGCTAAATTTATCAGCGGAAGACCTCGCGGAAATGCTTCCGAGCGGCAGGCAAACCGTGTTTAAAAACAGGGTCGGATGGGCGAAGACTTATCTGAAAAAAGCTGGACTCCTTGATAGTCCTGCCCGCGCTACTATTGTTATTACAGAAGCTGGAAAGAAGGTGGTTGCAGAAAATCCGGAGAAAATAGATTCCAAATATTTGGAACAGTTTCCTTCATTTGTAGATTTTGCATCCGCCTCTGATCCTACAAATGGAGATGATACAGTGCCTGTGATTTCAAAGCAGACGGATCTTACACCCGATGACCAGCTTGAAGACGCATACAAGCAGATTAATGCAAGCCTTGCATCTGATTTGTTGAGTGAAGTTCTGAAAATTTCACCATACACCTTTGAAAAGCTCGTTGTTGATCTTCTTTCGAAGATGGGATATGGAACTGTAGCTTACGGAAGTCATGCAACAGTCGCTTCCGGTGATGATGGAATTGATGGCGTGATCATGGAGGACAAGCTCGGCTTTTCTTTGATCTATATGCAGGCTAAGGAATGGGCACCGGATAGAGTCGTTGGACAGCCGGACATTCAGAGCTTTGTAGGTGCGATTGCCGGGAAGCACGGTGATGGACTTTTTGTTACAACAGCTAAATTCTCGCAGAAGGCTAAGGATTACGCAAATACTCATCACATTATTCTGATTGATGGTGAGAGACTTGCAAATCTGATGATTGAGTATAACTTCTGTGTGTCAACGAGGAAAACGTTTGAGATTAAGGCAATCGATACGGATGCTCTGGCTGAATATCAGGACGAGTAATTCGATTGCGAAAAAGCAGGAAGTTGGAGGGAATACATTATGGCAAATGAGCTGCAGCCATTGTCGCTGCTCTTTCAAAATAGATTATTCCGGATACCGGACTATCAGCGGGGTTATGCATGGCTGCAGCAGCAGTTGGTGGATTTTTGGGATGACCTTGTAAATCTTCAGACTGATCGGTATCACTATACAGGCCTCCTGTCCCTTAAGCCTCTAAAAGGCAAGGAGACCATCAGTTGGGGTGAAGATCTGTGGCTGGTCGAGAACGGATATAAGCCTTGCCATATAGTCGATGGTCAGCAGCGCATTACCACGTTTGTCATTCTTTTGAACGAGATTGTGGGATTCGTGCGCAGCTTGGATGAGAACAAGGGCAAGTCTGATAAGGAAATCACGCTGGGGTATGAAACGGTCGAAGAGATCGTCTCAAAATACATCTGCCGAAAAAGACCACCGAATGGAGTAGTAACAACATACCTTTTTGGTTATGAGGTCGACAATCCCAGCGCTGAATACATGAAATATAAGGTGTTCGATGAGCCGTATTCCGGCGCGGTGAATGAGACCTACTATACGAAGAATCTAAAGTTTGCAAAGAACTTTTTTGCAGAAAACATCAGGAAGCTATATGAAGAGTCTGGAGAAGGCGGACTTGAGGCAGTAAATACGCTGTATAAGAAGCTCACACAGCGCCTGATGTTTAATCTTCATGAAATCGACGACGATTACGATGTATTTGTAGCTTTTGAGACTATGAACAATCGTGGTAAGAAGCTGACGAATCTTGAACTATTGAAAAACAGACTGATCTATTTGACCACGCTTTATGATGATGAGGTGTTTGACGAAAAGGACAAGTCTGCTCTCCGCAAGAAGATAAATGACGCTTGGAAGGAAGTCTACTATCAGCTTGGTAGGAACAAGAGTGTTCCTCTTTCTGACGATGACTTCCTGCGTGCCCATTGGATTATCTATTTTAGGTATTCCCGTAAACGTGGCGATGACTATATCAAATTCCTTCTGAGCAAGTTCTCGTCAAAGGGCATATTTGAAAAGGCACCAGTTCTGGTTGAAACAGAGGCCGAGTCGGTTATCAGCGATGATGTAAATGATGCTGACGACACGGAAGTTCCCGAAACAGAAGAACAGGAAATCATAGAGGTATCCAAACTCCAGCCAAAAGAAATCGAGGACTATGTCAACAGCCTCAAAGATATGGCGAAGTACTGGTATGACACCTATTTTCCGTTTGAAAGTGTTAATCTTACTCCTGAAGAGCAAAAACGAGTCGATAGGCTTAACCGTATCGGCATCGGACATTTCAGACCTCTGATTACTGCGATCATCAGTCGACGGGATATTTCTGCAAACAGCAGAGTTAAAATCTTTGAAGCTATCGAACGCTTTATCTTTGTCGCATTTCGCTTGGGTAATTTTAATGCATCCTATGGTAGCAGTGATTATTATCGAGCTGCTCGTCAGGTGTATGTGAAAGAAACAGATGTTGATGTTCTCTGTAAAGAAATCTATGACAGGACTACGAACGATATCGATTTTGCCACGCAGAACTTTGTCACCAGAATTGAGAAATATTTTTCTACAGGAAATGGCTACTACGACTGGAACAGTCTGCGCTACTTCTTTTATGAATATGAGGCTAAGCTGGCAGAGAAAAATAATATAGATCGTTTCTGTACGTGGTCAATGTTTACAAAGTCCGAGAAGGATAAAGTGTCCATCGAACATATCCTCCCTCAGACACCGACGAAGTATTACTGGCGTAATATGTACCGGCAGTTTAAGGATTCCGAAATCAAGATTCTTTCCGGAGCACTTGGGAACCTTCTGCCATTGTCTCAGAGCGTAAACTCGGCTTTGCAGAATGATAGTTTTGAGGATAAGAAGCATTCCAAAACCACGGGACGTCGCGGGTACGAGAATGGATCTCACTCAGAGATAGAGGTATCCAAACTGCAGGATTGGACTGCATTTGAGATATACAGCAGAACAGAAAAACTCCTCGTATTTATGCAGGAACGCTGGAACCTGCAATTCGACGAGGAACAGTTGGAAAAACTGATCGGCATTTCATTCGTCAAAGATGGACGAGAAATCCCGGAGGAGTTGGAGGAAGTATCGGTGAACGTACCGGAATCCGAGGAAAGTGCAGAAGGCTCCGGAGATGATCAAAAACTGCAATTCTGGACAGCATTCGTAAATTATGCAAATGAGCACGGCAGATCAAGCGATATAGCAAAACAGAAAGCTGCTGGTCGAACATATTACGATGTGCACATAGGCGCGAACGGTTATCATTTATTCTTTTCCATTCCCTATGGTAAACGAATCAAGATGGGCATCTACACCTATAATGTGGATACCTATAACCGTCTGAAGGAATTAAAAGACCAGATTGAGGCCGAATTTGGTGAGAACCTAAATTGGGAATACTCAAAATTGACAGGTACAACACGTTCCATCGTTATTGAGGAGAAGGCTGATGTATTCAATCCAGCAGAGCAGCCGAAAATATTTGATTGGATCATCGACCATTTTGACCGGATCACGACAGCGTTATCTATGACTGGAGAGCATCTCAGTATAAGCGGTGATTCCTCTGAAACGAGGTTTGAGATCAGAAAACGTTACTGGACGTATGCCTTAACACAAATCCATGAGGCTCATGGTAATCCCGGCTCTTTCAGCAATGTAAATCCGAGTACGGACAACTGGATAAACGGCTTCTTTGGCATTGGAGGTTTCTACCTCTGCTGTGTTGCGAATTTTGACTCTGCACGTTCAGAGGTCGTGTTTGCCAGAGCGGAGAGGTCAGAGAATAAAGCTGCGTTTGATGCTCTTTACCAGCACAAGAGCGAGATTGAATCGAAGCTGGGAACGGAGCTTCAGTGGAACCGTGGAGATGATATCAAATCCTCAAAGGTATTTATTCAGCTTGATAACGTGAGCATTGAAAACGAGGATGACTGGCCGCAGATGGCAAAGTTCCATGCAGAATGGTCAAAGAAGTTCTACGATTTGATTGTGCCGTATATAACGGTAGATTGGCAATAGTCCATTCAGGACGAGGAGCACTGATGGCAAATTTAAATTCTGAGAATCCGCACGTCGGACGCAAGTTCCAAGAATTTGTGCAAACGATTCTCAAAGAAAAATATAATACATATTTTGAGCAAGAAGCAGCAATCCCCATCGGCAGACCGCCAAAGGAGCACAAGTTTGATCTTGCCAATGCTGACAGGTCTATCGTGGCTGAGTGCAAATGTTATACGTGGACTGATTCCGGGAATGTTCCGAGCGCAAAGTTGATGGGCTTGGACGAGGCTGTATTTTACTTTGGCTTTCTGCCTTCTGGGACAAAGAAGCTGCTTTGTATGAAAAAAGCAGTGTTTCGTGGCAAGCAGGAAACACTGGCTGAGTATTATGTTCGTGTTTATGATACACTAAATTTACCGAAAAAAAGCGTCAGAATTCCCTGAAAAAA
>ERZ1090868.343-NODE-343-length-25591-cov-24.974115_pt1 | contig 25591 bp, 25 predicted proteins | sample MGYA00478475_ERZ1090868 | MGnify/ENA primary metagenome ERZ1090868 (study PRJEB33644, sample SAMEA5815747) | chicken gut metagenome | biome: Chicken; feature: Gastrointestinal Tract; material: Caecum | place: Ireland | collected 2019-01-01 | study: A study of the...
GCGAAGAAAAGTATGTATCAAAAATCTACGGATACAGTAATGATAATAATACTTTAAGTCTATATATCTCATCAGGATATGTGAAGGAAGAAAAAGTATATAACTTAGAAGATATTGAAATAGGGGACTATGACAAAAATAAAATAAATAAAATACTAGATAGTGGAACTATCAAAATATATAATTACAAAAATGAGAATGGAAAATATATCCTAGATAAAATAAGCTCTGATTAATTTCAGAGTTTTTATGTAAAACAATTTCTAAAATCAATTTAACATGGTATAATACTTTATAGGAGGGAAAAAATGACAAAACAAATATTACCTAAAGTATTCGCTTGGATGTGCTTCGGATTATTAGTCACATTCCTAACAGGCTACGTACTATCTTTAAATCCTACAGCTGTAATAAATATGGCATCTAGTTTTGGTGGATGGGGACTATTAATACTCGCCATAATTGAAATAGGCTTAGTTATCTTCTTATCAGCTCGAATTACTAAAATGAGCCCACTTACTGCCAAATTATCATTTCTACTTTATGCATTTGTCAGTGGCTTAACATTCTCAAGTATCTTCTTAGTTTATGAAATAACCTCAGTCCTATATGTGTTCCTAATCACATCAATAGTATTCGCACTATTTGCTATTATTGGTGCCACAACAAAAATGGACCTAACCAAAATAGGAACATACCTATTTATGGCCTTACTCGCAGTTGTAATTTGTATGATTATCAACATCTTTATGCAAAATTCTACATTTGATCTAATCATTTCAATTATTGCTATAATCATCTTTGTAGGATTTACAGCTTATGACGTTCAAAAACTAATAAAACTTGGAACCCTAAACGTCATGGATGAAGATAACCTAGCCATCTACGGTGCTTTAGACCTATATTTAGATTACATCAACCTATTTATCCATCTATTAAGCATTTTTGGTAATAATAGGGATTGATTAATCAAAAAAAATATACTATAATATTAAAAGTTAAAAGCGATGAATAAGAGTATTAACAGTAAATATCTTACCTAGAGAAAAAGTGGTTGGTGCAAACTTTTAAGATATCCTGCGAACTTACTTAGGAGCTTTCTATATCATAAGTATAGAACGAGTAATGCCCGTTAAGCATTTAAAGATTCATAAAGTATTATGAAAATAAGGTGGTACCGCGAAATACTCGCCCTTATAAATTCATAATACTTTTTTATTAAAGGAGGACCAATGTATTATCTATTTTCATTTATCTTATGCTTTATCATAGTGTACCTAATTTACACATTACTAATTACGATGAGAAAAAAAGGCCTAGAAAAACTCAAAACCGGCAGACAAATGCACTATTTCAAAACCCTATATAACTTAGACGAAAACAAACTAGACATCAAAAAATTCGCCGGCAGTCTCGCTTTAACTAACTCACTTATAATTTCAATCACATTTACTGTTATAATCGCATTCAAAAGCCTTTTAATCGGCCTCATAGTTGGCCTAATTATAATTATCCCCCTAATGTATATCTCCTATAAAATACTGGGACAAACATATAAAAAGAAAGAAGGAAAATAAAATGTATGAACATCAAAAAATTGAACAAAAATGGCAAGAATACTGGCAAAAACATCAAACATTTGCCGCTTCCAATAATAGTGAAAAACCAAAAAGTTATCTATTAGTAGAATTTCCATACCCATCAGGTGCCGGACTTCACGTCGGTCACGTTAGAAGCTATACTGCTCTAGACACTCTCGCGCGTAAAAGAAGAATGGAAGGACATAACGTTCTATTCCCAATTGGATGGGATGCATTTGGTGCCCCAGCCGAACAATATGCCATTAAAAACCATATTCATCCTAAAGATGCCGTTAAAGCTAATATCAAAACCTTCAAAAAACAAATCGAAGAACTTGGTATTTCCTTTGATTGGAATAGAGAATTCTCAACCACTGACCCAGAATACTATAAATGGACCCAGTGGCAATTCCTAAAATTCTATGAACATGGAATGGCTTATAAAGCTAAGAAAAACATCAACTGGTGTCCAACCTGTAAAACCGGACTATCTAACGAAGATTCAGCCGGTGGTGTATGTGAAAGATGTGGCTCACAAGTATATCAAAAAGAAAAAGAACAGTGGCTACTTAGAATGAGTGATTACGCTGAAGACCTAATCCAAGGACTAGATGACACTAACTTTAGTGACCGTGTTAAAATTGGTCAAATAAATTGGATAGGTAAAAGCAAAGGTGCCGAAATTGACTTTAAAATAGGCGATGAAAACCTAACGGTCTACACAACTAGACCAGATACAATCTACGGTGTCACCTTTATGGTTATAGCACCCGAGCACCCACTAATCGAAAAATTAAGCAATAAAATAACTAATATGGATGAAATAAAAAAATATCAAGAATTTGCTAAAACCAAATCAGAACTCGAAAGAACCGAACTTTCTAAAGAAAAAACCGGAGTTGAAATCAAAGGCATTAAAGCCATTAACCCTGTAACCAAAAAAGAAATACCAATTTGGACAGCTGACTATGTCATGATGGGTTATGGAACAGGCGCCATTATGGCTGTACCTGCTCACGACTCGAGAGATTATGAATTTGCAAATAAATTCAACATAGACATCATTCCTGTAATTGAAGGAGATACCCTTCCATATACCGGCGATGGCAAATATATAAATTCTGACATCTTAAACGGAATGACAAACAAAGACGAAGCCATTCATAAAATGATCGATTACCTAGAAGAAAATAAAATAGGCCGTCCCAAAGTAAATTACCGTCTTCAAGATTGGATTTTCTCAAGACAAAGATTCTGGGGTGAACCAATCCCACTTATTAATTGTCCAAAATGTGGTTGGGTTGAAGTTCCTGAAAAAGACCTTCCAGTCAGACTTCCAGATGTAGCAAATTACGAACCAACTGACGACGGTGAAAGTCCACTTGCCGGAATAGACGAATGGGTAAACACAACATGTCCAAAATGTGGTGGTAAAGCTAAAAGAGAAACCGATACTATGCCTAACTGGGCTGGTTCATCTTGGTATTGGCTAAGATATATGGATGCCCACAATAATCAAGAATTCGTCTCTAAAGAAGCCCTCAATTACTGGGGCAAAGTCGACTGGTATGACGGTGGGATGGAGCACGTAGCTCGCCACCTTCTATATGCTAGATTCTGGAACCAATTCCTATATAATATTGGACTTGTACCAAACAAAGAACCATTTGACAAACGTACCCTTCATGGAATGATTTTAGGCCCAGACGGTGAAAAAATGAGTAAATCCAAAGGTAACGTTATCAACCCACATAGTATAGTCGAAGAATTTGGCGCCGACGCTCTAAGAGTCTACGAAATGTTCATCGGTGACTATGAAAAAGATGCCGCTTGGAGTACCAATGGCCTAAAAGGATGTAAACGCTTCCTCGACCGTATTTGGAAAATAGGGAAAAAACTAAACGATAAACAAGGATACCAAAACGAAGTTTTAGTTAACCAAACCATTAAAAAAGTCTCAGACGATATCGAAAACATCAAATACAACACTGCTGTTTCTGCACTTATGATTTTACTTAACAATTATGAAGACGAAGAAAGCATCACCAAAGACGAATATCGCACACTTCTTCATCTATTAAATCCATTCGCTCCGCATATAACCGAAGAATTAAACGAAAAATATTCATTAGGTAAACCTCTATGCGAGTCAAGTTGGCCAAAATATGATGAAACCAAAATTGAAAACGATAACTACGAACTAGTCTTCCAAGTAAACGGTAAAGTTCGTGGTAAAATGGAAGTAGCTAAAGAAACATCTAAGCAAGAAATGGAAAAACTTGCTAAAGAAAACGAAAACGTTAAAAAGTTTATCGAAGGTAAAGAAATAGTTAAAATAATTACAATTCCAGGAAGACTTGTCAATATAGTTGTCAAATAATTTAAACTCGCTTCTTAAAATGAGAAGCGAGTTTTTTCCTTCAAAAACAATTGACATTCCAAATATTAAAGAGTACAATAACTCAAAAACGAAAGGGAGAAAACATGAAAAATTATTATTCAAGCAAAAGAAAAGCTCCAGAATATTTTATATTAAAATATGAAATAAAAAACAGTAAAATTATAATTTACTTTGCCGATGGCAAAACAAAAGAAGAAACATATAGTAAAGAATTAGAAAATCAAATAATTGAAAATATGGAAAACCAACTATCTGACACTTCTTTCTATAACTTGAAAACCGAAATTAAAGAAAACATGCAAACTTCCAAAAATCTTTCGGTAGTATCTAGTGGTTTATTTGTTATCTTTTCAGCTTCATCATATATTGGAGAACTACCTCTAAATACTGTTGAAACCATTCCAGTCATTGTTCTAAGTGCCATATGTGCCGGCTCATCTTTAATTAAGCAGCACAAATTTAAAGCACTTCTGCAAGATTTAACCAAAAACCATCGCTTCATAGTCAATAAAGAGTTATTTGAAAATTTAGATTCGAGTCAAACCAAGCTAGTCATCTCTAAACAAGATAGTAAAACAAAAGCGGCCCTTACAGGTGAAATTAATATAAACGCCATTGACCCGTTAACTAAAAATCAAGTAACCAATCTTATCGATACTGCTCGGCAAATGAAATCTAAAAATTATGTTTATAAAAAATAATTGACTAAATAAAACAAATATGATATATTCTAAACAGTTGACAAAGAGAAATACCAAGTAGTTATTTAACCGGTAATCAAGAAAGTTAGTGGTCGATGTAAACTAACCAAAGTTAAATAATCAAATACACATTTTGAGTCAAATCGGTGTAACCGTTATCTTACTAAAGACGCATAGAAAATACTATGAAATAAGGTGGTACCGCGGATAATCCGTCCTTATATTTATAGTATTTTTTTATATAAAAGGAGGAATTTAAAATGGAAATTGGAAAATATATTGATCATACAAATTTAAAAATGGATGCCACCAGTAAAGATATTGCTAAACTTTGCCGCGAAGCCATTGAATACGGTTTTGAAACAGTTTGTGTAAACCCATGTTATGTACCCCTTGCTAAAGACATGCTTAAAGACACAAACATAGGAGTATGTACCGTCGTAGGCTTTCCTCTTGGCGCTACAACCCCAAAAGTAAAATCATTTGAAGCCATTGAAGCCTGTGACAATGGAGCTGATGAAATAGATATGGTTATCAATATTGGGGCTCTCAAAGATAAAGATTACGACTTTATCAAAAAAGAAATCGAAGAAGTTCGAGATTCTATCGATGGCAAAGTTCTAAAAGTAATCATTGAAACATCTCTTTTAGAAGACGACGAAATAATTAAAATGACAGAAATATGCAACGAAACCTTTGTCAACTTTATCAAAACAAATACTGGCTTCGGTTCAAGAGGAGTATCCCTTCACGATATTGAACTTATAAATAAACATAAAGACGAATTATTAGAAATCAAAGCAAGTGCGGGGATAACAACATTTAAACAAATGGACGAATTAATTAAAGCCGGTGCGACCCGTATTGGAACAAGTCACAGTGTCGACATCGTAACTCACATGAAGGAGGAAAACAAATGAAATTATATGATGAATTAAAATGGCGTGGCCTAATCAAAGATGAAGCCGGAGAAGACCTTGAAGAAAAACTAAACGCTGGTGGCCTAACCTTCTATATTGGAACAGACCCAACCGCTGACAGCCTTCACCTTGGCCATCTATCTAGTTTCCTAATCAGTAAAAGATTAGAAAAAGCTGGCCATCATCCTATACTTTTAGTCGGTGGAGCCACCGGTAGAATAGGGGACCCACGTCCAACCGAAGAAAGACAAATGCAACCGATAGAAGTTATCGAGCACAATTTTAAATGTCTCAAAAAACAAGTTGAAGATCTCTTTGGCTTTGAAGTTGTCGACAACTACGAATGGTCAAAAGATATTAACTTTATCGATTTTCTAAGAGATTACGGTAAATATTTTAACGTCAATTACATGCTTGATAAAGACATCATTAGAAGAAGATTAGATAGTGGCATAACCTATACTGAATTTTCATACATGATTATGCAGGCTTTAGACTTCCTTCATTTACACGAAACTAGAAACTGTATGCTGGAATGTGCTGGATCTGACCAGTGGGGTAACATTACCGCCGGAATCGATTTAATCAGAAAAAAAACTGGTCACGAAGTATATGGCTTTACCATGCCACTCGTAACTGATAAAAACGGCAAAAAATTCGGCAAATCAGAAGGCAATGCTCTATGGCTAGATAAAAATAAAACATCAAGCTATGAAATATATCAATACCTTTTAAATAGTGATGATGAAAAAGTCATCGACTACTTAAAAATATACACATTCCTCTCTAAAGAAGAAATCGAAGAAATCGAAAAAGAACAACACGAACACCCAGAAAGTAGAATAGCTGGAAAAACCTTAGCCAAAGAAGTAGTTACCTTCCTACACGGAGAAAAAGAAGCCGAAAAAGCCAAAGAAATGAGTGAAGCTCTATTCAGTGGACACGTTAAAAACCTAACCAAAAAAGAAATCGAAAACGTCTTTAAAGGCGTTCCAACCTTTGAAACTGAAAATAATGTAAACATTATTGATATGTTAACCCAAGGTAAAATAGCTTCAAGTAAAAGAGAAGCTAGAGAATTTGTAACTGCTGGAAGTATAACAATTAATGAAGAAAAAATCACTGACTTAGATAAACAAATAACCAAAGACCTTGCCATTGATGAAGAAATTCTAGTAGTAAGACGCGGCAAGAAAAAATACTTCATCGGAAAAATAAAATAACTAGGTTCTAAAACCTAGTTTTAATGTACCATGATTTTAACCTTATCTGATTTACCCATTAAATAATCCAGAGAAACATTAAACCTTTTGGCAATCAAATATAACTTGGAAAAAGGAATCACAATAACGCCTCTCTCATACCTAGAATAATTCATCTGTCCAAAACCAGTAATCTCACTCATCTCCTTTTGCGTTAATTTATTACCTACACGGATCTCTTTTAAACGCTTTCCGATAAGATTCAAATTATACCTTTTTCCATAACTACCTTTATCATCAGAAAGACCAGTAATATAATCAATACTGACATTATAAAAATTAGCTAATTTGTCTATAATATCTATAGGAATTTCATACATTCCTTTTTCCCAGTGTGGATAAGTATTTTTATTGACATTTAAAATTTTTGCAATATCCCTTTGCAGTAAATCATTATCGACTCTTAAATCGTAAATTCTCTTGAAAAATAAAGCCATTCACATCACCTTGTATTCATTGTACAAAGGATTTACAAGATAACTCTCAAATTGTCGTCTAATGTTTAAAAATGTGTTTTGGAATAAATGCCTAAGCAAAAAAATCATTAATGTAATAAAAAAACAAAATTAAAAACGTATAAAATACATACCCCGAACTTACTAAAAATAACATTTATGAAAAAGGCAAGTATTTAGATGTTTTAATTAAAACAGATAATCTTTTTGTTAACATTGAAATAAATAGTCATAATTATAATGGCCTTAGTGAACGTAACTTTAGTTATATCGCTTTAGTTTATGCAAGTCACATAAAAGTAGGAGAAGAATATAATAACAATTTAGATTTTGTTCAAATAAATCTAACAGTTGGTTTGGGTACAAATCAGCCAGAGATAAGTGTCAGTAGTGTTATTAATAAAGATACATTAAAACTTAAAGTTAGAAATTTAGATATTTATGATGTAAACCTAGATAAAATAAACAGTCGGTGTTATAATGAAGATGATGAATATAACTTTCTGAAAATGATAACGGCACCTAAAGAAGAATTAGAATTTTTGGCAGAGAAAGGAGACACTCTTATGAAAAAAATTAAAGATGAAGTAAACAGAGTAAATGATGAAAATTATTTTGCCAATTTTATTTCAGTAGAAGAAGATGAAAGAAAAATCCGTAATACATATTATGCGAACGGTGTTGAAGAAGGCGAAGCACGTGGTGAAAAACGTGGTGAAATACGTGGCAAAGAAAAGGCTTTACTTGAAATAGCTAAGAACTTACTTAAATACGGTATGCCAATAAATGATATTGTAAAAAATACTGGACTTTCAAAACAAAAGATTAAGTCTCTTCAGTAAATGTAATAATTATATAAAAACTATGAAATTCACATTTTTCATGGTTTTTTTAAAATGTTTAGAAACAAAGTAACTAAAGTTTGCATTCAAATCATATCTCAATACATAAAACCATCATTTAATATAATCTTAATCGCTAAGTTTTTTAATAATCGTCATAGAAAATTGTTTGTCAAGTAAAAACTAAAAAAACATATTTTAGTTTTTTTCATATTTATTTATGGTAAAATTAAAATAGAGGAGAGAGATATGAAGAAAATATATTTAATAATTTTCAGTTTTATTTGCTTATTTGGCTGTGCCTATGGCGTTAAAGCCAACGAATTAAACAGTATAAATACAACTGTTTATATTGATCAAAATGGTGACGGTCATGTCACTGAAGTCTGGAATCTTACGGCCGACGAAGGAACCGAAAGCTACCACTCATTTGGTAATCTAGAAGATAGAGAAATAACTAACTTTACTGTTTCCATGGACGGAACAAGTTATCAATATGAGTCTACCTGGAATACAAGTGCCTCTAAAAGTGCAAAATCATACAAAAACGGCATTAATTATACAGGAGATGGACTTGAACTTTGCTGGGGAATCGAATATGGAACCCATACTTATACTTTAAACTATACAATCGAAGATTTAGTATGGCAGTATAGTGATAGACAAATATTATACTTTAGTTTCCTCCCACAAAATATGAATCCTGCCCCTAGAAGTTTTCAAATAACCTTTAAAGGTGATACTGCCTTCAATGACATAAAATATAGTTCATATGGATTTAACAGTGAAAACACAAACACAAATGGGGAAGTAGTCTTAAAAAGTAAAGGAAATATGTCATCAAATGAATACGTTGTTGCCCTAATTGGTTTTCCAAATAATACCTTTAATCTAGATGTAACCAAATCTGGAACCTATGATACCGTAGTCGATGAAGCTCTAGAAGGAGCTAAATTAAACGAATCAAAATCATTTTGGGATACATTTATTCCAATCTTGCTAACCATTTCTATCTTTGGTTTAGTCATCTCTGCACTAGTTCAAGCATCTAAATCAAAAGACCGCATCGATAAAACAGAATTTATAATACCAAAAGACATCAATAACTTTAGAGACATTCCATTTGATAAAGACGTCTTAAAAGCTTATTATGTCGGTAAAGAAGAAAACATAATGAAAGAAGAAAACATCATGGGTGCGATAATCTTAAAATGGATTAAAGAAAATAAAGTTGAAATGGTACCGACCGAAAAAGATGGTATTTTAGACTTCAATAAAGATGATAATTATTACATCGATATTACGAAATTGCAAAACCTTCCGAATAATATTGAAGCAAATTTAGCTTCCATATTAAACGTTGCCTCTAATAATAGTGGTAAAGTAAAACCAAAAGATTTCGAGAAATACTCTCAAAATCACTATGATAAAATTGAAAAGTGGTTAGATGATGTTGAAGATTATTCTAAAAACCTTTTGATAAACGAAGGATACATTATTGCCGGTGAAGAAAACTATTCTAAAAATGGAAAACGAAAAGTATATAAATTCACTGCCAAATTACGTGATGAATTTATCAAATTAAAAGGATTAAAACAATTCCTTGAAGATATGACTTTGATTGATGAAAAGAAAGCCATCGAAGTTCATGTTTGGGACGAATATCTAATATTCGCTGAAAGCTTAGGCATAGCTGATAAGGTCGCCAAACAATTCGAGAAATTCCACCCGGCAGAATACAGTCAAAGCAATTACTATCACAGCTATTACTGGGTAAGTTCATTCAGTACCCATTCAGTAAGTGCCGCTATGAGAGCCAGAAGTGCCGCAAGCAGTGGCGGAAGCTTCTCTGGTGGTGGAATGAGTTCTGGTGGATTCTCATCAGGTGGAGGAGGAGTTCGATAAGAACTTCTTTTTTCATTTATGTAGAATTCTACATAATTTCATACAAAAAAATTAGGAAAAAACTCCTAATTTCTGTTGTAGTATTCGATAACTAATGCTTCATCGATATCGGCATTAAGTTCGCTACGTTCAGGAAGTCTAACATAAGTACCTTCCATTTTCTTCTCATCGAAAGTAACAAATTCAACTCTATTGTGTAATGCTTCTAAAGAAGCCTTAACAACAGCCATCTCTTTATCACTATCTTTAAGTCCGATAACATCGCCAGGTTTAACTTGATAAGATGGAATATCAACCTTTTTACCATTGACAGTTATATGTCCGTGGTTAACAAGTTGTCTCGCACCTTTACGAGTAGTCGCGAAACCAATACGATAAACTAAATTATCTAAACGACTCTCTAAAATTCTAAGTAAGTTTTCACCATTGACACCTTTAGCCTTTAAAGCCATTTCAAAAGCCTTATGCATTTGTTTTTCACTTAAACCATACATAAATCTAAGCTTTTGCTTTTCTTGAAGTTGAACACCATAGTTAGAAAGTTTTCTTCTTCTATCTTGTCCATGTTCTCCAGGTCCATAAACTCTTTTAGCAAGCTCTTTTCCGTTTTCTAAAACAGAAAAACCTAAGTGTCTAGATTTCTTGTAAACAGGTCCTGTATATCTTGCCATACTTTTTTCCTCCTTTCACATATTCGCGTGAAAGGTTACTTTGAAAAGTTATAGGGTGAATTATATCAATACCTAATTTAGCAGCGGTAAATTAGATAACCCCTATAGGGAATAATCACATTATAACCCTCAAAATAACGCTGCTTAAACACGCTTTAATAATTATATTATGCTTTTACCTAAAAGTCAAGTCCAAAAACCTCTAAAAACCTTTATAAACCAAAGAAAATATGGTACAATTACCAAAGGTGACGGAAAATGGATATAAATCTAAAAATAACAAACGACGTTAATAAAAATCAAATACGCAGTAATGAGGAAACAAAAGAACCTAAAACTTCACAAATAAACTTAAACGAAAACCTATTTAATCAAAATAAAAAAACATTCAAATTAAAGCCACTTAAAACCAAAGAAAATTATAGTCCACTAAAAGCCGGCGAAATATTAAAAACTTCAAAAAAACAAAATTAAAAAGCTTGCCAATAAGCTTTTTTTGTAAAATCAAAAGACTTTTCATTTTTTGACAAAAAATTTACAAATATGTGCAAAATATGATAAAATCATAATAGGTGAGGTAACATGGATAACAACATAATTATAATGGCCATCATTGCTGGGGTCGCTCTTATCTTTATATTATTAGTCTTAATAATCAGAAGAAACACTAAAAAAAGTAAACTTCGCAAAATGCTTGACGACTTAGATTACCAAAAAAATCAAATAGATACATCACCTGTTGGTCCAGAACTTTCCAAAATAGAAAATTATAATAGCAATGAAAAAATGCGGGTCTTATACGAAGGATGGAAAGACCGCTTAAAAGATATCAAAGAAATCAAAATACCTAAAATAACCGACATGCTTATCGAAGCTGAATATTCCCTAAATAAAAAAGACTATAAAAGTACTATGTACAAAATAGCCAAAGTCGAAATGGAAATATATAAAGTTAAAACGGCCTCTGATTTTCTCTTAGATGAAATCAAAGGCATAACCGACAGCGAAGAAAGAAGCCGTGGCAGCATCACGAAAATCAAATCTAGATATCGTGAATTACTCCAAAAATTCAATGAAACTAAATCTGAATTTGGTATGTTTGAAAAAACAGTTTCTATGCAGTTTGAAAACATCGCTAAAAGATTTGAAGAATTTGAAATCCTGATGGAGCACAATCAATACACCGAAATACCGACAGTTTTAAAATCAGCTGATGAAATGCTTAATCACATGGAAGTAGTTTTAGATGAACTACCATCAATCGTTCTAATTGCCTGTGGAATTTTACCAAAAAAAATTAATGAAATAATGGAAATTTATAGTCAAATGGTCAAAGAAGGTTATCCACTAGATTACTTAAACGTTGAATTTAACGTTGAAGAAGCTAAGAAAAAAATAAGTGACATCTTAGATCGCGCCAAAGTTTTAAACCTCGAAGATAGCTTATTCGATTTAAAAGTCCTAACCGAATACTTTGAAAACTTATTCACCGATTTTGAAAAAGAAAAAGTCATTCGTAAAGACTACGAAGAAGCCAAACGCATCCTTGAAAAGAAACTTTATAAAACTAACAAACTCATAAATGATATCATCGACCAAATCGACGATCTTAAAAGAATGTACAAATTGTCAGAAGAAAACATCGAAAAACTATATGGTGTTCAGTCTAGCGTTATGCAGCTAAATGACGATTACAAAATTCTAAACGATCACACTAAAAATAATAGCTTTGCCTATTCCAAATTAACTGGTGAAGTAGAAGGACTCGCAAATCGCCTGGCGCAAATTGACGAAGACCTCGATAACACCTTAAACGTTATTGGCAACATGCACGATGATGAAGTTCGCGCTCGCCAGCAATTAGATGAAGTTAAAACTTTACTTAAAAAAGCTCAAAATCAAATTAGAACATATAACTTACCAGTTATTCCAAATAGCTACTATGTTGAACTAAAAGAAGCTAAAGAAGCGATGAATGAAATCATCAAAGAACTGGATAAAAAACCAATAACCATTGAAACCCTAAACACTAGAGTCGACACAGCCCGTGATCTTGCCTTAAAACTATACACCAGAACCAAAGACATGATGAAAACCGCAATCATGACTGAAACCTCTATTGTTTATGGTAATCGGTATCGTTCAAGCTACAAAGAGTTAGACAAAAACCTAAACTATTCTGAAAGCCTATTCAATCGTGGTGAATATTCTAAAGCTCTAGAAATAACCATAAACGCCCTAAACCAAATTGAACCAGGCATATATGATAGATTACTTAAATTATATGGGGAAAAAGATTAAAAGATGGCCAAATCCATCTTTTATTTTTTCTAAAAATATAATATAATTGATAAGCAAAGGAGTAAAAATCATGAACGAACTAATAATGATCAAATATGGTGAACTAACCACCAAAAAAGACAATCGTAAATATTTTGTCAAAACCTTAACCGCAAACATTGAAGCAACGCTAAAAGATGAAAAAGCTCAAATAATCAAAAACAACGTTAGAATGTATATCTACTGTGAAAACGCCGATAAAATCGAAGAAAAACTCAAAAAAGTCTTCGGCATTCACAGTATATCCAAAGCTTATAAAGTAAATAATAATATAGAAGACGTTTTAAAAAAATCTTTGGAAATTATGGATAGAAATAAAAAAACATTCAAAGTAATCACAAGTAGGGCAGACAAAACCTTTAAAACACCATCCATGGAATACAGTAGTAACTTAGGGGCCTTAATTCTCAAAAATTCGCACTTCAAAGTCGACGTTCACAATCCAGATATCATCCTGCACGTCGAAATCAGAACCGATGGAACATATGTCTACACCAGTGAAATAAAAGGAGCTGGCGGTTACCCAGTTGGCGTTCAGGGAAAAGGACTTTTAATGTTATCGGGTGGAATTGACAGTCCAGTTGCGGGATACCTCGCTCTAAAAAGAGGAGTGTCAATCGAATGTATGTACTTCGAGTCCCCACCTCATACTAGCTTCGAAGCTAAAAATAAAGTACTATCGTTAGCTAAAATATTAAACGAATACTCTGGAAAAATAAAAGTTCATGTCGTTCCATTTACAAAAATTCAAGAAGAAATATATAAAAAATGTCCAGACACTTATATGATAACCATCATGCGCCGAATGATGTATCGTATCGCTGAAAAATACGCAAAAAAAATAAACGCCCATGCAATTTTCAATGGTGAAAGTATAGGCCAAGTCGCATCCCAAACCTTAGAAAGTATAGCATGTGTAAATAATGTAGTAAGTATGCCAGTCATAAGACCTGTAGCTTGCTTTGACAAATTAGAAATAATCGCCTTAGCTGAAAAAATAGGAACTTATGAGACAAGCATCTTACCTTATGAAGACTGTTGTACCATCTTTGTTCCTAAACATCCAGTAATCAAGCCCAAACTCGAAAACTGCATCTCTTACGAACAAAACCTAGATTACGAAAAACTAATCGATGAAGCTATCGATAATATTGAAGTAATTACTAACTTTGAAAAACCAAAATATGAAGATCTTCTTTAACAAAAATTTCCAGTTTAAAAAAAGTATTAAAATTCCAAATGTACACAATATATAAATGTACAGGAGGTGAAATACATGACTAACAAAAGTAATCGTTTAGTAGTTCCTGGTGCTAAACAAGCAATTGAACAAATGAAATACGAAATTGCTAACGAATTAGGTGTTAAAATGGGACCAGATGCCACTAGTAGAGCCAACGGTTCAGTAGGTGGAGAAATTACTAAAAGACTTGTACAAATGGGTCAACAAAATATTTCAGGTTCAAACAACTATAATAAATAAGACCTGTAAAGGATAATATTAAATCTTTTACACGAAAACAGCGCATAAAGCTGTTTTTTATTTCTAAGAAAACTTAAATACCTTTAAATCTGATATTTTATTCTAAAAAAAGAACAAAAATATTATCTAACTCTGTTCATTTTCTATAACTTTATCGATAAGACCATAATCCAAAGCCTCATCAGCTGACAAAAAATAATCTCTTTCCGTATCATTTTGAATCTTTTCTAAATCCTGGCCCGTATTTTTACTTAAAATCTTATTAATCCTTTCCTTTAACTTTAAAATATGTTCGGCCGCAATCTTAATCTCCGTTGCCTGTCCCTGCGCCCCACCTAAAGGCTGATGAATCATAACCTCACTATTAGGAAGGGCATAACGAAGACCTTTCTGCCCGCAAGAAAGTAAAAAAGCTGCCATACTTGCTCCCATTCCAATACATATTGTTGACACCCTGCTTTTAACATAATTCATCGTATCGTAAATCGCCATGCCTGCCGTAATACTCCCACCAGGTGAATTGATATAAAGACTAATCGTATCGTGATTAATCGAATCCAAATAAAGAAGCTGTGCCACCACCGAATTAGCTAAATTATCGTCAATCTCGCCACTAAGCATTATAATTCTGTCGCGAAGCAACCTCGAATAAATATCATAAGCTCTCTCACCATCACTACTTTTTTCAACCACACTTGGAACTAAAGCCATTTTATCCCTCCTTCTACTATTTATAATAGATGTAAACACGTAAATTATTCACTAAAAAAAGTGACAAAATAGTATATTTTTGGTAAACTGTTTATAGTAATAAAAGAAAATATAAGGGGGAATAGACCTTGAAAAACGTCAAACTAAAATACAAAAACAGATATATTGATAACATCGTTCCGGGAACCAAACTCTTTGAAATAAGTAAAATCGTTCAAGACGAATACAAATACCCAATTGTTGGCGCAAAACTAGGTGAGTTCAATGTCGGCTTAAACACTGAAATTAATACCAATAACAAAGTTGAATTTTATGACCTCTCAACTACAACTGGCAATAGAATATATGCAAGAAGCCTTGAATTCTTAGTAACCGTTGCCGCCAAAAAAGTCATCGATGAAACATCGGATATTTTGATAAACTATTCACTCGATAACGGAATCTTTTGTGAAATAACTGGTCAGAGAATAACTAAAATAACCATTCAAAAAATTGAGGAAGTTATGCGCGAAATGGTTCAAAGACAAATACCTTACCAAGAAATGTACGTCGATAGATTTGAAGCAATTAATTACTTTAAAAAACACCATCAAATGGATAAAGTTGAAAATCTTAGATTCACAACCAATAAAACAATCACCCTTCATTCCTTAGATGGTGTATACGATAATTTTTTTGGTCCACTAGTTTACAATACAGGAGTAATTGATAAATTTAAAATAATTTATCTCAAAGAAAATAGCTTTATAATCACATATCCTGGTCAAAATGACCCTAATCACATCAAAGAGTACGTCCACCATAAACAGACCTTCGATACTTATAAAGCTTATCAAGAGTGGGGAAGACTGATCGGTATAAGTACTGTCTCTGACCTAAATAAACTTGGAACTGAAAGTGTTTACGATTCAGCTGTCGACCTCTTTGAAGCTCATTACGAAGATCAGTTATTTGAGGTATCTAAAAAAATCAAAAAAGAAGAAGACAGAATAAAAATTATCTTAATTGCCGGACCTTCATCGAGTGGTAAAACGACGACCGCTAACAAACTTTCTCTTTACTTAAAAGTTCAAGGAATCACTTCATATCGTATATCTTTAGACGATTACTTTGTCGATCGAAGTAAAATGCCCAAAGATGAAAATGGAAATTACGATTTTGCCAGTATTAAAGCTATCGACACTAGACTATTTAACGATAACTTAAATAAACTGTTAAAAGGTGAAAAAATTAAAATTCCACACTATGATTTTGTCAGTGGGGAAAACACGATAACCGATAACACATTGCAAATCAAAGAAAATGACGTCATCATTGTCGAAGGAATTCATACCTTAAACGATGAACTTACTAAAAGTATTCCAAGAGAAAATAAATTTAAAATATTTATAAGTCCGCTTATGCATTTAAAAATTGATAATCACAATCGTGTCCATACGACCGATGTCCGTAAAATCAGGCGAATCGTCAGAGATAACCGTACCAGAGGAACTAAAGCCGAAGATACCTTAAAAATGTGGCCAAACGTCGATAAAGAAGCTCGTGAAAACATCTATCCTTATCAAGATGATGCCGATGAAGTTATCAATTCATCATTAGGTTACGAATTAAACGTCTTACGTACCTACGCCGAACCACTTTTATACGGCATTGAAAGCTCTAGTAAAGCCTACCCTGAAGCAATAAGACTTATAAACCTATTACGTAACTTCTTGCCGATCACCAGTGAAATAGTACCGAAAGACTCGGTCCTAAGAGAATTCATCGGTGGCGGCATTGAATGAAAGGAATGATATAAATGATAAAAGTTGCGATTAATGGATTCGGAAGAATCGGAAGACTTGTATTTAGAATAATGGAAGAAGACCCAGAATTAGAGGTCGTTGCCATCAATGATCTAACAGACTCTGAACAATTGGCTTACCTTTTAAAATACGATACATCACATCGTAGTTATTTAAAAAACGAAATATCTTATACTGACGACGGCATAATCGTCAAAGGAAGAAAAATAAAAGTCTATGCCGAAACAGACCCAAACAATTTACCATGGAAAGACTTAGGCATTGATGTTGTCTTTGAATGTACAGGTAAATTTACAAGCAAAGAAAAAGCTGAAGCTCACATAAATGCCGGAGCTAAAAAAGTTATAATTTCCGCTCCAGCTAAAGGTGACCTTAAAACAATAGTTTATGGGGTTAATGAAGAAACTTTAGATGGCAGTGAAACTATAATATCTGCCGCCTCTTGTACAACTAATTGCCTTGCCCCTGTAGTTAATGTTTTAAATAACGAGTTTGGTATAAAAAAAGGCTTCATGACAACCGTTCATGCCTATACTAATGATCAAACAGTCTTAGACGTTGCTCATAAAAAAGGCGCAAAATCAAGACGTGGAAGAGCCGCTGGCGCCAATATAATTCCAACCTCAACTGGTGCGGCTAGTGCCATTGGTAAAGTAATCCCATCATTAAATGGCAAATTAGATGGAAGTGCCTTAAGAGTACCTGTAACAACCGGTTCAATTGTCGATTTAACCTTAGAGCTAAATACCAAAGTAACTAAAGAAGAAATCAATCTCGTTCTTAAAAATAATGCCAATGAAACATTAGGTTATACTGAAGACCCAATTGTCTCAAGCGATGTCATCGGAGAAACCCATGGTGGAGTAGTTGACTCCCTCCTTACAAACGTTTTGGAAAAGGACGGAACTCAGCTTGTCAAAGTTGTTGCTTGGTATGATAATGAAATGAGTTATTCTGCTCAAATGGTTAGAACAGCTAAATATTTATTCAAATAAAAAAAATCACTTATCTACGTGATTTTTTCTTTGTATGGCATCTAATATAAAACATCTCTTCCATGTATTTATTTTGCCACTCTTCCTTTTTTTCTGGTTTTTCTTCCGCGCTTTCTAAAAACAACTTAGTAAGCATCCTATAATCGTTATTTAAAGCTCTGTGGCTAGCTTCAATCATCTCGTCTTTGGAAATTTTCGTTAAATCGAGACAAATCCCATTTATTTTAGCCAGTTCTTCGGTAAACTCTCTTTGCGTTCTCCCGTTTCCTTCCCTAAAAGGGTGTAAAGCATTTATTTCAGTAAATAGTTTTATCAAACAGGCCATTGTTTTATTAAAGTCGTAATCCAAAAAATAATTTTCATCCCTTAAACCATTAAAAATTCTTTCTGCCTGATCGTCTATATTTTGATATGGACAAAAAATATGACCTTTAGCCACATCGACTAATCTTTCCTTACCTGCCCAAATATAAGCATCTTGAAATAAATATGCGTGAATTGCTTTTAAATGCCTAAAATCAAACCTTCCACGAATTCCATTTTTAAAAATCTCCGCAATCCTTAAAGCCACTGCCTGACTTTCGATTTTTTCTAAAACATCCTCATCATGAATATCCCATTTGTTTTTTAAAACCATTGTATTTGGATAACAATACATAGGATCTCCATTATTAAAACCATCTTTAATTGTCATTTTATCGAACCTTCTTTTTTTCTTCTAAAATATCATCCGCAGATGCTTCTCCAAGGGCAATCTTTTTAATATTTTCTAAAGTATCTGAAGATAACTTCATACCTTCTTGAGCCATTGCCCCCTCGACTCGTCTTACAAAATCGTCGATATCTCCATCATATGGAGTAAGTTCTTTTCTATTGCTCATATAAAAAGTCCCTCCTTTTAAATGCTTATATTATACACCAATTTTCAAAAATGTAAAATTTTCCTTTGAAAATGTTTGATAAACTTGTTATTAAACCTTATTTGCTTTATAATAAATATAGGTGAAAGATATGAAAAAAGGATTTACGCTGGTTGAACTACTAGCTGTTTTAGTAATTTTGGGTGCGATTATTTTAGTCGCTGTCCCTTCACTTATAAGTACTAATAAAGCATCTGAGGAAAACGAATATAACGAATTCAAAACTACTATTGAAAACGCAGCTGAAGCCTACGTTGAAATTCACCCTGATAAATATGCGAACCTAAAAAATGGAACTGCCACCTCGATAACCATATCCACTGAAACCCTTGTTTCAGCAGGTCTCGTCGAAGGTAATATGGTAAACCCGCAAACCGGAAACCGTATCATTAACGAAGCAAGCTACGTTAGTGTAAAAAATAATAGTGGTGTCTTAACTTATACATATGTTGCAGGATAGGAGAGAAAACATGAAAAAAACAATAAAAGATTTTGATTTAAATGGAAAAAAAGTAATAATAAGATGTGATTTTAACGTTCCGATGAAAGACGGTGAAATCACTGATGATACGAGGATAAAATCGAGCCTTCGCACCATCAGATATGCAATAAACCATGGGGCCAAAGTTATTTTGATGTCTCACCTTGGTAGAGTCAAAACCGAAGAAGATTGCCTTAAAAATACTTTAAAACCAGTATCTGCTTGTTTATCTAAATATTTGCGCAGAAAAGTAGCTTTCATAAATGAAACAAGAGGACCAAAATTAGAAGAAGCCATCTCTAAAATGAAACCCAAAAGCGTTATCTTAATGGAAAATACCCGCTTTGAAGACCTAGACGGTAAAAAAGAAAGTACTAATAATGAAAACTTGGGCAAATACTGGGCAAGCCTAGGTGACATCTTTATCAACGATGCCTTTGGAACAATTCACCGCACTCACGCCTCAAACGTCGGCATTGCCTCTAATCTGCCAAGCGGAATTGGTTTCCTTGTTGAAAAAGAAATTAAAGAACTTTCAAAACTTTTAAGTAAACCTAAAAAACCATATACGATAATTTTAGGTGGGGCCAAAGTAAGTGATAAATTAGCTCTTATAAATAACCTCGTTACCAAAGTTGACTATTTGCTTATCGGCGGTGGTATGGCCTTTACTTTCTTAAAAGCTGCTGGCTTTAACGTTGGTTCATCTTTAGTTGAAAAAGAAGAAATCGAAAATTGTCAAAACCTTTTAACTAAATATGAAGATAAAATAATCTTACCGATTGACGTTATAACATCTAAAGAGATGAAGGAAAATGCCGAAACTAATCTGAGATTTATCAATGAAATCGAAGAAGATGAAATGGGCCTAGATGTTGGACCTGGAACCATTAAAACCTTCTCTCAGTATTTAAATGAAAGTAAAACTATCTTTTGGAATGGACCAGTTGGTTGTTTTGAACTGTCACCTTTCCAAGATGGTACAAAAAAACTATGTGAAGTAATCGCTAATACCAAAGCCTATAAAGTAATTGGTGGGGGAGATACCGCCAGTGCGGTCACTAAATTTGGCTATGCAGACAAAATGGATCACATCTCTACCGGTGGGGGAGCCTCTCTTACCTTCTTAGAAGGTGTATCCCTAAAAGCACTGGACATTATCGGCGAAAAAGAATAAAATAAATTTATAAACCCATTTTAAATGTTCGGGTGTAAATTTTTTTAAACTCTAGGAGGTCAAAATGCGAATAGGAATATTTACAGATAGCTATCCACCGTTTATTAACGGTGTCTCAACAAGTATCGTTATGCTTCAAAAAGCCCTTGAAAAACAAGGCCATCAAGTTTACGTCGTTACAGTAAACCCTAAAGATATGAACTATAAATTTGAAGACGACGGTAAAATAATCAGAATACCTGGTATTCCAATCGGTATATATGATTATCGTCTAACCTCTATTTATCCTTTTAGAGTAATTAAAGAAATTGCCAAATGGAACTTAGATATCATTCATTCTCATACCGAATTTGGAGTAGGCACCTTCGCCAGACTAATTGCCAAAGAATTTCACATACCTTTAGTCCACACTTATCACACGATGTATGAAGACTATATCGAAACCATAACCCATGGTTACTTTGATAAAAGTAGTAAAAAAATCGTCGAATATATAACTAAATTTTACTGTGATAAAACTTGTAATGAACTGATTGTTCCAACTAAAAAAACCTATGATTTATTTAAAAACAAATATAAATATAACCGGGAAGTCTATATAATTCCAACCGGCATTGAAACCGAAAGATTTTATAAAGAAAACTTTAAAAAACAAGAACTAAATAATTTGAAAAAAAAGTTAGGGTTTACTGAAACCGACTTTATCATGCTTTATATTGGCCGAATTGGTAAAGAGAAAAACATTGAAATGGTTATTGAAATTGCCAAAACCTTAATCAAAAAACATAAAGACGTCAAATTACTTTTAGTTGGTGATGGCCCAGACCTCGATTACTTAAAAAAATTAGTATCTAAATATAAAATCGAAAAAAACGTTGTCTTTGCTGGCAAAGTACCCTATGAAGAAACGCCAAAATACTATAATATATCGAGCATCTTCATCACCGCAAGCCACTTTGAAACCCAGGGACTAACTGTTATCGAAGCCATGTCTGCTTCAGTTCCAACCATATGTATTGAAGACGAAAGCTTCAGTGACGTTGTCTATGGCTTAAACGGCTACCTCTTTGAAAATAAAAAAGAAGCCGTAAACCAAATTGAACTTTTAATTAAAGATCCCAAACTTTTAAACCATTTAGGCAAGGGTGCCCGTAAAACCGCTGAGATGCACTCATCTAAATACTATGCGGAAAAAGTAATGTATGTCTATAAAAAAGCCATTGAGAAACAAAAACCAAGCAAAAGAGAAAAATTCAAAAACTTTTTAAGGAGGATCGGTATATGGAAAAAATCCTAGTATCAAACCAAAAAATGAGCTTCGACAAACTAAAAGATGTCGAGGAATATATATCTAAAATGAAAGACTATAAAGATAAATTCATTGTCGCCCCATCTAATCTATATTTAAAAACCTTTGCCGACAGTGGCTTTACCTGTTCTGGCCAAAACGTCTATAGTCAAAATAAAGGCGCCTTTACTGGTCAAACATCTGCCTCTGCCATCAAAGACTTAGGTGCTAAATACACCCTTATAGGTCATAGTGAAACCAGAAGTTATTTAAAAGAAGACGAAGAACTAATCAATGAAAAAGTCAAAAACGCCTTAGAAACCGGATTAACTGTTTTCCTTTGTATTGGCGAAAGCTTAAAAATAAAAGAAGAAGGCAAAACCAAAGAATTTTTAAAAAAACAATTAGATGTTAATTTAAAAGACGTTGAAGACTTATCAAATCTTTATATTTCATATGAACCAATCTGGTCGATTGGAAGTACACCGCCATCAAACGAAGAAATCGAAGACATCGTCAAATATATCAAATCATTATTTAAAGAAGACGTAAGAGTTCTCTATGGTGGAGGCGTAAACGAAAAAAACATCGAAGAATTAAACAAAATTCCCGATATCAATGGATATCTAATAGGTGGGGCCAGTATTATTCCAGAGAAGTTTATTAAAATTATAGAAGTTACCAAGTAGTAGCTTCTTTTTAATTAATAATGACATTCGACAAAACTAGCTATTTTTTACTCTAGAAAACCATGTCAATATTTTGTATAATTTTTTACAGTAAAGGAGAAAGAATAAAAATGGACAAAATAAAAGTTTTAATGATTGATGATAACGTAAATTTAATTGAAATGGTAAAAGAATACTTTAAAAACAATGACAAAATAGATATTGTTTTAGAAGCACATGACGGCCTAGAAGGAATCAAAGTAGTTGAACAAAACCAATCTAAATTTGATTTAATAATTTTAGATTTAATAATGCCTCATAAAGATGGAATCTACGTCTTAAATGAAATGAAAAAAAGAGGCATAAATAAAAACGTCATTGTTGCCACTAGCTACAATGCGGCTGAAGTAATTAGAGAAGTATCTGAATTTGGTGTAAATTACTATATTTTAAAACCCTTTGATTTAACTGACTTAGAAAAAAGAATATATGAAATTTCCAATAAAAAACAAGGAAGTAAAAATATTGATTTCTATAATAGTAACCTTCAAGTATCAATAACCAAAATGCTTCATGAACTTGGAATACCATCACACATTAAAGGATATCAATACATAAGAGAAGCCGTTGGCATAATCTTTTCCCATCCAGAAATGATAGGTGGTATAACCAAAGAATTATACCCAGAACTAGCTCAAAAATTTGACACCACAACCTCAAGAGTAGAAAGAGCTATCCGTCACGCTATCGAAGTATCTTGGAATAGAGGTAACTTAGATTTCATGGAAGAACTATTTGGATTTAGTGTCGATATCGATAAAGCTAAACCAACAAATTCTGAATTTATTGTAACCATTGCCGATAAACTAAGATTAGATTTTCACAAGATAGGATAATTACCTAATCTTTTTATTTTACCTTGAAAAAACTACACCTTTGATGTTATAATTAAAATAAGATAAGGAGAATAAGTTATGCGAAAAACAAGAAAAAGTAAATTAAAAGGACAAAAACAAATATTATTAGTTGGTCTATTTGTTTTTGTTACCCTAATGACCATAGGCTATGCCGCTTTTAATACCAACATAACTCTGCATGTTAAAGGAAATATTAAAACCAAACCAGTAGATATAGGCGGAGTAGATGTAACTCCTGTAACCGAAGGAGATGGCCTATATGAAGATGAATATGAAGAAGGAAGATATGTATACAGAGGAAGTAATCCAAATAACTATATTATGTTTAATAATGAACTTTGGAGAATAATATCGAAAGAGGCTGATGGAACATATAAGATAATAAGAAATGATGTTTTATCAAACCGAGCATTCGATGAAAGGAATCATCGAAGTACAGATAACAATAGTTATTGTACAGATCCACAATATGGTTGTGGAGTCTATGCGGCCGTATCAGGAACATTCTTATCACCAAGTGGCTCACAAAGTGGAACTGTAACTGAAGATTCTTCTATAAAAATATATTTAAATGATGATTATTATGTAAATAATATAAATTCGACAGCTAAAGACCAAATGACTAGCCATTCATTTAATATAGGAGCAGTAGAGAATTTGAATCAAAGTGGAGCCGAAGAAGATAGTATCGAAAAGAATATAGCTGGAGAGAAAATGTACACATGGACAGGAAATGTGGGACTTGCCAACGTAAGTGATATATTAAGAGCAAGTACTAATCCATTATGTACATCAGCAACGACTTCATTTAATGGATATAAAGAGTGTAATAGTAATTACCTATTAGATAAAGGAAGTGCTAGCTTATTAAATTATTGGACAATAAATGCTTCTTCTTACGAGTCAGGTGGTAATTCGCATTATGCCTGGTATGGTTTTGCGAATAGTTCGCATGCGAGCGTGAGCAACTATGGCGCCTATTATAGTAGTCGCGCTCCCCGCCCAGTAGTCTTTTTGAAATCTGACACTACTTTAAATGGAAGTGGAACTCCAGATGATCCATTTACAATAGTGTAACAAATACACAATAATGAGAATAAATTAGTAAAGGCGAAGCCTTTATAAAAGGACCAGTTTGCTAAGCAAACTGAGTCCTAAAAGACGCTCTTCATATGCGAAGCAAGTGAAGAGCGCGGTGATTATAAAGCAAAATAAGGGGTAATATTAATAAGTGGAGATGCTTATTCTAACGAGTCAGGTGGTAATTCGAATAATGCCTGGAATGGTAATGCGAATAGTTCGAATGCGTACGTGAACTACTATAACGCCTATTATAGTAATAACGCTCCCCGCCCAGTAGTCTTCTTAAAATCTGATATTACTTTGAGTGGAAGTTGAACACAATCTGATTCTTAAAATAAATTAGGAAAACCAATAAAAGTTCACCACATTCGCAAAAACCGATAGGTTTTTGGAAAAGTGGTAAGCGGTGTTGCAAGCGAAAGCGAAGACCTCGCAAAAGAATGTCACTTGCCTTAATTTTAAGGCAAGTGACATAAAATTTATAGGGATAATACTAGTAATATGATTTTGTTTTAACAATTCTAACGGTGAGTTAAACGTGAATAACTTTGAAAGTATCAATAATAAATTGATTTATACTCAGCTAAAGATAAAACATATTCTTACGAAATATATTATACGAGGTGATTTGACTTGAATAAAAAAGGATTTACCTTAATCGAACTTTTAGGAACCATCATTATTTTAGTTGCTATTGCATTAATCGCATTTCCAGCTGTTTTAAACATGTTAAACGAATCTCAAGGTGAAACAGATGAAGCCATGAAAGATATTGCCATCGGAGCCACAAGAGAATATGTAACAGATAGGGTAGATGATTTTCCTAAAGCTTTAGAATCATCTTCTAGTATTAAATCATATGGAAATAAAGGTAATATAAAAATAACCGATTTAATAACTAACGGATATATTTCAGAAGATCAGATAAATGATAATAAAAACCTGTCTCTTATACACATCTGACGCTGCCGACGATCGCATAAGTG
>ERZ1090868.346-NODE-346-length-25525-cov-7.748606_pt1 | contig 25525 bp, 21 predicted proteins | sample MGYA00478475_ERZ1090868 | MGnify/ENA primary metagenome ERZ1090868 (study PRJEB33644, sample SAMEA5815747) | chicken gut metagenome | biome: Chicken; feature: Gastrointestinal Tract; material: Caecum | place: Ireland | collected 2019-01-01 | study: A study of the...
TTTTCCTACACAGGGGGCGTTTTGTCTATTGTCCGTTTTTACTGGTTCGGTTCACCCCTGGCGGGGGCTTTTTGTTTTTGGGGATGGGGCGTTGTTTTGTAACCATTATACGGGTTCCGGGCGGCCTGTGCAATCCCCAAAATGGACATCCGGACCTGCAGAGCTCCTTGACCGGCCGGACCGGGGGTGGTATGCTCTGTTCAGGTTTTTGCAGAGAGGAAGGAAGTTACGATGAGCAAGATCGTTATTATGGAATCGCTGGGCATTTCGGCCCAGGAGCTGGCCGCCCGCAAGGCCCCTTTTGAGGCCCAGGGCCATACCTTTGCGGAATACGAAAAATCCACCGACCCCGCCGTGCTGATCCGGGAAGCCCGGGACGCCGACGCCATGATTCTGGCCAACATGCCCCTGCCCGGGGCGGTGATTGAAGCCTGCCCCCGGCTGAAATTCATCGACGTGGCCTTCACCGGTGTGGACCACGTGGGGCTGGACGCCGCCAAAGCCCGGGGCATTGCGGTGAGCAACGCCTCCGGCTATTCCAACGAGGCGGTGGCCGAGCTGGTGCTGGGCATGGCGCTGTCCCTCTACCGCAATCTGTCCGCCGTGGAGGCCCGCTGCCGGGCCGGCGGCACCAAGGACGGCCTGGTGGGCGGCGAACTGCAGGGCAAGACGGTGGGCATCGTCGGCCTGGGCAAGATCGGCACCCGCACGGCGGCGCTGTTCCATGCCTTCGGCTGTTCGGTGCTGGCCCACAGCCGCACGGTGCACGCCGACGCGCCGGACTATGTGCGGCAGGTCAGCCTGGAGGAGCTGCTGGCCCAGTCCGACCTGGTGGTGCTGCACTGCCCGCTGAACGACAGCACCCGCGGCATGATCAACGCCGAGAAGCTGGCCATGATGAAGCCCACGGCGCTGCTGATCAACGTGGCCCGCGGCCCCGTGGTGGTGACCCAAGACCTGGCCGACGCCCTGCAGCGGGGCGTGATTGCCGGGGCCGGCATCGACGTCTTTGACAGCGAACCGCCGCTGGCCGACGACGAACCGCTGCTGCACTGCCCCCACTGCCTGGTGACCCCCCATGTGGCCTTTGCCACCCGGGAGAGCATGAGCCTGCGGGCGGAGATTGTCTTTGACAATCTGGCCGCCTGGCTGGACGGGCAGCAGAAAAACGTCATCCTGTAACCTGCCTGAAATACACCACCCGGCCGGGGCACAGGGCCCCGGCCGGGTGTTTTGCGTATCCGGTTTTTTACAGCCGCACCGGCACCGGTCCGGCCAGCGTCAGGGTGGCGGGGGTCACGGTACATTCCCGGGCCAGCACCTCCACCCCGCTTTGGGCCGCCCGGCGCAGCGCCGCCCCGAATTCCGGGTGGGTGGCGTCGTTGGGGGCAAAATCCGCCATACCGGCCATCTGCAGCACAAAGCAGACGGTGGCCTCGTACCCCTGCTGCCGGCACAGGGCCAGTTCCTCCAGGTGTTTGACGCCCCGCAGGGTGGGCGCGTCGGGAAAGCGGGCGTGGCCGTTTTCCTCCAGGGTGCAGCCCTTGACCTCCACATAGCCCCGGTGGCCGGCGGCATCCTCCCAGTAAAAATCAAACCGGGAGTTGCCCCAGCGGGTTTCGGGGCGCAGCAGGGTCAGTCCCGGGCGGAACTGCCCCGCCCGGGTCCACTCGGCAAAGACCTTGTTGGGCGCCTGGGAGTCCAGGTTGATGAGCAGGCTCCCTTTCTGCACGGCCACCAGATCATACCGGGTCTTGCGGGCGGGGTTGTCCCCTTCGGCCAGGTAGACGGTGGCGCCGGGTACCAGCAGTTCCCGGCAACGGCCAGTGTTCTTTACATGGACGGTCTGCTCGGCACCGTCCAGCTGCACCCGGGCCACAAAGCGGTTGGGCCGGGCCACAAACCGGGCGGGGCAAACGGCGCGATATTCCATAGGGTGATTCCTCCTGTCTTGCGCGGGGTGGGGTCTTCATCATACCACAGGGTTCCCTGCCCCGCAACCGGCGGCCGGGCCTTGCACAATCGGGTTGCAGGCAGTATAATAAACGTGCATAAACATACATGCAAAATATGACCCGCAGGGACTCCGCGCGGGCGGCCCTGCCGGTGAGAGGGAAATGAGGTAGCTGCCAATGGAAAAGATCAAGATGACCACTCCCCTGGTGGAGATGGACGGCGACGAGATGACCCGCATCCTGTGGAAACAGATCAAGGATGAGGTGATTCTGCCCTTTGTGGACCTGAAGACCGAGTACTACGATCTGGGCCTGGTCCACCGGGAGGAAACCCAGGACCAGGTGACCATCGACGCAGCCAACGCCAACAAAAAATACGGCGTGGCGGTGAAGTGTGCCACCATCACCCCCAACGCCCAGCGGGTCCAGGAATACCACCTTTCCCAGATGTGGAAGAGCCCCAACGGCACCATCCGCGCCATCCTGGACGGCACGGTGTTCCGGGCGCCCATCATGGTCAAGGGCATCTCGCCGGTGGTGCGCACCTGGCAGCAGCCCATCACCATTGCCCGTCACGCCTTCGGCGACGTCTACCGCGCCACCGAGTACCGCGTGCCCGGCCCCGGCAAGGCGGAACTGGTCTTCACCGGCAAGGACGGCACCACCTTCCGCCAGACCATCAACGACTTTGACGGCGCCGGCGTGATCCAGGGCCAGTTCAACAAGGACAGCTCCATTACCAGCTTTGCCCGGTCCTGCTTCCAGTTTGCGGTGGATACCAAGCAGGATCTGTGGTTCTCCACCAAGGACACCATCTCCAAACAGTATGACCATACCTTCAAGGATATTTTCCAGGAAATTTATGACGCCGAGTACAAGGAGAAGTTCGAGGCCCTGGGCATCGAATACTTCTACACCCTCATCGACGACGCGGTAGCCCGGGTCATCCGCAGCAAGGGCGGTTTCATCTGGGCCTGCAAGAACTACGACGGCGACGTGATGAGCGACATGGTCTCGACGGCTTTCGGCTCGCTGGCCATGATGACCTCGGTGCTGGTTTCCCCCGACGGCAACTACGAGTACGAGGCCGCCCACGGCACCGTCACCCGCCACTATTACAAGTACCTCCAGGGCGAGGAGACCTCCACCAACCCGGTGGCCACCCTCTTTGCCTGGTCAGGTGCGCTGCGCAAGCGCGGCGAGCTGGACGGCATCGACGCCCTGCAGCGGTTTGCCGATGTGCTGGAAAAGGCCACCATCGACACCATCGAATCCGGCGTCATGACCGGCGACCTGTGCGCCATGTGGGAGGGCGAGGCCCCCGCCCGCAAGGTGACCTCGCTGCAGTTCCTGCAGGAGATCCGCGCCCGGATGGAAGCGGTCCTGGCCTGAGTTTGCTCTGCTTTTTCCCCTTTGCCCTCCGGCAAAGGGGATTTTTGGTTCCGCCATAAAAAAGTTCCCCGCCCGGGACCGGCAGCATGCCGGAACGGGCGGGGGATGTTTTGTTTGTGGAGGGAACCGGTCAGGCCGGCATCAGGCGGGGATCAACCCGGCTGCTTGCCGATGTAGGCCAGGATGCCGCCGTCCACGTACAGCACCAGGCCGTTGACGAAGTTGGAAGCCTCGGAGGCCAGGAAGACGGCGGGGCCGCCCAGGTCCTCGGCTTCGCCCCAGCGGCCGGCCGGGGTCTTGGCCACGATGAACTGGTCGAAGGGATGACGGGAGCCGTCGGGCTGGATCTCGCGCAGGGGCGCGGTCTGCGGGGTGGCAATGTAGCCGGGTCCGATGCCGTTGCACTGGATGTTGTAGGCACCGTACTCGGAGGCGATGTTCTTGGTGAGCATCTTCAGGCCGCCCTTGGCAGCGGCGTAGGCGGAGACGGTCTCACGGCCCAGCTCGCTCATCATGGAGCAGATGTTGATGATCTTGCCGCCGCCCTGCTGGATCATGTCGGGGATGACAGCCTTGGAGACGATGAAGGGGGCGTTCAGGTCAACGTCGATGACCTGGCGGAACTGAGCGGCGGTCATGTCGCACATGGGGATGCGCTTGATGATGCCGGCGTTGTTGACCAGGATGTTGATGTGGCCCACTTCCTCGGTGACCTGCTTGATGAAGGCGTTGACGGCGTCCTCGTCGGTGACGTCGCAGACATAGCCGTGGGCGTCGATGCCGGCCTCTTTGTAGGCGGCCAGGCCCTTGTCCACCAGTTCCTGCTTGATGTCGTTGAAGACGATGGTGGCGCCGCAGTTGGCCATGGCGGTGGCGATGGCGAAGCCGATGCCGTAGGAAGCGCCGGTGATGAGGGCGACCTTGCCGGTCAGATCAAAAGATTTCGGGGTGCAGACAGACATTGTAAAAACCTCCTATGTCTATGATGTACAAAATGCAAGCGATGCTGCTCAGCGCAGATCGGTGGTGTTGATGTTGTCCATGTCGTCGAATTCCATGTTTTCGCCGCCCATGGCCCAGATGAAGGTGTAGTTGGAGGTGCCCACGCCGCTGTGGATGCTCCAGGAGGGGCTGATGACGGCGTCGTAGTTCTGCATGACGATGTGGCGGGTCTCGGTGGGCTCGCCCATCATGTGGAAGACCACCTGATTTTCGGGGATCTCGAAGTAGGTGTAAATCTCCATACGGCGCTCATGGGTGTGGCTGGGCATGGTGTTCCAGTTGCTGCCCGGCTCCAGGCAGGTCATGCCCATGGAGAGCTGGCAGGTCTTGAGGACGCTGGGGTGGATGAACTGGTTGATGGTGCGCTTGTTGCAGCTTTCCAGGCTGCCCAGGGGCCGCTTGGCGGCTTCCTCGATGGTGATGAGCTTGGTCTCGTAGCGGCAGTGGGCCGGGGCGGACACCATGTAGAACTTGGCCGGATGGGCGGGGTCGTCACTCTTGAAGGTAACTTCCTTGGTGCCCTGGGTGATGTACAGGCAGTCCTTGTAGTTCATGTGGTATTCCACACCGTCAGCGGTGACGGTGCCGGCGCCCTCGCCGATGTTGAACAGACCGATCTCGCGGCGCTCCAGGAAGTAGTGGGTGCCGAAGTTGGCCCAGACGTCAATGCCCTTGTCGATGGAGACTTCCTCGTTGACAGGCATGCAGCCCAGGGTGACCATGCGGTCCACGTGGCTGTAGACGGCCACCACCTCGTCGGCCTTGTACAGGCCGGTGATCAGGAACTCGTCCCGGGTCTCCTGGGTGGTGTAGCGCTTGAAGTCGCGCTGGTTGCAGGAATAACGGATGTCCATACCGATGTTTCCTCCTTAGCTTGTATGGGTTGGTTGCCGCCGGGAATCCGACCGGCAGAAGTACAGAAACTGTTGGCACCCGAAAGGTGCCTTTCTATCCTCCAGTATAGTCGCTGCCGCCCCAAAGCTGAATACCTTTTCCGAACCATTTCATGCACAAAACGGATCTTTTGCCGGCGGCAGGCTGCCGCCGAACGCGGTCAATTTGTAAAAATGCACAAACAAAAGCGGCAAAAACCAGCAAAATCGCCCAGGTCTTTTGGCGGCTGCACCGGCATTTTTTCCCGTACAGCGCGCAAAAGGGCGTTCACACCCCGTCGGGGGTGTCGTTTTCCGCCGGCGGGTCCAACTCTGTACGATCCGGCACATCCATATAGACATGGGCCCGGTCCTTCATGAACTGGGAGGGCGAACAGCCGTAGTGCTTTTTGAACACCCGGGAAAAGTACAGGGCATTGTCAAAGCCGCACATTTCGGCCACCTCACCGATGTTGTAGCCGTCCGCCCAGAGGGTCAGCATCCGCTCGGCGGCCTTCATCCGCAGGTTGGTCAGGTATTCCAGGGGGGAAAGCCCCACTTCCTTTTTGAACAGCTTGCGCAGATAGTCGTAATGGAAGGGCAGCGACCGCAGAAAGGCGTCCAGCTGGTAGTCGGCCCGGTCGTAGTTTTCCAGGATGCTGGCGCGGATGCGGGTGACCGGCTCGGAGAATTCCACATTGCTGCGGAACACCACAATGTAACTGGCGATCAGCTCCCCCAGGGCGGCCAGCACCAGCTCGCTGCGCTTGCGGTCCGACATATGGTAGAGCCGCACCTGGGCAAAGGCGTTGGCCAGGCTGTCGTTTTCGTCGCTGAGGCAGAAGGCCTCCTGAAAGGGAAAGGAGGGGGATTCCAGAATGATATGGATGTTGGAGAACCCCTCGGTGCTGGAATTGGCGTGGGTCATGCCCGGGGGAATGACCACCGTCTCGCCGGCGGAGTAGGTGATGGAGGGCTGGTTTTCAAACCGGAAGGTGCCCTGCCCCGCCGTGCAGTAGACCACCTCCCAGTGGTCGTGTTTGTGCATGCGCACATTGTAGATTTTGGGGTGTTCCCCCACATAGAGAATACGGTTCATCGTCTGTTCCTCACGGCGGCGCGCCCGGCGCCCGGTTGTCGTTGTCCTGTTTCTATGATACCACGAATCGGCCCGGGGCGCCATACCCTGCCCGGGGCTGCCTTTTTGTTTTGCCGCCCCTTGACTTTTGGAAAAACTTTTCTATAATAAATTTAGAATAATTCTAAAATAGTGCATTTTTGTTTGTCTCTATGCACAATTTTCTTACTTTTTGTGGAAGACCCGCCCGCACCGCCGGTTACGGAGGGGGGGTGTGCGGCGGGAAGGAGCATACGTACACGAAAGGAATGTGATGACACTGAAACATCTTCCCCTGTCTGTCCGTGTCCCCATCGAGGAGGACAACCCCAGCATCCAGCGTCTGGAGGAAAAATGCATCCGCTGCGGCATGTGCAAGGAGGTCTGTACCCACAAGATGGGGGTCCACGGCAGCTACACCCTGGACCAGACCGGGGACCGGGCGGTCTGCATCTACTGCGGCCAGTGCGCCAACGTCTGCCCGGTGGACAGCATCGTCGAGCGGGACGAGACCGACGCTTTGCGCCGGGCCATTGCCGACCCCGATACGGTGGTGGTGGTCAGCACCTCGCCGGCCGTGCGGGTAGCCCTGGGCGAAGCCTTCGGCCTGGAGCCCGGCACCTTTGTGGAGGGCAAGATGGTGGCCCTGCTGCGCGCCCTGGGAGTGGACTATGTGCTGGACACCAACTTTGCCGCCGACCTGACCATTATGGAGGAGGCCAACGAGCTGGTGCGCCGCCTGACCCGGCACAACGGTCCCCTGCCCCAGTTCACCAGCTGCTGCCCGGGCTGGGTCCATTTTATGGAATTGTACTACCCGGCACTGCTGCCCCACCTGTCCACCGCCAAAAGCCCCATCGGCATGCAGGGGCCCACGGTCAAGACCTACTTTGCCCAAAAAATGGGGCTGGACCCCCGCCGCATCGTCCATGTGGCGCTGACCCCCTGCACGGCCAAAAAGTTCGAGATCCGCCGGGAGGAGCTGCACGGCGCCGCCGATTACCACCACATTCCGGGCCTGCGGGACACCGACCAGGTGATCACCACCCGGGAGCTGGCCCGCTGGGCGAAGCAGGCCGAAATCGCCTGGGACAGCCTGGAGGATTCTCCCTACGACTCGGTGATGGGCCAGGCCTCGGGCGCCGGGGTGATTTTCGGCGCCACGGGCGGCGTTATGGAAGCCGCCCTGCGCACGGCCCATGACTTTGTCACCGGTACCCCGGCGCCGGAATCCTTTCTGACGCTGGAACCGGTGCGCGGCTACGAGGGGCTGCGGGAAGCCCGGGTGACACTGGGCGACACCACCCTGCGGGTGGCCGTGGTGTACGGCACCGCCAACGCCCGCCGCTTGCTGGACAAGCTGCAGGACGGCGATGCCCCCTACGATTTTGTGGAGGTCATGGCCTGTCCGGGCGGCTGCATCGGAGGCGGCGGCCAGCCCAAGGATTTTGCCCGGGACGCCGACGACACCCGGCAGCGCCGCATGGCGGCCCTGTACCGGCGGGACGGCGCCCTGACGGTGCGCAAGAGCCACGAGAATCCCCAGATCCGCCAGGTGTATGCAGAGTTCTACGACCAGCCCCTCAGCGAGCGGGCGGAAACGATGCTGCACACCACCTACACCGACCGAAGTGATATTTTCCGGAACGAAAGGAACCAGACCATGCAGAAATGGAAATGCAAGATTTGCGGCTACATCTATGAGGGCGATACCCTGCCCACCGACTACACCTGCCCCATTTGCAAGCAGCCGGCCGCCATGTTCGAGCCGCTGGCCCCGGAGGGTGCCCCCAAAACCAACCCCTATGCCGGCACCCAGACCGAAAAGAACCTGCAGGCCGCCTTTGCGGGGGAATCCCAGGCCCGCAACAAGTACACCTATTTTTCCGCGGTGGCCCAGCAGGAGGGGTATGAGCAGATTGCCGCCCTCTTCCTGAAAACCGCCGAGAACGAGAAGGCCCACGCCCGCCTCTGGCTGGACGAGCTGTGCGGTGTGGGCGATACCGCCCAGAACCTGCAGCATGCGGCCGAAGGGGAAAACTACGAGTGGACCGACATGTACGACGGCTTTGCCAAAACCGCCGAGGCGGAAGGCTTCCCCGAGCTGGCCGCCAAATTCCGGCTGGTGGCCGCCATCGAGAAGCGCCACGAGGAGCGCTACCGCGCCCTGCTGCACAATGTGGAGACGGCCCGGGTCTTTGAAAAGAGCGAAGTGAAGATCTGGGAATGCCGCAACTGCGGCCACATTGTGGTGGGCACCGCCGCCCCCGAGCGCTGCCCCACCTGCGGCTACGCCCAGAGCTATTTTGAAACCGTCTGCGAATCCTACTGATTCGCCCCCGTTGCCAAACACCCCACCCGCCGGCGCAGAACGCGCCCCGCAGGTGGGGTGTTTTTACGACTTTTCTTCGGCTTCGGCGGCAAGCTCTGCCCGGCACCGGGGGCACAGGTACCGGATGCGCAGGTCGTACCCGTCGATGGATACGCCGGTCTGCCGTTCCAGTTCCCGGGTCAGGTCGGCCAGCTGCACATCCGAAAGCTGGCCGCACCGGCGGCAGACCAGGTGGTCGTGGCGGGTGTTGCGGTCGTACCGGTCGGGACTGCCCTCCATGCTGATCTTGCGGATCTTGCCCTGCTGGCACAGGCTGTTGAGATTGTTGTAGATGGTGGCCAGCACCACCGAGGGATACTGCTTTTTCAGGGCCAGAAACACCTGTTCCGCCGTCATGTGGTCCTCGCTGGTGCGGATCATCTCCAAGATTGCCGTTTCGTAACGCATAGACTTTCCCCAAATCTGGAATCATTTTATTTTTAATACTATAGCCACCCCGGGCAGTCTTGTCAAGTGCCGCCGCACCCCGACAACAAATGTTGCGCCGGTTCGTGACATTCCGGCCAATTTATACTATACTGGAAACATGACTTCTGCCAGGAAAGGGCGCGATACAATTCCATGAACCAGACCCCAACCAAAGAATACCTGTTTGAAGAGATGCCGGTGCCCCGGGCGGTACTGCAGCTTTCCACCCCCATTGTCATCAGTTCCCTGGTGACCATCCTGTACAACCTGGCCGACACTTTTTTTGTGGGCATGCTCAACGACCCGGTGCAGAACGCCGCCGTGACGCTGGTCTATCCCGTGACGCTGGCCTTCAACGCCGTGAGCAACCTGTTCGGCGTGGGGGTGTCCAGCGCCATGAGCCGCCACCTGGGCCGCAGGGCCTACGACCAGGTGCGCACCTGCTCGGCCTTCGGGTTTTACGGCACGCTGGCCAGCGGCGTGCTGTTCTCGCTGCTGTGCCGGGTGTTCCAGTCCCCGCTGCTGCGGCTGCTGGGCACCGACGCCCAGACACTGGACGCCACCCTGGGGTATCTGCGCTGGACCGTGCTGTTCGGCGCGCTGCCCGCCATCCTGAACGTGGTGCAAAGCTATATGGTGCGCAGCGAGGGCAGTACCCTGCACGCCAGCATCGGCACCATGAGCGGCTGCCTTTTGAACATTGTGCTGGACCCCTTCTTCATTCTGCCCTGGGGGCTGGGCCTGGGCGCCGCCGGGGCCGGGCTGGCCACCTGTTTGTCCAACTGCATCGCCTGTCTGTACTTCCTGGTGCTGGCCCGTATAAAAAAAGGAAACACCTTTGTGTCGATGAATCCCCGCCTGCTGGCCCGGCTGACCGGCAGCCAGGTGCGGGACATTCTGGGGGTGGGCATCCCGGCTTCCATTCAGAATCTGCTCAACGTCACGGGCACCACCCTGCTGAACAACTTCACCGCCCCCTACGGTGCCGCCGCCATCGCGGCCATGGGCATCAGCCAGAAACTCTACATGATCCCCATGCAAATGTCCCTGGGCTTTTCCCAGGGCATCATGCCGCTGGTCAGCTACAACTACGCCAGCGGCAACCGCCGCCGCATGAAGGCCGCCATCCTGTTTGCGCTGCGCATCATCGTGGTGTCCATGCTGGTGCTGACCGTCGTCTACTTTGCGGGGGCTCCCGCCATGATCCGCGCCTTCATGGACAGCGACGAGATTGTGGCCTACGGCACCCGGTTTTTGCGGGTGATGAGCCTGGGGTTTGTCTTTTTGTGCACCGACTTCCTGGCCGTGGGCGTCTTCCAGGCCCTGGGCATGGGCCGCAACGCCCTGCTGTTTGCCATCTGCCGCAAGCTGGTGCTGGAGATTCCCCTGTTGGTACTGCTCAACCGGGTATACCCCCTCTACGGCCTGCCCTTTGCCCAGCTCATCACCGAGGTGTTCCTGTGCTGCCTGGGACTCTGGATGCTGCGGCGGATTTTCCGCGCCGCGGGGCCGCACTGACCATTTTATACATTTTGTATTTTACAACCAGTTTATACAGTTTGATTTATGCAAACAAAAAAGGCAAAGCCCGCAGGCTTTGCCTTTTTGTTTGTGTAGGACCGGGGGATTACCACGGCGTCAGTTCCAGGTAAAGATCCTTGTACTGACGGGCGGAGTTCTGCCAGGAGACATCCTTGGCCATATCCCGCTGGACCACCTCGTCCCAGTGGTATCGGTTGACGAAATACTCGGTCTTGGCACGGTTGACGGCGTCCAGCAGCAGGCCGGCGTCATACCGGTCAAAGGTGAAGCCGTTGCCCTCGCCGTTGAAGACGTTGTAGGGCTGGACGGTGTCCTTCAGGCCGCCGGTCTCCCGCACGATGGGCAGGGTGCCGTAGTGCATGGCGTTGAGCTGGGTCAGGCCGCAGGGCTCAAAGCGGGAGGGCACCAGCAGGGCGTCGGCGCCCGCATAGATGCGGTGGGCGCGGGACTCGTCGTACTGGATGCAGGCGCTGAACATGCCGCGGTAGGCGTTTTCGTAGTAACGGAAGGTATCCTCGTACTGTTTGTCGCCGGTGCCCAGCACGATGACCTGGGTGTTGCCGTCCATCAGTTCGGGAACGATGGCGTTGACCAGGTCCAGGCCCTTCTGGTTGGTCAGGCGGGAGATCAGGCCGATGACGAACTTGCCCTGATCCTGCACCAGACCCAGTTCCTGCTGCAGGGCCAGCTTGTTCTGCCACTTGTGGTCCAGCACGTTGGTAATGTCGTAGTTGACGGCCAGGGCCGGGTCGGTGGCGGGGTTCCACATGCCGTAGTCGATGCCGTTGACGATGCCCCGCAGCTTGTAGCTGTGGTAACGCAGGTGGTCTTCCAGCTTTTCGCCGTACTCGGGGGTCTGGATTTCCCAGGCGTAGGTGCCGCTGACGGTGGTGATGCGGTCGGCGTAGGCCAGGCCGCCCTTGAGCATGTTGGCGTTGTCATAGTCCTGCTTCAGGGCGCCCATCTGGAACACTTCGTTGGGCAGGCCGGTCCAGTACCGGATGGTGGGGATGTTGTAGATGCCCTGGAACCGCAGGTTGTGGATGGTGAGCACCGTTTTGGCATGGCCCACCGGCGTGTCCTGGAACATGGTGCGCAGATACACCGGCACCAGCGCCGCCTGCCAGTCGTGGCAGTGGATGACGTCGGGGATCCAGTTCAGGAAGTTCAGGGCTGCCAGGGCGGCCTTGCTGAAGTAGCAGTACTTGGGGATGTCGTCCACCAGGCTGATGTAGGGATTGCCCGAGGAGAAGAACTCCTGGTTGTCGATGAAGTCATAGACCACACCGTCCCAGACATACTCCATGATGCCCACATAGTAGCTGCGGCCGGTCAGGCCCAGGTCCATGTAAAATTCGCCCCGGTAGACCATTTTTTCCTGGTACTGCTGGGGGATGCAGGCGTACCGGGGCAGGATGACCCGGACGTCACAGTTCTGCTTGACCAGTTCCCGGGGCAGGGCGTACATGACGTCGCCCAGACCGCCGGTCTTGACGAAGGGGTGGCATTCCGAGCCGATAAACGCAACACTTCTGCGCGGCGTATCATAATACATAGTGGGTTCCTCCTCCGGCTGTGCCGGTTGTTCCACAGGGGCCGGTGCCTCTTGTACGGGGATCGGTGCCTCTTCCACAGGGGTCGGTTCTGCCTTGGGGGCAGCGGGCTTGGCTGCCTTTTTGGGAGCAGCCTTTTTCTTGGCGGCCGGTTTGGCGGCTTCTTTTGCCGGGGCAACCGGTTCGGCAGCCTTGGCCGCGGGGGCCGCCTTCTTGGCGGCCGGTTTGGCGGCTTCTTTCGCCGGGGCGGCCGGTTCGGCGGCCTTGGCGGCAGGCGCCGTCTTCTTGGCGGCGGGTTTGGCGGGTTTCTTCGCGGGGGCCGCCTTGCTGGCGGCGGGTTTGGCAGGTTCTTTCGCCGGGGCGGCCGGTTCGGCGGTCGCCTTGGCAACGGGCGTCGTCTTGTTGGCGGCGGGCTTGGGCGCTTTTGCCGTCACAGCAGCCTGCTCCTTCGCAGCGGGGGCCGCTTTGGGTTGCGCCGTCTGCTTCGGGGCAGGTTCCGGTTTCTTCCGAGCCATATATAACGCTTCCTTTCCATTACGCATGCACGGGCACCGCAGACCGATGCCGGTTCCCTCCCGGGCCCGTGCCGGGCGGATGGGGTCAGTGCCGCAACGGCTCCACTGCCCCATGAGCCTATACAGGAATAGTAACATATTCCCGTTAAAATTTCAATCGCTATCGCCGGGGTTCGGCGGAATCCGCCCCACACAGGCAAAGAAACTCCTTCTTCGGCGCCTTTGGCGCAAAAACGCACCGGACGGAACAGGGCCCCCCACTACGGTGCCGGTACCGCCGATACGACAGGAAGCCTTTGTTTATCTTTTGTCAATCGGCGTTTCTTCCAAATCTCGGGTGCAAAACTTGTAAGTTTTGCCGGAATTTCCTTGACAAAGACCCTTTGGTTGGCATGCAATAAGCATTGTTATTAACAGAATACTTATTATTCCGTCATGGGAGCGCAGCCGACGGCTGCCCGGCAACTTGGGAAAGGAAGTCAGCATGAAAGAAAAAAGCATCGAAATGGCAAAATGTGTCCTCGTCTACTGCATCGGCCTGTTCATCATGTGGTGATGGCGGTCTCGCTGGCAGGATTTGTCACCCTGATCACCAAAAAGGGAACCCGTTTTCACAAGTAATGGTTGAACCCTAGGATTGCCAGCCAAAAGAAAAAAGCGGAAGGACCGCAGCGATGCTGCGGTCCTTCCGTTTTTTTGCCTGTGGATCCCTTGCGGTCGTTTGGTCAGATCCGCTCCATCCGTTCCTGCTCAAACTGGCGGCGGTACAGATCGTGGTAATAGCCCTTTTGGCGGAGCAGTTCCTCGTGGGTGCCCTGCTCCACAATGGCCCCGTCCCGCACCACCAGGATCAGGTCGGCACGGCGGATGGTGGAAAGCCGGTGGGCGATCAGGAAGGACGTGCGGCCTTTCAGCAGCAGCTCGGTGGCGTCCTGGATGAGCCGCTCGGTCTTGGTGTCGATGGAGCTGGTGGCCTCGTCCAGCACAAAGATGCGGGGGTCGGCCAGCACCGCCCGGGCAAAGGAGATAAGCTGCTTTTCGCCGGTGGAAAGGCGGTCGCCGCCCTCCCCCACGTCGCTCTGGTAGCCTTTTTCCAGCTTCATGGCCACCTGGTCCGCCGAGACCGCCCGGGCCGCCGCCATGACCTCCTCGTCGGTGGCGTCCAGCCGCCCGTAGCGGATGTTCTCCATCACGGTGCCGGAAAACAGGTGGGGGCTTTGCAGCACATAGCCGATGCTGCTGTGCAGCCACAGCTGGCTGCGCTCCCGGTAGTCCCGGCCGTCGATGAGAATCTGCCCCGCCGTGGGCTCAAAGAAGCGGCAGGCCAGGTTGACCAGCGTGCTCTTGCCGGCGCCGGTTTCGCCCACGATGGCGATGGTGGAGCCCGCGGGGATTTTCAGGTTGAAGTGGCTGAGCACATCCTCGCTGCCGTCGGGGTAGCGGAAGGAGACGTCTCGGAACTCGATCTCCCCGCGGATGGGCTCCCAGTTTTCCCGCTTGGGGGCAAAGACGGTGCCGTATTTTTCCACCACGGCGGGGGTGTCGGTGATGCGGGGCTGTTCCTCCAGCAGGCCCATCACCCGCTCGATGTTGGCCTGCAGCGAGAGAATGTCCGCGATGTTGCGGGCGATCTGCTGGATGGGCTCAAAGATGCCCACCGCGTAGCTGGTGAAGGCCGACAGCGTGCCGATGAGCATCCGGTGTTCCAGGGCCATCGCCCCGCCCCGGGCCAGCACAATGGCGGTGGTCAGTGAGCTGAAGAACATGACCAGCGGGATGTAGACGGCGGAAAGCCGGGCCGCCCGCACCGAGGAGACCCGCATGTCCTGGCTGACCGCCTCAAATTCGCGGCTGTTGGCCTCCTCCAGCACCAGGGTCTTGGAGGTGCGCGCCCCCATGATGCCCTCGTTGTAGGCGCTGGTGATGCGGGAATTCATCTTGCGCACCCGCCGGTTCCAGCGCAGGATGCGGTCCTGGAACCAGGCCGTCAGCAGCGAGATCACCGGCACAATGAGGATGACCGCCGCCGCCAGCCCCGGGTCCAGCAGCAGCATCATGCCGAAGACCCCCAGCACATAGAAGATGGCCCACAGCATGTCCACCGAGTTCCAGGCGATCATGCCGGCGATGCGGTTGGTATCGCTCATCACGCGGGAGAGCAGGTACCCCACCGGGGTGACGTTGTAGTAGGACAGCGAGAGGGTCTGCAGGTGCACAAAGCAGGCCCGCTTCATATCCCGGCCCACCTGCATCTCGATGCGCATGGAGCGGCGGGTAAACAGGATGACCGCCAGCGCCTGCAGCGCAATGATGACCCCGTAAAAAACCGCAAAGAAGGGCAGACCGGCCAGGTCCCCCGTCTGGATGAACCGGTCGATGGCATACCGCTGGAAGAGCGGCAGCGCAATATCGATGACGGCGCAGACCACGTTGAGCACCAGCACCGCCGCGATCAGCCCCCGGTAGGGCCGCAGAAAGGGCAGCAGCTTTTTCCAGGAGCGTATGTCAAAGGATTGTGTGTATTCCTGTTCCTCATAGGCCACGGGCAGTTCCTCCTTCCTGGGCCAGCAGATCCCGGTCTTCGCCGGTCATCTGCAGATCGTAAATTTCCCGGTACAGACCGGGCCGGGCCATCAGCTGGTCGTGGGTGCCGCAGGCCGTCACCCGGCCGTCCTGCAGGACCAGGATGCAGTCCGCCTGCATCAGGGTGGTGATCCGGTGGGAGACCAGAATCACCGTGGCGGAACCCTTGGCCCGGTGGAGCGCGGCGCGGATTTTGGCGTCGGTCTCGGCATCCACGGCGGAGAGGGAATCGTCAAAGATCAGGATGGGCGCGTCCTGCATCAGGGTGCGGGCGATGGCCACCCGCTGTTTCTGCCCGCCCGAGAGGGTGACGCCCCGCTCGCCGATGATGGTGTCGTAGCCGTCGGCAAATTCCTGGATGGCCTGGTCCACCTGGGCGGTGGCCGCATGGCGTCGGACCTCCTCCAGTGTGGCGGTGGGCCGCACGGCGGCGATGTTCTCCCGGATGGTGCGGGAGAACAGGAAGGGCTCCTGCAGCACAATGCCGATGTTGCGCCGCAGGTAAGGCCGGCTGATCCGGGCCAGGTCCACCCCGCCGATGGTGATGCGCCCGTTCTCGGGCGGCAGGTCATACAGCCGGTCCAGCAGATGCATCAGGGTGGACTTGCCGCTGCCGGTGGCCCCCAGCACCGCAAAGGTTTTGCCGGCGGGGATGGTAAAGCTCACATCCCGCAGTACCGGCTGTTCCCCGTAGCCGAAGGTGACGTGGTCAAAGACGATGTCCCGGTCCATGGGCGGGGTCAGGGCGTCGTCGGGTTCGGTTTCCGGCTGGGCATCCAGGATGTAGGCCAGCCGCTCGATGGAGACGCCGGCCTTGCTCATCTCGGAGAGAATGCGCCCCAGGCCACGCACCGGCCAGACCAGCGACTGGTTGTAGGACACAAAGGCCAGGAATTCCCCCAGGGTGATCTGCCCGTGCACCGTCTGCACTACCCCCACCGAGATGACGGTGAGGATCTGCAGCCCGGTGATCAGGTCCCCGACGCCCCAGTAGGCGCTGAGCAGCCGTCCCAGCTGAATCCACAAAGCGGCAAAACGCTGGTTTTTTTCATCGAAGCGGTCCACCTCCCACTTTTCCCGGCCGAAGGCCCGCACCACCCGCACACCGGTGAGGTTTTCCTGCACCAGGGTGGAAAGGGCCCCCTCCGCCTCGTCGGCGGTGAGGAACCGTTTGGCGATTTTGGTGTAGAAAAAGAGGGAGTACAGCAGAATCACCGGCAAAAACGCCGCGGCAATGAGGGTCATGGCACCGTTCATCGACGCCATGACCACCAACGAGAAGCCCACCAGAAAGACCACCCGGAAGACCTCCAGCAGCTGGTTGGTCACGAAGTTGCGCACCACCTCCACGTCGGAGGTGCAGCGCTGGATGATCTCGCCGGTGCTGTGGCGGACATGCCAGGCGTAGGGCAGGCGCTGGATGTGACGGAACAGGGCGTCCCGCAGGGCCTTGACGAAATTTTCCGACCCGATGGCGGTGCCCATCCGGCTGCCGTAAGTGCACAGCCCCGACAGCACCGCCACCACCAGCAAAAATCCCGCCGCCACCAGCAGCTGGGTCATGGGCGGAGCCGACAGCAGCCCCGGCGGCGCCAACGCCGTGACGACGGCGGGAAAGGGTTCGCCCCCCAGGATGGCATCCACCGCCACCCGCACCACCTGGGGTGTGAGCGAGCTGAAGACGGTGTTCCCCATGGAGCACGCCAGTGTGAGCGCAAAGATCCAGAGGCACGGCCGCAAGAACCGCCAGATCAGCGCCTGTTTGGATTGTTTCAAAGCATTTCCTCCTTTTTTCACAAAAAAAGCCCCGGCTTTTCAGCCGGGGGCACGCTGCGCATCACAACAAGACCCGCCTAGGGTACAAGGCAGGGCATGGGTGCGGACAGAGTGGTTCCTCGGCTTTTGGTAACCGAACGATGAGCATACCGCAAAATGGTCATTCTGTCCGCCTCCTTTCGTTTCATTCAGTAAGTCTCACTATACGCCCTTGCGTCTTTTTTGTCAAGTTTTTTTATCCGTCAGATTCCCGTAAAAGCCAGAATCACCGCCACCACAATGGAGGGCAGCATATTGGCGACTTTCAGCTTTTTCTCCCACAGCAGGTTGACACCCACACAGAAGATCAGGATGGACCCGGTCAGGGACAGATTGGCCAGGGCGGCTTCGGTCATGAGCGGCTGGATGGCCCGGGCCAGCAGGGTGACCGCACCCTGCTGGATGCCCACGGGAATGGCCGCAAACAGACAGCCTTTGCCCATCGACGCACTCATCACACAGATGATCACCATGTCCAGCATGGCCTTGAGGGCCAGGGTGGAATGGTCCCCCGAAAGACCGTCCTGGATGGCGCCCACAATGGCCATGGCGCCGATGCAGACGGTCAGGGAGGCCGTCACAAAGGCGTCCACAAACTGTTTTTCCCGGGCATTTCCGGTCTTGACCTTGAGCCAGGTCCCGAACTGCTCCATCCGCCGTTCCAGATCGATCCATTCGCCCAGCAGCGAGCCTACGGCATAGCTGATGACCACCATCATCGTCCCGCCGCTCTGCAGACCGTCCGCCGTCACCGTCATCATCTGCTGGACGGCGCCGCCGATGCCCACAAAAATCACGCAGACCCCGATGGCCTGCATCAGGGTTTGCTGATATCGGGCACTGATGGCCCGGCTGAACACCAGGCCGATCAAGCCGCCCGCCACGATTGCCGCCACGTTGAGGATGGTTCCCAAACCAACCATATTTCTGCGCCTTCCCAGTGTCAAACTTTCCCAAAGGGGAACGAGTAGGAGTATACTCTTTTTCTCGGGAAATGACAAGAAAAGCCGGTCTTTTGCGGCCGGCTTTGTTCACAGGTTGAGCAGCACCAGGGAAACCAGAATCATGCCGGCCGCCCCCATCTGACGACCGTTCAGCCGTTCCCGGAAAAGGAAAAAGCTGACCACGCTGATGACCAGAATCACCCCCACGCTGTAACAGGGGTAGACCAGGAAGGCCGGAAGCTCTGTCAGGGCGGCCAGCAGCAGTCGGGAGGAGAGGAAGTTGGGCACCCCCACCAGCACCCCGAAGAAGACATCCCGCCCCGTGAGCGAGCGGCGTTGCCTGACCAGCAGCACCAGGGTGGCCAGCCCGGCAAACAGAAAGATGTAAAACATGAACAGCCCGTCGTCCTGCCAACGGCCCAGCTGGGCAAACACCTTGGACATGGCGTCGGCGGTGCCGTTGAGCAGCAAGGTCAGCACCAGCAACCAAGGGTAGATCTTGTTTGCGGCGGCGGAGGTTTCCGGTTTGCCGGGCAGTCCGTTCATCAGCACGGCGGCCGCCACCGCCAGCGCCACGCCCAGTCCCTGCAAGGGGGTGGGACGCTCCCCGAAGAGCGCCACCGACAGCACAATGGGCACCAGCACCCCCAGGCGGGTGAACACCGAGGAAAGAATGGCGCCGTTTTTATGGATGCTGGCACCGTTGGCACACAGGGACGCCAAGTAAATCACCCCCGTGACAGCGCCCAGCCAGCAGGGCGCAATGTCCCCGTTATACAGCGCTTTGGGCTCCATGGCCGCAAAGGCCAGCAGCGTGCAGGTGATATAGTTGACAAAATAGACGCCGTACGGACTGCCGGTGTTCAGGTATTTCAGCACCAGGGCCAGCACCGCGCTGAACAGTAAAGCCAGTACAAGAAAAACCACCTGGGACCTCCTCTCTTTCACAAACGCATCCATTATAGTACACCTTACCGGCAAAGGAAAGCCCCGGCCGTTTCCGGCCGGGGCTTGGTTATCCGTTTTTTGCAGCAATCGGGCGGTTTCAGGCCAGGTCCAGGTAGAGGGCTGCCAGTGCCATCGTGGCGTGCAGGCCATCCAGATGGGTGCGCTCCATGCCGTGGGAGGCGTGTACCCCCGGGCCGATGAGGGCAGCCCGGCAATCCATACCGGCGCGCCAGGCGGCGCCCACGTCGGAACCATAATGGGGGTAGATGTCCACCGCGCAGGCCACGCCGTGGTCTTTGGCCAGCTGCTCCAGGCGGCAGACCATACCGTAGTCGTAGGGGCCACCGCCATCCTTGGCGCAGATGGAAACCTGGTATTCGGTGCAGCTCAGGTCCTCCCCGATGCAGCCCATATCCACCGCCAGCAGTTCGTCCACCGCGGGCAGGGTGGCACCGCCGTGACCCACCTCCTCGTGAACGGTGAGGGTGAAGTAGGTTTCATACCGGGGCTTGGTGCCGGTTTCGTGCATCTGCCACAGCAGCGTCAGCAGACAGGCGGCGCTGGCCTTGTCGTCCAGGAAGCGGGACTTGACAAACCCGCTCTGTGTAACGACGGTCTTGGGGTCGTAGCAGACGTAGTCGCCGGCGGCGATGCCCAGCGCCTCCACGTCCGCCTTGCTGTGCACCTTCTCATCGATGCGCACGGCCATATTCTTCTCGTCCCGGGGGCGGGTGGCGGCGTCATCCTGCACGTGCACCGACGGCGACAGGCTGAGCACCGTGCCGGTGTAGACCTGACCCGCCCGGGTGTAGATGCGGCAATACTCGCCGTCCAGGGTGGGCAGCAGCGGGCCGCCCACCTTGGTAACCATCAGCATGCCGTCGGCGGTGATGGAGCGCACCATCAGGCCCAGGGTGTCCACATGGGCGCAGAGCCCCACCTTGCGGCCGGTCTCCCGGCCGGGCACTGTGATGATCAGGTTGCCCTTGTTGGTACGCCGGGTGGCAAAGCCCAGCTCCCGGGCGATGCCCTCGGCCACCGTCACCACCTTGTCGGTGAAACCGGTGGGGCTGTCCTGCCCCAGCAATTTTTGCAGTGTATCCACCAGGAAGGCCCGCCGGGCCTCCTGCATCTTTTCCTCTGTCATCTTGGGTTCCTCCCTTGGTTTATTCCGGTTCCATCTTACAAAAAAAGCAAACCGTTTGCAAGGGGGTGTTTCCGGCCGGGCGGTGCAGGCTCAGCCCCAGACTTCCCCGGCGATTTCCCGGACCAGCGCCAGCTTGGCCCACTGCTCTTCCTCGGTGAGTTTGTTGCCGATCTCGCAGGAAGCGAATCCGCACTGGGGGCTCAGGCAGAGGCGGTCCAGCGGAACATATTGGGCCGCCTCGTGGATGCGGGCAATGACGGCGGCCTTGTCCTCCAGCCGGGGGCTCTTGGTGGTGACAAGGCCCAGCACCACCTTTTTGTCCGGGGAGACCTTGTGCAGGCATGCAAAGCCGCCCGAGCGTGCATCGTCAAATTCCAGGTAGAGGGCGTTCACCTTTTCCCGGCCGAAGACCTGGTCGGCGATGCGGTCATACCCGCCGCTGCAGGCCCAGGTGGAGTGGAAGTTGCCCCGGCAGATGTGGGTGTTGATGACGAGGTCCTCCGGCTTGTCTTCGATGGCCAGGTTGTTCACCAGCAGGAACTCCTCCTGCAGTTTTTGCAGACCGACCTCGTCAGTGCCGAAGAAAAGCGTCGCCTTGGGATCCACAAAGCAGCCCCAGGTGCAGTCGTCCAGCTGCAGGTTCCGGCAGCCGGCGGCGTAAAGGTCGGCGATGACCTTTTTGTAGCCCGCCACCAGGTCGGCGATGAGCTCCTCGTCGGTGGGATAGAACTTGCGGGTGTCGGGCAGGTTCATCGGCATGATGAGCTGTTCCAGGAACTGGGCCGGGGCCGGGATGGTCTGCTTGGCCACGGTGTTCTCGTCCTCCAACGCCTTCACGAACTTAAAGTGCTCCACAAAGGGATGCACCCCCACCGACAGTTTGCCGGTCAGGTAGGTATCGTCGATTTTGGCGGCCTCCCCGTGGAAGGGCAGGCCCTCCTGGGTGGCGCTGTGGCCGATGCCGCCAAACCCCCACATGAAATCCAGGTGCCAGGTGGACCGGCGGAACTCGCCGTCGGTGATGACGTGGTAGCCCGCCGCTTTCTGTTTGGCCACCAGCTCGGTGATGCACCGGTCCTCCACCTCTTTCAGCTGCCAGGTGGTGATGGTGCCCGCCTCGTAGTCGGCGCGGGCTTTTTTCAAAACTTCGGGGCGCAGAAAGCTGCCCACATAATCATACCGGAAAGGGGTATTTGCCTTTTTCATCTTCACAATCTCCTTTATAATATACCGCGAAAATCGCCGCTCCGTGGCAGCGGCGGGGATTTGTCTGTTTCTGCAAGAACTGTTTTTCAGTATATCCAGGGAAAGACGATCTGTAAAATACGAAAAAACATCGGTTTGCCATAGATTCATCCTATAGCAAACCGATGCTTTCGTTTTACTCTTCCCGCCCGGCGGTATAGCGTTTCAGTGCTTCGATATAGCGGATTCCGAAGGGGCCCGGCCCCACCTTGCTGTGGGTGATGTAGCCGATTTCCATGCAGTCGTCCACCGCCAGCGGGACGGCCACAATGTTTTTGCCGTTCAGCTCCTCGTTGATGACGCCGCTGCAGATGGTGTAACCGTTCAGCCCGATGAGCAGATTGAAAAGGGTCGCCCGGTCGGAAACCAGAATATCCTTTTTGCTCTCCCGGGTGCTGAGAATTTCCTCCGAGAAGTAGAAGGAATTGTGTTCCCCCTGCTCGTAGGAAAGCCGTGGGTAGGGTTCCAGGTCCTCCAGCGTCACCACGTCCTTTTGGGCCAGCGGGCTGAAGGCGCTGACAAACACATGGGGCCTGGCGAGGAACAATCGGTGGAATTTCAGATGGTTTTCCCGCAGGGTCTTGCGCAGCACCGTCTCATTGAAAGGGTTGAGATAGAGCACCCCCACCTCGCTGCGCAGCTTGGCCACATCCTCGATGAGCTCGTAGGTCTGGGTTTCCCGGATGCGGAAGTCGTATTCCTCCCCGCCGTACTGTTTCAGAAGGTCCACAAAGGCTTCCACCGCAAAGGAATAATGCTGGGTGGACACGCAGAACTGGTGCTTGACCTGGGCGGCGCCCAGATACCGTTCCTCGATGAGGCGGGTCTGTTCCATCACCTGGCGGGCATAGCCCAGGAATTCCTCCCCGTCCGCCGAGAGCAAAATCCCCTTGTTGGTGCGCTGGAAGATGGTGATGCCCAGTTCGCTTTCCAGTTCCTTGATGGCGGCGGTCAGGCTGGGCTGGGCCAGATACAGCCGCTTGGCCGCCTCGCTGATGGTACCGGCTTCGGCCACCGTCACCACGTATTTTAATTGTAAAAGGGTCATGGGCAGTTCCTCCGGGTTGGCAAGAATACCGCTATCCTACCACGTTGCGGCGGGGATTGCAATGGCCGGGGTGCCGGGATCAGCTTCCAGTCAGCCCGAACCGCGCCTCGAACCGGTCGATGGCGTCGGCGCAGCGCAACATCCGGCGCATTGACCACAAAGTCAGCGCCAGCCCCGCCACAACCATTCCCATGCTGAGACCCAGGGTGTAGCCGCCCGGAAAATGCTGGAGCGCCACCGGCAGCACAAAAGCGCTGCTATTGATGAACAGATGCACCACCATGCCGTAGACCATCGAGCCGGTGTACCAGCACAGATACCCCAGCACCAGCGCCACAAAAATGGTCTGGGGTGCCTGGAACCAACTGTGACCCACAGCAAATATGAGTGCCGAGATCACCACCGCCGCCTGCCAAGGCAGTCTGCGGCTCAGCCCGGTGACCAGGCCGCCCCGTATGACCGTTTCCTCGGTGATGGGCGCCAGGATGACCACATAGAGCAACTGAAATCCCAGCGGGCCTGTCAGAAAAGAGATGTCCCGGGTTGTCTGAAAGAGCCAGGACAGCACTACCGAAACCTCCGATACCATCCGCAGCCCCAGGGCCAGTACCAGCGACCATCCCAGCAGGGGCTGGCGCACCCGCAGCAGAGCCCGCCGGGCGGGAACATTGCCGGCCAAAAACACCGCTGCCAGCAGCAGGGTAGCCAGACAGACCGCCACCGCGCTCACGGCACCTCCCGGCAGATGCAGCAGCGGCGTCAGAACGACTCCGCTGAACATAAAGAAAAGATACAGCGCCATGCCCTGCCAGAATTTCATCCCGCACCGCCCCCTCGACAAAATTGTTTCGATACTTTTTAGTCTATTCCCTTTTATCCCGGGGAACAAGCATCCCCCTGACCATCGTCTGCGGCCTGTTCTATAAGTTCGGTTCCGGACTGACCCTGGGCGCCACCACCGTTATGCTGGCCGACGTCATCGACTACGGCGAAGTGACGCTGGGCACCCGCAACGAGAGCATTGTGGCCTCCTTCCAGACCCTGCTGGTCAAGACGGCTTCCGCCGTGGCCGGCTGGCTCATCGGTGTGGGCCTGACCATCTTCGGCTATGTGGAGAATGTACCCCAGACCGCCGAGACCATCCTGGGCATGCGCGTTCTGATGGGCGTGGTGCCTTCGGTCATCACCGTGCTGGCCTTCGTGATCTATGTGGGCGGCTACAAGCTGGACGGCGCCACGCTGGAAAAGGTGGCTGCACAGCTGAAGGAAAAGTGCGCTGCCGAGTCCGCCGAAGTGAAATAAGCACCCCCACGCGCAGGGATTCAAGAGCACCGTAAGGTTTACAAAGCCCCCGGAAGGCAACCGCTTTCCGGGGGTTTTTGCGTCGCCGGGGCGCCCCCCCTGCCGAATCTTCTTTTGAGGACGCGCTATGCCTTTTTCCCCCTTTGTGGTATACTTCTATCCATAACACAAACACTATTTCTCCTGTAGACAGGACGGTAAACACAACGGAAACGAGGAACCATTTCGTGAAGAGAGATACACCCTTTTTGCCCTGGCAAACGCTGTACGGGGCCATCATCGTGACGGCGGCATTGATTGCGCTGGGGTCTTTTGTGGATTACCCCCTTTCCAGCGCGCTGTACGATGCCTCCAATCCCTTTGCGCTGTTCTTCGCCGCCTACGGCGCCATTCCCGCCCCGCTGGGCTGTGTGGCGGCGGGCACGCTGTTTGTCTGCGGGCGCAGCCGGGACAGGAAGATGGCAGGCATGCTGCAAAGCATCGGCGGTATGCTGCTGCTCCTGGTGGGCGCTTTGCTGGTGTGCTTTCTGCCCGCCGTATATCTGCCGGTATCGCCGGTTGTGTTAGGCGTAGTGGGCCTGGTCCTGTCTGCCGGCACGATTTTGCTTGTGCGCCGCCTGGCCCGGGGGGCCGACCGCGCCGTCATCAACCGGGTGGCCCTTGCCATCCTGCTGGCCATCCTCTGCGAGCTGGTGGTGGTCAACCTCATCAAGGTGTGCTGGGGCCGTCCCCGCATGCGGCTGGTGGTCAGCCATCCCGAAGCCTACTTTTTCCCCTGGTGGCGGCGGGGCACGGCGCTGAAAGAGTCCCTTCTGGCCGCCGGGGTGGCCGCGGACGAATTCAAATCCTTCCCGTCCGCCCATACCGCCAACGCCGCCACCATGCTGTTGCTGGGCCTGGCGCCTCTGCTCCAGCCCCGGCTGCGGCGATACCAGAAGGCACTGGTGACCTTCGGTTTCGTGTGGACCGCCGTGGTGGCGCTCTCCCGCATTCTGCTGGGCGCCCACTACCTGACCGACACGGCGGTGGGCTTTCTCATCGGCTTCCTGAGCGTCTACCTCATCTGCGGCGCCCTGTTCCGGCGGCGGAACAGGAGCGGATAAGATCACCATGCAAAAAACGGCGCTGTTCCTTTGGGAACAGCGCCGCTTTGTTACCGGGTCATCCGACGGATTCCACGCGGACGAGGGTGAACCCGGCCTTCTCCACCGTGGCCTTCAGCGTATCGTCCGGCAGGTCGCCCCGGAGGGTGACCTCGGCGGTGCCCGCCGCGTGATCGGCCGCGGCGCTCTCCACCGCGGGCAGGGCCTCCAGCAGTCTCTTCAGTCGGCCGGAGCAGCCGGCGCAGTGCATACCTTCCACTTTCATCATCTTTTTCATAAGAATACGATCCTCCTGGTTTTTGTGGGTTGTGGGGGCACCGGCGGTGTGCCGGCCCCCTGTATCGTCAGGCATGCGGCCGTTACCGCATGCCGTGGGGCAGATACCCGGCCTCCTCCACCGCCTTGGACAGGGCTTCCTCCGGGGTGTCGGGCAGCATGCGGATGACCGCCGTGCCGGCCCGGGCGTCGGCGGTGACCCGCTCCACGCCGGGCACTGCCTCCAGCGCCTTCTGAACGGTGCGCTCGCAGTGTTCGCACATCATGCCCTCGATCTCCATCGTCTTTTCCACGGCGCTTTCCGCCGGAGCGGGCGGAACCGGGCACGGGACGGTGCAGGCCGTGTTCTGCGGCGCGTCCTTGCGG
>ERZ1090868.347-NODE-347-length-25523-cov-10.793152_pt1 | contig 25523 bp, 20 predicted proteins | sample MGYA00478475_ERZ1090868 | MGnify/ENA primary metagenome ERZ1090868 (study PRJEB33644, sample SAMEA5815747) | chicken gut metagenome | biome: Chicken; feature: Gastrointestinal Tract; material: Caecum | place: Ireland | collected 2019-01-01 | study: A study of the...
GGCCCACCCGGTATAACAAAAAAATTTCGCCCTCCCATCACATCCCCTCCCGCCTGCAAAAACCCGTCTCTTTGGGCCGTCCCCCCGCAGCCTCCCAAAAAGCAATATATGCGCCAAACGGGGCAAGAATCGTAATGCGCGGAATGGTAAAAAATGCTATAATCACTGAAATAATACAGACTAATTAAGTCAAAACGACGAAAAACGAGGTGACAAAGTATGAAAGAAGAAAAAGTAAAAGAGTATAGGAAACGGGCTGAAGAGCTGGTAAAACAGATGACTCTGGAAGAGAAAGTATCCCAGACCCTCCACGGAGCCGCTGCGATCCCGCGGCTCGGGATCAAGGCATACAACTGGTGGAACGAAGCGCTCCACGGCGTAGCGAGAGCCGGTGTGGCTACCGTTTTTCCGCAGGCGATCGGCCTGGCTGCCACCTTTGACGAGGATCTGGTCCAGGAGATCGCAGACGTGATCTCCACCGAAGGCCGCGCCAAATTCAATATGCAGCAGGAATTCGGAGACACAGATATTTACAAAGGACTGACCTTCTGGGCGCCGAACGTCAATATCTTCCGCGATCCCCGCTGGGGCCGCGGCCATGAGACTTTCGGTGAGGATCCGTATCTGACTTCCCGTCTGGGCGTTCGCTTTATTGAGGGAATCCAGGGCGACGATGACAACTACATGAAGGCTGCCGCGTGTGCAAAACATTTCGCGGTACACTCTGGTCCGGAGGATGAGCGCCATTCCTTTAATGCGGTCGTTTCCCGCCAAGATATGTTCGAGACGTACCTGCCGGCTTTTGAGGCATGTGTCCGTGAGGCGAAGGTGGAGACTGTCATGGGCGCTTACAACCGCACCAACGGCGAACCATGCTGTGGAAGCAAAACTCTTCTCCAGGATATCCTGAGAAAGGGCTGGGGATTTGAGGGCCATGTGACCTCCGACTGCTGGGCGATCAAGGACTTCCATGAACATCATCATGTGACCAACTCTGCGCTGGAGTCTGTGGCGCTATCGATGAACAACGGATGCGATCTGAACTGCGGAAACCTGTTCTTCTATCTTGAGGAAGCGGTAAAACGTGGCATGGTATCGGAGGAGCGTCTGGACGAAGCAGTGGTGAATCTGATGACCACCCGCATGAAATTAGGACTGTTTGATGATCCGAAACAGGTTCCGTACAGTGCGATCACCTATGCAGAGAATGACACGAAAGAGCATCGGGAACTGAACTTCAAGGCGTCCAGAAAGTCTTTTGTACTGTTGAAAAACGAAAACAATATGCTGCCGCTGGACAAAAATAAGATCAAGACCATTGGGATCATCGGTCCGAATGCGGACAACCGCAAGGCCCTGGTGGGAAATTACGAGGGAACCGCTTCGCGCTACGTCACACTCTCCGAGGGGATCCAGGATTATCTGGGGGACGATGTCCGGGTGGTATTTTCCGAGGGATGCCATCTGTGCAAGCCGAAGGTTAGCGGCCTGGGACAGGAAAATGACCGTATGTCCGAGGTGAAGGGCGTCTGCGAGATGAGTGATGTGATCATTGCCTGCATGGGACTGGACTCCAGCCTGGAAGGCGAAGAAGGGGACGAGGGCAATGAGTTTGCCAGCGGCGACAAGCCGAACCTGAATCTTCCGGGACTTCAGGAGGAAGTTCTTGAGGCGATCTATGCCAGCGGAAAACCGGTAGTTTTGGTACTCCTGTCAGGAAGTGCGCTGGCGGTCACCTGGGCGGACGAGCACATCCCGGCGATCATCGAGGGATGGTATCCGGGCGCACAGGGCGGACGTGCCCTGGCAGGCATCCTGTTCGGCGACTACTCTCCGGAAGGCAAACTGCCGGTGACTTTCTACCGCACGACAGAGGAGCTTCCGGCATTTACCGATTATGCGATGAAGGGACGCACCTACCGCTATATGACCCAGAAGGCGCTGTATCCGTTCGGCTATGGTCTGTCCTACACAGATTTTGCGCTGAGCGATGTTTCTCTGAGCCAGGATGCCATGGCGAAAGACGGGGAGATTACGGTAAAGGCAGTCCTGAAGAATACAGGAGTCATGGCCGGAGCCGAGACGGTTCAGGTTTATGTGAAATCCTGTCGGGAACATACGCCGAACGCACAGCTGAAAGCTCTGAAAAAAGTACAGCTGGCGCCGGGCGAGGAGCAGGAGGTTTCCCTGACACTGTCTGCGAAGTCCTTCGGTCTGCACAACGAAAACGGCGATATGGTTCTGGAGGCAGGAGAGTATCTTGTTTATGTGGGAACTCAGCAGCCGGATGAGCGAAGCAGAGAACTGACAGGAAAACAGCCGGAGTGCAGAAAAGTGACCGTGGCTCAGACAGAAGTTCTGGTTCCGGTCTGCCTGGACTGACCGGTTTCTATCACGCGGCATAAAGAGAAGTTACAATGGACAATAAGTCAAACCGCAGGACAGGTTTTTACGGATTAGGTACTCATCTGTTCAACGATGGCTGGCAGTTTGCCAAGCAGCCGCTGTTCACAACATACGAAGAGATCAGACAGCATCCGGAGGCTTTTGCCCCGGTGGGCCTGCCGCATGACTGGCTGATCTATCAGGCGGCGGATCTGTATGAGGACGGAACCGGATGGTACAAAAAGACTTTTCTGTATCATCCGGGAGAGGAGGAGATTGCGTTCCTCCGATTTGAGGGAGTCTACATGGACAGTGCGGTTTATGTCAACGGCGAGAAAGCCATGGAGTGGAAATACGGTTATTCCACCTTTGAGGTGCCCCTGGAGGGACGGCTGAAAGACGGGGAAAACGAGATCATGGTAAGTGTAAACTTCCAGGCGCCCAACAGCCGCTGGTATTCCGGCGCCGGGATTTACCGTGATGTATGGCTGAAAGTGGTGAAGACCACCCATCTTCTGTCTGACGGAATCTATACGTCTGTGCGGCCGGGGGAGGATGGCTGCTGGGAACTGGAACTCACAGCGGAAGGGATCTTCCGCCGTGACGGAGAACTCCGGTATATACTGACCGACCGGAAGACCGGACGGCAGGTATCTTTTGACAGCGGCAGTTCTGTTCTCGCGGTAAAAGCGGCGGACGGTGTTCAGACGTTGGAAGATAAAGTTGTTGTCAGAAATGTGGACCGCTGGGACGTGGAACATCCCTGTCTGTATGACCTGCGCGCGGAACTCTGTGTCGACGGCGAGCGGATACAGGCTGAGGAGTATACGTTAGGTTTCTGCGAAAAACAGTTTCTTCCGGACCGGGGATTTCTTTTAAACGGGCGGAAAGTGAAACTGAACGGCGTCTGCGAGCATCATGATCTCGGGTGCCTGGGTTCCGCTTATAATCACCGGGCGATGGAGAGAAAGCTGGAGATCCTGAAACAGATGGGGGTCAATGCACTGCGCCTGACGCATAACATGTTCGCCCCGGATGTGATGGAACTGGCGGATTCCATGGGATTCCTGGTAATATCGGAAGCCTTTGATATGTGGGAGCGGCCGAAAAACAAGTACGATTATGGACGATTTTTTCCGGAATGGTATAAGAAGGACGTGGCAAGCTGGGTGCGCCGGGACAGGAACCATCCAAGCCTGATCCTCTGGAGCATCGGAAACGAAATTTACGACACGCACGTGGACGAGCGGGGCCAGGAACTCACAAAGATGCTGATGAAAGAGGTACGTATCCATGATCCCAGGGAGAATGGGCGCATTACGATCGGCTCTAACTATATGCCGTGGGAGAATGCCCAGAAATGTGCGGATCTGGTGAAAGTTGCCGGATACAATTACGCAGAAAAATATTATGATCAGCATCACAGAGAACATCCGGACTGGATCATTTACGGAAGTGAGACAAGCTCCACGGTTCAGAGCCGCGGCGTTTACCGGTTCCCTTACAGCCAGTCCGTGCTCTCGGATGTGGACAGCCAGTGTTCAGCGCTGGGAAATTCCACGACCAGCTGGGGCGCTCGCTCCTCGGAGGCATGTGTGGTGGCCGAGAGGGATCATGAGTTTTCCTGCGGACAGTTTCTGTGGTCGGGATTTGACTATATCGGGGAGCCGACGCCGTACCACACCAGAAATTCTTACTTCGGCCAGGTGGACACCGCAGGATTTCCGAAGGATTCCTATTATATTTATCAGGCGGAGTGGACGGATTACCGGAAAACCCCGATGGTGCATGTGTTTCCGTATTGGGATTTCAATGAGGGCCAGCTAATCGATGTACGTGTATGCTCCAACGCTCCGATGGTGGAACTGTTCATGAACGGACGAAGCCAGGGAACGTATGAGATCGACCATGCGCATGGAAGCGAGAAGGAGCTGACCGGCCACTGGCAGCTGCCGTTTGAGCCGGGAGAGATCACCGCGAAGGCCTACGATGAGCAGGGCAATGAGATCGCCAGCGAGACGCGCTGTTCCTTCGGCGAAGCCGAAAAAATCACTTGGAAGGCAGACCGAACGGTTCTCCGGGCGAACGGAAAAGACCTCGCCTTTATAGAGATCGGCATGGAAGACCGGGAGGGCCATCCGGTGGAAAATGCGGACAACCGGGTGTTCGTCCGTGTGGACGGCTGCGGGTATCTGGCGGGTCTGGACAATGGCGACAGCACAGATGTGGAAGAATATAAAACGGTGAGCCGCCGGTTGTTTAACGGTAAGCTTCTTGCCGTAGTGGGAGCAGGCAGCGAGGCCGGGCAGATCCGCGTGGAGATCCGGTCCAGGGGAATGGAACCGGCGGCCTTTACGCTGGAGACTGCGGAATGCCCGCGGCAGGAAGGCCTGGGCGAAGAACCATGGAAGGTTGACCAGAAGGCAGCCGAAGCGGCGACAGAGAAATACCGGGATGAGCTTCCGGTGCGCGCGCTGCGCATCCGGACCAGCTGCGGAACGATCCTGACGCCGGAAAACAGCCGGACCGAGGCGGAAGCCGTCGTGTGTCCCGCCGGTGCGCAGGATCATGAAGTCTTCTGGAGCATTGTGGACGATGCGGGAATCCCGTCCAGCCTGGCAAACGTCGAGAGCTGCGGGACGAAAGCGAAGATCACTGCGGTCAGCGACGGAGAATTCCGGCTCAGATGTATGTCAAAGTCCGGGACTGCGGATATCCGGATCATCTCGGAAATGAACTTCTCCGTCACCGGATTCGGAAAAGCGTATCTGGATCCTTACGGTTTCATTGCGGGAGGACTGTATGATTATGTGAAGGGGACCGCGACCAATGGAAACGAGCATGGCGTAGCCACCGCCCGGGACGGGGAAACGCAGGTAGGTTTTCACTTTCTGGATTTCGGTCCGTTTGGTTCCGATGAGATTGTTCTCCCGATTTTTGCGCTGGATGACAATGATTACGAGATCCAGGTTTATGAAGGAATGCCGGGGGAACAGGGCAGCGAACGGATCGGCGACTTACATTATCAGAAGCCTTCCCGCTGGAATGTCTACCAGCCGGAAACCTACCGGTTAAACAAGCGGCTGAAGGGAGTCACAAGTATTTGCTTCGTCCTGCACGCAAAGATCCATCTGAAAGGATTTTCGTTCATTCGGAAGGAAAAAGCTTACGAAAAACTGTATGCTGCGCAGAGTGACAAACTCTACGGCGACAGTTTCCGCCTGGAAGATCAGAGAGTCCGGGAGATCGGAAACAACGTGACCCTGGAGTACACGGGAATGAATCTGGGAGAACAGGGAGCAGGCAGGATCGAGATCTGCGGCTATACGCCGATGGAGAAAAACACGATACAGATCCGCTTTACCTCGGAAGAGGAGGAAATTACACAAATTGTCGAATTTTGCCATCGGGAAAAGGAAGAGGTTCAGGCGTTTGAACTCCAGCCGATTCCCGGCAGCTGGAATGTGAATTTTGTGTTCCTTCCGGGAAGCAATTTCGATTTTTATTGGTTTAAATTCGTGAAATAGCATAAGAAAAAGCAAAAATATAACAGCATATTGCGGAAATGAAAAATGCGTTTGGCAGATTTGATCAGGTAGAAATGACGAATCCGCCGGCGCATTTTTTGCATGAATCATCCGGATAAATAATAGAAAAAAACCGGGCAAACCGTTGATGGAACAAAAAATATGAACAAAAATCAGCCCATAAAATTGCCTATTTTTGAAATTTTGGCAAATGATGCGCAATATGTGAAAAGTTTATGACAATAAGTGAGAAAAAAACGCGTCAATTTGCCATATAATTAAGTTACAAAATGCGAATAAAATGTGCAAAACACCGGAAGAAAATGCAGGAATAAGAAAAAATGCACAACATTATTCCGGTGGGGAAGGGGGACTATGGGATACGAAAATGCGTGGCTGAATTACCGGCGGTTGCAGGGATCGGCGGAGAGTACATATTTTTCTTCTGTCTGCACAGACAGCCAGGGAAGAACGGCCAGGACAGCGATTGAGGAACTGAAACGTGCGGCGCGGGAAATCTTCGGGCTGGATATGCAGGAGAAGTCCGGCACACAGGATGCAGGCATCTGCCTGAAACTGAACCGGGAAGCGGCAGCAGGAGAAGAAGGTTACCATATCTACGAAAAAGACGGAAGGGTGACGGTCGAGTCTGCCGGCGGCAGGGGACTTTTATACGGAAGTTTTGCCTTGATCCGTATGCTTCAGACAGGAAGGAAGATCGGCGGCGCCGATCTCACGGAGGTTCTGCAGAATCCTATCCGGATCCTGAATCACTGGGACAATATGGACGGTTCGATCGAACGGGGATATTCCGGAAATTCCTTTTTCTTTCAGGATCAGAAGGTACTGGTCAACGACCGTACAAGGGCATACGCCCGTCTGGCGGCTTCTGTCGGGATCAATGCTTCTGTCATCAACAACGTAAATGTAAAAGGAAACGCGACGAAACTGATCACGGAAACCTACCGCAGGGAACTTCAGGAGATGGCGGAGATTTTTGCCGATTACGGGATCTCTCTTTACCTGAGTCTGAACTTTGCGGCGCCAATGGAGATCGGCGGACTGAACAGCGCGGATCCGCTGGACGAAAACGTCCGGGAATGGTGGTCCCGGCAGATGGCGGATGTATTTACCGGTATTCCGAATTTCGGAGGATTTCTGGTAAAAGCTGATTCTGAGGGACGCCCCGGGCCGTTTACTTACGGAAGAACGCATGCGGACGGAGCGAATATGCTGGCGGACGCGGCGGCTCCCTACAACGGAACGATCATCTGGCGCTGCTTCGTTTACAACTGCCAGCAGGACTGGCGGGATCGGAAGACCGACCGGGCGAGATCCGGATACGATAATTTTATGCCGCTGGACGGACAGTTCCGGGAGAATGTCGTATTGCAGATCAAGAACGGGCCGATGGATTTCCAGGTCAGAGAGCCGGTTTCTCCTCTTCTGGGCGGACTGAAAAAGACCAACCAGATTCTGGAGGTTCAGATTGCGCAGGAGTATACCGGACAGCAGAGACATGTCTGTTACCTGATCCCGATGTTCAAAGAGGTGCTCGGCTTCCATACATACTGTGAGAAAGAAAAGGACACGGTTGCCGATCTCGTCAGCGGACGGACTTACGGACAGACCAGATGCGGAATGGCTGCGGTTGCCAACACCGGCGACGATGAAAACTGGACCGGACATGATCTGGCGGCGGCCAATCTGTATGGTTTTGGAAGACTGGCGTTTCATACGGATCTCAGTTCAGAGGAGATCGCCGGCGAGTGGATTCGCTGTACCTTCGGAATGCAGCCGGAGGTCGTGGAGAAGGTCAGCCGGATCCTGATGATGTCGTGGCCGGCTTACGAAAAGTACACGTCGCCGCTTGGCATCGGATGGATGGTGAATCCCGGGTATCATTACGGTCCGAATGTGGACGGATATGAGTACGACCGCTGGGGCACCTATCACCGCGCCGACCACATGGGGATCGGTGTGGACCGAAGTTCCGGGGGAACCGGATACGCGCAGCAGTACCATGAGCCGAACGCTTCCATGTATGAGAAGACCGAGACATGTCCGGAAGAACTGTTGCTTTTCTTCCACCACGTACCCTACAGCTTCCGGCTGAAGACAGGAAAAACTCTGATCCAGCACATTTATGATTCGCATTTTGAAGGTGCTGAGGATGTGGAAAAGATGGTTGCGGAATGGGAATCTCTGAGAGAGTTCCTTCCGGAAAAGATATATCAGAGAGTGCTTGCGAGATTCGAACACCAGAAAGAGCATTCCAAAGAATGGAGAGACCAGATCAACTCCTATTTCTGGCGGAAGTCTTTCGTGGAAGATGAAAAACACCGGACGATATATTAAACCAAATATGAAAAGAAAGTGGTGAAAAAATGGCTAAGAAACAAAAAAACAAAAGCTTGTGCATCAGGAATCTCTGCCTGCACACATCCGAAAAAACTGGAAACTTTATTCTTTTGTGGTTCTGCCGATCCTCTGGTATGTGATCTTCAAGTACATACCGATGCTGGGAAACCTTATCGCATTCCGGCGTTATAAAGGCGGCCCGAACATTTTCGGTGAGTATTGGGTAGGGTTCCGGTACTTTGAGCAGTTCCTGACCAGTCCGGATTTCTGGAGTGCATTCTGGAACACTTTGCGTCTGAGTATTGAGTATCTGCTGGTTCGTTTCCCGGCGACTCTGATCTTTGCCCTTCTGATCAATGAAGTTAGAAATCTTAAATGGAAAAAGACGATTCAGACGATCTCTTATCTGCCGCACTTCGTATCTCTGGTAGTACTGTGTGGTATGATCAAGGAACTTACCTCTTCCAGCGGACCGATCAACAGTCTTATCGCAGCTCTGGGCGGCGATAAGATCGCATTTATGACCGATCCTAACTGGTTCGATACTGTTTACGTGATCTCCGGTGTATGGCAGGCGTTAGGATGGGGTACGATCCTGTATCTGACCGCTATGACCAATATCAACACGGAATTGTACGAGGTAGCGGCGATCGACGGTGCGAATCGTTTTAAGCAGACGATCCACGTTACGATCCCGGGTATCATGCCGACGATTATGACTCTGCTGATCCTGGATATCGGCGGTATCATGACTTCCGGAAACATGCAGAAGATCCTGCTTTTGTATAATCCTCTGAACCAGTCCAAGGCGGATATCATCGGCACGATGGTATACAGAATGGGTATCACCGGCGGACAGTTCAGTTATGCAACCGCAGTCGGATTGTTTGAAGGTGTCATCGGTCTGATTCTTGTAACAGGTGCAAACACACTGTCCAAGAAACTGACAGAGACATCTCTGTGGTAGAAAGGAGGATCTCAAAGTGTTACATTTCAAGAGCAAAGGCTATCGTGTCTTCCAGGTTGTCAATACGATCATCATGATTCTGGTCATCTTTATCACATTGTATCCGGTTATTTATCTGGTTGCACAGTCATTCAGCAGTGAAGCGGCGGTAAGCGCCGGAAAAGTTACGTTTTATCCGATCGACTTCACGACCGCTACTTATAAGTATATTTTAAGAAACAACGAATTCTTTCTGTATTACTGGAATACGATCGTGTATTCCGTAGTCGGAACCGCGCTCTCTGTCGCTTTGACGGCAATGCTTGCATATCCGCTTTCAAAGCAGAAGCTTCGTCTGAATAAAGTCCTGACACCGTTTGTCGTGTTTACGATGTATTTCGCAGGCGGTATCATCCCGAACTTCGTTCTGGTAACTCAGTGGCTGGGACTTCGTGACAGTATGTGGGCAGTTATCTTACCGCCGGCGATCAGTACGTTCAACTTCCTGCTGATGAAATCTTTTTTTGCAGGTCTTCCGGAAGAACTGGAAGAAGCAGCGGCGATTGACGGTATGGGAACATACGGAATCTTCCTCAAGATCGTTCTGCCGCTGTCCAAGGCGATCATCGCGACAATGACTCTGTTCTATATCGTAACCATGTGGAATGAATGGTTTGGTCCGTTCATGTATCTGGATACAAAAGCAAAATGGCCGGTATCTCTTCACGTAAGACAGCTGGTAGAAGGTGCAAACCAGATAGAGCAGGGATCGACAGCGGAGGCTTCCAATGTACAGAGCACCCTGAAATCGGCAACTATGGTTCTGACAACTCTTCCGATCGTTTGTGTATATCCGTTTGTGCAGAAATATTTTGTACAGGGTATGACGATGGGAGCAGTCAAAGGTTGATCTACAAGTGTATATGGCATATCTTCCGGCGTAGCGCCGGAAGGATATGTGCTATATAAGTAACGAAAAAAAGGAGGAACAAGATGAAAAGAAAAGTTATTGCACTGACAATGACAGCGATCATGATCGCATCCCTCGGAGCCTGCGGTGGCAGCGGCGGCGCAGAGGAAAGCGCAAAGGCAGCAGAAGAGTATGAAGATCCGGCAGAACTGGATTATGAGTACGGAGAAGATGTAACTTTCCATTCTGATGAACCGGTGACCTATACTATGCTGTTCTCCGATCATGAGAACTACCCCTACAAGGAAGACTGGCGTCTCTGGTCAGCGATTGAGGAAAAAACGAATGTGACTTTTGATCTGACGTTGGTTGCGCGTACTGACTACAATGATAAGGTATCAGCGCTGGTAAACTCAGGAGAAGCACCATGGATCATTCCGAAGACGTATGATGCAAGTAACTATGTGGATTCCGGCCAGATCATTCCCATCAGCGACTGGGTTCAGTATATGCCTAATTACATGAAATGTGTCAATGACTGGGGAATGGAAGAAGAGCTGAAAACCACTTATCAGTCGGATGGTAAATATTATCGTCTGCCAGGTATGTGGGAAGTGGCAGCCGGCGGGTATTCTTTGATCATCCGCAAAGACGTTTTTGAGGCGGCTGGCGTAGATGTAGAGGAGCTGGAGAAAAACTGGACCTGGGATGATTTCTATGAAGCGCTGTTGAAAGTGAAAGAGTACACAGGAGCAGATTATGTATGGTCTGACCAGTATCAGCTGGGCTCTACTATGAATATTTCTGCGGTACAGTACAGTTCTAAGGCTGGAAATTCCACAGACGGCGGAGACTGGGGTCTGAGAAATGGTGTGAAGTTTGACTGGGATAACAATGAATTTTACTTCACCAACACCACAGACACATACAGAGATTATCTGAGAATGTGGAACAAGATGTATGAAAGTGGTATCCTGGATCCGGAGACCTTCTCCCAGGATTCTACACAGGCACAGGCAAAATTCTTCCGCGGTGATTCTTATGTGCTGAACGCAAATTATCAGCAACTGGCGGATATCCAGTCTTCCGGCAAGATGCAGGTTGACGGAGCGGAACTGTACATGATCGTTTACCCGGGTGGACCGGCTGGTCATCTTCATGTTGAAACTTCCAGATTGGAGAATGGTATTATGATTTCTCAGTCAGCATTGGATGATCTGGGTGAAGAGGGATTTGTAAAGATGCTCCGCTTCATCGACTGGCTGTGGTATTCTGATGAAGGTCTTATGCTGACTCAGTGGGGTGTTGAAGGCGAAACCTATACGCTGGATGATGAAGGAAATGTTGTGCTGAATTCCGATATTTACTACAATGGTATCAACCCGGGCGCATCCAAACAGCTGAATGTTGATTATGGATTTGGCGGCGGTGTATTCGCTTACGGTGGTTCCGAGTGGCTGAGATTCTCCAAGTTCACAGACGCAGAGAAAGACTGGAATCAGAGAGTTCTGGAGAATACAGAGCCGCAGAAACTTGACCCTCCGATTATGGCTGACGAGATGCAGAAAGAGGAAATGAACCTGATCCAGGTACCTCTTATGGACTATGTAAACCAGTCTGCTTTGCAGTTCATTACTGGCGATCTTGACATTGAGAACGACTGGGATAATTATGTATCACAGTGCGAAGCAAAGGGAAGTCAGGATTATATCGATCAGGCAAATGAAATCTTCGAAGATACGAAAGACGTTCTTGGAATGGAATAAAAAAATCTGACAGGAATTGCCCTCCTGAGCAGAACCGGGAAAGCCTGTCCGCAGCATGCGGACGGGCTTTCCTGATATCATGCGGATACTGCCGTTTATTCAGAAATTTTTTTCATGTCCGGCAGAAGCAATATGTGAAGGAAGAATCGCAAAATTGTCAGAGATGCCGGATGCCTGACCGTTTATAATTTTAAGAAAAAAGCAAAAACAATCCTTTTCCGGAGAAAATTCCGGCGGAAGAGGAGAAAGGACATCATGGAAAACATAAGATTTGAGCAGGATAAAAAAGCACTTTTTTATCTTGAACCGGAAGCATATTCGGGCGTAAAAAGAGTCGCCGAAAAAGTAGCGAAGGATTTTGAGACAGTCTGCGGAGCCAGGATCGTCGTCACGGATTCGGCAGAGACTCTGAGAGCGGTGAGACAGGATGCTCCGGCGAAGTCCGGGCAGATCCCGGTTGTGATCGCGGCGACGGTTGGACACAGCGCCTGCCTGGAAGAGATGGAGCGTCAGGGAAAGATCGACCTTGCCCGTGTCAGAGAAAAATGGGAAGCATTTTCTCTTCAGTGTGTGGAAGAACCGATGGCTGGTGTTGCATGTGCGCTGGTTGTGGCGGGAAGCGACAAGAGGGGAACGATTTACGGACTCTTTGAACTCTCCGAGATGATCGGGGTGACGCCGTTTCTGTATTTCGGGGATGTGATGCCACAGAAATATGACGCCGTCGAGTTCCCGTGCGGGAGACAGCAGGAAGACGGAAAGGCTTCGGATCTCTGCGGAACTGTCCGCAGAATCGAGCATTTCCCGATGATCTCCCGGGAACCCTCGGTGAGATATCGCGGCTTTTTTATCAATGATGAATGGCCGTGTTTTGGAAATTGGACCTTTCGCCATTTCGGCGGTTTCAATGCGGAAATGTATGACCATGTCTTTGAATTTCTACTCCGGATGAAGGGAAATTACCTGTGGCCGGCCATGTGGACGTCCTCGTTTTTCCTGGATGGACCGGGAATGGCCAGCATGGATCTGGCGAATGAGTACGGCGTGATCATCGGAAACTCCCATCATGAACCGTGTATGCGCGCCAGCGAGGAGTGGGACAAGGTAAAGGGAGAGAATACGCCATACGGAACCGCATGGAATTACAATATCAATAAAGAAGGACTTCTCAATTACTGGGCGGACGGCCTGAAACGCAGTGCGGGCCATGAAAAATTTATTACGATCGGTATGCGCGGCGAGCGTGACAGCGCGCTGCAGGGGCCGGCATCTCTGGCGGAGAACATCGAGGTCCTGAAGGACATCATACTGGAACAGAAAAAACTGATCCGGAAATATGTGAACCCGGATCTTGGCAAGGTGCCGATGCTCCTCGCGGTTTACAAGGAAGTGGAGGACTATTATTACGGAGACGAGGACACGCCCGGTCTGAAAGACTGGGACGGACTCGACGGTGTGACCGTTATGCTCTGCGAAGACAACTTCGGAAACATGCGTTTCCTGCCCGATGAAAGACACAGGGATCACGACGGCGGATACGGGATGTATTACCATCTGGATTATCACGGCTCGCCGGTTTCCTACGAATGGGTAGGATCGACCCCGCTGACCCGCACCTGGGAGCAGATGACCCAGGCATGGGATTACGGAGTGCGGCAGATGTGGATGGTCAACGTGGGCGATCTGAAGTTTGAGGAATTTTTCCTGAGTTATTTTATGCGACTGGCCTATGATTTTGAGACCTGGGGTACCGGCGCGCCGAATCAGACCGGACGCTACACCAGGGAATTCATAAAGGCACAGTTCCCTCAGGCGGATAAAGCGCTGCAGGAGAGGATTGCAGAGATTATCGAGGAGTATGTGCGTCTCAACGGTCTTCGCCGTCCCGAGGCGCTGAACGACAGGATCTACCATCCGGCACATTACCTTGAGACGGACCGGATGCTCGAGAGAGCGCTGCGCCTGGAGCGGGAAGACCGGGAGGTGCGAGGTCTGCTTCCGGAGAAATGCCGAGACGCTTATGACTCGATGATCCATTATCCGGCGGCGGGAACCGCGAATCTGCTGAAAATGCATCTGTATGCCGGACAGAACCGCCTGTATGCGGAGCAGGGAAAAACGGCTGCCAATGAGATCGCCGTCAAAGTGAAGGAGTGCATTGACGAGGACCGCCGTTTGGCTGAAGAGTTTGCGGGGATCCTCGGAGGAAAGTGGAGCGGTATGGAGATGGCCGAGCATATCGGTTTTACTAAGTGGAACAGTGAGAACTGGAAATACCCGGTGCGCTGTTTTGTGGAGGCAAAGCCGGAGCCGTATCTGCTGGTCGGCCGTGCCGATGAGACAGAGGTGCATACCAACGATTATTTCCGCGACGATGTCCTGATCCGTGATTTTATGTATCCCGGATGCTGCCATGTGCAGATCGAGATCGCCAACGGCGGAAGCGGCGAGATCGTATGGCGTCTTGAGGGCGGCTGCAGCTGGCTCAGTGCGTCGGCGGTCAGCGGACGGACAAGGACGCAGGAAAGAATCACGCTGACGTTTCTGCCGGAGAAGTACGACGATTCCGTGACGGAGGGAAGTCCCTGCGAACTGTTTGTCTGCACGGAGAAGGAAAAAGTGCGCATCCTGGTTTTTGCCGGGAAGCAGGCGGCAGACGGTATACCGGAGGGAACCTGCCTGGAAGGCCCTGACGGCTTTGTCATTGATCCGGCACGGTATGCGCGGAAAGAGGACGGACTCTGGAAAGGAGAAAAGGCAGGATATCTTCCTCTGAAAGATTACGGAAGATATGGCTCCGGGATGAAGGTATTCCCGACGACGGCAGTCTTTCCGGAGCCTGAAAAAGCCCCGTTTCTGGAATATCAGCTCTTTACAGAATCGGCGGGAGATTATATACTGGAGATACAGAGCGCGTCGGGGAATCCCGTGGATGAAGGACGGGGATTGAAGCTGGCGTACAGTATGAACGGGGAAAGGATCCGGCGGATCGATACGATTCCGTCAGGATATCATGCAGGAGATCCGGCCTGCGAATATTGGTGCCGGGGTGTGCTGAATCAGGTACACCGGTGCAGAGTGAAAGTACATTTGAGAGAGGGCGTCAACAGCCTGCGGATCTATGCGGCGGACGCTCCGCTGGTCCTGGAACGGCTGCTTCTCTTTCCGCAGGGAAATGAGCCGAAGCAGTCTTATCTCGGACCGGAGGAAAGTTTCCGGATCGGACAGGGAGACGTGCACCTGTAACAATTCATAAAAGAAAATGAAAAGGAAAGAATAAGGAGGATCATAAGAGATGGAAGGTACAATGAAGACAGCGGTAATGACAGACATTATGGAAGTGGAGATCCAGGAACGGCCGATCCCGCAGCCGAAGGACGATGAGGTTCTGGTAAAAGTGGAGTATGTGGGAATCTGCGGATCTGCGGATCTGATCTGCACTATTATGAATCCGGACGTATCGGTGATTTTGTCGTAAAGCCGCCGTTTGTTCTGGGCCATGAGGCGGGAGGAACCGTCGTGGAAGTCGGAGCAAACGTCAAAAACCTGAAGGTCGGCGACCGTGTGGCGATGGAACCGGGCAAGACCTGCGGCCAGTGTGAATTCTGCAAATCCGGAAAATACAACCTGTGTGAGGATGTGGTATTTTTCGCTACTCCGCCGGTAGACGGCGTATTCCAGGAGTATGTGGCCCATGAAGCCGGTCTCTGCTTCAAGCTGCCGGATAATGTCAGCACCCTGGAGGGCGCGTTGATCGAGCCTCTGGCGGTAGGTATGCACGCGGCACGCCAGGGAGAAGCAAAACTGGGCCAGACCGCAGTGGTGACCGGCGCAGGCTGCATCGGCCTGGTATCCCTTCTGTCGCTGAAAGCGATGGGCGTTACCAAGGTGATCGTTGTGGACGTGATGGAAAACCGTCTGCAGAAAGCGCTGGAACTCGGCGCAGACGCGGTGATCAACGGAAAGACAGAAGATACAGTCGCTCGTATCAAGGAACTGACGGACGGAAAGGGATTTGACCTGGGCATCGAGACGGCAGGAAATCAGATCACTGCATCCCAGCTGATCCGCGGAGCGAAGAAGGGTGCCACCATCGTTTTTGTCGGATACAGTGCAAGCGGCGAGATGACGCTGCCGATCGGCATGTCTCTGGACAAGGAACTGACCTTCAAGACGGTATTCCGTTACCGCAACATTTACCCGATCGCAATCGAAGCGGTTGCACAGGGTAAGATCAATATTAAAGATGTAGTGACCAACTATTTTGAACTGGACGACATTAAGAATGCTTTGGATTCCTGCGTGAAAAATAAAGCGGAGATTGTAAAAGGCGTCATCAAAGTTTGTTGACATCAGCCGGCCGGTCAGGCATCCGTTTGCAAATTATAACCTGTTAACAGAAATGGAGAAAGTATGAGAAGAGATTATCTGGATTCGCACACCCACACACTTGCCAGCGGCCACGCTTACAATACACTCAATGAGATGCTGGCGGCCGCGGCGCAGAAAGGACTTTCCCTGCTGGGAGTGACCGATCATGGCAGCGGGATGAAGGGAACCACTCCCTTGTATTATTTTGAGAATTCCCCGACGATCGACCGGGAGCAGATCCGTCACAGATTCGGCGTGGAGCTGCTGTTCGGCGTGGAACTGAACATCATGGATCTCGAAGGAACGGTGGACATGAAGCCGTCCATGCTGGAGAAAATGGATGTGACGGTTGCGAGTATGCATATTCCGTGCATGCCGAAGGGGACGAAGGAAGAGATTACAAGAGCATACCGCAAAGTCATGGAGAATCCTCTGGTCAATATCATCGGCCATCCGGACGACGGCCGCTTCCCGGTGGATTATCAGGAACTGGTGCGGGGAGCGAGAGACTGCGGCGTTTTGCTGGAGATCAACGATCACTCTCTCGACGGCACCGGAAACCGCCAGAATGCGGTGGAGAACGATACGGAAATGCTTCGCTGGTGCATGAAATATCAGGTGCCGGTGGTGTTGGATTCGGATGCTCATACGGACACGAAAGTCGGGTGCCATGAGCATGCGTGGGCGCTCGTGAAAAAGCTGGAGTTTCCGGAAGAACTGATCGTGAACACGAATCTGGAGAAATTCAAATCATACGTGAACTGTTACCGCCTGGGGCGGAGATCCGGCTGATCTGGTCCGGGTCTCTGTGACCGTTCAGCCAGGCTGCGTGGCAAATGCGCAGACCCGGCTGAACGGTCACGACTGTATCTGTTTGTCATATGCAAAATTGTTCTTGTATTTAAAACTTTAGTGTGCTAAAATATCATTGTGCTGAGTTGTGTCCGCGCGGCTCGCTGTTTGAGAACATAAACACAAATCGGGAGGTTTTGTATATGAATAAAAAAATTCATACAGAGGCGGTAGATCAGTTATTTGAAGCGATTTTGAGTCTGCGTGACAAAGAAGAATGTTATACGTTCTTTGAGGATGTCTGTACGATCAATGAGCTTCTTTCTCTTTCCCAGAGGTTTGAGGTGGCGAAGATGCTGCGGGAAAAGAAGACGTATCTTGAGATATCGGAAAAGACGGGTGCATCCACCGCGACGATCAGCCGCGTGAACCGTTCTCTTACGTATGGAAACGACGGCTATGAGATGGTATTTCAGCGGCTTGAGGCGGAGAAAAAATCCGCAGAGTAGTTGTTTGAGTATGCTCTGCGGAAATCTTTGAATGACAGAACAGGAAAAAAGGACTGCCTGCTGATTTTTTTAATGGTCAGCAGGCAGTCCTTTTTTTATGCATTTTCTTTTCCCTGATTAATCTTGTCGATCAATTCTTCGATCAGCTGTTTTTTCAGGTAGACGTCAAAGCTGAGCATGCAGATAAACGAAAACATCTGCAGAAAATCTTTGTCTTCTTCGGGCGCGTCGGTAAAGGAGATTCTGGCAGCGTCAAAAGTCTTTATTACATCCTCCCGGACGGTGCTGACTTCGGACCGTTCCAGTTCGAAAATTTCCTGATACAACTCGGAGATCGAAAAACCATTTTCAGAGTGAAAATATTTTTTCGTGATGGGCTCGAGAAGTGTCTGGATATCGTTAATCGAAAGGATATTTTTAAAATAATAGATAAAGATCAGGATCAGCATATGCTCTTTGGAATACTTTTTCTTCTCAGGGGGCGGGAGAAGATGATTTTTCGCATAATTGTTGATCATGGTCTTCGTCAGGATCTTGTCTTCTTCGTGACGCTTGGAGAAAGCCAGACGCGCATCCATAAAGGTCGTCACCTGATCCATATATAAATCAATATTCGGGATGTCTTCCGGGCGGATACCGCTCACTTTGGAGAGACTTTCCAGAAGGTCCTGGATCATTTTTTCTGTATCAATATGCATATGTCACACCTCACTATCCACATTATATAGTTTTTGAAACCAGATGGCAAGTTTTTTTTGAAATTTTGGTGTCAGCCGGTAACAGTTCAGTCAGGTCTGCGCATTTACTGCGCAGACCGTGTGAAAACATAGTGCCTGTGGGCATCCAGCCCATCGCGAAGCGATTCTCAATGACCGGATGCCGGTTACAGTTCAGCTGGCTGAACTGTAACGTCAGCCGGTAACGGTTCAGCCAGGTCCGCGCATTTCAGGCGTATGACATGTGAATCTGTATTGACTTTTTGTATGCTTTGTATTAATATAAATAATACAAAGAGAGGTGAGAGGATGATTCTAAAGCTGGATTTTCAAAGCGATGTGCCGATTTATCAGCAGATCTGCAATCAGATTATTTTCTGGATTTCCACGGGCGAACTGAAGTCCGGCGAGAGACTTCCTACGGTCAGGAGCCTGGCGGAGGAGGCAGGTATCAATTCTATGACGGTGAGCAAAGCGTACCAGCAGTTGAAAGCGGAAGGGTATCTTATTACTGAACGCCGGAACGGAGTGATGGTGAGCGACAGGTTTCAAAAACCCGGGGAACTTTCCGAAGAGGATAAGAAAGCGTTGGTATTGGTGATTTCCAGGGCCAGGATCGCCGGCGTCCCGAAAGAGGAATTCCTGGAATTGTGCGAGCGACTTTATGATAGAAAGGCGGATATGTGAAGGTGATCTTGAAACCCGGGTGACTGAAAAGCTCCCCGGAGGATGTTGGAGGAAACAGGTATGAGTATGACTATGAATTTTGTGATGGTCGGATGTACTTACCCGATTCTGTTTTTCATGTATTTCTTTATGAAACTTGAGATCGGAGATAAAAAGAAGACGGTCCTGGGGATTGCGGTGCCGGAGGCGTTTCGAAAAGATCCGCAGGTGATGGAAATCTGCGGACAGTTTCGGCGGAGTATGAGGCGGGGCTTGATTGCCATGCTGATCTTTCCGGTGCTGTTTCTGTGGATGCCGTGGTTTACCTGGTATATCACGGGGTATCTGATCTGGGTCTACCTGATGATCCTGGTGGAGATGGTGCCGATCGCGAAGTACGGAGAACGTCTGAAAGCGCTGAAGCGGAGCATGAGATGGGGAGACAGCGGAAACGGAAAGGCAGATGTGGATTTTGCGATGGCGCTGCAGCCGGTGCGGGTCGTGAAAAAGCCGGTGCTGGCGGTGATGTGCGTGCTCAGTGTGCTGCCGGTCCTCTGGGAGCTGGCGGATCAACAGGATGTGGATCTGAAGTGGGCGTATACGGGGATTCTTTTGATCATGGCGGCGCTCGTCTGGCTTTTCAGCGGGATCCTTATCTGGATGGACCGTCAGAAGTCGGAGTTGATCAGCAAGGACAGCGATGTGAACATAAATTTTAACCGGAGCAAAAAGAGGCTGCGCGCAACTGCCTGGATCTGGATGACGGGGCTGAGCGTGGTCCTCGTCTGGCTGACGGCGTTTGCGCTCCATGATCGGCTTGGCGGTATGACGGCATATATGGCGGAGATCACAGGATATACCGTGATCGTCTGCGCGCTTGCGATCCGCTGTGAATGGAAGATCCTGCTGTTGAGAAGAAAGATGATGACAACGCTGGAAAGTTATGACAGCGACGAGGACAACTGGTATTTTGGCGCGCTTTTATATTACAATCCCAATGACCGGCATTCTCTGGTGGAAAACAGGATCGGAACCGGCTATTCTGTCAATCTGGGTTCCGTGGGCGGAAAAATCGTGGTCGGGTTGGTTGCGCTGCTTCTGGTCGGATGTCTGATCTGGGTTCCGGTTGTGGTGGGAATGGATGAATTTACCCCGATCGGCCTGGAAGTGGAGGATGGAACTCTGAGATCGACGCACACGGGAGTGGAGTATGAGATCGGCGAGTCGGAGATCGCGTCGGTTGCGCTTCTGGAAGAGTTGCCGGAGATGTCCCGAAAAAACGGGACCTCGCTTAAAAATCTGGACAAAGGCCGCTATAAGATCGACGGATATGGAACAGGTTATCTCTGTCTCAATCCTGAAAACAGTAAATTTTTGCTGGTGGAGACTGTGGATGGGAAAGTTTATCTGCTGAGCGATGCTACGGACGCAGGAACGCTGGAAGTATATCAGGAATTGACAACGGACAGCCGCTGATTCCCGAACGTGCAACAGTTCAGCCAGCTGAACTGTTGCGGTATCCGGCCATTGGAAACCGGCTCGTGATGGCTGGACGTCCACAGACACTATGTTTTTACACGGTCTGTGCAGTAGATGCGCAGACCTGACTGAATTGTAACCCCGAACAGTAATAAAAATAAAAAAACTGTTGACAAATGAGTGAAAATGAGGTATCCTATTCACTGTTGACAAGGTTATTAGATATGTGCGTTTAGCTCAGCTGGATAGAGCGTTTGGCTACGGACCAAAAGGTCGGGAGTTCGAATCTTCTAACGCACGGTGAAAAACCTTTTGTCAAAGGTTCAGAAAGCACTCCGTTCAGGAGTGCTTTTTGCGTTGTGAAAACAGCAGATATAGTCCGTGAAATTCGGTGGAAAGGAGTTTTCATGTGTGGACGATATTATATTGATGAAGGGATGACGCCGGAAATTTTCCGAGCGCTGGGGATAGCTGAAACAAAACTCAAGTTCCGGACAGGAGATGTTCATCCGTCGGAGATGGCGCCTGTGATACGAAATCTTGAGGGGACGGCCGTCGTGGAGGAAATGAAATGGGGATTTCCGGGCACGCAGGGCAGAGGGTTGCTGATCAACGCCAGGGCGGAAACTGCGCTGGAAAAGCGGATGTTTCGGGAAAACGTTCTGCGGCGCCGGTGTGTGGCGCCGGCCCGGAAATTTTATGAATGGAACCGCCGGAAAGAACAGGCGGTTTTTGAAAGACAGGATACAGGAGTTCTGTACCTGGCCGGTTTTTACGACTATGTGGATGATCAAGAATGCTTTGTCCTTCTGACGACAGCAGCTAATTCGTCTGTTTCGCCGGTGCATGACAGGATGCCGTTGATACTGGAAGCGGGGGAATCGCTCCAGTGGCTGGAGAAAGCGGCGCCTGTGGGAGAATTTCTGAAAAAACAGCCCCGGACATTGAAGCGGTATCAGGAGTATGAGCAGCAGACATTTTCTTTTTTATGAGAGCGTCTGCTGCTCTTTTTATGTTATCGCAAAAGGAATCGTTCAGTCAGCTGGCCGAATGGTCACTCACAGAATCTCTTGACAGAAATTTACACTTGCAATTCAGAACATACGTTCGCATAATGGATATAGTAAACAAACAAACGTTCGAACACAATCTGGACCATCTGTGCTCAGGCACGGATGAAACGCTGTGTCGTTGCAGAAAGGAAAGGAGAGGATCGCCGTGGCATTCGGATTAGATGAAAATATATCCGGGCCTGCAGCTGTACTTGTCAGAAAAAAACAGAGAGAGGCGGCCGTGAAGTGCTGGTTTACTTCTTCGGGCCGTGCGATCCCTCTGTCCATGAAACTCCGGGATGAAAACGGAGAGATTGTCTGTGTAAAAGAGATCTACGTCAAAGACTGTCAGAAAAAATACTATGCCGGAAACGTCTCCTGGGAATATAAATGTCGGATCCCTCTCCGGGGAAAATTCTGTGAAGTCATTCTCCTGTTCCAGCCGGAAACATGCCGTTGGAAACTCCTGGTTTCCTGAGCCGGTCCACAAAGTGTTACAATTCAGCCAGCTGAACTGTAACCACAAAGTTTTGATATTTCGCTCTCCCCGTTGAAATCTGTCTTAAAATGTGATAGCATTAACATTGTCAGGTAATCCGTATACGGGTATGGGGTATGCGGACAGACAGAAACGATCAAGGAATCACACAAAAAGGATGATGAAAATATGCTACAGGTAGAAAATCTGACTTATAAAGTCATAGAAAATGGAAAAGAAGTGACGCTTCTCCGTGATATTAGCTTCGATGTGAAGGATGGGGAGATGCTGGTGATCACCGGTCCCAACGGCGGAGGAAAATCCACATTGGCCAGAGTGCTGATGGGAATCGTTCCGGCCAGCGGAGGAAAGATCCTGCTGGATGGAACGGATCTGACGCAGATGTCTCCGGACGAGAGAGCCAAGGCAGGGATCGGCTATGCATTTCAGCAGCCGCCGGTATTTAAAGGAATGACGGTGGAACGGCTGCTGAATCTGGCGGCAGGAAAGGAACTTTCGGAGAAAACCTGCTGTACACTGCTCAGCAATGTCGGCCTGTGCGCCAAAGAATATCTGAAACGTGAGGTGGACGCGACCCTTTCCGGAGGGGAGCGCAAGCGGATTGAAATCGCTACCGTGCTGGCAAAACAGCACAAACTTTGTATTTTTGATGAGCCGGAAGCGGGGATCGACCTGTGGAGCTTCTCGATGCTGGTAAAACAGTTTGAGCAGATCCATGAGGCGAAGGACCAGAGTTTGATCCTCATTTCCCATCAGGAAAGAATTATCCAGATGGCGGACCGGATTCTGATCATCAATGATGCGGAAGTGGAGAGATGCGGAGACAGGGATGAGATGCTGCCTGTATTGTTTGAGGATCAGCCGTCCTGTACCTGCATGAAGGAAAGGAGCGAGGACTGATGGAATGGAATAAGGAAGAACTGGATGCGATCACCCGCCAGGTACTTGCCCAGATTGATACAGAAAATTTTGGCGAGGAGGGCGCGTATAATCTCCGATATAACGGAACTGCGATCTGCCATGGAGATACCGAACATATCAAGATCAAGAGAAAGACAGACCGCCAGGGAATCGATGTTTATATCAGTGGCGAGACCCGGGGAGAGCAGGTACACATTCCGGTGGTGCTTGCCGTACCCGGAATGACGGATATCGTGTACAATGATTTTTATATTGAAGAAGGCGCCGATGTGACGATCGTGGCCGGCTGCGGAATCCACAATGCCGGCTGTGACAATGCCCGCCACGATGGAATTCATGCATTCCACGTGGGAAAAAATGCGAATGTCCGCTATGAAGAAAAGCATTATGGAGAGGGCGAGGGAACCGGCGAGAAGATTCTGAATCCGGTGACAGAGATCGAACTGGAAGAAGGGGCGGTGTTTACGCTGGATACAGCCCAGATCCGAGGTGTGGATTCAACCGTGCGGAAGACGAAAGTGACGATGAAAGAAAATTCCCGCCTGTATGTGACGGAAAGACTGATGACTCACGATGCGCAGACTGCCGTATCGGATATTGATGTGGAGATGAACGGCGCCGGGACGAATGCACAGATTATTTCCCGATCGGTAGCAAAGGGCACCTCCAAACAGAATTTCCATCCGAGAGCGATCGGAAACGCGGCCTGCCATGCGCATATACAGTGCGATTCCATCATTATGGAACATGCACAAGTAGCGTCCATCCCGGAGATCGACGCTCGTCATGTGGATGCGGCGATCATTCATGAGGCGGCGATCGGAAGAATCAATGACGAGCAGATTATGAAACTGCGTACTCTGGGACTTACAGAGGAAGAAGCAGAGAATGTGATCATTGAGAATTTCCTCCAGTAAGCGGCTGGCGGAAGCGGAAAAGGAACAGAAATAGAATAGCGTCGACTTCGGTGAAACTCCGCCGGTGCGGATGTCCGGAAAGAATGAAACGATGTCTTTCCGGCTTGCCTGCACCGGCGGAGTTTTGTCTGCGGCGAGTCCGGTGTCAGGCTGCTGTAAAGAAAATAAGAAAACAGAAAGAAAAAACTTAAATTGCATAGAAGGTTTCGGAATAGGATGGATAATATTATGGATTTAACATAAAATTTATAGAAATTTTGTTGCGATTATCAGGGAAGAATGATATAATTTAGACAAAGTGAACTGTAGGAGTTGTGCTGACCACAGGGTCTGATGTCCGGATGCACCGAAAATATAAAGCTGCGGGGCGGAGAACAGCAGATCCGGAGGATCCGGCACAATATTTGCGGCGGGAAGAGTGGTACCTGTACAGCACGATAGGAGGTGTTTTTATGAAAGTAACGGTATTTACGGAAAACCCGGCCAAGGTATATGGTCGAATGGTAAACTATGAACCTACCTGGCACATCCGCACAAAGAATCACAGTATCTTGTTTGTAGCAGGAAAAAGTGACAGTTTCTGGAAATACGCAGAACGGATGGGGATCGATATTGGAAAGATCGATATTATTCTCCTTCCGCAGGGATGCGAAGATCCGATGAGAGAATTGGAACGCTTTCTTGTACATAACCAGAGAGCTAAAATTTATCTGCCGAGACTGACTTATGAAAAGCATTTCTTTGAATTATGTAATAAGATGTTCGTGTATTCAGCTACCAACGCGATGGAAAAATGGCTGGAGCGGATTGTGTTTATGGATGAAACGATGCAGATTGACATGGGAATTCAGATCTTTACTGGTAAAGTACAGGAGATGTATCAGATTCCGCAGGGACAGAGTATGATACTGAACGAGGACGGCAAGGCAGTTCTGTTTATCAATGATGAAAAAGAAACGGCAGATTATATGCAGGAAAAAGCTGAAATTCTGTATGGCGGTGATATCAATTATCTGTTTTACAAGACGCCGCAACAGGAATGTGTCGGAAAAGACTGCAGCACCTGCAAGATGAATGAAATGACGATGGGAAAGGCTGTGATCATCTGAACAGGGAAGAAAAAGAAGGAACAAAAAAGAGGGCAAGCCTCTTTCGTGAAAATGCTTTCACTGAAGAGATTTGCCCTCTTTTTGTTTGATGTGTTTTTTGATCGCCTGAAAACTGCTGTCGCTGATCACGTGTTCGATTCGGCATGCATCCTGTGCAGCGATCTCAGGATCAACGCCGAGCTGCGTCAGGACGCTGGTCAGGATTTTATGGCGTTCGTAAATTTTGGCGGCGATCTCCATTCCTGCATCTGTCAGTGTAATATAACCGTCAGAGTCCATGAGAATATAGCCATTCTGGCGAAGATTTTTCATCGCGACGCTGACGCTGGGTTTGGAAAACTCCAGTTCATTTACAATATCGATGGAACGAACATGGGGAAGCCGTTCACTCAGTCGAAGGATCGTTTCGAGATAATTTTCGGCAGATTCCTGTATTTTCATTATTAGAAATACCTCCTTTCGAGCAGGTTACTTCAGTCCGAAAATAAGAGCAGCGGCTGCGGATCGCAGAAATTGCTCTCATATATTCAAAATAGTAACACATTTCAGATGAAAATTCAATTATTATATGGTAAAATAGCAGAAAAGTGATAACAG
>ERZ1090868.348-NODE-348-length-25504-cov-5.181972_pt1 | contig 25504 bp, 28 predicted proteins | sample MGYA00478475_ERZ1090868 | MGnify/ENA primary metagenome ERZ1090868 (study PRJEB33644, sample SAMEA5815747) | chicken gut metagenome | biome: Chicken; feature: Gastrointestinal Tract; material: Caecum | place: Ireland | collected 2019-01-01 | study: A study of the...
AACCGCTTATTTTGATGGGGTGTTTCTTTTCGCCGGCCTGGCTAAAAATCACAAAAAAACCCCGCGGGGGTGTTTTGCGCCGCCGGGCCTTTTCTGAGGAAAGGAAGCTATGAATCTTTGTGATATTGATGTGATCCGTGCGGTACTGGCAAAACACGGATTTCATTTCTCCAAGTCTCTGGGCCAGAATTTCCTGACCGATCTTTCGGTGCCGCAGCGCATCGCCGCGAAAAGCGGCGCGGCGGAGGCAGGTAATGTCGTTGAGGTCGGTCCGGGCATGGGCTGCCTGACGGCGGAATTGTGCCGCGTGGCGGAGCGAGTGGTCGCGGTCGAGCTGGACCGCGCGCTGCTGCCTGTGTTGGATGAGACGCTGGCGGAGTTTGACAATTTCGAGGTTGTGCAGGGCGATGTGCTGGCCCTTGACCTTGCCGCGCTGTGCGCGGAAAAATTCGGGGATGCGCGCGCGGTGGCCTGCGCCAATCTGCCGTATTATATCACGACGCCCGCAATCACGGCCCTGCTCGAAAGCCGCGCGTTTGACAAGATCACGGTTATGGTGCAGAAGGAGGTCGCGCAGCGTATCTGCGCCGCGCCCGGCACGGCGGCGTATTCCGCGTTTTCCATTTATGTACAGTATCACGCGGCGGCGGAGATTTTGTTCGATGTGCCGGCGGATTGCTTTGTGCCGCGCCCCAAGGTGGATTCTGCGGTGTTGCAGCTGACCCCGCTGCCGCAGCCCGCGGTCCAAACGCAGGACGAAAAGCTGTTTTTTGCGCTCGTGCGCGCGGCGTTCAACATGCGCCGAAAGACGCTGGTCAACGCGCTTGGACCGGTGCTGGGCAGCGCGCTGGGCAAGGATGGTATCACGACGCTGATCGAGTCGGTTGGGCTGGATACGCGCGTGCGCGGTGAGCGGCTCAGCCTTGCGGAGTTCGCACAGCTGGCGGATGCGGCATCAGAGCGCCTGAAAGGGCAGCAGGAGTCGGAGTAAACATCGAAAAAGGGATCTGACCTGCGTCAGATCCCCAGAACAAGCAGCACACCGATCAGGATGAGCTGCTCCCAGTCCACCTCGCCGCCGTCGTCGGAGAGCAGGAACCACACGATCACCAGTGCGATGATGGTGTCCGCGTCCAGTCGGATGTTTTGCAGGCGGCCGGACAGTCCGCGCGACAGCTCCGCCAGCACGGAGGCGGTTTGCTCACCTTGCGGCGGGTGGTGCGAGATGGTTTCGTTATGTAGCGGCGCATTGGGTGCGGTTTCGGTCAGATAACGGTTGTACAAAGACGGTTGCCCTCCTTTCGCGTCAAAGTGCGCGCGTGCCGTCATCGGGCGGCGCGGCGCCGTCTGTACGTCCGAGCTGCCCGAACTGGTTGAGCGCGGCGCGCGCCATGCGCGCCATGCTGACCAGCCGCATCGCGTGGTCGAACTGGCCCGCAACTTCATCGGTGACGAACGGCTTGAGCGCGCCCAGCAGGGCGCGCTTTTCTTGTTTTACCGCGCCCTGCCCGCTCTGCACGATCGCGCCGAATACGGGCAGCGCCCGCTCCATCCACTCGGCGGTCGGGTCGTAGTCGTTCGCGGCGGACGACGCGGATTGTTCCGCACCGCCCAACATACCTGAAACGGTTTTCATCGCGTTTTGCAGTGCTTCCGGGTCGCTCAGCAGGGAGGACAGCATATCGTTATCCATGGCGGGGCCTCCTTATTTGCCGAAGATTTTCTTGAGCTGCGCGGCAAGGCCGGCGCCTTCTTCGGTCTGCATCAGATGCCGCGCCAAACGGGCGGCTTCTCCCATGTCGCCGCGCTGGGCGGCCTGCGCGGCGCGTTCCAGATCTGCTGCGTGGCGGTCGGAGATAATTCGGGCGGCTTTTTGTCCGTCCGGCGTGCGCAGCGCGGCTTGCAGCTGCGCAAGTGCGTCGGTTTTACCGGCCTGCTCTGCGATCCGGCGCAGAATTTCCTCTTGATTGGGCATTGTTCCCATCCCTTTCCATGCATCGTTTGTTGCCAGTATATGCGGCGAAATGGAAAAATGTGAGGGAGAGGGTTTACAAGCGTGCGATCCCGTTGTAAAATACTGCTGTGTCGCCGGAAGGGAGGCAGAGCCTTGAAGATACTGATTTTTACGGATTCGCATGGCTATAATGTGAGCATGGCCTGCGCGGTCGAACGGGAAGCGCCTGACATGGTGCTGCACCTGGGCGATCATACGGAGGACGCGCGTGAGTTGGAAAGGGTGTTCCCGCAATTGACCGTATGCGCGGTACGCGGCAACAACGATTTTTTTGATCGGAGCGTGTCCGAGCATGCCGTGGTCACAGCTGACGGCGTGTGCATCTTCCTGACGCATGGGCATCGGGAACAGGTCTATGCGCGCGAGGGCAAGCTGGTGGCGCAATTGGCGCGCGAGGAAGGCTGCGGCCTTGCCTTTTTCGGGCATACGCATCGCATGTATCTGGAGCGCGAAAACGGCGTACTGGTCTGCAATCCGGGCAGCATCAGCCTGCCGCGCGGCGGTCCGGCAAGCTATGGCCGGCTGACGGTGGAAAACAAACAGCCGCGGCTGCTTGAACTCCTCGAGGAGGACGGTGGCCTGCTGCGGTGTGAGAAAATCGGACAATAATGAAGCTAAGGGGAAAAGAAATGCTTTTGGCAATTGACGTAGGCAACACCAACATGGTGTTTGGATTATATGAGGGGGAAAAGCTGCGCGGTTCGTTCCGCATTTCGACCAATGCCGAGCGCACCTCGGACGAGCTGGGCATGCAGATTTCGCAGTATTACCACTTTCACGGCATCGACCGCAACGAGACGCGGGCGGTCATCATCGCGTCGGTCGTGCCGCCGGTGATGTATACGCTGATCAACGCAATCCGCAAGTATCTGCGGGTGCGTCCGGTCATCGCTGGGCGGGATGTGGATATCGGCATTGAAAACTGCTATGCCAACCCGCGCGAAGTCGGTGCGGACCGGCTGGTCAACGCAGTGTCCGCCGTGCGCAAGTACGGCAAGCCGCTGGTGATTGTGGACATCGGCACGGCCACCACGTTTGACGCGATCGACGAAAAGGGCGCTTATCAGGGCGGCGCGATCTTCCCGGGCATCAAAGTGGCGATGGAGGCGTTGTTCCTCAAGGCATCCAAGCTGCCGCGTGTGGATATTGAGCGGCCGGAGCACGCCATCGGCAAAACTACGGTGCAGTCCATGCAGTCGGGCGCGGTGCGCGGCTATGTTGGGGCGCTGAGCGGCATCATTACGGATATCCGCAAGGAGCTGGGCGGCAACGCGCGCGTGATTGCCACGGGCGGCATGGGCCGTATGATGGCGGAGTACTGCGACCTGATCGACGAGGTCGATCCCAACCTGACGCTGGAAGGGCTGCGGCTGATTTATGAAAACAACCGTCCGGTGTTTGAGGGGCGCGGGCTGAACAGCGAAACCTGTCTGATCGAAGCGACCGAGGAAAACGGCTGGGATACCAAGTGACCGGCAAACGAATAAAAGAAAACGACGCAGGGATGCCTGCGTCGTTTTGCGTTTCAGATGCATTATTTTGAGATCGGATAAGAAGGGCAGACCGCGCCGAGCGGACAGTTTTCGCATTTGGGATTGCGCGCGGTGCAGTGCTCACGGCCAAACAGCACCAGCCGGTGGCAGAAGTCCGAGGACTCGGCCGGGTCGATCAGCTTGCGCAGCGCGTTTTCCACCTTGACGGGGTCCTTTTCGTTTTTGACAAAGCCCAGCCGGTTGGAAAGACGGATGCAGTGCGTGTCGGTGACGATTGCGGGCTTGCCGAAAATATCTCCTAAAATCAGGTTTGCCGTTTTGCGGCCGACGCCCGGGAGCTTGAGCAGATCCTCCATGTTGTCCGGCACCTTGCCGCCGTATTCACTGAGCAGCATGATCGCGCAGGCCTTGAGGTCGCGCGCCTTGGTGCGGAACAGGCCGCAGGTCTTGATCGCCTCCGCGATTTCCTCTTCCGGCGCTTCGGCATAGCTTTCCAGCGTGGGGAACTGCTTGAACAGCGTTTCGGTGACAATATTGACGCGCGCGTCCGTGCACTGGGCGGACAGCCGGGTGGCGAACAGCAGCTCGTAATCATGAGTATAATGCAGCGCGCACACTGCCTCGGGATAGACTTCGCGCAGCAGCTCGGTCACCGCGCGGGCGCGTTCTTTCTTGGTCATGGGAATCCTCTCCTGACAGCGTAGATGATACTATCATACCATATCTGGAGGAGAATGCAAGCAATGCAGCACAATTTAACATTTTCAACATAATGCGCGGACAACCGAGAGCAAAATCTATCTGTTTGTCAATAGCATCGGGAGTTAAAATGTGGTTTAATTAAATAGCAGAATGAAATCACACGTTTTGGAGGTTGAAAAATGGTACGCGAAGCAATGGAATTTGTAAAGGCGTATGATCCCGAGTTGGGGCGTATGATACAGGCGGAGTACGACCGTCAGGCTCGCAACATTGAGCTGATCGCGTCTGAGAATATCGTCAGCGAAGCGGTCATGGCGGCAATGGGTTCGGTGCTGACCAATAAGTATGCGGAAGGCTATCCGGGCAAGCGCTATTACGGCGGCTGTGAGTGTGTGGACGAGGTCGAGAATCTGGCCATCAAACGTGTGTGTGAAGTGTTCGGCGCAAAGTACGCCAATGTGCAGCCCCATTCGGGTGCGCAGGCCAATATGGCGGTATATCAGGCGCTGTGCCAGCCGGGCGATACCGTGCTGGGTATGAGCCTGGACAACGGCGGCCACCTGACGCATGGTTCGCCGGTCAATCAGTCCGGCCTGCTGTACCATATCGTGTCTTACGGTGTGGATGAAAACGGCTATATTGATTATGACGCGGTGCGTGATCTGGCCAAGAAGGAAAAGCCCAAGATGATTATTGCGGGTGCGTCGGCTTATCCGCGTGCCATCGATTTTGCCAAGTTCGCAGAAATCGCGCATGAGGTTGGCGCATATCTGTTTGTGGATATGGCGCACATCGCAGGTCTGGTTGCAGCCGGCCTGCACATGAGCCCGCTGCCCTATGCGGACGTGGTCACCACCACCACGCACAAGACGCTGCGCGGCCCGCGCGGCGGCGTGATCCTGTCCAACAACGAAGAACTGGGCAAGAAGTTCAACAAGGCCATCTTCCCGGGCACCCAGGGCGGCCCGCTCGAGCATGTGATCGCGGCGAAGGCGGTTTGCTTCGGCGAGGCGCTCAAGCCCGAATTCAAGGCGTATCAGCAGCAGGTTGTCACCAATGCGCGCGTGCTGGCAAAGGCACTGCTCGATCAGGGCTTCGATCTGGTTTCCGGCGGTACGGACAACCACCTCATGCTGATCGATCTGCGCAAGACCGGCATCACCGGCAAGGAGCTGCAGCGCCGTCTGGACGAGGTATATATTACCGCTAACAAGAATGCCATTCCGAACGACCCGGAAAGCCCGTTTGTCACCTCTGGTCAGCGTGTCGGCACGCCGGCGGTTACCTCGCGCGGCTTCGGTGAGCCGGAAATGCTGCATATTGCAGAGTTCATTTGGCAGACAGCGACCGATTTTGAGAACAAGGCGGATGAAATCCGTCATAATGTGTGCGATATTTGCGCGAATTTCCCGATTTATCGCTAAAACAAAAGCCGCTCCCGTGCTGGGAGTGGCTTTTTGTCATTCCATAAAGATCAGACAGGTGGTCTTGCTGTATATATTTGTATACAGAGGGAAAGTTTTGTAGAAACTGCGCGGCAATCTTGCGCTTTTGCACAGATATGGTATACTAATAAAAGCGTTACTGTAAGTGGGTAAAATGACTTTTGAGAATATGAATGAAGGGGAAATGCAGTTATGTCAATGGAATTAAAACTGACAGGAGTAAAGGGCTTTGTGGGCGAAGAAGAACTTGCCTGCATGGCGCCGCTGGTCAAGGCGGCACAGGATACGCTGCACAGCAAAAGCGGTGCGGGAAATGATTTTCTGGGCTGGGTAGACCTGCCCGAAGCGTATGATAAGGAAGAGTTTGCCCGCATCAAGCAGGCGGCCAAGAAAATTCAGCAGACCTGCGATGTGCTGGTTGTGATCGGCATCGGCGGCTCGTATCTGGGTGCGCGTGCCGCGATCGAGTTTGTCAACGGCCAGATGTATAACGGCGTGCGTCCGGAAGGCATTCCGGAGGTGTATTTTGTTGGCAACAATATCTCGTCCTCGTACCTGAACGATGTGGTCAAGATCATCGGTGAGCGCGATTTCTGCATCAACGTTATCTCCAAGTCGGGCACGACGACCGAGCCGGCCATCGCGTTCCGCATTTTCAAAAAGCTGATCGAGGAGAAGTACGGCAAGGAAGGCGCGAAGGAGCGCATCTTTGCCACCACCGACAAGGCGCGCGGCGCGCTCAAGAAGCTCGCGGATGACGAGGGCTACGAGACCTTTGTCGTGCCGGACGACGTTGGCGGCCGCTTCTCCGTGCTGACGGCGGTCGGTCTGCTGCCGATGGCGGCGGCCGGTTTGGATATCGACGCGGCAATGGCCGGTGCAGCCGAGGCGCGCAAGGCGTTTGCCGAGGGCACGGATCACGACTGCGCAAAGTACGCCGCGCTGCGCACCATTCTGCACCAGAAGGGCAAGGCAATGGAGATCCTCGTCAATTACGAGCCGTCTCTGGTCATGCTGGGCGAGTGGTTCAAGCAGCTGTTTGACGAGTCCGAGGGCAAGGACCACAAGGGCCTGTTTGCAACCTCGGCCAACTTCTCGACCGACCTGCATTCGATCGGTCAGTTCATTCAGGACGGCACCCGCAACATGTTCGAGACCGTCGTGTGGGTGAAGGAGCCGCGCTCGGAGAGCTATATCGAGGAAACCGCTGAGGATATCGACGGCCTGAATTATCTGGCAGGTAAGAGCGTGCAGTTTGTCAACTCCAAGGCATATCAGGGTACGCTGATGGCGCACATGGACGGCGGCACGCCCAACATCATCGTGGAGATCGACAAGGCTGACGCATGGCACTTCGGCTATCTGGTTTACTTCTTTGAGAAGGCATGCGGCATTTCGGGCTATCTGCTGGGCGTTAACCCGTTCAATCAGCCGGGCGTTGAAGCATACAAGAAGAACATGTTCGCGCTGCTCGGCAAGCCGGGCTTTGAGGAGCGCCGCAAGGAACTGGAAGCGCGCCTGTAAGCAAGAAAGCTGTTGCAATGACAGAGAGAAAGGACGGCGCGGCTTGCGCTGCTGCGCGCAGGCCGCATGTGCCGTCATGGGATGTGCTGCGCACCGCCGCATTTGCGGCGGTGGCGGCGCAACATATATTGGGGGCGTATGCACGCCGGTATGACATTGGCTCGAGCGAAAAGGTGGTCATTGCCGCTTCGTTTGAGCTGCTTCGTTTTGCTGTGCCGCTGTTTGTGATGCTGTTTGGCGCGGCGCTGTTTTATGTATACCGGGAACCGCCGCGCTATGTGCCATATCTGGCAAAGCGCGTGCGGCAGCTGGTGCTGCCTTATGCGATATGGACAGCGGTGTATCTGTGGTATGCGGAAAAGCCGGTGACGCTGCGCAGCGTGGCGCGGGGCATGGCTTATGGCGACGCAAGCTATCACCTGTGGTATGTGACGATGATTTTGCAGTTCGTCGTGCTGGTGCCGCTGTTTTTTGCTGCGCGGAACGGGCTGCGTCGGTGCTGCATGACACAAAGACGGATGATTGTCGCTTCCGTGGTGCTGCTGGGCGCATGGCTGTTGCTGCTTGCATTCCGTCCAAACGATGGCTTGGCACATCAGCTGCTCGTCACTTGGCGCACACGCGGTTTCCTGCTGTGGATGGGCTATTTCGCGCTGGGTGCGCTGTGCGGTTCGTTCCCCACGGCGTTTGCGGCGTGGGCGCGTCGGCTGATCGTGCCGGCGGGACTGATAAGCGTCGGCGCGGTGGGCTATGCAATGTGGCTGAGCGTACGCGCAGTGTATCAGAAAGGTGCAGTCGATTTTAACTGCGTCAGTTATTTTTCACCGGGCTATGCGGTGCTGACCATGGTGACCATCCTGTTTTTATATGGGGTGGCGGAATGGCTGGTGCGCTGGCGCGCAGTGCAGCGGGTATGCGGCTTTGTGGGGCGGCATTCCTATGAGGCATACTTGGCGCATGTGCTGGTGCTCACCCGTTGCTCGCGCTTTTTGCTTGACCACTGGCCAGAAATGAACCGCTATGTGTTTTATGCGGTGCTGACCGTGTGCACGATTGTGGGCGCGGTGCTGATCGCATGGGCGGTGGACAGTCTGGTGGCAGTATTGCGCCGCGGCGTGCGCCAAATACGGGGTCAAGCCAAAACGTGATTTTATATGAAAAGCGGTCGCATCAGGCGGCCGCTTTTGCTGTGTATGCTTTTCCTTGACGTGAAAGTATGGTATACTGCTGGTACAAAGCAGTGAGGTATGGCCAGAGGGGAGGGTCGCGGCAATGCCAGAGAGAAAAAACGGCATGGAACGCTTTCAGACAGCGTTTTTGTATTTCTGGGTGTATGCAGCGCTTGGTTGGCTTTATGAGGTGTTTCTGGAGGTCGTGGTGTACCGCTGGGGCTTTTCCAACCGCGGCTTTTTGTTCGGGCCCTATCTGCCGGTGTACGGCTTTGGAGCGTTGCTGATTCTGGCTTGTCTGCGACCGTTGTCGCGCAAGTCGCTGCGTGTGGGAAAGGTCAACGTCATGCCGGTCGTCGTGTTTCTTGCAGTGGTTGCGCTGACGACCGTGGTCGAACTGATGACCAGTTATCTGCTCGAGTGGACGACCGGCGGCTGGCTGTGGGATTACACGAGGTACAGCATCCAGTGGCAGGGACGTATCTGCTTATCGGCCAGCCTGCGGTTCGGCGTGGGCGGTATGGTAATTCTGTATCTCTTGCAGCCGCTGCTGGAAAAGGGTATAGGGCGGCTGAGCAAGAAAGGACGGCAAACTGTATTTGCGGTGCTGTTCGTGCTGTTTGTGATTGATGTTGTGAGCCGTGTGCTGCGCTGAAGAAAAGGAGAATACGATTGAAAAAGATTTATCTTGCGGGTTTTGATGTGTTCGCGCCGGACGCCAAGCAGCGCGGCGCAAAAATGAAAATGATGTGCGCGGAAAAGGGTTTTGTCGGCCTGTATCCGTTTGACAACGAGGCGGATACCGCGCAGGAGATTTTTGCAGGCAACTGCGGGCTGATCGACAGCGCGGATATCGTCATTGCCAACCTTAATCCCTTCCGTGGGGCGGAGCCGGACAGCGGTACCTGTTTTGAGGTCGGTTACGCCATTGCTAAGGGCAAAACGGTATACGGTTATGTGTCGGATGCACGCAGCCTGCGGGAAAAGCTGGGCGAGCGGGATGAAAACGGTTTTTCGGTTGAGGATTTCGGCCTGCCGCTCAATCTGATGCTTTCGTGCAGCGCACATATTGTCGAGGGTGATTTTGCTGCGGCACTTGCAGTTTGCCGCGCCGAGCAGGCATAAATAACAACGAAACAGGCAAAATAAGTTCCGGTGATTTGTGATGAAAGGACAAACAGCGGGACTTTTTTTGTTGGGTGCGGGCGGTTATTCGCTCATTGAAATTCTTTGGCGCGGGTATACCCACTGGACGATGGCACTGACCGGCGGCGCGGTGCTGGTCGGGCTGCATCGGCTGCGCGGCTGCGTGCGCGATGAAAAGCCGCTTGCGCGCTGCCTGTGCGGCGCCGCATGCATCACGGCGGCGGAGTATGTGGTCGGCTGCACGGTCAACCGCGTTTACCATATGGATGTGTGGGATTATTCGCAGGAAAAGGGCAACATTCAGGGGCAGATCTGCCCGAAATATGCGGCGCTTTGGACCATACTCGCCGCGCCGGTTATGCTGCCCTAATAAATGCTTGCCAAGCGGGTGTCACGGGCGTATAATATCGATGGCAATACGCCGGAAAGGAAGAAACGCCATGCTGATCGCAGTAAACGCAGGAAACAGCCACGTTTTGCTGGGCGGTTATGAGGAAGACGCGCAGGTCTTTGCCGCTTCCATCGCAACCGAACCCAAGCAGACCGGGGATGACTATGCCTGCAAGCTGCGGCAGGTCTTTGACCTGTATGGCGTGCCGTCCGGACGCATTCGCGGCGCGGTGCTCAGCTCGGTGGTGCCGGGTATGGTTTCCGTGCTGGAGGATGCGCTGCGTCTGCTGGGTGTGACCGATGTGATCGAGGTGTCCAGCGGGGTAAAAACCGGCTTGAACATTCGTTCGGAACAGCCGCGGCAGGTCGGCTCGGATCGCGTGGCGGCCGCTGTGGCCGCACGGGCCAAGGGCAAACTGCCCTGCGTGGTGGTGTGCCTGGGCACGGCAACGACGTTTACCGTACTCGATGCAGCGGGCGCGCTGGTCGGTTCCGCAATCACTGCGGGCGTGCGGCTGAGCGTGGAAGCCCTGCGTGAGCAGGCGGCACAGCTGCCTTCGGTGGCGCTCGAAGCCAAGAACGAGGGCGTTCTGGCGCGCAACACGGTGGATGCGATGCGGGTTGGCGCGGTTTACGGCGCGGCTGCGATGGTGGACGGCATGGTATCTCGCTTTGCCGATGCGCTGGGGCAGACACCGCATGTGGTTGTCACGGGCGACAGTGCGCCGCTCGTGTTACCCTATCTGCGGGCTGCATGCGAATATGACAAAAGCCTGTTGCTCGATGGCTTGCACCTGATCTGGAAGCGCAACCGTTCCTGAAGCGTATTGACCAAATAAGCCCTTTACCCGACGTAAAGGGCGGGACGGGAGCGGGAGGAAAACAGAATATGAATCAAAAAAAGACTGACGTAAGGCTGCTGGCGGAGATGGCGCTGTTGGTGGCGCTCGAACTGGTGCTGGCGTTCACGCCGCTGGGCTACATACCGCTCGGCTTTATGAATGCGACGACCATGCACATCCCGGTCATTCTGGGCGCGTGCCTGCTGGGACCCAAGATGGGCGGCGTACTCGGCGCGGTGTTCGGCGTGACAAGTGTCATCCGTGCAACAATCACCCCAAACTTGACCTCGTTTGTGTTTACCCCGTTTTACAGCTTCAGCCCGGAGTTTTCCGGCAACTGGACCAGCTTGATCGTGGCGATCGTGCCGCGTGTGCTGATCGGTGTGATTGCAGGTCTGGTGTTCCAGTTCATCATGCGCATTTCGCATGACAAACTGGCGGTCGCACTGCCGGTAGCAGGTTTCGTCGGCTCGATGGTCAATACGATCGGCGTTATGGGCCTGATCTACCTGCTGTTTGGTGAGCAATATGCGGCGGCGGGCGGTCAGAGCTTTGATCTGCTGCTGGGGGTCATTATGGGCGTGGTTGCCGTTAACGGCGTGCCCGAGGCACTGATTGCTGCGGTTCTGACGCTTGCGGTCGGCAAGGTGCTGATCGGCATTTTTGGCCGTCGTGGCGCGAAAACAGCACAGCAGGGTACAGTTTGATCGCAAATAGAACGAAAAAAGCTGCATCTTTTGCAGCTTTTTTTCACAGGAGGAATAGATATGCAGCAGATTGATTTTTTACAGGTCGGCGGGTTTCAGGTTGGTCAGGCGCAGGATGAAGCGGCTGGTACAGGCGTGACTGTGCTGCTGTTTGACGAGTGCGCGCCCGCAGGGGTGGATATCCGCGGCGGCGGTCCCGCAAGCCGCGAAACGCCGCTGCTCGCGCCGGTGGCGGATGCGGCAGGGCTGCACGCGCTGGTGCTTTCGGGCGGCTCGGCCTTCGGGCTGGACGCTGCGGGCGGCGTGATGCGCTTTTTGGAGGAACGCGGCATCGGCTTTGACACCGGCATCACGCCCGTGCCGCTGGTCGCGCAGTCATGCATCTTTGACCTCGCCATCGGGGACAAAACCGTCCGTCCGGACGGCGCGATGGCGTACCGTGCATGTGAACAGGCTTCGCGCACCGAGCTGCATCAGGGCTGCTTCGGCGGCGGCATGGGCCCGACGGTCGGCAAGTTCTCCGGCGCGCCGTATGCCATGAAAAGCGCCATCGGGGCCTACGCTGTGCAGGCGGGTGCGATTCGTGTGGGGGCCATCGTGGTCGTCAACGCGCTGGGCGATATCTTTGATGTGGACACCGGTCGCCAGATCGCGGGTCTGCGCACCGAGGACGGGCGCGGTTTGCGCTCGACCGAAGAACAGATGTATGCGGGCATTGAAACGGCGCGCAATCCGTTTTCGGCCAATAAAAAGACGGCTACAAACACCACGATCGGCGCGATCGTGACCAATGCGGCTTTCAGCAAGGCAGAGCTGACGCGCGTGGCTTCGATGGCGCACAACGGTTTCGCGCGCGCCATTCGTCCGGTGCACACTACGGCAGACGGGGACTCGATTTATGCGTGCTCGGTCGGTCATGAGAAAGCCGATCTCAACGCGGTCGGCACGCTGGCGTCCTATGTGATGGCGAAAGCGATCGGCTGCGGCGTGCGCGCTGCGCGCGACGGTTTTTGTCTGCCCTTTGCGCAAACGCTCGGCACGGTTTGAGCAGATAACAGAAAACGGCGGTTTTCCCGATTTCGTTCGGGCAAACCGCCTTTTGTTTTGTTTACAGCAGATCCAGTAGGTGCCGCATCAGCGCAGCTGCATAAGCATTTTGTAAGTTTTTCAAAAAACGGTTGTTTTCTCCACTTAGATGCGGAGAAACTGCTGTTTTGCATGAGAGAAAAACTTCCCAGCACCAAAGTCTTTTCAAGCAGCCAAAATTGCGGCGGGAATAGCAAAGGTTCACAGGCGTTTTTAGGGTTTGTGCGTGGCATAGTAAACGCGGAGGTGAAAAAATGCAGCAAAAAAATGCAAAAAAAATCGCAGTTTCCCTGATTTTGACCTTTGCGATGCTGGTTTCGGCGCAGGCGGCCGAGATTTCCTCCCTTATCCCCATCGGCCATACGGTCGGCATTCAGATGAGTGCCGAGGGCGTGCTGGTCGTGCGGCTGGATGATGTGCAGACCGAGAATGGAGCGATCTGTCCGGCGCGGGATGCAGGCGTGCAGGAAGGCGACCTGATCGTAGGGGTCAACGGCGAGCAAATCAGCGCCAACGATGATCTGCAAAAACAGATCGCGCTTTCCGGCGGGCAACCGGTGGAGCTGACGCTCGAAAGTGACGGCAGTAGCCGTACCGTGACCGTAACGCCGTGCGCCGACTCGGACGGTGTATATCGTATCGGTGTGCTCGCGCGCGACGGCATGGCGGGTATCGGCACACTGACTTATGTCGATCCGGAAACCGGTGCGTATGGCTCGCTCGGACACGGCATCTGCGACAGCGAAACCGGTGTGCTGATCCCTCTGCGGGACGGCAGTCTGGTTCAGTCGTCGGTGGGTTCGGTACAGCGTGGTCAGGTCGGTGAACCGGGCGCGCTGCAAGGCGAGTTTGCTTCGGACAGTGAGATCGGCACCGTGGACGAAAACACGGAAAGCGGTATTTTTGGTACGCTGACCGACAGCTCGATCTATGACTCGCTGGAATCCGTTCCGGTGGCATCAGCGGATGAAATCGAGGTCGGCGATGCAGAAATTCTGACCAATGTCGAAGGGGACACGGTCAAAAAGTATTCTGTGCAGGTGGAAAAGATTTATCCGGAGGACGATGAGTATGGTCGCGGCATGATGCTGCGCGTGACCGACCCGGAGCTGCTGGAAAAGACGGGCGGTATCGTGCAGGGTATGTCGGGTTCGCCCGTTCTGCAAAACGGCAAGCTGATCGGTGCGGTGACCCATGTGCTGGTCAATGACCCGACCTGCGGCTATGCAATTGGTATTGAACGGATGATTGAGGAAATGGAAAACTAAGGAAGAAAGACACGCAATTTGTCGAATTTTGTCGAATGCTGTCGAGCGAAAAATACGCCGATTTTCGAGATTTTTCTTGAACAATTTGGGATTATATGGTAAATTAGTGACAAGAAAGAGAGACCATTATTTTTTCGGAAAGCTGGTATAGACAACATGGAACAGAAAATCCGGGTATTGCTCGCGGACGACGACAGCGAATTTTGCGCACGCGTGGCAGCGGCGCTCGAAAAAGCAGACGACATGGAACTGGTCGGAATGGCAGAGGATGGCGGAAAAGCCCTTGCGGCTGTGCAGGAACTGAAGCCGGATCTGCTCATCATTGATCTGGTGCTGCCGGTGATGGACGGCATTTCGGTCATCAGCCGACTGCACAGTCAGGAACAGAACAAACCGGCGGTGGTGGTGCTTTCCGCTTTTGCCAGCCCGCAGGCTGGCGCAGAGTGCACCGCTCTGGGCGTGGATATGTTTCTGCGCAAGCCGATGGAGGCCGAGCGGGTGTGCGAACGCATCCGTCTGTGGCGCGAGGGAAAGCAGGAGGCCGAACCGTCGGGGGAAGGCAAAGCGCTCGAGGTGCGCGTGACTGAGGTGATCCATCAGGTCGGCGTACCGGCGCATATCAAGGGCTATCAGTATCTGCGTGAGGCGATCATGATGGCGGTCAATGATATGGAAGCAGTGAGCGCGATTACCAAGGTGTTGTATCCTTCGATTGCGAAGAAGTTCAAAACCACTTCTTCGCGCGTCGAGCGGGCCATCCGCCACGCGATTGAAGTGGCATGGGATCGCGGCGATATCGAAACGCTGCAAAGCTATTTCGGCTATACGGTATCGGGCGTCAAAGGAAAACCAACCAATTCCGAATTCATCTCGATGATTGCCGACCGGCTGCGGCTGCAAATGCGGTTCGGCGCGTAAAACACAAACGAGCAGGGGACGGGGCGAAATGCTCCGTCCCTTATTTTGTCTGGAAATATCCGCAGTTATAGGATATAATAAAACTGAACAGAAATTTGTAGAAAAATGAGGATTGTTTGCATGAAAATCATGGTGATCGATGGCAACAGCATTTTGAACCGCGCGTTTTACGGTGTGCGGCAGCTTTCCAACCATGAGGGCCTGCCGACCAATGCGGTTTATGGCTTTCTTGCCACTCTTTTCAAATTGCAGGACGATGAAAAGCCGGATCGCACAGTCGTTTGTTTTGATGTGCGCGAAAAGACCTTCCGGCATGTGAAATTTGACTCCTATAAGGCGACGCGCAAGGGCATGCCGGATGAATTGGCCGTGCAGCTGCCTGTGGTCAAAGATGTGCTCGATGCGATGGGACTGACGCGCTGCGAGCTGCCCGGCTACGAGGCGGACGATCTGATCGGCACGATCAGCCGCCGCGCAAACGAGCACGGTGATAGCTGTGTTGTCGTCACGGGCGACCGCGACAGCTTGCAGCTGGTCGGAGGCGGTACGACCGTACGGCTGGTGACGACTAAAATGGGTCAGACCACCTATGACAGCTATGATACCGAGAAGTTCCGCGAAAAATACGGGTTCGACCCGATTTACCTGATTGATCTCAAGGCGCTGATGGGCGACTCTTCGGACAACATCCCGGGCGTGCCGGGCATCGGGGAAAAGACCGCAATGCAGCTGCTGCACGATTTCGGTTCGCTGGATGGTGTGTATCAGCATTTGGACGACCCGCGCATCAAAAAGGGTGCGCGCACCAAGCTGGAAGCGGGCGAGCAGTCCGCTAAGGACAGTTATTGGCTGGCGACCATCGACCGGAACGCGCCGCTCGAGCTGGATGTGGAGCATCTGCCTGAGGCCAAGCCGGACGAGCAGGCGCTGTATGATCTGTTGACGCGGCTGGAATTCAAGAATTTCATCAAGCGGTTGGATTTGAGCGGCAAACAGGCTGCGCCGCGCCTGCCTGAAGTGCAGGTGCGGCAGGTGCGGACGGCGGCAGAGGGCTTTGCGCTGCTCGACGCGCTGACCGCGTCCGACCGTGTGTTTGCGGTGCTGAGCGAGACGCTGCGTGCTGCCTGCTTGTTGGATGGTGACACCGCATCCGTGCTGTTTGCGGACGATTTTGCGGAAAACGAGTGGGGCGATCTGCTGCGCCGCCTGTTTGACGGCTCGGTCGAGCTTGTGCTGCACGACGCAAAGCCGGTTGCGGCGGCGCTGCTGGCGCGCGGGATACAGCCGGACGGCATCCGGTTTGACACCTGCATTGCAGCCTATGTGATCGACCCGACGCAGTCGGGATACGATCTGCCGCGCGTCGCGCTGGCGTACTGCAACACCGAATTGCCCGTCCTCGATCTGGATGATCCGGCGGCGGTGTCGCCGCTCGGCGGGCAGGAACAGACTGCGGCGGCGTGTGCGCAGCACGCGGCGGCCATTCGTGCGATCTATACCGAAACCGCCGAGCAGATTGAGCAGCTTGGCATGCGCAAGTTATATTACGAAATTGAACTGCCGCTTTTGCGCGTGCTGGCGGAGATGGAAGTGCTCGGCTGCGCGGTCGAGCCGGACGCGCTGCGCGCTTTCGGAGACAAGCTGGATGCGCGCATCCGGGAGCTGACCCAGCAGATCTATCATGACGCGGACGGCGAGTTCAACATCAACAGTCCCAAGCAGCTGGGCGAGGTGCTGTTTGAAAAGCTGCATCTGCCCGCGCCGAAAAAGACCAAGACCGGCTACTCCACCAATGTGGAGGTGCTCGAGCGCATTGCGGAGGATCACCCGATCGTGCCGCGCATTCTGGAATACCGGCAGCTGAGCAAGCTCAAGAGCACCTATGTCGAAGGACTGCTCAAGGTCATCAGCCCCAAGGATGGTCGTATTCACACGCATTTCCAGCAGACGGTCACGGCAACCGGCCGCCTGTCCTCGACTGACCCGAATTTGCAGAATATCCCGGTGCGCACCGAGCTGGGGCGCGAGCTGCGTCGGATGTTCGTTGCGCCGGATGACGACCATGTGCTGATCGACGCGGACTATTCGCAGATCGAGCTGCGCGTGCTGGCGCATATCTCGCAGGACGAGCACATGATTGAAGCGTTCCGCTCGGGACAGGATATCCATGCCGCGACCGCAGCCAAGGTCTACCATGTGCCGCTTGAGGAGGTCACACCGCAGATGCGTTCCTCGTGTAAGGCGGTCAATTTTGGCATTGTGTACGGCATTTCGGATTTCTCGCTGGCGCAGGATATCGGCGTGACCCGCAAAGAGGCGGGCGAGTTCATCCGCACCTATCTGGCAACCTATCCGGGTGTTGCAAAGTATATGGATGAGATCAAGGAAAGCGCCAGAGAAAACGGCTATGTGACCACCTTGTTCGGTCGCCGCCGCGCGCTGCCGGAACTCAAAAGCCGCAATTTCAACATCCGCTCGTTCGGTGAGCGCGTGGCGATGAACACGCCTATTCAGGGCACGGCGGCGGACATCATCAAGATTGCGATGGTGCGCGTGCGCGACCGTCTGCTGCGTGAGGGATTGGAAAGCCGCCTGATTTTGCAGGTGCACGACGAGTTGATCCTCGAAGCGCCCAAATCCGAGCAGGAGACCGCGATGCAGCTGCTGCGCGAGGAGATGGAGGCGGCGTTCCCGATGGACGCACCGCTGGTGGCGGAAGCCAAAGCGGGGCACAGCTGGTATGACACAAAATAAATTCGTTTGAACCATACAGGGAGCAAAACTATGGACAATATCATTTTCATCTGCACGGGCAACACCTGTCGCTCTCCGATGGCGGAAGGCTTGTTCCGTGCGCACGGTGGCGAAGAGCAGACTGGTCTGACGGCTGCTTCCGCCGGACTGTTCACGCAGGACGGTGTGCCTGCATCAGAAAATGCGATTACAGCGGCAAAAGAGCTAGGCGCAGACATTTCCGCGCACCGCTCGCGCATGTTGACGCCTGAAATGGCCCAAAACGCGCGTTATCTGGTTTGCATGACGGGCGCGCATTACGATCGCTTGTGCGAGATGTTCCCGGACTGCGCGGACAAGGTGTTCACGTTGCTGCCGACGGACATTTCCGACCCGTTCGGCGGCGATCTGGAAACCTACCGCCGTGCGGCGGCGCAGATCGATGAAGGCGTGCGCAGCATCATCGGGAGACTGGGCGCATGACGGTTGTGCCGATGGCAGAGCGTCATCTGGCGGCGCTCGCGGAAATCGAAAAGGCCTGCTTTCATGCGCCGTGGAGCGAAGCCATGCTGCGGGAAGAGCTTGGCAAGGGCATCTTTCTGGTGGCCGAGCGGGACGGGCAGGCAATCGGCTATGTCGGCTGCCAGACCGTGCTCGATGAGGGATACATCACGAATGTTGCGGTGTCGCCCGACTGCCGGCGGCAGGGTGTCGGTCGCGCGCTGATTGCGGAGCTAGTACAGCGCGCCCGCGCACAAGGGCTGTCCTTTGTGACGCTGGAAGCGCGCGCTTCCAATGCGCCTGCGATTGCGCTTTACGAAGGCGCGGGCTTTGTTCGCGTCGGGGTGCGCAAAAACTTCTATACCGCACCGACCGAGGACGCGGTGCTGATGACGCTGTTTCTGAAGGAGTGACATGCATGGAAATCCGGTTTGTCGATGCAGAAAACGTTGATTTGCTGGCGTTGGTGCAGCAGCTTGACGAGTATTATTTTCAGGTTGTCGGTGAGGTGCATCGCCGCTATGCGAAATACAACGACCCACACCTGCTGGATGCCCGCATGGTGGCGTATCAGGATGGAAAACCTGCGGGCTGCGGCGCATGGAAGAAGATCGACGAGCAGACCGCCGAGATCAAGCGTATTTTTGTCGCGCCGGATTGCCGGCGGCAGGGCGTTGCCAGTGCGCTGATTCGCGCGCTCGAGCAGGATGCCGCGGCGCACGGCTACACGCGCGCGATTTTGGAAACCGCGCGCACAACGGACGATTCGGCGGCGCTGTATCACAAGATGGGTTACCAAGAGATTGCGTATTACGGCAGTCCGGCGGGCGCGGAAAACTGCCGGTGCTTCGAAAAAATGCTTGTGCACAAGCAAAATACTAAGGAGGACGAAGCGTGACTGTGTTTTTGGCTCTTTGTCTTATCGGAACGGTGCTGTGCGTTTGTTCATTTTGCCATGCGCTATGCGATGCAATGCGTGCAGTGCAGGGCGGTGGCGATCCGAAAGGGCAAGCCGTCCGTCTGCAAGTCAGCTTGTGCGGCGCGTTGCTGCTGCCGGTGGCGGCGGTGATTCGGGCGCTGCTTTTTGTGACATATTCTTTTTGACAGGTGGTTATACACACATGAGAATTTTGGCGATTGAGTCCTCGTGCGATGAGACGGCGGCGGCCGTCATCGAGGACGGACGGACTATTCTTTCCAGCGTGGTGGACACGCAGATCGAAACGCACGCGCTGTACGGCGGCGTGGTGCCGGAGATTGCATCGCGCCGCCACATGGAAGCAGTCGTGCGCGTGACCGAGCAGGCACTGGCGGATGCAAAAATGGACAAGCACGAGGTGGATGCGGTCGCGGCGACCTGTGCGCCGGGTTTGATCGGTGCGCTGCTGGTGGGCGCGAACTTCGGCAAGTCGCTGGCCTATGCCATGCACAAGCCGTTTATCCCGGTGCATCACATCCGCGGGCATATCGCGGCGACTTATCTGGCGTATCCCGAACTCAAGCCGCCGTTCCTGACGCTGATTGCGTCGGGCGGACACAGTGAGATCGTGATGGTGCGCGATTATACGGATTTTGAAATCCTCGGCGGCACGCGGGATGATGCGGCGGGCGAGGCATTTGACAAGGTCGCGCGCGTTTTGGGCGTGGGCTATCCGGGCGGGCCGAAAATCGATAAGCTCGCACAGGAGGGTGACCCCAAACGATATAAATTACCGGATTCGCACATCAAGGACGCGCCGCTCGACTTTTCTTTCTCGGGCCTCAAGACGGCGGTCATCAATCTGGCGCATAACGCGGAGCAGAAAGGCGAGGAGATCGACAAAAACGATCTGGCGGCTTCGTTCTGTGCAGCAGTCGTGCGGACACTTGTACCGCGGCTTGAGCAGGCGGTGCAGCAGACGCACGCGCGGCGCGTAGTCTGCGCCGGGGGCGTTGCGGCAAATTCCTTTCTGCGCGCGGCGCTCAGTGAGATGGCAAAACGCACGCATACGCAGCTGTATCTGCCGCCGCTGAACCTGTGCGGGGACAATGCTGCGATGATCGGCAGTCAGGCGTATTTTGAGTATCTTGCAGGCAACACGGGTACGACCCTGCAAAATGCATTCGCCACTGCGGAGATCGGCGAGAATATTTGTGAAAAGCGATAGAGGAAAAGGGCTTTTCAAAAGAGTGGGAATGCTGTAAAATAGAAGTGGTTTTTGCGCTGCAAAAGCCACTTCTGTTTTGTTTTTGGGCACGGTGCGTTTTTCGCGCCGTGGAGAAGGCTGTGGAAGCCGCAACCACCCGCCGTGCAGCGGCGGGGCGCGGCGCACGCAAAAAAGCGTCGCGTGTGGGATATAAAGGAGCGAAGGAAAAACACAAATGGGTATGACAATTGTGCAAAAGATACTCAAGGCGCATCTGGTGGACGGCGAGATGGTACAGGGGCAGGAAATCGGCCTCAAGATCGACCAGACGCTGACGCAGGATGCTACCGGTACGATGGCCTATCTGCAATTTGAGGCGATGGGTGTCGATCAGGTCAAGACCGAGCGGTCGGTTGCTTACATTGACCATAATACCCTGCAATCCGGCTTTGAAAACGCGGACGACCACAAATATATCGGTTCGGTTGCAAAAAAACATGGCATTTATTATTCCAAGGCGGGCAACGGCATTTGCCATCAGGTGCATCTGGAGCGTTTTGGCGCGCCGGGCAAGACCCTGATCGGCTCGGACAGCCACACCCCGACCGGCGGCGGTATCGGCATGCTGGCGTTCGGCGCGGGCGGTCTGGACGTTGCGGTCGCAATGGGCGGCGGCGCGTATTACATCCCGATGCCCAAGATGGTGCGCGTCAATCTGACGGGCAAGCTGTCGCCGTGGGTGTCGGCGAAGGACGTAATTCTCGATGTGCTGCGTCAGATGACTGTCAAGGGCGGCGTCGGCAAGATCGTTGAGTATGCGGGCGAGGGCGTCAAAACCCTGTCCGTACCCGAGCGCGCGACGATCACAAACATGGGCGCAGAGCTGGGCGCGACGACTTCGATTTTCCCGTCTGACGAGGAGACGAAGAAGTTCCTTGAGGCGCAGGGCCGCGGCGACGTATGGGTTGAGTTGTCCTCCGACCCGGATGCGGTTTACGACGAGGAATACACGGTCGATCTGTCGGCGCTTGAGCCGCTGGCCGCGATGCCGCACATGCCGGACAACGTCAAAAAAGTGTCCAAAATCGGCAATATCAAGATCAATCAGTGCTGCATCGGTTCGTGCACCAACTCTTCCTATTACGATATGATGAAGGTTGCAGCGATCCTGAAGGGCAAGACCGTACACCCGGATGTTTCGCTGACCATCAGCCCTGGTTCCAAGCAGGTGTTCAACATGCTCGCGCAGAACGGCGCGCTGGCGGACATCATTTCGGCGGGCGCGCGCATTCTGGAATGCGCCTGCGGCCCCTGCATCGGTATGGGCCAGTCGCCGGAGTCCGCGGGCGTCAGCCTTCGTACCTTTAACCGCAACTTTGAGGGCCGCTCCGGCACGCAGGATGCGCAGATCTATCTGGTGTCGCCCGAGGTTGCGGCGGCGAGCGCGCTGGCCGGTGTGCTGACCGATCCGCGCACGCTGGGCGAGATGCCGGAAATCGAGATGCCCGAGCACTTTGTCATCAATGACAACCTGATTGTCAAGCCGGCGGAAAATCCGGACGAGGTGGAGGTCGTGCGCGGCCCCAATATCAAGCCGTTTCCGCTGGGCAAGGCGCTGGAGGCGAGCTACACGGGCAAGGTCGTGCTCAAGACCGAGGATAACATCACGACCGACCACATCCTGCCTGCGGGTGCAAAGCTGCTGCCGTATCGCTCGAATGTGCCGTACTATTCTAACTACTGCTTTATCAACGTCGATCCCGAATTCCCGGCGCGCTGTAAAGAGCAGGGCGGCGGCATCATCGTGGGCGGCGCGAATTACGGTCAGGGCTCGTCGCGTGAGCACGCGGCGCTCGTTCCGCTGTATCTGGGTGTCAAGGCGGTGCTGTGCAAGTCGTTTGCACGCATTCACAAGGCCAATCTGGTCAATTCCGGCATCCTGCCGCTGACTTTTGCAAACCCGGCAGATTATGACGAAATCAGCCTGCTTGACGAGATTTCGCTGCCGAATGTGCTGGAAGAAGTGAAAAACGGCCAGCAGGTCACTATTGTTTGCGGCGGCAAAACCTTCAAGGCGGACTGCGATGTGTCCGACCGTCAGCGCGGCGCGCTGCTCGCGGGCGGCACGCTCAATTATGCCCGTCAGAATGTAAAGTAACTGTATGTGTCAGAGGGGGCCGCAGGGTTCTCTCTGACCTGCTTTCTTGACAGAACATAGAATTCTTGTTAAAATAATATCAATTCAATAGGAGGACATTCCCATGTCTATCGACCAGTCCATTTTGGAGAAGTTTGAAGCGGTCGTCGAAAGCCAGCGCAAGCGCATTGCGGATATGAAGGCACAGGACGACTTTATTGATTATTCTAAGCTCGACAAGCTCATCATCGGTGTGTGTGGCGGCGACGGCATCGGCCCGATGATTACCGGCATGGCGCAGCACGCGCTCGAAGTGCTGCTGGCCGATAAGGTCAAGGCGGGCAAGGTGGAGTTCCGTGTGATCGACGGCCTGACCATCGAGCGCCGCGCCGAACTTGGCTGCGCGATTCCGCCCGATGTGATGGAAGAACTCAAGCAGTGCCACGTCATCCTCAAGGGGCCGACCACGACCCCGCGCAAGGGCGATCCGTGGCCGAATGTAGAATCTGCAAACGTAGCAATGCGCAAAGCGCTTGATCTGTTTGCTAACGTGCGCCCGGTTAAGGTGCCCGAGCTGGGCATCGACTGGACGTTCTACCGTGAGAATACCGAGGGCGGCTATGCGGTCGGCTCTCAGGGTATGCAGATCGACGACGATCTGTTCATCGACTTTACGGTTGTGACCTCACAGGGCTGCGAACGCATTGCGCGTCTGGCGTTTGATTATGCACGCAAGACCGGCAAGAACCGCGTTTCCTGCGTGACCAAGGCGAATATCATCAAGACGACGGACGGCAAGTTCCTCGACACCTGCCAGAAGGTAGCGAAGGAATACCCGGAGGTCGAGTTTGACGACTGGTACATTGATATCATGACCGCGAAGCTGCTCGACGACAAGCGTCGCCGCGACTTCAAGGTTGTTGTGCTGCCCAACCTGTACGGCGATATCATCACCGACGAGGCAGCAGAGATTCAGGGCGGCGTCGGCACCGCAGGCTCGGCCAACATCGGCAAGCGCTATGCGATGTTCGAGGCGATTCACGGCTCTGCGCCGCGCATGGTGCAGGAAGGCCGCGCGAAATACGCGGATCCGTCGTCTGTGCTGCGCGCATCGGTGATGCTGCTCGAGCATATCGGTGAGATCGAGCTGGCGAAAAAGCTCGACCGTGCACTGGACATCTGCATGTTTGAGGAGAAAAAAGTGGTCGTTACCGGCCGCGATACCGGCGCCACGGCGCAGGAGTTTACGGATTACGTGCTCGATACCATCGCGGGACTGTAATCAATAAAATATTCCAATGAAGGAAGAAGGAGAGAGCCTGTGGAACGAAAGCAAGAGGTTTCCAAAGCGGTCATTCAGCGGCTGCCGCGCTATTACCGGAATATCTGTGAACTGAAGGCTGAAGGTGTACAGCGCATCTCTTCACGCGCGCTGGCGGAGCGGATGGGCTTGACGGCCTCGCAGATTCGGCAGGATTTTAACTGCTTTGGCGGCTTCGGGCAGCAGGGTTATGGCTATAATATCGACAAACTGATGGAGGAATTAGGCTCCATTCTCGGCTTGCGCTCCGGTCGCACGGCAATTTTGCTGGGTGCGGGCAACTTGGGCCGTGCGTTGCTCAATAACTTTGATTTTAGCGCAAGCGGATTTCAGCTCTTGTGCGCATTTGACGCGAATCCCGAACTCAAGGGAAAGGAATATGGCGGTTATTCGGTGCGCAGCAGCGATGATCTGCCGTCGTATATTGCGGCGCACAAGCCGGATGTGGCGGTGCTCACAATTCCGCGAAGTAACGCGCCGGACATTGCACGGGAGTTGGTCGATCAGGGCATTCGCGGTCTGTGGAATTTCACGGGCGAGGATCTGCATCTGGGCGGTCTGGGTGTGCCGGTGGAAAATGTCCATTTGTCCGACAGCTTGATGACACTGTGCCATTTGGTCAGCGCAACAGAGGAATAAAAAAAGAAACGGCCTGCGGGCCGTTTCTTTTTTGTCGATTTACATTTTGTCAAGGAGATAGGGCGTGGTCTGATAGACATAGTAGTTGACCCAGTTGGTGTAAAACAGATGTGCGTGCGCTTTCCACGTGACGAGAATCTCGTCATCCGGGTCTTCGTTGCGGAAATAGTGGGCCGGTACATCGGGATTCAGCCCCTTAGCCAAATCGCGTTCATACTCGCGTTTGAGTGTATCGGAATCATATTCGCCATGTCCGAGTACAAAAATCTGACGCCCGTTCATGGCTTCTACAATATATACGCCCGCCTCGTTGGATTCAGCCAGCAGGCGGAGCCGATCGTCTCTGCGGATATCCTCAGCGCGCACCTCGGTATGCCGCGAATGGGGAGCGCAAAACACATCGTCAAACCCACGCAGCAGTGGTTCTTTTGGGAAAAGCACATGATGGCGGAAAATGCCTGACATTTTGCGAGGAAGCGGATACTTGGGGATACCGTAGTGGTGGTACAGGCCGGCTTGCGCACCCCAGCAGATATGTAGAGTGGAGTGGACATGCGTCTTGCTCCAGTCCATAATCTCGACCAATTCATCCCAATATTCCACATCTTCAAACGGCATGTTCTCCACCGGTGCACCGGTGATGATAAAGCCGTCGTATTTCTGATCGCGGATATCGTCAAAGGTTTTGTAGAAGGTGAGGAGATGATCCTCCGGAGTGTTTTTGGAATGATACGTTTTGGTTTGGATCAGATCAACTTCAATTTGGATCGGTGTGTTGGAAAGACAGCGTAAAATCTGCGTTTCCGTAATGATCTTCAGCGGCATCAGATTGAGTAATGCGATGCGCAGCGGTCGTATATCCTGTGTGGTAGCGCGATGCTCGGTCATGACGAATATGTTTTCGCTTTCCAATATGGCGCGCGCAGGCAGACTGTCGGCTATTTTAATTGGCAAGCCGACCCCTCCTTTTTATGAAATAGCATTATAATGTTTTATTATAACAGAAAGCAAAATGAACCACAAGTCACAAAAATAAAAATACAGTAAAAAACAGTTGACAAAAGTCAAAAAGGGAGGTATACTATACAAGTCTCATATGGAGACTGTCAAATTGAGAGTAAACAAAAAGTTGAAAAAACTTCTTGACAAATGCTTCTCGGTTTGATATACTAACCAAGCTGCTTCGACAAGAAGCGGCACGGATCGAAAAAGAGTTTGAAAAACTTGAAAAAAGTTCTTGACAAACTGAAAACGATCTGATATAATAAATAAGCTGTCACCGAGAACGGTAAAGAGCTTCGAAAAGTTCTGAAAAGTCCTTGAAAACAGCGGATTGTACCTTG
>ERZ1090868.350-NODE-350-length-25357-cov-7.703462_pt1 | contig 25357 bp, 20 predicted proteins | sample MGYA00478475_ERZ1090868 | MGnify/ENA primary metagenome ERZ1090868 (study PRJEB33644, sample SAMEA5815747) | chicken gut metagenome | biome: Chicken; feature: Gastrointestinal Tract; material: Caecum | place: Ireland | collected 2019-01-01 | study: A study of the...
CCGTATCTTTTCTTGAACTTATCGACACGTCCGCCGGTATCGACGAGCTTCTGCCGTCCCGTGAAGAAAGGATGGCACTTGCTGCAGATATCCACCTTCATCACGTCGACGTCCTTCGTGGTACCCGTCTTGAACGTCTCGCCGCAGGCGCAGACGACCGTCACTTCATGATATTTCGGATGAATGTCAGGCTTCATTCTGTGTTCACCTCGCTTATAATGGAAAATACGAATGCTATTATACCTGTTTTCGCGGCTTTCGTCAACTGATTTTGGGAGACATTGCAAAAAAAAGCGCACGGCGCCGCCCTTCCCGCACGCGCGCCGCACGGCAATCGCGAAATTCTGCGGGAAACAGTTGCAAAATCGCGCCGTCTGCGATATAATAGCAACGGAAATGTATCGTGCGGGAGATTGCCCCTGCGGCTCGCGCAATCCCGCCGCGGCACTTATGAGAGGTATCGCTTATGTACGAGTGGAAACTCACCGCTCCCGAAAAACTCGAGCGCACGGAGACGGAAAACCCCGCCCGCGCGGAGGGAAAAGTGCGCGTTCGCGTCACGAAGGTCTTTCTCAACGGGACGGACGCCGCCATCTACCGCGGCACGCTCGACGCGCCCCGTCCCCTGATCCCCGGACGGTACGCCGTCGGTCTGGTCGCCGAGGACGGCAGCGTCAGCTATCTGCCCAAGGGAACGCGCGTTCTGCTGCACTCCGTGACCGCCCTGCCCGACTCCGGGACAAAGACAAAAAACTTTGCCGAGGACGAATTCCGCCTCCGCGGACGCACCGCCGACGGATATCTGCGCGATCTCGTCAACCTCGATCCCGAGGACGTGACCGCCCTGCCCGATTCCGTGAGCGACGAAAAGGCGCTTTTGCTCCACCACGTCGCCCTCGCCAAGTCGGCGGCGGACAAGCTGGGCGTGAAAAAGGGCCAGCACGTCGCCGTCGTGGGCGCCAATCTGCTCGGCCTGCTCCTGTGCCAGCTCCTCATCTATCAGCAGGCGGCACCCATCCTCATCGACGCCGACCCGGAGCGTCTGGAATTTGCAAGGAGCTGCGGCATCTACTACACGATGGCGGCGGACGAAAACCTGCTCGAAAACGTGGCGAACGTGACGGGCGGACGGCTGGTGAGCGGCGCGGTGTACATGGCGTCCACCCGCCGCAACGACCCCACCATTCCCTTCACCGTCTGCGCGCAGGACGCCAACGTCGTGCTGTGCGGATTCGGGGAAAATCTCACCGTGGACTTTGCCCTTCCCTTCCGCAAACAGCTCTCCGTCTACTGCGTGACGCACCGCGCCGACAATCTGGAGGCGGCGATCAACCTGGCCGTGAGCGGCGCGACGGACTTCTCCGCCTTTCACTTCTGCACCGAAAAGGCCGACGCCGTCGAGAGCATCCTCGCAAGCTATTCCGCTCTGTCGGTGGAGAGCCTCAAAAATATCCACGTCGTCTCTCTCGTATGAGCTCCCGCTCCCCGCATTCCGCGGGGAGCTTCTGCCGAACGGACATAAAATGACGAAAACGTCTCCTTTCAAACGCGGCAAATGCCCTTTGTCGGAACGGGAGGAGACATCCACAGGAACGTATGGTAAAATTTATTGCGACCGATCTGGACGGGACGCTTCTCAACGGGGAACGCAACCTTCCCGAGGAGATCTTCCCCCTCATCGGACAACTGAAAACGCTGGGCGTGCTGTTCGCCCCCGCAAGCGGGAGACAGTATGCAAACCTTCGCAAACTCTTTGCGCCGGTGGCGGACGACGTGCTGTTCATCTGTGAGAACGGCGCCCTCGTCAAGTACCGCGGCAAGACGCTGCATCTCACCCCCATTCCCGATCGGGACGTGCGCGACGCTCTGCGCGAGATCCGCCTCCTGCCCCACCTCTTTCCCATGCTGTGCGGCGCCGACTTTGCCTACATCGAGAACAGCGAAATGCCCTTCTTCCAATACGCCATGCTCTCGTACACCAACTGCAAAAAGGTGGAAAATCTCGATGACGTCATCGGCAAAGAGGACATCTGCAAGATCGCCGTGTACGACGAAATCGCCGCGGCGGAGAACTGCATCAAGGTACTGCCCCAGCGCCTGCCCCACCTGCGCACCATTCTCTCCGGATTCGACTGGTGCGACGTCTCCGCGCCCGACGCCAACAAGGGAGAGGCGATCCGCTTCATAAGAAAGGCCTTTTCGCTGGAAAAAGAGGAATGCGTCGCCTTCGGCGATCACATGAACGACTTTGAAATGCTGCGCGAGTGCGGACGGGCATATGTTCCGGAAAACGCCTATCCGCCTCTCAAAAAGCTGATCGGACGGGTAATCCCCGCCAACACGGAGGGCGGCGTCCTGCAAAAAATCAAAGAAATCATCGAGGAGCTGAAAACATCGGTATGAAATACGTCATCGCATCGGACATTCACGGTTCGGCTTACTACTGCCGCCTTCTGAAGACCCGCTATGAAGAGGAACACGCACAAAAACTGCTTCTTCTGGGCGACCTTCTCTACCACGGCGCGCGCAACGCCCTTCCCGCAGAGTACTCCACGCTCGAAACCGCCGCCATCCTCAATTCCATGAAGGAGGACATCCTCTGCGTGCGCGGCAACTGCGACTCGGACGTCGACACTATGGTGCTGGAATTTCCCATCACCGCCGCGTTTGCCCTTCTCCCCGTCGGAGACCGCACCCTTGTCCTCACCCACGGCCACAACCAATACGCCGTCCTGAAAGAGGGCGACGTCCTCGTCAACGGACATTTCCACGTTCCCGCCTTTGAACAGCGCGGCGCCTATACCTACGTCAACTGCGGCTCCGTCTCCATTCCCAAGGAAAACTCTCCGCACGCCTATCTCGTGCTCGAGGACAACGTCCTCACCTGGAAAGACGTCGAAACGGGCAAGCCCTTCCGTCGGGAACAGCTCTGATCTCCGCCCCCTTCTTACAACGTCGCATTTTGCACACAACGCCCGCGGGTTTTCTGACCCGCGGGCGTTTTTCTTAAACCGAAAAGAATCATGTTTTTTTGCAGACAGCTCTCGGCCTTCTTCGCTTCACGCGCTGCGAAAAACGGCGAAAGTTCTCTTTCCCGTGCAGAAGGGGTGTCGTACGAAAAAAATCCTGCGGCGAACCGCAGGATTTTTGTTTTGCATATGCGTCAGATGGGAATGATGCGCAGGATGCGTCCGCTGAGAATCATGAGGATGAGGTCGAGAATCCAGATGATGTTCCAGCCGAGGATGATACGCAGAATGCCCGCAACGATCTTGCCTTCCGAGAAACGCGTAATGAATCCGAGTGCCCAGGACGTAATGGGAATGATCGCAAGAATGATGCTGATCAGGCGTCCCAAGCCGAAATAATCGCCTTTGCTCTTTGCCATTTTTCCTATCTCCTTTCATATGGGAATCTACTATCATTATACCCAACTTGGCGGAAAATGTCAAGGCTTGCGCAGAATTTTGTTTCATTTCTTCCCACGGAAGAACAAATCGCACAAAATGCCCTCCCGCGCTGCGCCGCGGGAGGGCAAAGTCAAACGACAGTCCATGTGCCGGAGCCTGCGGCGAGACACATTCGCCCCGCATGACGCAGTGCATTCGGCCGTACTTACAAATCGAACGCGATCGCCGTGATATCGTCGTCAAACGTCCCGCAGAACTCCTTGAGGACGGCTTTGAGGCGCTCGATGAAGCGTTCGGCAGATTCCGAACGGCGAAGGACTTCCTCCACGCGTTCGATCCCGAACTGTTCGCCCGCGGCGTTCTTGCTCTCCGTCACGCCGTCGGTGAGGAGCACAAGGATGTCCCCCTTTCCGTAGCCGATCGCGCGGTCGGAATACACGAAGTCGGGAATCCACCCCGAGATGGGCGGCGAGTTCATGACGATCTCGTCAATGCCCAATGCGCTCTTCAGAAGCATGGGCGCGTTGTGTCCCGCCACGCTGTAGACGATCTCCTGCCGCGTCTTGTCGATGCGCACCGCCGCCGCGGTGACGTAGGAGGTCTCGTCCGGCTTGAGGTCCTGGAACTTGGCATTGAGGCCCATCAGCGCCTTTGCGGGAGAGGCCTCCGTCTTGTCCCAGCCTGCCTTGACAAAAGCCGAGAGCATTCCCGCGGAAATGCCCTTTCCGGAAACGTCGGCGAGCAGGCCCATCGTCTCGCCGTTCACCTCGTACACGTCGGGCAGATCGCCGCCGATCTCGCGGCAGGGAATGTACATGAAGGAATAATGCGTCCCCGCACTGCTCTTGGCGGGCGGGAGAAGCCGCTGCTGAATGTCCTGCGCGGAGTACATTTCGCGAGCGATCTCCGTCGCATAGGCGTCGTCCACGATGCCGAGAACGTATTTTCCGAGCGGCGTCACGCGGATGCGGAAGGAGAGATTGCCCTCCTGCGCGCGCAAAATGAGCTTGCGGAACGCGCGGCCGCCGTTCTTCATGGCATCCGAAAAGAGCGAGCGCATGGGACAATAGGCGCACCGCACCCCTTCGCCGCACACGTCCTCCGACGTACAGCCCGTCGTCTCCTTGAGCGTCCCCTTCGGCCGAAGCGAACGGAAACACTCCCGAAAGGAGCGGTTGGTATAGCGCACCCGCATTTTTTTGTCCACGACGATCGCCGCCGTCGGAATGTTGTCGAGCACTTCCCGGTACAGGTTCATGTCACCCTCGGTACATTTTGAGTTTTCCGCTTACAAGGCGCGCGTCCAGCGTCTGCGCCTGTCCGATCTCGCCGTCGTACTGGACGAAGATCGGCCCGTCGGGCGAGGAAATCGTCGCCTGCGAACAGGGAATATGGTGGGTAATGGGACGCTCCAGAAGTTTTCCGCGCATGAGGCGCAGCAGCTCGAAGGGAATCCTCCGCCGCTTGGGACTGTCCACGACGACGAGCTCGAGCCTGCCGTCGTCCGCCTTTGCCACGGGACAGAGCGGAATGCCGCCGCCAAGCTGTCTGCCGTTGCACACGGCCGCAATGAGCGCAAAGTATTCCTTCGTCTCGCCGTTCACGGTCACGAGGAGCTTTGTTCCGCGGTAGTGCGCGAGCGTCGCGACAAGACTGCGGAAATACTTTCCCTTGTTGGTGCCGAAGCGCATCCCCGCACAGCGGCGCAGGATCTCCACGTCGATCCCCGTCCCGACAATGTTGATGCTCCTTCGTCCGCCGCATTCGATGTAGTCGACGGGCTGCGGCGCGCGATCCAGAATGAGATCGAGCGCGCGGATCCCGTGCGGAATCTGCAGGCTCGCGGCAAAGTCGTTGCCCGTCCCCGCGGGAACAAGCCCCACGGTACACACTCCGGGATCGGCAAGGCCGCTGATGACTTCGTTGAGCGTGCCGTCGCCGCCCGTGACGATGAACTCCCGCTCGCCCGCTTCCGAAAGAGAACGCGCAAACGTCTCGGCATCTCCCGCCTGTCGGGTGGGGAAAATGCGATACTGCACGCCGTGCTCGCGAAAACGTTCTTCCATCGCCGCGACGATTTTTTTGACGCGGCGCGCATGGGCGTTTACGATCACGTTGTGCATGATGTTTCTCTCCCGTAAAAAAGTCTACGCGAACCATTATACTATATTTCTCCCGCGATTGCAATTTTTTTGCAAATCTGTTATACTCATTTCGGAAATTTTTTAAGGAGCCGTCCATGAACCAACTTCTTCCCCGTTCTCTGAAAGCGCTGGCGGCAGCCATGCAGCATCCGCTCTATGTCGTGGGCGGGAGCGTGCGGGACTATCTCGCGGGATGTTTTTCGGCGTCCGCCGATTGGGACATCTGCTCCCCCGCCGCCGAGACGGAGGTGGAACGCGCCGCCGCCGTATGCGGAATGCGCGTGACCTCCGTCTACCGCAATACGGGGACGGTCAAGCTGACGGACGAAGAGGGCACGGGGTTTGAATTTACCCGATTCCGCTCGGACAAATATGTGCGCGGCCTGCACACGCCCGCCGAGATCGAATTTACGGAGGACATGGTTCGCGACGCACGCCGCCGCGATTTCTGTGCCAACGCCGTCTATTATGAGATCGGCGCGGACGCATTCCGCGATCCGCTGGGGGGCATTCCCGACATTCGGAACAGGTGTCTGCGCACGGTGGCACCTGCGGAAAAGGTGTTCGGCGAGGACGGACTGCGGCTCGCGCGTCTTGCGCGCCTTGCCGCGGAGACGGGTTTTTCGCCCGACGAAGAATGCCTTGCGGGCGCGACCCGAAACTGCGCGCTCATCCGCGACATCGCCCCCGAGCGCGTCTACGCCGAGCTGGACCGCCTGCTCCGCGCCGATCGGAAGGCGGGCGGCGCCCAAGGCCCCTACCGCGGTCTTTGCATCTTGCGCGCGACGGGCGTCCTGCGCGAACTGCTTCCCGAACTCGCCGCAGGCGACGGCATGGCACAGCGCGCCGACTTCCACGCATACGACGTGCTCGAACACAGCTTCAAATGCGTGTACTATGCGCCCCTTTCCGTGCGCTGGGCGGCGCTGCTGCACGACGTCGGCAAGCCCTTCTGCTTTCTGCGCGACGGCAACTTTCACGCCCATCCCGAAGAGGGCGCGCGGCTTGTGGCGGACATTCTCGCCCGACTCAAGGCGCCCAGGAAAAGCGCGGAGCGCGTTGTCCGACTCGTTGCCCTGCATATGCGCGACTTCGACCTCAGGATGAAGGAGAGCAAGGTGCGGCGGGATATTCTCCGCTATGCCGACCTGCTCGACGACCTCTTTGCCCTGCGGCAGGCGGACTATTCCGCGTGCAAGGACGACCTCTCCCCCGCCCCCGGCGTGGTAAAATGGCGCGCCGTGCTTGCCGCCATGCGGACGGAGGGCGTTCCCTTCACGCTCAAAGAGCTTGCCGTGAGCGGCGACGACCTTGCCGCCTTCGGCCTGAGCGGAAAGCGCATCGGCGAGGCGCTCGAAGACCTGCTCTTCTACTGTGCCCAGGACGGCTCCCGCAACACGCGCGCCGCCCTGCTCAAACACCTCGAACACATATATAAGGAGAACGTATGACCGATATTCTCATCATCGTCTGCATCATTCTGTGCATTCTCAATGCGATCTTTCTCATCGCCCTGCTCCTCAAAAAGAGGAAAGAGGGCGAGGGCGCCGCAATGGAAAAACTCAAAAAAATGGAGGAAAAGACGGACGCCGTCGGAAAACTCGCCGAGTACAACGCCCGCACGCTGGAACGGTTGGAGCGCTCGACGGAGGCGCGTCTCGTCAACATTCAGAACCGCCTCACCGACGACATCAAATACGTCGTGGACGTCAATGCGCAGAACCTCGAACGCATCCGCCGCACGGTGGACGATAAGCTGACTTCCTCCATCGACGGGAAGCTCTCCGACTCCTTCGCGCGCATCACCGAACGTCTGGAAAAGATGTACGAGAGCGTGGGCGAAATGAAGGGGCTCTCCTCCTCCGTCGCCGACATCCGCCGCGTGTTCACCAATGTCAAACTGCGCGGCACCTGGGGCGAAGCTCAGCTCGATGCCCTTCTCGAACAGATGCTCGCGCCCGAGCAGTATCTGCGCAGCGTCAAGCTCAACCCGCTCGACAACTCCCTTGCCGACTTCGCCATCGTCCTGCCCGCAAAGGACGGACATGTGTACCTGCCCATCGACAGCAAATTCCCCGTCGAAGAGTTTGAACGGCTGGTGTCCGCTTCCGAGCGGGGCGACAAGGAGGGCGAGGACCGCGCCCGCAAAAATCTGGAGCGCGCCGTGAAGCTGCAGGCCGACTCCATCGCCAAAAAATACATCCTCCCTCCCGTCACGACCGACTTCGCCGTCATGTATCTGCCCAGCGAGGGTCTGTACGCCGAGATCATGCGCACGGACGGGCTCTCCGACTGGCTGCGGGCGCGCCGCATTCTCGCCGTCGGCCCCACCAACCTGGGCGCCCTGCTCTCCACCCTGCAGACGGGCTTCCGCACGGCGGCCATCGAAAAGCGTTCGGGCGAACTGCGCATCATGCTCGACTCCTTCCGCGCCGACTTCGTCAAGTTTGCGGAACTGCTCGACAAGACCAAGAAAAAATTGCAGGAGGCGCAGGACACCGTCGAAAGCGCCGAAAAACGGACGGGTACCATCGGCAGAAAGCTCGACTCCTTCCGCAGCGTCGGCGGCATCCTGCCCCCCGACGAGGAATGACCGCTGCCCGCCGCTCCTGCCCGTTATCAAGAAAAAAGCCGCTGTTTTTCAAGAAGACAGCCTCTGTTTCTTGAAGAAGAACACCGTTTTTTCAGATACCGCCCGCGCCACGCAATTCTGCGCGGCGCGGGCAATTTTGCGGACATTTTACGGACGAAGCGAGGTTCTTTTCAAAAGGCGCACGGAGCGGGCGGTACGGGCGGCAAAAACGCTTGCCTTTTGCGGCGGCGAACCGTATAATAGACGCATGACATTTCAGAAGATCTCTGCCCTGCCTGCGGAAATCGCCGTTCCCGCGCAGGAGAATTTCGGCGAGGCGCGCCGTGTGCAGAGCGGCAGCGTCAGCACCTGCGCGAATGCCGTGCGCATTGAAAGCGGCGGACGGTTCAAGCGCTTTTCGGACGGACGGGAGTACATTCTCATCGAGAAGGGAAACGGACAATTCAAATGGCGGCGCGGCGAGCTGCCCTTTCGGGAAGGAGACGTCTTTTACGCGGAGGCGCCCGAGGAGTACGACTTTTACGGGTCGGGCGTCTTTCTCATTCTGAAGGCGTGAGGAAAAACGGGAAATTTTACGAATTTCCGTCACGGCAGGCGGCAAAAGTCGTTGACTTGCGGACGGAAATATAGTAAAATAGAACGACAGGGAAAAATCCCTGTATTTTGCCTTGCATACCGAAAAGGTATGCCGAATAAGACCGGGAGGTGAAACATTATGCAGAAGTACGAAATGCTCCTTCTTCTCCGCAGCGATATGGAGGAAGAGGCACGTGAGGCGGAACTCAAGAAGTACGCCGACATCGTGACCGGCATGGGCGGTACCGTTGACGCAACGGACAAATGGGGCGTGAAAAAGCTCCAGTACCCCATCGCTTTCAAGTCGGATGCATTCTACGCACTTATGACGTTCCATGCGGACGGCGCTGCGGTCAAAGAGCTTGACCGTATCGCAGGCATTTCCGACGACGTTTTAAGGCGCATGATCACGAAAGTCGAGGAAAAGTAAGATGACAAAAGTCTTTCTCATCGGAAATCTGACGCGCGATCCCGAACTGACCGAGACGGCAGGCGGGGTGTCCGTTTGCCGCTTTGCGGTTGCAGTCAACCGCGGATTCGGCGACAATCGCGTCACGGATTTCTACAATGTGACCGCATGGCGCAAGCTGGGGGAAACGGTTGCCCACTTCACCAAAAAGGGCAATAAGATCGCCGTCTACGGCGACCTGCAGATCCGCCAGTACGAGGCAAACGACGGCACCCGCCGCACCTCGGTCGACGTCGTCGCGCAGGACGTGGAATTCCTCACGCCCAAACAGCAGGACGACGGCGGCTTCTACGACGCCCCCGCCACGCAGTCTGCCGCGGCTCCCAAAAAGAAGCCCGCACTCGAGGCGTTTGACGACGACGGGGATATCCCCTTCTGATCGGCGCCGACCATTCGTATAAGGAGATTTCATCATGGAAGAGAATACGGTTGTGACGGAACAGCCCGCCGAGACTGCCGCTCCCGCGACGTCCGCTCCTGCGGCACCGGAAGCACGCGAAGTCCGTGAGCGTCCCGCCAAGAAAAACTATAAGCGCCAGAATTATAAGAAGGTCTGCCTCTTCTGCCAGGAAAAGAGCACGATCGATTATAAGGAGACGAACAAGCTGCGCAAGTTCATCAGCGAGGGCGGCAAGATCCTGCCCAGCCGCATGACGGGTACCTGCGCAAAGCATCAGCGTGAGCTTGCCGTCGCCATCAAGCGCGCCCGCGTTGCCGCTCTTCTGCCCTTCAAGGCAGACTGAGCCAAACCTCTGCAAAAAAGCCTTCGGACTTCCGAAGGCTTTTTCTCTTTTGTTTTCAGACACGGTTTTCAGACACGCCGCCTTCCCCCTTTTTCCCCACAGGCGCTGACGGAGAACTCCCGCCGCGCGCCATCTCGCATTTCCAAGACCGTTTCGGAATCGACATGACAGATACGTCTGTCCGAAAAGACGGCTGCCCGTACATTGATCGGGCAGCCGTCTTATTTTTCAATACGTCTGTATCATGACGCCTGTATCCTGCGCCGCTCACGCCTTTTGGCGACGGTCGCCGCGGTCGTCGCGGTCGTCCCGCTCGTCATCGCGATCGTGCTCGTCGTCGTCATCGTCATCATCGTCATCGTCGTCTTCCGTTTCGTAGAGATCCTCGATCTCATCCAGGAACTCGTCGAAGAGTTCGTCGAAGATGTAGTCGTCGCCGTAGCGCTCGATGTCACGGCAGAGCTCTGCAAACTCCTCTTCGAGGTCGCGGCGGCTCTCGTCGCCGTCCTCAAAGATACAGTCCTCGCCGAGATAGAGGTACTTCGTGTTGAAATCGGCCTGCGTCATGCTGCCCGCGAACACGCTGTCCAGATCGGCGAGATAGGTTCCCGTCAGCTCGCGGACTTTCTGCGCAAACTCGGCGGACAAATAGGAGAGTTCGCGCTCCAGATAGTCCTCGAAGTCCCCCATCGCCGTCGCATCATAGGCGGCGAGGAGCGCATCGAAGTCGGTCTTGGAGAGCTCGCTGATCGCATATGTCCCGCCGTACTGTCCCGTCAGGCGCTCGCGGACGCGCTGTTCGATGGCGGCGCCGTCAGCGCCCGTCGCGTAGACCCCGATCCCCTGCGCCGTGATGAGGTGCTTCTGATCGGAGAGCTCCGCAAACGCCGCGCCCGCGTCCTCGGGCGTCATGCCGACGAAGTCCTCTCCGACGATGAGCAGCGCCGCGTCGCGGTTGAGCGCACGCACGCCCGTGACCTTGTTGTCCTGAACGGTAAATTCCACCGAGGGATTGATGCTGATATACAGATTGCCGTTTCCGCCGACGGCAGGCGTTCCCTTCTGCAGCGCAAAGGGCAGAATGCACGCCAGCGCCACAAGGATCGCCGCAACCGCGCATGCCAGCACGAGAAAGGGCTTGCGGCGGGTGCGCACCAGGACGTCCCCTTCCGCACGGATGGGCTGCGCCGATCGAATGCGGGTATAAACGTCGGGGGTGTGCTCCTGCGCCTCGCGGCGGAGCTCCGTCTCCAATTCGCGTCTGTCCACAACTCCTCCTCCGCGGGCAGGTTCCCGCTCTTCCGCAAGCGCCGCCTGCATCTTTCTGACGGCGCGGGTATAGTGCCATGTCACCGTGGGAAGGGGCATTCCGAGCAGTTCGGCGATCTCCCGCCGCTTGTAGCCCTCTGCCGCCGCCAGCATCAGGACGGAAAATTCCTCCCGCTTGAGAATGCGGCGCGCAAGGTCGATGAGCAGGCCGTAGTCATCCACGTCGCGCGTGCCGAAGGGAAGCGGATTCTCCCGCTCGTCCACCGAATACTCGCGCGAACGGCGGCGCATGAGGTCAAGCGCTTCGTTGCGGGCAATGCGCGCGATCCACGCGGCGGCATTCGTCCCGCGGCGGTAGCGGGACGCATTGCCGAGCACTTTCAGATAGGTCGTCTGCATGACGTCCTCGGCGAGCATCCGCTCCCGCACGACGGACAGCGCAATGTAATACACCGTCCTGCGCGTCTCCTCATAGATCTTGTCAAAGGCGGCGTCATTTCCCTCCGCCAATTTTCCGAGCGCCTCGTCGAGCGTCAACTCTCTGCCCTCCCGCAATTCTCTCTTCCGCCAGTATAGCAGGAATGACGTCGCTTGTCAAGCCTGCCTCTTCCGCCTGCAATCCGTCCGATCAGTCGTCGAAGCGGTCGAAATGATCCTCGAAGCGGTCCTCGAACCGACGGCCGTCGTCAAACTGATAGACATACGTCCCGTCCGCGCGCTTGGTCACGACAAACCTTCCGTTTCCGTCCGGCGTCTGATACCGCACCCCGATCGTCGTCGTGCCGTTTACGCGCTCTTCGCGCTCCACTTCATAGCGGCTGCGCAGGCCGTCTTTGAGCATGGAGATCTCGTACTCCGTCTCGTTGCCCTGTCCCTCGTTCTCCGTCTCGAAGGAAATGCTCGTCTGCTCGGCAAGCCGCCCTTCGCGATAGACGCGGTACACGAACTCGCGCTCCGATTCGTTCTCGCGGCCGTCCTGCTCCGCCTCCGCCTCCACGTCCATGCGCACATAATTGGAAGGATCGTTCGGGTCGGCCGCCTTGATCCAGAGCGACTCGCTCGTCTCCTCCTCGCGTCCCTCCTGCTCCGTCTCCGAAGCGCGGAATCCGCTCATCGCATAGGCAACGCCGTTCCACTCCAGCACGCCCTCGAGCTGATACGCCACGCCGCGCGTGTACTCGTCGCGATCCTCGTACCCCTCGTAAGAACGGGCCTCCGTCTCCGTGTAGTACATGGTGTACGACACCGTATCTCCGCCCAAAATCTTGCCTTCCACCGTCAGTTTGGTCGAAAATGCATAGGACGTATCAGTGTTTTCCGTCACCGTCGTCGTCAGAAGCCCTTCATCGAGGAAGGTGTCCAGCATCTCGAAATATTCGCTGAACGCCTCGACGTCCGTCGCCGGAAGGCTGCCCGTGCTCTGTTCGGACGCCGTCGCCGCCGCATCGACGGGCATGCTCGCCGCGAGCAGATTTGCCGTCGTGACCGCACCGAGGGCGTAGGCGTTCTTCGCGCCTGCCTCCGCCTGCGTTCCCGCGCCGCCGCCCAGACCGCCGCCGAGCGCGTCCTTTATGCTGTCGCCGCTGCACCCCGCAAACGCAACGAGTGCCGATCCTGCCAGAATTGCTGCCGTAATTGCAAAAAACTTTTTCATGTTGATTTCTCCTTTTTATGCCGCCGTCTTGCGGCTGCTTACACCTATTCAACGCACAGAATCGGCATTTTGTTGGAGATTTTGCAAAATTTTTCAAAAATTTTTCTGCACAAAAAAATCGCACGTCGCCGTGCGATTTTTTCTCGTTTAACCGTTTGCCTCGTCCGGGTTGCCCGCGAACACGTCGCGGTAGCCGCCCGTCGTCTGGACAGAGGTGTTTTTGTAGTCCTTCATGCCCGTACCTGCGGGGATGAGCTTGCCGATGATGACGTTCTCCTTCAGGCCGATGAGCGGGTCGCGCTTGGTGCAGATGGCCGCCTCGGTGAGCACGCGGCTGGTCTCCTGGAAGGATGCCGCCGACAGGAAGGAATCGGTCGCGAGTGCCGCCTTGGTGATGCCCAGAAGCACGCGCTTTGCGGTGGCAGGGATGCCGCCCTCCTGAATGGTCTTTTCGTTCTGCTCCTCGAAGGTGAACATATCGACGAACTGTCCGGGAAGAAGATCGGTCGTTCCCGCGTTCTCGACGCGAACCTTGCGGATCATCTGGCGGACGATGATCTCGACGTGCTTGTCGTTGATATCGACGCCCTGCGAACGGTAGACCGACTGGACTTCGTGCAGGATGTAGTCCTGAACGCCCTTGACGCCCTCGACGCGGATGATGTCCTGCGGGTTGACGGAACCGGCGTTGATCTGCGTGCCGGGAACCACTTTGTCGCCCGTCTTGACGAGCAGCTCCGCATTGAAGGGAAGCTCGTAGTCCTTCAGCTCCGCACCCGTGACTTCGTCGCGGATGACGACGTGCTTGGCGCCCGTGTCCTGATCGTTGACCGTGGCAACGCCCTTGAACTCGCAGATGGTCGCGACGCCCTTGGGTTTCCGCGCTTCGAAGAGCTCTTCGACACGGGGAAGACCCTGTGTGATGTCGCCCGTCGCAGCGATACCGCCCGTGTGGAAGGTACGCATCGTAAGCTGTGTACCGGGCTCGCCGATGGACTGTGCCGCAATGACGCCGACGGCCTCGCCCACCTTGATGGGAAGGGTGGTCGCCATGTCCTTGCCGTAGCACTTCGCGCACACGCCGTAGCGCGTGGTGCAGTTGAAGATGGAGCGGATGGGAACGCCGCTCTCCTGATAACGGTTGAGCGCCGCGATGACCTTGGCCTTGCTCTCCGTGATCATGTCGTTGCACTTGACCAGCACTTCGCCGTTGTCGTCCAGAATGTCCTCGGCGGCGAATCTGCCCGTCAGACGGTCTTCCAGCGACTCGATGATGTCGCCCGACGCGTTGGTGATCGCCTTGACGAAGGTGGGACGGGGCTTTCTGCCCGCGCAGCAGTCCTCTTCGCGGACGATGACGTCCTGCGAGACATCGACGAGACGGCGGGTCAAATAGCCCGAGTCTGCCGTCTTCAGAGCGGTATCGGCGAGGCCCTTTCGGCCGCCGTGCGAGGAGATGAAGTACTCAAGAACGGAAAGGCCGTTTCTGAAGCACGACTTGACGGGGACTTCGATCTTTTTGCCCTGCGGGTTGACCATGAGTCCGCGCATACCGGAGAGCTGCTTGATCTGGTCGATGGAACCGCGCGCGCCCGAGTCCGCCATCATCCAGATGGGGTTGAACTTATCCTTGGCGCCCTGATCTTTGAGCAGTTTTGCGACTTCGTCCGTGGCGTCGTCCCAGACTTTGATGACGGCGTTATAGCGCTCCTCTTCGCGCAGAAGGCCGCGCGCGTACTTCTTTGCGATTCCTGCGACCTGTTCCTCTGCCTTCTCGACGATCGCCGCCTTTTCGGAGGGGATCTTCATGTCGAAGACGGACGTCGTGAGCGCCGCAATGGTGGAATACTTGTAGCCGCGCTCCTTGATGGCGTCGAGCACCGCCGCCGCCTTGGGCGCATATCCCGTCTTGAAGCACGCCTCGACGATGCGGGACAGGTGCTTCTTGCCGATGGCCTTCGCGCTGCCGATGAACTCGGTGGAGAGTTCCAGCTTCAGGTAGTCCTCGGGGTTCTCGCGGCGGACAAACCCGAGATCCTGCGGCATATTGTCGTTGTAGATGATCCGGCCGACCGTCGTCTTGATGGTACCCGTCACGCTCATGCGGCCCGTCTCCTCGTCACGGGTGACGAAGACGTGTCCGCGGATGCCGTTGTTGGGCACGTTGACGTCGCGGTCAAAGGTGCGCTCGTAGGGAAGCGGCAGGTCGTCGAACTTGCCGGCAGGCAGTTCCACGGTGCGGCGGACGTAGATCTCGTCCTCGCAGTGGATGTCCTTGAGCTGATAGCTCATGAGCGCTTCGTCGAAGGAGGCATAGACGGGCGGGATATACTCCTCGCCGTTCTCGTCGGGACGGAAGGTCTCGGGGTTGTACTTCTTGCCCTCTTCTCTGCGCAGGATCGTCAGGTAATAGGCGCCGATGATCATATCCTGCGTGGGGCTCATGACCGACTTGCCGTCCGCGAGCTTTAAGATGTTGTTCGCGGAGAGCATCAGAAATCTTGCTTCGGCCTGTGCCTCGATGGAGAGCGGAAGGTGGACAGCCATCTGGTCGCCGTCGAAGTCCGCATTGAAGGGGCCGCAGACGAGCGGGCTGATCTTGATCGCTCTGCCCTCGATCAGGATGGGTTCAAACGCCTGAATGGACAGACGGTGCAGCGTGGGCGCACGGTTGAGCAGGACGGGATGTTCCTTGATGACGTCTTCCAGGACGTCCCAGACGAAGTCCTTGCCCTTTTCCACGGTGCGCTTTGCGCTCTTGATGTTGTGGCACTTGCCCGTCTCCACAAGGCGCTTCATGACGAAGGGCTTGAAGAGCTCGATCGCCATTTCCTTGGGCAGACCGCACTGATAGATCTTGAGCTCGGGACCGACGACGATGACCGAACGGCCGGAGTAGTCGACACGCTTGCCGAGCAGGTTCTGACGGAAACGTCCCTGCTTGCCGCGCAGCAGGCCCGACAGCGATTTGAGCTCGCGGTTGGAAGGGCCGGAGAGCGGCTTGCCGCGGCGGCCGTTGTCGATCAGCGCGTCGACGGCCTCCTGAAGCATACGCTTTTCGTTCTTGACGATCATCTCGGGCGCGCTCAGCTCGATCATGCGCTTCAAGCGGTTGTTGCGGTTGATGACGCGGCGATACAGATCGTTGAGGTCGGAGGAGGCAAACCGTCCGCCGTCCAGCTGCACCATCGGGCGAAGGTCGGGCGGAATGACGGGAAGCACCGTGAGGATCATCCACTCGGGCTTGTTGCCGCTCTTGCGGAAGGCCTCGATGATCTCGATGCGCTTGATCGCCTTCACGCGCTTGGGACCCGTCGCGTTGCTCTCGATGATCTCCTTGCACTGCTCGCTCTCCTTTTCGAGATCGACAGCCTGCAGGAGCTCGCGGATCGCCTCGGCGCCCATGCCCACCTTGAGACCGGTGACGGAGGGCTCGCCGATGAACTCCTCGATGTCGCGCACCTTGCGGTCGTTGATGACCTGCTTGTAGGAGATGCTCTCCCCTTCCAGCTTCATGATCTGCTCCATGGTCTCGGGATCGCCGACCGGGCAGCTCTTCATGAGCTTGGCGTGACGGCACTGGAGCGCGTACGCCTTGCCGTCCTCGCCGGGACGCTCTTTGAGCGAGTACAGCGCGACGATCGCGCCGTCGTTCATCTTGCCGAGGAGCTTTTTCATGTCGTCCGCCGTGCGCATTGCCGTCGGCGAGACGTCGTTGATGTCGTTGAGGTCGCGTGCCGCGGAGAACAGGCTGTCCTCGGCGGCGTTTTCGCCGGCGAGCGCCGCGGCGTATGCCGCCTTGGCCTCCTGGCGCGCATTTTCGCCCGTGTAGATCTTGACGTCCTTGGCCTCATCGAAGCCGATGATGGCCGCGTTGTCCTTGCCGCCGAGCATGTCGAAGGCGCCGTCGTGCAGGAGCACCGAAATCTTGTTCAGGTATCCGGCATCGAGCACCGTATATGCCGCGAAGTAGATGACCTGTTCAAGTGCCTTCGGCCCCATATCGAGCAGAAGCCCGATCTTGGAAGGCACGCCGCGGAAATACCAGATGTGCGAGACGGGCGCGGCAAGTTCGATATGCCCCATGCGCTCGCGGCGCACCTTGGCGCGCGTGACTTCCACTCCGCACTTTTCGCAGACGATCCCCTTGTAGCGGATGCGCTTGTATTTGCCGCAATGGCACTCCCAGTCCTTGGTCGGGCCGAAGATCTTCTCACAGAACAGACCGTCGCGCTCGGGTTTCTGGGTGCGGTAGTTGATGGTCTCGGGCTTGGTGACCTCGCCGTACGACCATTCCCTGATTTTTTCGGGAGAAGCAATGCTGATCTGAATGGAATTGAAATCGTTTAACTCGTACATGGAACCCTCCCTTAGTCGTCGTCATCGCCGAAGAGGTCGCTCGCGCTCTCGTCGGAATCGTCCTTCTTGTCCTTCGCGTCCGAACCGTCCTTCTTGTCGTCGGAATCGTCGTCGCCGAACAGATCACCGAAGGAGAAGTCCTCGTCCACGTCGGACATGTCGTCCTCGTTCTCTTCCGAGCCGAACAGATCGTCGGAGACGAAATCCTCGTCGTCGCCCGCCTCTTCGTCGAAGAGCGAGCCGAGGCCTTCGTCCTCTTCCTCTTCCTCGTCGTCGAAGCCGAGGTCGAGATCCTGTTCGAGGTCGCGCCGATCGTCGCGGCGGGAATCGCGGGTATCCTCATCGTCGTCGAATTCGCGGATGATGAGTTCTTCGTTGTTTTCGGTGAGCACCTTGACGTCGAGCGCAAGGGACTGCAGTTCTTTGAGCAGCACCTTGAACGCTTCGGGAATGCCGGGCTCGGAGATGTTGTTGCCCTTGACGATGCTCTCATACGTCTTGACACGGCCGACGATATCGTCCGACTTGACGGTGAGGATCTCCTGCAGGATGTGCGCCGCGCCGTAGGCTTCGAGCGCCCAGACCTCCATTTCGCCGAAACGCTGGCCGCCGAACTGCGCCTTGCCGCCGAGGGGCTGCTGCGTGACCATCGAGTAAGGGCCGATGGAACGGGCATGGATCTTGTCGTCCACGAGGTGGATGAGCTTGATCATGTACATGATGCCGATGGTGACGCGGTTGTCGAACGGTTCGCCCGTTCTGCCGTCGAACACCTGGAACTTGCCGTCCACCTTGCCCTCCGGATTGAACAGGTTGTTCTCCGCGAAGAGCTGTTCGATGTCCTTCTCGGTCGCGCCGTCGAAGACGGGCGTTGCGATCTTCCAGCCGAGCTGGCGGCACACATAGCCGAGGTGGACTTCCAGGACCTGTCCGATGTTCATACGCGAAGGGACGCCCAGAGGGTTGAGCAGGATCTGCAGCGGCGTGCCGTCGGGCAGGAAGGGCATATCGCTCTGCGGCAGAACGCGGGAGATGACACCCTTGTTTCCGTGGCGGCCCGCCATCTTGTCGCCGACCTGGATCTTACGCTTCTGCGCGATGTAGACGCGCACCAGCTTGTTGACGCCGGGCGAAAGTTCGTCTTTGTTCTCGCGGGTGAAGATCTTGACGTCCACGACGATACCGCCTTCCCCGTGCGGAACGCGCAGGGAGGTATCGCGCACTTCCCGCGATTTCTCGCCGAAGATAGCGCGGAGCAGCCGCTCTTCGGGGGTGAGTTCGGTCTCGCCCTTGGGCGTGACCTTGCCGACGAGGATATCGTTGGAGCTGACTTCGGCGCCGATGCGCACGATGCCGTCCTCGTCGAGGTCTTTCAGAGCGTCGTCGCCGACGTTGGGAATGTCGCGGGTGATCTCCTCTTCGCCGAGCTTGGTGTCGCGCGCTTCGGTCTCGTGCTCCTCGATGTGGATGGACGTGAACACGTCGTCCTGCACGAGCTTTTCGGAGATGAGGATTGCGTCCTCGTAGTTATAGCCTTCCCACTCCATGAAGCCGACGAGGATGTTCTTGCCGAGGGCAAGCTCGCCGCCCCAGGTCGAGGGGCCGTCTGCGATGACCTCCCCCTTCGCCACGCGGTCGCCCGTGTTGATGATGGGACGCTGGTTGAGGCAGGTACCCTGGTTGGAGCGCTGGAATTTCTTTAAGGGATATTCGGTGATGAAACCGCTGTCCTCGCGGATCTTGATGAGATCGGAGGATACGCCGACGGCAACGCCCGCCTCCTTGGCGCGCACCATGACGCCCGAGTCGCGGGCGATGGCTTCCTCGATGCCCGTTGCGACGATGGCGGGCTCCGTCTTGAGGAGCGGCACCGCCTGGCGCTGCATGTTCGAGCCCATGAGGGCGCGGTTGGTATCGTCGTTTTCCAGGAAGGGAATGAGCGCCGTCGCGACGGAGACGAGCTGCTTGGGGGAAACGTCCATGTAGTCGATCGCTTCCCTGGGCATCTCGGTGATGAGTTCCTTATGACGGCAGCCGACGCGCGCGTTGACGAAATGCCCCTCTGCGTCCAGGGGTTCGTTCGCCTGTGCGACGACGTAGCGGTCTTCCTCGTCCGCGGTCAGGTAGTCGACGTGATCGGTGACGATGCCCGTCGCCTTGTCCACCTTGCGGTAAGGCGCCATGATGAAGCCGAACTCGTTGACCTTGGCGAACGTCGCAAGCGAGGAGATAAGGCCGATGTTCTGACCTTCGGGGGTCTCGATCGGGCACATACGTCCGTAGTGCGAGTGGTGAACGTCGCGGACTTCGAAGGTCGCGCGGTCGCGGTTGAGGCCGCCCGGGCCGAGTGCGGACAGCTTGCGCTTGTGCGTGAGTTCCGCAATGGGGTTGGTCTGGTCCATGAACTGCGAGAGCTGGGAAGACCCGAAGAACTCGCGGATGACCGCCGAAATGGGCCGCACGTTGATGAGCGAAGAAGGCGTGACCTCCATGGGATCGGCGGTGGCCATGCGCTCCTTAATAAGGCGCTCGAGACGGGACATACCGATACGGAGCTGGTTCTGAAGCAGCTCGCCGACCGAACGCACGCGGCGGTTGCCGAGGTGGTCGATCTCATCGATGGTGCCGATGCCGTACTGCAGATCGAGGTTGGTGGAGACGGCGGCGACGATGTCGTCCACCGTGATGCACTTGTGGTTGAGTTTTTCGACGAGCGGCTTGATGAGCTTCTTCTCGGCAGGCGTGACGCCCATGACGCGCGTCTCCGCCTCGAGGTCGACCTGCGCCGCCTTCTCGTTGTCGTCGCGCGCGAGCAGTTCGTGGAAGAGCTTGCACGCCGTGACGAACTTGATGCGGTTTTCCTTGCGCTTCTCGCGGTTCTTCTTCTCCTCCTGCTTCTCGTCCGCCTCGGGCGCGGTCTCGCGCGTATAGTAGACGGCGTTGATCGCATCGAGGTACTTGTCCGCGACTTCCTCGACGCTCATCGTCTTGCACGCCTCGGCGATCTCGCGGCTGAACTTGAAGTTGGGATAATAGATGGTCTTGAGCAGACCGAACGCCTTGGGGTTCTTGTCGGACACGGCCGCAAAGTCCACGACGTTGTTGGAGATGATCTTGTGACGGATCTCGCCGTCCACGGGGTCGTTGACGAGGACGGCGATGGAGCCGATGCCCGCGTTCTGAATGGCGCGCGCCTGCTCCTCGGTCACCTTCTCGCCCTTGGACGCGAGCAGCTCGCCCGTCTCGGGATGGAACACGTCGTCCGCGACGCGGCAGCCGGGCAGACGGTACGCGAGGTTGAGCTTCTTGTTGAACTTATAGCGTCCCACCTTGACCACGTCATAGCGGCGCGGATCGAAGAAGAGATTGTTGAGGTGCTGACGCACCGATTCCTCGGTCGGGACTTCGCCGGGACGCAGACGGCGGTAGAGCGCGATGAGGCCGTCCGACTCGGTGCGGATGGGCGGCGTATCCTTTTCGTCGCGCTCGATGGTGGCGGCGATCATCTTGTTGCCGCCGAAGAGCTCTTCAAGCGCGCGGTTGGAGCCGTAGCCGAGGGCGCGCAGAAGCACCGTGGCAGTGAGCTTGCGCTTTCTGTCCACGCTGACCCACAGGACGCCCTGCGGATCCTGCTTGAATTCCAGCCATGCCCCGCGGTTGGGGATGACGGTCGTTTCATAGATCTTCTTGCCCGTCTTGTCCGTTTCGGCGACGTTGTTGACGCCGGGCGAGCGGACGAGCTGGGAGACGATGACGCGCTCCGCGCCGTTGATGATGAAGGACCCGTTGTCCGTCATGAGCGGGAAATCCCCCATGAACACGGTCGAGTCGATGATCTCGTCCTTCACCTTGTTGACGAGACGCACCTTGACGCGCAGAGGAAGCGCATACGTCGCATCGCGGTTGCGGCATTCCTTTTCGTCGTACTTGGGGGTGTCTCCGAACTCATGCCCTAAGAAGTGCAGCTCGAAGTGGTCGGAAAAATCCGTGATGGGCGAAAAATCCTCGAAGATCTCGGCAATCCCTTCGTTGATGAAGGAATCGTAACTGTCCTTCTGGATCTCGACAAGGTTGGGAATGTCGATGACTTCATTGATCTTCCCGAACTTGCGCCGCTCCGTCTTCCCGTACTTTTGAATGGGTAAGTTCATCTCGGCAATATACTCCTTTTTCGTGATATTTTGTTACGATCTACCGAGTATATCTTTTCATCGATAAAAATCGAATTGACCTGGAGAAAAAAGCTCCCTTTCCCCTTTACAAGCGCCCGAAAACGCGCTATAATAGGGAAAATCGGGTGCGGAATCCCCTTTCCGATTGCCTTTGAAATCGGGCAGAAAGGCGCAAAACCGCATTTTGAGCATAGTGATACAGTATGTTATTATAGACCACGCGCGAAAAGATGTCAAACGCTTTTGCGCGGAAAATTTTATTTTTTCGGAAATTCGGGCAAAAAAGATGAGAATCGACAAATTTTTGAAAGTTTCCAGGATCTTAAAGCGGCGCACCGTAGCGCAGGAGGCCGCCGCGGCAGGCAAGATCTCCGTCAACGGACGGGAGGTCAAACCCGCCTACCGCGTCAAGGCGGGCGACGTCGTGGAGCTGCAGTTCGCCTCGGGCGCGCTGAAATTCCGCGTGCTCGACATCCGCGAGACGGTGAAAAAGGACGAAGCCGCCTCCCTCTATGAGGTGATCGCTTGATCGCCGCCATCCTCTGCGCGGCGGGCAGGGGGCTTCGCGCAGGTTTTTCGGAGAACAAGGTCCTGCGCGAGCTGAACGGGCTCCCCGTGTTGTGCCATTCGCTCTCCGCCTTCGCGCCCCTTGCGGACGAGATCCTCGTCGCCTGCGCGCCCGAGGACATGCCCCGCATCGACGCGCTCCTTGCGCCCTATCCGAACGCGCGCACCGTGCTCGGCGGGGCGACACGCGGCGAGAGCGTCTACAACGCGCTGAAAGCGGCCGGAAGCGAGATCGTGCTCGTTCACGACGCGGCGCGTCCCTTTGTGACGGAAAAGATCATCCGCGACTGCATCGAGTGCGTCAGGACATACGGAAGCGGCGTCTGTGCGCTTCCCCTCTCCGACACGGTGGCGGAAGTTTTTGACGGGAACATCCTCGACGTCCCCCCGCGCGAGCAGTTTGCCGCCGTGCAGACGCCGCAGGGATTTTACCGCAGCAAACTGCTGGGCGCGTACGAGCGCGCGCGTGCGGACGGGCGCATCTTTACGGACGAGAGCGGCGTCTATGCCGCCTATGCGGAGGCGCCCCGCCTGTTTTTTGGCGACCGCGCCAACCGCAAGCTCACCTATCCCGAGGACTTTGCCCCCGCCGAGCGCGCGGGGTTCGGCGTGGACACGCACGCCTTCGGCGAAGGCGACCACATCACGCTGTGCGGCGTGAAGATCCCCTCGGCGCACGGGCTCATCGCACACTCGGACGGCGACGCCGCCGTCCACGCCCTCATGGACGCCCTTCTCTCGGCGGCGGGTCTGCGCGACATCGGCTTCTACTTCCCCGAAACGGACGAGCGCTTTGCGGGCGCCGACAGCATGGCATTGCTCGCCGAGGTGATCGGAATGCTCCGTACGCAGGGGCTTGCCGTCCGCAATGCGAGCGTCTCCGTCGTCGCCGAGCGCCCCCGTCTCTTCCCCTATATCGAAGAAATGAAACAAAATCTTGCCGACGTGCTCGGTATTTCCGTCTCCTGCGTGGGCGTCGCGGCAGGCACCAACGAGAAACTCGGCTACGTCGGCGAAGGCAAAGGCATCACCTGTTTCGCAACGGTGCTGCTGCGGAAGGGAACGTAAATGCCGCCCCTGCTGCTCTTTCTTTTCATCGCTTTCGCCATCGTCCTGGGGATCGGCGTTCTTCTGGCGGTCGTTCTTCCGAAAAGGAGATCATCGGCCGAACCGCGCCCCGCCCTGCCCCGCCGCGAAGAAGACAGCGGAGCGGACGGCGAGCGCTTCATGACGTCCGTTCTGAGCAGTTTTATCTGCAGCGAACACGATCATCTGATGAACGGCGTCATCTTATACAACCCGAAGAACGGCGCGTCCTGTGAGATCGATCACATCCTCATCTTTTCGCGCGGGATCTTTGTCATCGAGACGAAAAACCGTGCGGGCGACATCTACGGCGACGGGACGCGCGAAGAATGGAGACAGGTGCTCGCGGACGGGAATATCGTCCATTCCATGCGCTCCCCCGTCCTGCAAAACGCAACGCACGTCCGTTTTGTAAAGGAAATCCTCTTCCGCAAACTCCGCGCAAGCATTCCCGTCAAGGGGTATGTCGTCTTTGTTCGGGGCAATATCCGCCACATCGACAGTCCCGATGTCTGCACCCCCTTTACCCTCGGGCGCATCCTCGGAGAATATCCCGAGCGGCTCTCGCCCGCCGAACGGGACAGAGCCTATCGCGCGCTGCGCGCCCATCTGGAAAAATACCCCGTCACAAAAGAAGAGCACCTCCGATATATCCGATCGCGTCATCCGGACGAACCCTGAAAAACAAACACGGACAAACAATAAAACCTATGCCAAAAAATACCACACAATTTGTATGCTCGGAATGCGGCTATACGTCGGCAAAGTGGCTGGGCCGCTGTCCCGACTGCGGCAAGTTCAATACGCTCGTCGAGGAGCCCGTCGCCCCCGCCCCTTCCGCGAAAAAACAGAGCGCCATGCGCCCTGCGCTTTCGCACGCCGTCCCCCTCTCGCGCGTGGCCTTTGAAAAATACGAGCGCGTCTCCTCGGGCATCGCCGAACTCGACGTCGTGCTGGGCGGCGGCATCGTGCGCGGCTCGCTCGTCCTCGTCGGAGGCGACCCCGGCGTGGGCAAATCCACCCTTTTGACGCAGGTCGCGGCACATCTTTCCAAAGAGCACAAGGTCCTCTACCTCTCCGCCGAAGAGAGCTGTTCGCAGGTAAAACTGCGCTGCGAACGCCTGAAAATCGACGCCGACGATCTCATGCTCCTCAACGAGACCAACCTCGAAAACGCGGAAGAGGCCATTCTCGACGCCGAATACGTCATCGTCGACTCCATTCAGGCCATCTATACGGACACGCTCTCCTCGGCGGCGGGAAGCGTCGGCCAGGTGCGCGAATGCGCCGCAAAACTCATGCGCATCGCCAAATCGCGCGGCATCACCTTCTTCATCGTCGGTCACGTCACCAAAGAGGGAACGCTTGCAGGGCCGAAGGTCCTCGAACATATCATGGACGCCGTGCTCTACTTTGAAGGCGAGCGCACCGAAAACTTCAAGATCCTGCGCGCCGTCAAAAACCGCTTCGGCTCGGTGCAGGAAGTGGGCGTCTTCGAGATGACGGGCGAGGGCATCTTCGGACTCTCCGACTATTCCTCCCTCTTTCTATCGGCCAGCCGCGGCGAGGCCGCCGGCGCCGGCGTCACGCCCCCCGCACCGGGCCACCGCTGCAAGATGGGCGCGATCCAGACGCTCATGTGCAAGACGGCCTACGGCCTGCCGCGCAGAATGTCCCTCGGCGTCGATTTCAACCGCCTCGTGGTGCTCATCGCCGTCCTCGAAAAGCGGTGCGGCCTCCCCCTCGGCATGCAGGACGTCTACCTCAACGCCATGGGCGGCATCAAGCTCAATGAGCCGAGCGCCGACCTCGCCGTCTGCGCCGCCCTCGCAAGCGCGGAAAAGATGACCCCCGTCGACAAGTTCACGGCCGTGTTCGGCGAAGTGGGCCTGACAGGCGAAGTGCGCGGCGTCAATTTTGCCGAAAAACGCGTAAACGAGTGCCTCAAAATGGGATTCAAGCGCGTCGTCTTGCCCGAGAAAAACGCCAAAGCCTGCGAAAAGTTCAAGGGCAAAATCCAACTCGTCCCCGTACGGTATGTCTCGGAGATGATTCAATCCCTGTTCCCCGCACAGTCTTCCTGATACAGGAAACCATCGTCTTTCTCACAGCTTTTTATAAGAAAACCATTGTTTTCCCCCACTGCTTTCCCGGTGCGGGGAATCATTGTTTTTGCACGACCTTCCTCTTTCAAAAAATATTGCAAACAAAAGAACGAGCGCGGGGCCGGCGACTTTTTTGCCGGGCGCCCCGGGTAGGGGGGGGGGGGGGGTGTTTGAGCCCCCCCCCCCGCGGGACCGTTGGGCGCCCCCAGC